>Ga0228699_1000813_pt1 | contig 19767 bp, 22 predicted proteins | sample McNCre217_Aug_MG_FD_178016 | JGI IMG/M metagenome (GOLD analysis project Ga0228699, IMG submission 178016) | Freshwater microbial communities from McNutts Creek, Athens, Georgia, United States - 2-17_Aug_MG | ecosystem: Environmental > Aquatic > Freshwater > Creek | place: USA: Georgia... | reverse complement strand
CTGGTCAATGATGCTGGGATACGTGATGCCGAACTTCTCGTTGAAGCTGTCGATGGTGGCGGCCTGGTCGCGAACGTTGACGCCGAGGAAGTTCGTGCCCGAGGGCTTGACCTGCGTGTAGACCTTTTCGAGGTCGGGAGCTTCGGCGCGGCAGGGAGCGCAGCCGGCGTACCAGAAGTTCACGACCAGAACGTGGCCTCGGAACTGAGCTGAGTCGACCTTCTGGCCGGTCTCGGTCACTCCGGAGAAGGAGATGGCCGTGCCACGGTTTTTCAGAGCAATTTCAGTGACCGAGCCGTCGCCGGCGATGTAGTTCTTGGTGTCGCCAGCCAGGTACTGCTGGGCAAGAGGATCTGCAGAACAACCGGCAAGCGCGAGCGTTGCTCCGATGGCTACTGCGGCAGAAGCAGCCAGTGTGTTCAGGCGGCGGCTCATACGGCACCCACATCCAGGGCGTGGGCCGACAGGGGTGCTGCGGGATCTGCATAGCCGACCTCGACAAAGCCCAGCTCGGGGCGTGTGGGGTCGATCAGCTCGAGAGTCGTGATGCTCGAGAGCGCGCAGCGGCGAGCGCGGGGGTCGTGAAACAGCGGCTTCTTCGCGACGTCCCGGTGCACCATCCAGATCGGCAGTTGGTGGCTCACAATAACGACATCGCCGCCATCGACCGAGAGTGCAGCATCCGTCATTGCTTCGCGCATGCGGCTGGCGATGCTGCGGTAGGCCTCGCCCCAGCTCGGGCGCAGAGGGTTGACCAGGTAGCGCCAGTTGGAAGGGTCTTTGAGGGCAGAGTCGGCTCCGCGCATGCGCTTGCCTTCGAAAGCGTTGGCGGGTTCGATGACGCGTTCATCGAGGTCGATGGGCAGTCCGAGCTCGCGAGCAACAGGTGCCGCCGACTCTTGGGTGCGCTGGAGCGGAGACGCGATCAGGCGCGAGACGGTTCGACCGCGCGAAGCCAGCTCGGTCGCTGCCGAGGCTGCCATTTCGTGGCCGAGCTCCGAGAGTCCGAAGGAGGGAAGTCGCCCGTAGAGCACCCGGTCGGGGTTGAAGACCTCACCGTGGCGCACCAAATGAAGCTGACTCGCGACCATATGACCAGTCTAGGGATGCGCATCCGGTGAAATTGCCGTGAAAGCCCCCGGTAAACTCGACTCTCGTGACCGAACGCATTGTTATCAAGAACCTGTCCTCTACTCCCGAAGGTGCTGTCACCGTTTCGGGTTGGGTCGACAAAGTCCGCGACCAGAAGAAAGTGCAGTTCGTTGTGCTGCGCGATGAGAGCGGCGCAGTGCAGCTGGTTCACCCTCGTGCCGAGGAAACTGACCCCATCGCCGAGATCATTTCTTCGCTGGCAACCGGCACCTTCCTGACTGTTACCGGCGAGCTCAAGCTCGACGAGCGCGTGAAGCTCGGTGGTCTTGAAATCAAGATCGAGGGCATAGAGGTCGTTACCGAAGCCAACCCCGAGACTCCGATTGCGGCTGATTCAGGTATCGACAAGCGTCTGGACTGGCGCTTCCTTGACCTGCGCGAGCCACGCAACAACCTCATCTTCCGCATCCAGACCACGCTCGAGCACGCCATGCGTACGTACTGGATTGAGCGCGACTTCATCGAGCTGCACACCCCCAAGCTCATGGCCACCCCCAGTGAGTCCAACGCCGAGCTGTTCGAGGTGGAGTACTTCGAGGGCAAGGCTTACCTGGCGCAGAGCCCTCAGTTCTTCAAGCAGATGGCACAGTCAGCCGGCTTCGGCAAGATCTTCGAGATCGGCCCCGTCTTCCGCGCGGACCCTTCGTTCACCTCGCGCCACGCCACCGAGTTCGTTTCGATCGACGCTGAGATCAGCTGGATCGACAGCCACGAAGACGTGATGAAGATGCAGGAAGAGCTGCTTGTTGCAGCCCTGACCGCGGTGAAGGAAAAGCACGGCGAGGAAATCAAGGAACTCTTCGACGTCGATGTCGTTGTTCCCACGCTGCCCTTCCCACGCATCCCGCTGGCTGAGGCCAAGCAGATTGTTGCCGAGCGCGGCTACACCGTTCCTCGCAACGACGAAGACATGGACCCCGAAGGCGAGCGCCAGATTGCTGCGTACGTGGCAGAGAAGTACGGCCACGAGTTCGTCTTCCTGACTAACTACGCTGCGAGCATCCGCCCGTTCTATCACATGCGTAATGCTGAGAACCCTGCGCTGACCAACAGCTATGACCTGGTTTGGCGCGGCACCGAAATCACCACCGGTGCTCAGCGCGAGCACCGCGTTGAGATCCTAGAAGCACAGGCGCGCGAAAAGGGCCTCGACCCCGAAGAGCTCGGTTTCTACCTCGACTTCTTCCGCTACGGCGTTCCTCCACACGGTGGGTTCGGCATGGGACTGGGTCGACTGATGATGCTGATGCTGCACCAGCCCAACCTGCGCGAGGTCACGTACCTCTTCCGCGGCCCCAACCGCCTCACGCCATAACGCGCGGAGTCGCCACCCAGCAAGGGTGTGCGATTAAGCCAGGTACTTAGATAACGCCGAGCGCGCTGAGCTTGCCGTGCAGCTCGGGGTCACTGGGCTCGCACTGAACAGCGCCGTCAGGGAAAGAGATGACGGGGATGTTCTTGCGGCCAGCTAGGGCGGCTGCCTGCTCGGCTGCCTCAGGCACGGCCTCGAGGTCGACGTAGTCGTAGTCCACGCCCAAGGTGTCGAGCAGCTTCTTCGAGCGGCGGCAGTCACCGCACCACTCGGCTCCGAACATCGTAATGCGCTGTGCGTCGAATGTTTCCATGCTGTCAATCTACCCCCGGTATATTGAGCGAGGCTAAGAAACTCTTGGTCTACTCTTACGGTTTACCGAAAGGCTCCATACGACATGGATATGTCATTCCTCGTAACGTTCATCTGGGCGTTCGTCTTCATCGCTTACCTGATGATTCTTTTCTCGATCTTCACCGACCTCTTCTCTGACCACGACCTCAACGGTGGCGTCAAGGCTCTCTGGGTTATCGTGCTCATCGTCACCTGGTGGCTCGGCGCCCTGATCTACCTCATCGTTCGCGGTGGCGGTATGGCCAAGCGTCAGCAGGCTCGCCTCGAGGCAGCTAAGGCTCAGACCGACGCGTACATCAAGGACGTTGCGGGCACCTCGCACGCTGACGAAATTGCTAAGGCTGATGAGCTCAAGAAGTCCGGTGCTATCACCGCTGCTGAGTACACCGCTCTGAAGAAGAAGATCCTCGCTTCCTAAGCGCTGAATCCTCAACGGGCTCGTCTGGCTAACGCCGGGCGGGCCCGTTTTCTTTAGAACTCGATGTCGACGGCAGCCCGGCTCTGCGCATACTGCTTCACGACGGCCCCGGCCCGCACGTGGGCAGGATGCGAGGCATAAGCCGCGAGGCCATCTGCGTTCTCAAAGAACGAGTCGAGCACGACGTCGTAGTTTTCTCCGTGGTGCAGCACATTTGGGCGAACGCTCAAACCCTGAACCTGCGGGATCTCCTCAATCAGGGCTTCAAGGGCAACACGAATCTCTTCGGTCTGCTGTGCTTTTTCGGTGGCGTCTTCCGTTGCCAGTTTCCACAGCACAATGTGACGGATGCTCATGCCAAGCCTTTCAATGCAGTAGTCAAGCGCACCGGGTCGATGTGCCAGAAGTTGTGAACTTTGCCATTGATGAGCAGCACAGGGATCTGTTCCACGTACTCATCCATCAGCGCAGCGTCATCGAGAATCGACTTTTCTTCGATGGTGAAGTCGAGCGAGGCCAACTGCGGGTCGGCGGGAGCAGCTGCGACGATGCTCTCGACCACGGCCTGGGCATCCTCACACAAGTGGCAACCTGGCTTACCAATGAGGGTCAGGGTTACCGCGGTCATGATTCCAGCCTAGGACAGCAAAAAGCGCCAGACCTCAATGGCCTGACGCTCTTAAGCTCGTCGAAGTAGCGGACTACTTCTTGTTGCGACGCTGGTGACGAGTCTTACGAAGCAACTTGCGGTGCTTCTTCTTCGCCATACGCTTGCGGCGCTTCTTGATGACTGAACCCACGCGGACCTCACAAAATTGAACTAGGCCACAGTCGCGCGGCCCTGAAAGTAAAAGTCTAGCCGAAAAGGCGAGAGCTACTTGCCCGAGCGCTTGCGCAGGCGCTCGGTTGCCCGCGCGACTGCGTCACGCGTGGTTGCCGAGAGATCGCCCCAGGCCTGCGTGACCTGGAAGACAGTGGATGCTGCGGCGCTACCCACGCTGGAAGCAGCGTTCGTTACTTCGGCATTGAGCAGGCGCTCGTTAGAGACAGCGTTGCCACCAGGGAAGTTGACGCTGAGGAAGGGAATGGCCCAATCCTCGAGCTCCTCAAGCGGAGTTGGGTCGAGGTGATACAGGCGGTGCTGGCCATCCTCACGCACGCCGACAAGTCCGCCTTCGCGCAAAACCTTGAGCTGCTTCGAGACGGTGGGCTGGCTCAGGCCAGTGCGCGCAACCAACTCAGAGACGCTCATCTCGCCCGAACCGGCAACCGCGCTCTCGAGCAAAATCTGCAGCATCTCGCGACGGGTCTCGTCCGCGACTACGTCAAAAATGTCAGCCATAGAACAAGGCTAGCCCAGCGACAGCAGGCGGAAAACTACAGGCCTTGAGCCAATTCCTGCGAGCGGGCAATAGCTGCCTGCGTTGCACGCACGACCATGGCGTGAACATCCGTCTCGTCAAAGACCGCGATGGCGCGCTCGGTCGTTCCCTTGGGGCTGGTGACCTGGCGGCGGAGTTCGGCGGGTTCCTCACCCGATGCAGCCAGCAGCTCCACAGATCCGCTGAAGGTTCCCTGCACGAGGGTGCGGGCTTGCTCGGGAGTAAAGCCCTGCTCCAGAGCCACCTTGGTGAATTGCTCGATGAAGTAGAACACGTACGCGGGGCCAGAACCCGAGATGGATCCGAGCTTGTCGATCATGTCTTCGTTCACGATGACGACCTCGCCCACAGTGCCAAACAGGCTCGCGACGAGGTCAATCTCGGCGGATGTAGCGCGGCTTCCGGCCGCAATACCGGTGACGCCCCGACCAATCTTGGCGGGAGTGTTAGGCATCGTGCGGATGGCGGAAACGCCTGCAGGAAGGTGAGCTTCCATGGTGGCGGTTGTCACACCTGCGGCAACGCTCACCACGATTGTTCCGTCGGCGAGCGCGGGGGCAATCTCATCGAGCAGATCAGGAACCATCGCCGGCTTCACGGCAACAAGAACAATGGATGCTCCCGCTACGGCTTCCCGATTGGCGTCGGCATTGACCGAGGTGGCCCAGGCCTGCACGCGAGGCTCAGCATTGAAGCTGGCAGCCTGCTCGGCCGAGCGATTGGTGACGCGAACGCCACCGTCAACCGTCACGTGGGGCGAGAGGAGTCCGGCCAGAATGGCTCGACCCATCGAACCGGCACCCAGCAGGGCAATCGTGGGCAGCTTTACCTTCGGCGAGTCAGTCACCTGCTCATTCTAGGATTGGCTCAACAGCAACGAGGGAGACATGGCGTGAGCGCTTCAGGTGGAAAAGCAGCAATCCTGGCCGCCCTTCTGGCCAACCTGGGAATTGCGGCAACGAAGTTCATCGCCTGGGCCCTCTCGGGTGCCACGTCGATGCTCGCCGAAGGTGTGCACTCACTCGCCGACTCGGGCAACCAGCTCTTGCTGCTGCTCGGCGGCAAGAAGTCGAAGAAGCGTGCGGATAACAAGCACCCCTTTGGTTATGGCCGCGAGCGCTTTGTCTACGCGTTCGTTGTGTCGATCATCCTGTTCACCGTCGGTGGTGTGTTCTCGATTTACGAGGGCATTCACAAGCTGCAGCACCCTGAGCCTCTTGAGGTGTGGTGGCTGCCCCTGCTTGTGCTCTCCATCGCGATTGTGCTCGAGTCGTTCTCGCTGCGCACCGCCGTGAAGGAATCCAACCCTCTGCGAGGCACCGCTTCGTGGATCCAATTCATCCGTCACGCCAAAGCTCCCGAGCTCCCCGTGCTTCTTCTCGAAGACACCGCAGCTCTGCTTGGTTTGGTGTTCGCCTTCTTCGGGGTCGGCCTCACGGTCATCACCGGCAATAGTGCCTGCGACGCCATCGGCACGCTTCTTATTGGTGCGTTGCTGGTTGTTGTTGCAATCGTGCTGGGCTTTGAGACCAAGGGACTTCTTGTGGGTGAAGGCGCCACTGTGGAAGATGTGCAGGCGATTGAGAAAGCCATCATCTCCGGCGGTGAGACCGACGGCATCATTCACATGAAGACCCTGTACCTCGGGCCCGATGAGCTGATGGTCGGAGCCAAGCTCGCGTTCGCACCCGAGTTGCGCTTCAGCGAGGTCGCCTCGGCGATTGACACCATTGAGACGCGCATCCGCGCGGCCGTGCCAGCAGCCGCAGTGATCTACATCGAGCCCGATGTGGCCCGTTCAAACTCGGCGGTCAGCCCCGACACAGACGTGATCGTGGTCAAGGGACTGGACTAGTCGAACTTCTCCCGGAAGAACGAGGTCAGCATCTGCCCGCACTCGTCTTCCTGAACTCCCGCGTGCACTTCAACCTGGTGATTGAGGCGACGATCGCGCAGCAGGTCGTGCACTGATCCGGAGGCTCCAGCTTTCTCATCCCAGGCGCCAAAAACAACTTTGGGGATGCGCGCAGCCAAGATTGCACCGGCACACATCACGCACGGCTCGAGGGTGACCACAAGGGTGCAGCCCTCGAGGCGCCAGTCGCCGCGCAAGCGGGTGGCTTCTCGAATGGCGTTGACTTCCGCGTGACCGAGGGGGTCATGATCGCGCTCACGGGTATTCGCGCCCGTGGCGATAATCGCGCCCTTCTCGTCAAGAATGACCGCACCCACGGGAACTTCACCCGATGCCATGGCAGTGCGAGCAAGGTCTAGGGCTCGCTGCATTGAGGCGTCGTACTGAGGGGTCATAAAACGAGCCTACGGCGTGCGGTTCCAGTGACATTTGACACCCGCCAAATCGCTCGGGTTAACTTGGTACATGATGATGACCCGCCGAATGTGCGTTTGCTAGCCAAACTCCCCTCATTCGACCTTCGGATGCACCGCGCGTAACGACACTGCCGGGCTCCCCCTCTCGCATCATCTAAGGAATTCTCATGGCTCAAGCAGAAGCCCCCCGAAACAGACCTCGTGGTTTTGCGCTGTACGTCGGTGTCGACGAAGCATCCGCCGCGGCTCACGGTGTCTCACTTCCTCAGCTCGTCGAAGCCCTCAAAGAACTCACCACAACCATGGTTCCCACGGCTGAGACCTATGCCGCCGTCGCGCTAGCGCCTGTCGCCGCTCCCGGCCGCGGCGTTGACCTAGTTCGCCTTGCGCTGCAGGAGCCCTCGGCCGTCGCCAAGTTCAAGGAAGACGAGCCCGAGCCCTCAGACGGCGATGGTGGTGTGGTCATCGACATCACCCGCAAGCGCGTGCTCATTGACTACCAAGCGGCACCACTGACGTTCAAGGAATTCGAGCTGCTGCAGTTCCTAGTGCTGCACCGCGGATCGACCATCAGCCGCGAACAGATCATCAGTGCACTCTGGAGTGCCGACGATCTCGACATTCCCAATGACCGGACGATTGACGTGCATGTGCGCCGACTGCGCTCAAAGATGGGGCGCTTCGAAGACATCATCCGAACGGTTCGTGGCGTGGGTTACCGCTATGACAACCACGCTGACGTCACGATTCTAGAAATCGATGCCATCGCCGGTGACGGCATTTAGCCTCTCAGGGAATTCATAGGGAAATAGTCTTCCCGTCGTTACCTTTCCGTTATAAAGTCAAAGTGTTCCAGTTACAAGCTGTGTTGATTCGGAACATGTGATTGCAAATCCTCTTGGTGTTAGTGACACGGGCCGGCTGGTGAAAACCGCCGGCCCTTCGTCCATTAACTGGCGCTGTGACCCCACGTGTTGGTCTCACCTTCGCGGGTGCCGCCACCGCACCTTAGGGTTAGAGGCATGACTGGCTCACTGGTGTGGTTGCGGGACGATCTCCGCGTTGCCGACAATCCTGCCCTCACCGCCGCAATCGACCGCGGCGAGCCCGTCACCGTTGTCTTCATTTGGGACGAAGTCTCGGAGGGCATCCGCCCCCTCGGTGGCGCTAGTCGCTGGTGGCTGCACCACAGCCTCGAAGCTCTGGCCGACAAGGTCGCGCGCCTTGGTGGACAACTCATTCTGCGCCGCGGGGCAGCGGCGGATGTTCTGCGCAACCTCATTCGCGAAACCGGCGTGAGCGCCATCTACTGGAACCGTCGCTACGGCAAGCCCGAACGAGATGTGGATGCCGGCGTCAAGGAATACGCCAAAGCTGCCGGGCTAGAAGCAGCGAGCTTTCAAGCGAACCTGCTCTTCGAGCCATGGACCGTGCGCACCGGAACCGGTGGTCCGTACACGGTCTTCACTCCGTTTTGGAAGTCGCGCATCAATTCGCCCGTGCCACCTCGACTGCCCATCCCGGCACCGACGGCGATCCCTGAACCGGCCACACAGCCAGCCAGCGATGACCTGGGTTCCTGGGAGCTGCTCCCCACTTCGCCTAACTGGGCGCTGGGCTTTCCGCACCGCTGGACCGTGGGCGAGAACGGTGCTCAGAAGGCCCTCGAGTTGTTCCTCACTAGTCGCCTCACTCGGTACGCCCTCGGCCGCGACTTCCCCGCCGAGCAGTCCACGAGTGAACTCTCGCCGCACCTGCGCTGGGGTGAGATCAGCCCATTTCAGATCTGGCACGCCACCGACGAAGTCCGGCGCGGGGCATCCGCTGAGGTCAACACGAATGCGGCCAAGTTCCTGGCTGAACTGGGTTGGCGTGAATTTAGCTACCACCTGCTGTACCACTGGCCTGAGCTAGCCACCGTCAACTTCGATGCCCGGTTCGATAAGTTCCCATGGGGCGAGGCTGACCCAGCCGTCCTCGAAGCATGGCAACAGGGGCGAACGGGCATCCCCCTGGTTGATGCCGGCATGCGCGAGCTGTGGCAAACCGGCTACATGCACAACCGCGTCCGTATGGTCGCCGCCTCGTTCCTGATCAAGAACCTGCTCATTGACTGGCGCGTTGGTGAAGCCTGGTTCTGGGACACCCTGGTTGACGCCGACCCCGCCAGCAATGCGGCGAGCTGGCAGTGGGTTGCCGGAAGCGGTGCGGATGCTGCGCCCTACTTCCGCGTCTTCAACCCCGTACTCCAGGCCGAGAAGTTCGACCCCAAGCACGACTATCTGCACCGGTACCTCGGTGACTTTGAGCACCCCATGCTCAGCGGATACCCCATGCCCATCGTGGATCTGCCCGCCACGCGAACTCGGGCTCTGGAGGCATTCGAGACGTTGTCTAATGTTCCTCGGGCTGTGCGTCCGCCGCTCATCGACCTCTAGCTCTGCGCAAACAAAAATCCCCGGCCGGAACCGGGGATTTTCTCTTGTGCGCGAGGGGGGACTTGAACCCCCACGCCCTTGCGGGCACTGGCACCTGAAGCCAGCGCGTCTGCCATTTCGCCACTCGCGCAAACGCCTGTTGAGGCTATCACGCCAACGGGGTACGCCGCCATTTGAGCTAGACGTCGAGGACGAGCTTGTCTCCGGTCGCACGCGAAACGCAGGGGTACATGATTCGCAATCGATCCTTCTCGGCATCATCCATGACTGAGTCGAGATGCACGGGGGTGCCTTCAACGACGCGCACTTCGCAGGTGCCACACACACCCTTATTGCAGGAACCCATGATGGGCACGCCTGCTTCTTCCATGGCCGAGAGGATGCTCGTGCCGGCCGGCACCGTGAAGTCTTTCTTGCTCTTTCGGCACGTGACATTCACCTCGCCGGCAGGAACAACCGAGGTGCGTGCCACCGCAATGAATCGTTCCAAGTGCATCAACTTTGGAGGTACTTCTGCGGCAACAGCGCTCATCAACGACTCTGGGCCGCAGCAGTAGACCTGAGCGGTATTGCCCTCAAGCAGGCTCGTGACGTTGAGATCAACCTTCTGTTCATCACGGGCGTAGACCTCAACACGGTCGGGGTAGCGCTGCTCGAGCTCGTCGACAAACGCCATGGTGCTGCGGCTGCGGCCGGCGTAAATTAGGCGCCACTTGCGGCGTTCAGGCAGCGACTCGATCATTCCCTTGATGGGAGTGATGCCGATACCGCCGGCGATAAAGAGGTAGTCGCTCGCTGGCTCAAGCTCAAAGTGATTGAGTGGGCCAGAGACCTCCAGCGTCATGCCGAGAGCAAGCTCGGAGTGAATCCACTCGCTGCCCCCCTCGGAATGCTGGGTGCGCAGCACCGCAATGTCGAAGTGGTCGCGTTCGGCCGGGTCACCGCACAGTGAATACTGTCGCTCGAGGCCGTTGGGCAAGAACAGCGTGATGTGCGCACCCGGGTGCCAGACAGGCAATTGCCCACCGCCCAGAGGAACAAGGCGGATCGCAAGCACCTCGGCCGCCACGGGCTCAATGCTGGCCACCACCATCGTGCGTTTGGTCAGTGTGGCCGGGGTGGGGCGAACGTGATGCTCGCCTGCATCTTCTGCCGTGCTCTGTGCGACGGCAGGGACATCTGTGATCGTGCTGGTCGAGGCCTTCGCTGGTGAAGCTCCGTTTCGACGACCGACAATCACGCGTGTGAGTACTGCGATTGTGGCCACACCAATCAGCACGATGGCAAGAACTCGGTACCACCAGGTGGAGACGTCTGTGCCGGTCCATCCCGCATGGAGGGCAATGAGAAGGAGGGCGCCATAGCTCGCGTAGTGCAGCCCCTTCCAAAACTTGCGAGGCAGTCGATTCATAATCAGCGACGAACCCTGCACCGCAACGAGCAGATAGAACGCGACGATGCCGAGAGCTACCGGCAGCGGCTTGAAGTCTGTGCCAAAGGGAATCAGCTCTTCAACAACGGTGAACTTGAGCCAGGGGTCGAGCATCAGGCTGACCATATGTAGGCCAACCATAAAGAGGGTGAGACCACCTAGGTAGCGGTGCAGATCTTGCAGCCACGCGGGGTTGTCGATGCGGCGCATCACGCGGGTTGAGAGCAATATTCCCCACAGCACCGACGCTGTCATCAGCGCCCAGCCGACGAGCGCACTGGCACGTGTGACGTACCACCAGAGGTGTGGCTCGTTCATTCGTATGTGCTCCAGTTCGCTGAGGTGAGCTGCGTGCCGTCTTCGTTGATGAGAAAACCTGCTGCTCCTACCGTAGGCAACCAGGCAAGGTAGTCGGCGGGATTATCAACAAAGCCCCGTTTGGTGAGTACTTCTGCACGTGCACCGGTTGCCGCAATCACCGTCACCGTTTGAACTTGGCTTTGAGCGCTGCTGTGGGTTGTGGAATCGATCAAGTGGTGGGTTGTCGTGGCACCTTCGCCAAACCGGCGCTTGCGTTGGCTCGAAGTAACGACGCCACCACGCAGAAGGCGGATGACCGCGGCGTGCTCATCCGGCGTAAACGGGTCTTCCAACCCCAAGCGCCACGCAACTCCATCAGGAGCCTGGCCATCCACGACAATGTCGCCACCGAATTCGGCCATGACTCCCCAAGCGCCGCCAGCGAGCGCCCGCTGAGCGATGAGGTCGGCAAGGAAGCCCTTCCCTATCCCGCCGGGGTCGAGGGTTGTTCCCACCGGCAAGGTGACCACGTTTCCCTCACTATGGATGCCGCGGAGGTTTCCCGGGGCAACTGCCGAGGCGGGCAAAGTCGTGACTTTGTGGGGATCGACAGTGGATGCGGCGTAGCCCATCTTGAGCACATCGGGTAAGAGCGTGGGATCGTAGGTTCCCTCAGAGAGCGTTGCCCCTTCACGCATTGCCGCAATCAGCTCAACAGTGAGTGGATCAACTTTCAGCGGTTTCCCCTCGGACCAATTCAGTCGCGAGATGTCGCTTCCTGGAAGGAACCTGCTCCAGAGGCCCTCGCAGGTTTGGGCTTCTTCCCAGAGCTGCGCGAGAAGGCTGTCGCTTCCACCTACCAAGGTGATGGTGCCGTAACCGCCCATAATTTCGTCGGTGCGACTGTGCACCCCGGGCAACGAGTGAGTTGCCTCAAACACCGCGCGCAGGGCATCTCTCGAGATGTTGCCCTCGTTCATAGTGGCGACTCTAGCGGCCTGATGCCTTTGTTGTGCCGTTTACCGCAGGGGCAGCGGCAGGAGCTGGAGCAACTGCAGGCGCAGGCGCAGCAGGTGCTGGAGCTGGTGCAGCGGGTGCCGCGGCGGGCGCCACGGGCGCAGCGGCAGGTGCGGCAGCGGCGGGGGCAGACGCAGGTGCCTGAACCTGAGTCGACAAGGTTGCGGACTGCTGCGAACCCGCGGCCGCCTGACCTGAGGCTGGTGCGGCTGCGGGAGCCTGGGCAGGCGTTGCGGCTGGAGCCGTCGATGCTGAGGGGCTGGCCGACGTGGCCTTGGGGCTAGTGGTGCTGGAAGTCGACTTAGCCGTGGTGCCGGTTCCCGACTGAGCAGCCTCTGCATTTGCCGCAAACTGGAAACCCGTCACGATTCCGACAAGCGCCAGCGCTGAAACCGTGCTGGTTACTTTGCGAGCCGTTTGGGCTGGGTGAACTCGCTTAGTCATCGTCTTCGTCCTCATGCTCGTGCTCAATCTTTTTCGTGGTCGACGACTGTGGAGTGGTGGGGGTAGCTGGCGCTACTCGAGCACCCGATCCTCCTGTCGTTCCGTTCACCGACGAAGCTGCAGGTGATTGAGCTGCAGGCTGGGCAGGAGCCTGCGCACCCGACTGTGCTGGTGCAGGGGCGGGAGCTTGATAGGACCTGCCCTCGTTCTCGCGCGAAGCCGACGCAGGCGCATTGTTCGCGGCGCCCGGAATGCCGGGGGTCGTTGACGCTCCCGCAAGTGGCGCGGTTGTGGTCTCGGCGGTAGGAGCAGGGGTCGCCGTCGGTGCCGTCTGTGCAGCAGCACCATTACCCACAGGAAGGATCGACTCGGTTGCCTGCCCCAAAGCAGGTGACGAATCAATGGTGGCGAGTACATCGGTGTTTGCGGCCATCGCGGTACCGGCCGTGCCGAGCACGCCAATGACCGAGAGGACGGTAACGAATTGAGTAGCCATACTTCGACACTACGAATGACGCAGTAAAGGAGCATCCGCGGTACATCCAAGAAACGTCCAATATTTCCTGCTTGGGGATTAAGCAATGGCTCGGGCCCTTCAACCCCGGCAGTATGGACGTATGCGCGTTCTGGTGGTAGAAGATGATCAGTCGGTTGCCGATGGCATACTCGACGGTCTTCAGCACGCCAATCTGGAATCCAAGCGCGTAGAAACCGGCAATCTGGCACTCGAAGCGATGACGAGCTTCGACCCCGACATCGTCCTTCTCGATCTCGGCCTTCCCGACATGGACGGCACAGATGTTTGCCGAGCCATCCGCCAGACGTCGAACACGCCCATCATCGTTGTGAGCGCACGTGGCGATGAAATAGACCGCGTTGTCGCGCTCGAGATGGGTGCGGATGACTACGTGGTCAAGCCTTTCGGCATGCGTGAGATCGTCGCACGCATCCGTGCCGTCGCTCGTCGAACAGGCGGAACCGAAGCCGAGGCAGAAGCTCCAGCGCAGCAAGTGCGTACCTTTGGTCAGCTTGTCATCGACATCCGCTCTCAGCGCGTAACCATGGCCGGCGAAGAAATCCATGTCACGCCCAAAGAATTCGAGCTCCTGGTCTACCTCTCTCAAGATCCTGGGGCCGTGTTTCGACGGTCTGACATCTTGCATGACGTCTGGGACACCAACTGGTACGGCACGACCAAAACACTGGATGCCCACATCGCAGCCATTCGCAAGAAGCTAGGTAACCCCGACTGGATCGAATCCGTTCGTGGAGTTGGATTTAGGTTCGGCCAGCCCGCATGAAGTGGCGGTTCATCACCGCGCTGATGTCGGTGACCCTCTTGGTGCTGTTAGTTCAAGACATCCCCTTGGGTTTCTACCTGCATCAGGTCGAGCATGACCGCATCATTACCGGCCTCGAAAGAGACGCCTTTGTCTTGGCCGGCCGCAGTGAAGAAGCACTCGAAACACCGAATGCCAGTGACGACGCGGGCCTGGGATCCATCGCCAAGATCTACCGTCAGGCTGGTGGTGCACGCGTTGTCATTGTGAACCGGCAGGGCACCGCTGTTGCCACTAGTGACGATGACGAATCAGCCCTGGGCGACTCGTATTCATCCCGGCCTGAAATTCAAGAAGCCCTCGCCGGCCACATCAGTTCAGGGCACCGCTTCTCAACAACGCTCAACCAAGAACTTCTCTACGTCACCGTCCCTGTCGTCAGTGGCGACTCGGTCTTAGGTGCTGTCCGCTTGACCTATCCCGACCAAGCCGTCACGGACATCGTCAATCAGCAACTGGGGATGCTCAGCCTGGTTGCCCTTATCGCCGTGGTGTTCGCCGGGGTCGTGGGCTACATCGTGGCAACTTCTGTCACGAGGCGTATTCGTCGCCTCCAAACAACCACCGAAACTTTGGCCGAGGGTGACCTGGATGTTCGTGCCGACGAGACTGCCGGTGCCAGTGAGCTGCGCTCGCTCGCGCACTCGTTCAACGACATGGCTGACCGCCTGAAGGTACTCATCACCCAACAGCGCACCTTCGCTGCGGATGCGTCACACCAACTTCGTACCCCGCTTACTGCGCTGCGTCTTCGACTCGAGCGTGCGCATGACCTGTTGGCCAGCGACCCTGCGGGCGCTGCGGAACGTTTGGCGGCCGCCGAGGCCGAGGCCGACCGTCTGAGTAACTTGATCGAGGGCTTGCTTCTGCTCAGCCGCACAGAAGCATCCGATGCTCCACAAACTCGAGTTGATGCTGCGGCAATCGCACGCGACCGGGTGGCGCAATGGCAGCCCTTGGCAGATGAAAGCTCGATTCGAATTCGCTTCGAAGGTCCAGTGACAGCACCGGTCATGGCCGTCGAGTCAGCTCTTGAGCAGATCATCGACAACTACATCGACAATGCTCTGGTTGTCAGCCCCGCGGGCTCGAAGCTCATCATTCGGGTTGTCACCGCTGGACCGCTCAGCAGCATCCACGTTCTCGACGAAGGCCCAGGTCTGTCACAAGAAGACTGCGCTCGTGCCTTTGATCGATTCTGGCGAGCAACTTCCGATGACAAGGGCAGCGGTCTTGGCCTGGCCATCGTCGCCCAGCTGGCTCGAGCAAGCGGGGGAACGGCCCAACTGACCCCTCGGGAATCTGGCGGACTCGACGCATCGGTCACACTCTCGTCTGATTCCTAGCGCGCCACGGGCCTGCAGCCTCACGGCGCGCATCCAGCTAGCGTCAGGCCCGGCGGGTAGCATTCAGACAGTAGTAATTTCCCTGAAGGAGTCGCGTTGGGCATTCTCGACAACCTCGAGCGCAACCTCGAGCGCGTGGTGAACGGGGCATTCGCCAAGGCCTTCCGCTCTGGACTTCAACCGGTAGAAATCACTGCAGCGCTGCGACGTGAACTGGACACGAAAGCTGCGGTTCTCTCGCGCGATCGCATCATCGTGCCCAACACCTTCGTCGTTCGATTGGCTCCTGCCGATTATGAGCGCATGCATGCCATGGGTGACACCCTGATCGACGAACTGATCCGCTTGGTCAACAAGCACGCCGAGGCTCAGCGCTATCAATTCGCTGGCGGCATCAAGGTCACGCTCAAGGCTGACCCGTCGCTGACCGTGGGCATGGTTGCCGTCGATTCGGAAAACGTCAGCGGGTCTATCACCTGGGTTGCCGTGCTCGACATCAACGGAACGCGCCACCCTCTCACCAAGTCACGCACGGTCATTGGCCGCGGCACCGAGGCCGACATCACGGTTGACGATTCAGGTATCTCCCGCCGTCACATTGAGATCCTGTGGGACGGCACCCGTGCACAAGCAAACGACCTTGGTTCTACCAACGGCTCCAAGCTCAACGGTGAGCGACTGGTCTCGGCAGCCCTTCCTGCCGACTCCGTCATCACCATCGGTCAGACCTCCATCACCTTGCACCTGATGCCCCAAGCCGGCCCTGCCGACAGTACCAGCGGTGGCGGCGCGGGCGGATTCTGGGGTCCTCGTGAGTGAGCTAACTCTTCTCATCCTGCGCATCGGATTCCTCATCGCGCTCTGGGTGTTTGTTTTCTTCGTTGTCTACGCCGTGCGCAGTGACTTGTTCGGCCAGCGCGTTCGTCGCATGCCGGCTCCTGCGCCAGCCCCAGCGGCACCGGCAGGTGCCCCCAGCGAAGCTGCGTTCCTCACCTCAGCCCAGCCGCGAGTTGCAGCCCCCAGCGCACCAGCGGAACTCGCTCCATCGACCGGCGAGCAGCTGCGACTTGTTGTGACCTCGGGCCCCCTCGCCGGGCAGGAACTCCCACTGGAGGGCGACAATCTCACGATTGGTCGTTCGCCCGACTCGAGCTTGGTCATCCAAGACGAATACACCTCGACCCACCACGCCCGTCTCGAAGTACGCGGCGGTCACTGGGTGCTTCGCGACCTGGATTCCACAAACGGCACCCTCCTTGCAGGAGCTCGTGTGACCACGCCCACACCCATTCCGTTGAACACCCCCATTCAGGTTGGGTCGCTCACGTTTGAGGTTCGCCGCTAGGCCCTCATGTCTGCATCTAGCTCGGCCGTCTCCAATGTCGGCAAGGTTCGCGCCTCCAACCAGGACTCTGGCTTTGCGGGGCAGTACCTCAACGTCGTCGCCGACGGCATGGGCGGGCATGCCGGTGGTGACGTGGCCTCGCATCTGGTCATCCGTCAACTACTGACTCTCGATAAGAAGTTCGATTCGGTCGACGAGGCTCGGGATGAGCTCGTTCATACTTTGCTGTTGGCCAACGACATGCTCTCCGACGTTGTCTTTGAGCACCCTGAGCTGGCCGGCCTCGGAACAACCGCGAGTGTGATGCTGCGCGTGGGTAACCAAGTGGTCATCGCACACATTGGCGACTCCCGCGTTTACCTTCTCCGTGAGGGCAACCTCAGCCAAGTCACGGTCGACCACACATTCGTGCAGCGCCTGATCGACAGCGGCCGCATCACCGAGGAAGAAGCACACAGCCACCCTCGCCGTTCAGTACTGATGCGCGTTTTGGGTGACGTCGACGCAACGCCCGAGATCGACACCATGGTGCTCGATTCCAACGAAGGTGACGTCTGGATGCTCTGCTCGGACGGTCTGACCACCGTTGTGTGGAGTGATGAACTCAGCGAGATGATGACCGGGTTTGAGCCTGGCGTCGATGTCGACGTGATCGCCAACGCACTCGTGGATGCCAGCCTCGAAGGTGGGGCACCCGACAACGTGACGGTCATTGTCTCGCGCACGGTTGCCGGTGAACCCGAACAGCTGGCTGAACTCGTGGGCTCTGCGGCCGGACCCATGCCAGTCAAGCAGCCTGAGCCTCGACTGATCCCCCCAACGGGGAAGCGTCCCAAGCCACGTTCGCTGCCTGTCAGCACGGGCGGAGTCACGATGGGCTCAGCCAACCTCACTGCTCAGTTAGACGCCGTGCGCGCTCAGCGCATCCGCCGTCGCATCGGTTTGATTATTGCTGCTGTCGTAGTGGCTGGAGCCCTCGTCATCGCCGGTATCACCGGTTACCGCTGGAGCCAGACGCAGTTTTATCTCGGCGCCGACGAAGACAGCGTGGTGATCTACCAAGGCTTGGCTCAGCCCGTCGGGCCCTTCTCACTGTCGCATGCCTACCTCGACACCAATGTGCTGCTGTCTTCGTTGACTCCATTCCAGCGAGACCAAATCAAAGCCACCGTTCCCGCCGGTTCGCTTGCTGAAGCTCAAAGCTTGGTGAACGCCCTGACCTCCGCGGCGAAGTAACCATGAGCGCGACTGTCACCGGCCCCATCGGCAAGCTCAAGCGCGAACGCGTTTCGATGCGCATGCGCAACGTCGAGCTTGTCTTGCTTCTTGCTGCGAGCGCGGTCAACTTGTTCTGCCTCGTGTTGGTGCAGTTGGGCGCATTGGGCTCGGTTGATTTTGGGCCTCTGGCCGTGTGTGGGCTGTTGCTAGTTCTCGTTCTGCTCGTGCACGTCGCGATGCGCTACGTCGCGCCCCAAGCAGACGCACTCATCTTGCCTATTGCGACCGCCCTGAACGGTATTGGTATCGCTGAGATTTACCGCATCGACCTCGCTCTGAAGAACGAGGGCTGGGACATGCTCGCGTACAAGCAGATCGCGTGGTCTGCCCTGGCCATCGGTGCAGCATTCGCCGTCATCGTGCTGATTCGCCAGCAGCGCGTTCTCCAGCGCTACACGTACGTCGCCGGGTTGCTTACGGTCATCTTGCTCTTGCTTCCGCTGTTGCCGGGCATCGGCGTTGAAATCAACGGTGCACGCGTGTGGATCTCAATCGCAGGCCTGAGCTTCCAGCCGGGTGAGATTGCCAAGATCGCCCTGGCTGTCTTCTTCGCCGGCTATTTGGTGCAGCGCCGCGAAAGCCTCTCGATGGTCGGACGCAAAGTTATGGGCATCCAGCTGCCCCGCGGTCGCGACCTTGGCCCGATCCTCGTGGTCTGGGCACTGTCGATGTCGGTCATCGTTTTCCAGCACGACCTCGGAACCGGTCTTCTCTACTTCGGATTGTTCTTGGTCATGCTCTACGCAGCCACCGGCCGTTCGAGCTGGATTCTGATGGGTCTGGGTCTGGTCGCCCTGGGTGCCATCTTGGCCAACCAGTTCCTGGACTACGTGCACGGCCGCTTTGCCAACTGGTACGACGCTTTCAACGACGCCAACTTCAATGCCAACGGTGGCAGCTACCAGCTCGTTCAGGGCATTTTCGGAATGGCTCATGGCGGCATCATCGGAACCGGCCTGGGTCAGGGCATGCCCGAAGTCACTCCCGTATCGCAGAGTGACTACATCATCGCCAGCCTCGGCGAGGAACTTGGTCTCGCTGGACTCTTCGCCATTCTCTGCCTGTACTTGTTGCTTGTCGGCCGAGGTTTGCGCATTGGATTCGCAGGTCACGACGACTTCAGCAAACTGCTCGCGGTGGGTCTCTCGTTTGTCATCGCCCTGCAGTGCTTCATCGTTATCGGCGGTGTGACGCGCATCATCCCTCTCACCGGTCTGACCACCCCCTTCCTCGCGGCAGGTGGTAGCTCGCTGGTGGCTAACTGGATGATCGCCGCCCTGTTGCTGCGTCTGTCTGACTCGATCCGCAAAGAGAAACGGTTGGTGCTCTCGTGAACCGCGAGCTCAAGCGTGTGAGCTGGATCGTCATCGGCATGTTCGTGGCGCTGTTCATGTCAGCGAGCCTGATTCAGGTCATCCAGGTTGATACGTTGGCGGCCGATGCGCGTAATACCCGCACCATGTACGACAGCTTCAACGAAAAGCGCGGATCGATTTTGGTGGCCGGCTCTGCGATTGCCGAATCGGTGCCTGTCGACGACACCTACAAGTACCAGCGCGTGTACACGAAGCCTGAAATGTACGCGAACATCACCGGTTACTTCACGCTGAACCAAGGACTGACCGGCATTGAGGCGGCGATGAATGCCGAACTCAGCGGTAAAGCTAACTCGCAGTTCTTGTCTCAGCTCAACTCCATCCTCACGGGGCAACCCGTTCAGGGCGCCAACGTCGAGCTCACCATCGATCCGCTGATGCAGCAGGCGGCCTTCGAAGGTCTCGCCAAGTACTCCGGCGCGGTGTCGGTCATCGAGCCAGCAACCGGCAAGATTCTGGCCCTGGCAACGAACCCCACGTACAACCCCAACCAGATGGCCTC
>Ga0228699_1000812_pt1 | contig 19779 bp, 18 predicted proteins | sample McNCre217_Aug_MG_FD_178016 | JGI IMG/M metagenome (GOLD analysis project Ga0228699, IMG submission 178016) | Freshwater microbial communities from McNutts Creek, Athens, Georgia, United States - 2-17_Aug_MG | ecosystem: Environmental > Aquatic > Freshwater > Creek | place: USA: Georgia... | reverse complement strand
GGCATGACCAACCCCTTGTTGAACATCTTGGACAGCAAGTTTGACGAAGTGTCCAAGTACCTGACCATCACCAACCACATGTACACCCCACAAGCGGTGGTGGTGAGCAAGAAGTTTTGGGACAAGCTCACCCCTGCTGAGCAAAAACTGATGCGCGAAGCGGCTCAAGAAACTGCTGTGTACCAACGCAAAATTGCACGCGACGAAGCAGCCAAAGTGCTGGCTGAAATCAAACGCAAAGGCATGACGGTGTTTGAGTTGCCACCCGAAGAAATTGCCAAGCTGCGCGAGCGTTCAAAGCCTGTGGTGGACAAGTACACGACCGAACTCGGCCCGATCGTGGGTGAGATGTACGCAGCTGTGGACAAGGCGCGTAAAGCCAAGTAAACGGCAACAGACGTTGAAAGAAAACCCCCGCTGAGCTTTAAGTTCAGCGGGGGTTTTTAACATTCGAAAAAGCGCGTGAGCTCTGCCACGATTTGGCTGGGGTCTTCACGCTGCGGAAAGTGGCCAATGCCTGGCAGCACTTTGCGTTCGTACCGGCCTAAAAAGTAGTGTTCTTTACCTTCTGAAGTTTCAGGCCCGTTGACGCTATCTGCTCCGCCGTGCAAGACCAAGGTGGGCACGTTCAACTGCGGGGTGTGTGCCAGCAATTTTTCGTCAGCGTCGTAACGGCTGTCGCCAGACGCATGGCCCCATCGGTGTTGGTAGGAATGCAGGGTGACTTCGGCCCAATCATCGTTTGCAAACGCTTGCGCTGTGGCTTCAAATTCTTCTGCGGTGTACCAACCCGGGGGTGCCCAGGTGTCCCACATGATTTGTGCGAAGTCGTTGCGCTGTTCACGCACGGTGCGTTGGCCACGCGGTGTGGCCATGTACCAGTGGTACCAGTAGTTGCGGGCTTGGGCCACGGAAATTTCTTGCGAAGGCGTGTTGGTGCCATAGCCAACCGAGAGCAACACCAAATGGCTGGCCACATCGGCTTGCAGCGCACATGCAATGGCGGCAGCACGGGCACCCCAATCATGGCCCACCAATGCGGGCTGATCGAGTTGGAGCTGTTCGATCAGCTCCAGCAAATCACGGCCCAAGGCCGAGAGCTGACCACTGCGAGGAGTTTGCGCATTCAGAAACTGGGTGGGCGCAAACCCGCGAAGCGCAGGAACAATGACACGCAAGCCACGCGCGGCAAGCGCTGGGGCGACTTGCGCCCAAGTTCTCACACTGTCGGGCCAACCATGAAGCAACACCACGGAGGACTTGGCGTCGGGGTTCCACTCTTGGTAGCCCACACGCAGGACAGAGGTGTCAATGAATTTCATATCAGTTGCGGGTGAGGCGCGTGAGGATGTCGCTAAGCGCTTGACCCGGTGCAATGCCCATGCCACTCGCGATGGCATTGACATGCGAGACCACGCCGTGGTCCCACATGTCTTGGCTGTCACCAATACGGGCGCTGACGTGCGAGACCGTGCCACCGGCAACGCCCCTGTCTTGCAGCATTTGCAGGGATGCAATGCCAGCATCGTCTTTGCCCACACCGGCGTCATTGAAGAACACCACGCGCAGTGGGATTTCTAAAGCAAACTCGCCGGAGCTTGCACCCCCGTGGGATGCAGACACCACCAGGGTGTCCTCATCGCCGGGTGCAACTTTGGTGATGGAGTCCATCAGCAAGACGCGGCCACGAGGCCCGCTTGCTACTTCTTTTTTCAGCATGTTTTTTCCTTGAGGCAGGTTGATGCGCGGTGCATCATTTGTGCGATGCGCGGTATTTGGCCAATTCAGCCAGGGTTTGGTTCACCACGTCTTCGCCCAACTTGGAAGCGTATTTTTCATACACGGGCTTGAGTGCATCGCGCATGCGTGCGCGCTCGGCAGGCGAAATTTCGGTGTACACGCCGCCCTTGGCCTTGATCTGCTCAAGCAGCTTTGGATCTTCAGAACGCTGGAAGCTGCGTTCGAAGTCACGCGCGGTATTGCATGATTCTTGAATCAGCTTTTGCTCGGCAGGATTGAGCTGGTCCCAAAACTTGCGACTCGCCAAGATCACCGCACCACCGTAGATATGACCGGTGTTGCTGACGTACTTGGTGACTTCGTAAAACTTGTTGCCGTAGATGTTGTTGTAAGGCGTTTCTTGCCCATCCAACGCCTTGGATTCCAAGGCTTGAAACACTTCGGTAAACGCCATGGGTGTGGCGTTGGCACCCAGGGTGTTGAAGATGTCAATGAACACAGGGTTTTGAATCGTGCGAATCTTCAAGCCTTTAATGTCTTCGAGCTTGGTGATAGGGCGACGGCTGTTGGTGACATGGCGAAAGCCTGTTTCAAAGTAGCACATACCCACCAAGTTTTTGTCCGAAATGCGCTCCAAGAGTCGGCGACCAATCGGGCCATCCAACACCAAATCGACTTCCTTGAAATCGGTGAACAAGAAAGGCAAATCAAAGACGCCAAATTCTTTGACCACCGATGCGGCCGCTGCCGTGGACACCAAGGCCATTTCCAAAATGCCGCCTTGTGCGGCAGAGATGGATTGCAACTCGGCCCCCAACTGCCCGTCGGGATAGCCGCGCATCTTCATACGACCGCCGGTTTTTTGCGCCAAGATCTCTGCGAACTTCTCAACCCCGACTTGGAAGGGATGGTCTTTGGGCACCACGTGGCTCACGCGGATGTTGCGTTCTTTGAACTCGGCGCTGACCTGTTGGGCATTGACCACCATGGGCAGCACCGCGACAGCGGCTGTGATGAGTTGGAGTTTCCAGTTTTTCATGTTGTCTCTTTCGTTGTTTGAATTGAAATTAATTAGCGCTGTTTCAAACGCTCACGGACGTGGGTGGCTGTTGCCAAGCTGCCGCCAGCGGCTTCGATGCGTTGACGTGCTTGGCGAACCAAGGTGATGTTGTCGTGCGGGCAACCCATGGGGGCGTCTTCCAAACCAACGCGGACATGACCACCGCGTGCCACGGCCAGGTCCATGAGGCCGTCCAGCTCCACACCCAAGCCTGCAATCATCCAAGGCGACTCGGGTTGCTCCATGGCCAGCAAGCGCAGGTAAGCGTCCAAGGCCCAATCGGTGGGTGGAAAACCAAACGCGATGTGCTGCGAAAACATCAGGCGGTAGATGGGCATGGGCGCACCCGGATAGGCACGATGCAACGCCGCCCCCAGTCGCATAAAGCCTGGTTCATAAATCGCATACGAGGGCGTGATGTGATGCTGCTGCGCCAGCTCAAGTCCGTAGCGAATGTGTGACTCGGGGTTGGCATACACAAAGCCCTCTTTACCCTCGGCCATGTCGCTGTAGTGGCTGATGTTGGTGGAGCCCGGATCGACCACCGACCACTCGATCAGCCCGGCACGCACCAGCTTGTCGACCGCTGCGTAGCGTTGGCTGGGTGCCAAGGGGCCGGAGGCATCCACACTGCCTGCAAAGGGCAAGGTGCCATAGCAAATGACATCGGCACGGGCACGGATGCGCTCAATGATGGGCGCATAAATGTCGTAGTCGTCACGCTGACGACCTGAGACCGGGTCATACGCATGGAAATGGATGATGGCAGCGCCTTCTGCTGCACACGCCAAAGCCGCCTCCACAATCTCGTCGGCCAACACGGGCATCTTGGGTTGCCGGGTCCGCGACCAAGGGCCATTGATCGCTACTTCGAGCCATGTGGGTTGTTGCGTCAAAAAAATCTCCGTTAGGTTTTGGTGCGGGTCTGTGCAGACAGCTTCGGACCATAGTGTTTGTTGGCACGCTTGAGGTGCGCGGTCAGCACCTTGGCTGCGCCATCGGGGTCGTGAGCGGCAATGCACTTGAACATCTTGATGTGCTCGTTGAGCGATGTTTTTTCGGCACCCGGCGCACGCACCGCTTCGTGATGGAACTGCTCCAACCACTCCAGCATGGCTTGCGACACAGCCTTGTAGATGGCATTGCCTGAAATTTCCGCGATGCCGTGATGAAACGCCATGTCGGTTTCCAAGAAGCGCTGTGGATGATCGAGCGCTGCTTTGTGCTCTTCCAGCAGCGCTTGCAGATGCGCGATTTGCGCATCTGTTGCACGCTCGGCAGCAGTGCGGATCATGGCGATTTCAAAGTGCAAGCGCGCTTCTTTGAGGTGCTCCAGCAAGTCGCTCGAACCGGCGAGCAAATGCATGGCTGAGTCTGAAATTTGCGCAATCACCTTGCCCGCATTGAGCGGCAGCACCCGTGCGCCTTCGCCATGAACGATGGCCACCAAGCCCATGCGCTCGAGCGTTTGCAAAGCCTCACGCACGGCGGGGCGCCCCACACCCAGGCCAGACATCAAGTCCCGCTCAGAGGGCAGCAAAGCCCCTACAGGAAATTCGCCCGAACGGATGCGCGGCAGCAAACGGTCTAGCACTTCGTGCGAGAGTTTGCGTCGGGCAATGGGAGCCTCGGTTGCGGGGAGCAACGGCGAGGTGCTGTCAAAATCAGAAGTGTCTTTAGTCATGTATTCATCATACCAATTGCCTCATCTTGGAAGCATGAGACAAGGGGTACAAAGGCCGTGTCGTTAAGACTTCTTTTTCAGCGTGGTGGCCATGTAGTTGTCGAAGGCACCGTCAGAGAAACGTGACCACAAAATGCCATCGTCACGGAACTTGACGAAGCTGTTGTAAATCTTGGCCCACTTGGGGTTTTTGGCCACCAATTCGGCAAACAACTCGTTCGATGCTTTGAAGGCAGCGTCGCCGACTTCTTTGGGGAACGGCTTCAACTGCAAGCCAGCACCCACCAGACGTTTGAGCGCCGCAGGGTTGCGTGCGTCGTACTTGGCTTGCATGTCCACATGCGCTTCAGCACATGCGGCTTCAAAAATGCTTTGGTACTCTTTGGGCAACGCCTCCCAGGCTTTGGTGCCGACATACATGGTGATTTGGCCGTTGCCGTCCCAATAGCTGGGGTAGTGGTAGAACTTGGCGATTTTGTGCAGACCCAGTTTTTCATCGTCGTAAGGACCGATGAACTCAGCCGCGTCGATGGTGCCTTTTTCAAGCGATGTGTAAATTTCACCGCCTGGCAAGTTCTGCGGCACCACGCCGAGCTTTTCGAGCATCACGCCACCAAAGCCACCGATGCGGAACTTCAAACCCTTCAAATCGGCCAGGCTCTTGATTTCTTTGCGAAAGAAGCCGCCCATCTGGGTGCCGGTGTTGCCACACGGAAAGTTGACCACGCCGTAGTCACGGTAGAACTCGCGCAACAACTGCAAGCCGCCACCGTCTTTCATCCAAGCGGTCATCTGGCGCGAGTTCATGCCAAATGGAATTTGGCCGTCCATGGCGAACGTGGGGTCCTTGCCAAAGAAGAACACCGATGCGGTGTGCGCGCATTCGACCGAGCCTTGTTGCACGGCATCCAACACGCCGAGCGCGGGCACCAGCTCGCCGGGGCCGTGCACGCTGATTTCGAAAGCGCCACCGGTTGCGGACGCGACACGCTTGGACACCTCTTCCGCGCCACCATAAATGGTGTCCAGATTTTTAGGCCAGCTGGATGCAAGGCGCCAACGAATTTTTGGCTGTGCCTTGACGATGGCAGGAGCGGCGAGGCCTACCGACGCGGCGGTGGCAGCGAGCGCTTTGCTTGCGAACGAACGACGTTTCATTTGATCTCCAATGTCGCGTGAAGAGGCGAGCGACGACCCTCATGTGTTGAGATAGCAGAAAAATTAGTCACCGCCCCTTCAGAGGCGTTCGACACTAGGCGGGCGTATTTGGCCAACACACCAGTGGACGACGGATGCGGCGCTGGCGGACGCCATGCCTTGAGACGGGATTGCAAAACCTCTTGCGGCAGGTCCAAGTCGAGGCTTCGCCGTTCGACATGGATCTCGATCAAGTCGCCTTCTTGCACAACGGCAATGGGGCCGCCGTCCATGGCTTCGGGCACCACATGGCCAATGACAAAACCATGGGTGGCCCCCGAGAACCGGCCGTCCGTCACCAAGGCCACAGACTCCCCCAGCCCCGCACCTTGCAAGGCACCGGTGACGAGCTGCATCTCACGCATGCCGGGACCGCCTTTGGGCCCTTCATTGCGCAGCACCAAAACATCGTTGGGTTGAATGAGGCCTGCCTTGATGGCTTGAAATGCATCCTCCTCACGCTCAAACACACGGGCTGGACCTTTGTGTATTTTTTTGGTTTGGCCCGACAGCTTGACCACGCAGCCCCCCGGTGCCAGATTGCCGCGCAAGATGCCCAAACCGCCCTCGGGTTTGATGGGGTTTTGCAAAGTGCGAATCACCTGCTGCCCAGCGGTTTCCGCGGCATAGGCCACGGCTTCGCCCAGGCTGTGTCCGGTGACAGTTTGTTCATGCACGTGCAACAAGCCGCCTTCGGCCAAACGTCGGCCAATGAGTGGCATGCCACCTGCCGCATGCATGTCTGGTGCCGTGAATTGGCCCCAGGGTTTCAAGTCAGCCAACACAGGCGTGCGCTTAGAAATCCGGTCGAAGTCGTCAATCACCAAGGGCACTTCAAACTCGCGCGCCATGGCCAAGAGGTGCAGCACCGCGTTGGTTGAACCACCGGTGGCCATGACGCCCGTGATGGCGTTTTCAAAACTACGCTGCGTCACCATGGCGCGTGGTGTGACGCCGCGGCGCAGCAAATCCATCACGACCGAGCCGCATGATTTAGCAACCTCGCCCTTGGGCGCGTCGGGCGCTGGAATGCCATTGAAACCCATGGGCGAGATGCCCAACATTTCGCAGGCCGTGGCCATGGTGTTGGCGGTGAACTGACCACCGCATGCACCCACACCTGGGCAGGCGTGGTCTTCCACATCTTTGAATTCTGCTTCGGTGATTTTTCCGGCGTTGAAGGCACCGACGGCTTCGTAAATGTCTTGGATCGTCAGTTGGCGATTGGCAAACATGCCCTCTTTGGCATGACACGCGCCTGAGTGAATCGAGCCGCTGTACAACAACACACCCGGAATGTTCACCCGCCCCAAGGCCATGGCCATGGCCGGAATGGTTTTGTCGCATCCGGCAATCACCACCATGCCATCGAACATATGGCCGCGTGCCACCAACTCCACCGAGTCGGCAATCAGCTCGCGACTCACGAGCGAGGTTTTCATGCCATCGGTGCCGGTGGTGATGCCGTCGTTGATGGCCACCGTGTTGACCTCCAACGGCGTGCCGCCCGCCTCACGAATACCGTCCATGACCTGGGCTGCCAATTCGCGGTGGTTCCAGTTGCACGGCATGGTGCCAATCCAACAATGAAACACACCGATTTGCGGACGCTTGAGGTCGGCGTCTTGAAAACCAATCGCTTTCATCATGCCCCGCGCGACGGCGCGGTCGGGGCCGTCGAGCAAGACGCGGCTTTTGTGCCGAGGGTCGAATGAGGCACTGCTCATGCAGCAGCTTTCAAGGGATGCTGTTGCAAGAACGACAAGATTTCTGCCGTAGTCTCCTGCGGTGCTTCCTCGGGAATGAAGTGCCCGCATGGCAAGGCCTTGCCTTGCACGTTGTTGGCGACTTCGCGCCAATCCGACAAACAATCAAACATCGCCGCAATCACACCCTCGCTGCCCCACAGCGCCAACAAGGGCATGGACAGTTTGCGGCCAGCAGCGCGGTCTGCACGGTCGTGCTCCAGGTCAATGCCGCCTGCTGCGCGGTAGTCTTCGCAACTCGCGTGAATGGCGGCTGGGTCTGAAAACGCGCGCACATATTCATCCACTGCCAGCTTGGAGAACTTGCTCAAGTCAGGCTCGGCACGGCCAACGCGCCCCAAGATGTTGAAGGGCACGCGCCCGGCCAGCATTTGCTCGGGCTCTGGCGACGGTTGCAACATGAAGAACCAGTGGTAATAAGCCTTGGCAAATTGCATATCGGTGTGCTCGAACATCTTGAGCGTGGGCGAAATGTCTAACACCGCCACCGTGTGCACATGTTGTGGATGGTCTGCGGCCAGGCGGTGCGACACGCGGCCACCGCGGTCATGCCCCACCAAATGAAATTTGTCAAAACCGAGTGATGACATCAACTCCACCATGTCGTTGCCCATGGCACGTTTCGAGTAATTGGCGTGATCGGGCAAGCCCTGTGGCTTGGACGAATCGCCGTAGCCCCGTAAATCGGCGCAGATGACCGTGTAGTGACGCGCCAATTCGGGTGCCACATGGTGCCAACACGCATGGGTTTGCGGATAGCCGTGCAACAGCAACACGGGCTCGCCCGCTCCCGCACGCAGGTAGTTGATGTCGGCTTGTGTGCCTTTGAACAGCTGGCGCTCGAAGCCTGGGAACAGGTCGGAATTTTCGGTGTGATCATGACTCATGGTGTGATCATACCAGTTAAGAAATTAAATGCAACCCCACGCAACGCACACCTGGGCGTGTTGATCGAAATCGGAAAACGGATTTAAAGGTTATGCAGCGGCAGCGCGGTTTTGTAACGGACCTGCTTGAGGGCAAAACTGGAGCGGATTTTTTCAACCTGCGCAATCGGCGAGAGCTGCTCCAAGATGAAGCTCTCCAGCGCGGGCATGTCGGGCACGGCCACGCGCAACAGGTAGTCGGCATCGCCCGTCATCAGATAACACTCCATCACCTCGTCTCTCAAGGTGATGCGCTCTTCGAATTCCTGGAGCGCCTGTCGGCTTTGCTGCTTGAGACTGATGGAGATGAAAACGTTCAAGTGCAAGCCCAGTTGCTTGGCCTCCAGCAAGGCCACGTACTGGCGAATCAAGCCTCGGGCTTCCAAGGCCCGCACCCGTGCAAGGCAAGGCGACGGCGACAAATGCACCCGGCGCGCGAGCTCCACATTGGACAAACTGGCGTCGAGTTGAAGTTGCTCAAGAATCTTCAAATCGGTTGCATCTAAATCATTTATGCCTGGATTCATTTAAATTTCAGAATTTTGTTTCGTATGAATTGGATTATTGGCGAAATTCAATACCAACTGCCTGTCCTTGTTCTCTACAGTCTTTTCAACGTTAGACCCTCGCTATGCGCACAATGACCACACCGCACCACGCCACCCCATCCATCTCTGTAGACACCGATCCTGCTGAAACCCAAGAGTGGCGCGACGCCCTGCTCTCTCTGGCTGAGCACTCAGGGCCTGCGCGTGTGCGGCACATCTTGGATGAACTGGCCCGTTTGGCACGCACGCAGCACACGGGCTGGCAGCCCGAGCTGAACACGCCTTACATCAACACCATTCCTGTTGAAGAGCAACCGGCATTCCCTGGCGACTTGGCCGTAGAAGAACGCTTGGCTTCGTTGATGCGCTGGAACGCACTCGCCATGGTGGTGCGTGCCAACCAAGCCTATGGCGAACTGGGCGGCCACATTGCCAGCTACGCCAGTGCAGCAGATTTGTTTGAAACAGGGTTCAACCATTTCTTCCATGCCCGCAACGACACACACCGCGGCGACTTGGTGTTCTTCCAACCACACAGCGCACCCGGTGTGTATGCCCGCGCTTTCCTTGAGGGACGTTTGAGCGAAGCTGATTTGCTGCATTACCGCCAAGAAATTACTGCGCCCGCCAGCGGCGCACGCGGGCTCTCCAGCTATCCGCATCCTTGGTTGATGCCGGACTTTTGGCAGTTCCCCACGGGCTCGATGGGCATTGGCCCCATCAGCTCGATCTACCACGCGCGCTTCATGCGTTACCTCACGCATCGCAACTTGCTCAATTGCGAGGACCGCAAAGTGTGGGGCGTGTTTGGTGACGGCGAGATGGACGAACCCGAGAGCATGAGCGCACTCACGCTGGCCGCACGCGAAAAACTCGACAACCTGGTGTGGGTGGTCAACTGCAACCTGCAGCGCTTGGATGGCCCCGTGCGTGGCAACGGCCGCATCATCGACGAGCTGGAAAAATTGTTTGCAGGTGCCGGCTGGCACGTGATCAAGCTGGTGTGGGGCAGCGACTGGGATGGTTTGTTTGCGCGTGACACCACGGGCGCACTGGCACGCGCATTTGCGCAAACGGTGGATGGCCAAATGCAAACCTTTGCCGCCAAAGATGGTCGCTTCAACCGCGACAACTTCTTTGGTCAGAACGAAGAACTGGCACGCTTGGCACAAGGCATGACGGACGAGCAAATCGATCGCCTCAAACGCGGTGGCCACGATTTGGTCAAGATCCACGCGGCTTACGCCGCTGCTGCGGCCCACACCGGTCAGCCCACGGTGATCTTGGCGCAGACCAAAAAGGGTTATGGCATGGGCAGCGCAGGCCAAGGCAAGATGACCACGCACAGCCAGAAAAAATTTGACGACACAGACCTGATTGAATTTCGCAACCGCTTCAACCTGCCGCTCACCGACGAGCAGGCCAAAGGTTTGGAATTTTTCCGCCCCACCGACGACAGCCCCGAGATGCGCTATTTGCGCGAACACCGCGCCGCACTGGGTGGTGCCATGCCAAAGCGCGAAACCACTTGCGATGTGGTGCCCGTGCCCGCCATAGGCAGCTATGCACAGTTCGCTTTGCAAGCCGACGGCAAAGAGATGAGCACCACCATGGCCTTTGTGCGCATGCTCGGTACCTTGCTCAAAGATCCCACTTTGGGGCCACGCATTGTGCCCATCGTGGCCGATGAAGCGCGCACCTTTGGCATGGCCAATCTGTTCAAGCAGGTGGGCATTTACAGCAGCGTTGGTCAGCGCTATGCGCCCGAAGACATTGGCTCGGTACTCTCTTACCGCGAAGCCCTGGAAGGACAAATCTTGGAAGAAGGCATCAGCGAAGCCGGTGCCGTGGCCAGCTGGACGGCAGCAGCTACCAGCTACAGCGTGCACGGCATGGCGATGTTGCCGTTCTACATTTATTACTCGATGTTTGGGTTTCAGCGTGTAGGCGATGCGATTTGGGCCGCAGCGGATCAACGCGCACGCGGCTTCTTGTTGGGGGCCACCTCAGGCCGCACCACCTTGGCGGGTGAAGGCTTGCAACACCAGGATGGCAGCAGCCACTTGGTGGCCGCCACGATTCCCAATTGCAAGGCCTATGACCCTGCGTTTGCAGGTGAGCTTGCAGTCATCGTGGATGCGGGTATGCGCGAGATGCTGGTGGAGCAACAAGACGTTTTCTACTACGTCACGCTGATGAACGAGAACTACGCCCAGCCCGATCTGCCTGCAGCAGCGGCCGATGGCGTGTTGCGAGGTGGCTACCACTTTGGCAGCTATGGCCCGATGGACGCGCAGCGTGTGACGCTGCTCGGTTCGGGCGCCATCTTGACCGAGGTGATTCAAGCGGCGCAACAACTGGCCGCACAGGGCGTGGGCGTGGATGTGTACAGCATCACCAGTTGGAGCGAGCTGGCGCGCGACGGCATGGTCCACGAAAGCGATGGCACCGAACCCTATCTGATGCATTTGCTCAAGGACAGTGCAGGCCCTATCTTGGCGGCCACCGACTATGTGCGCGCCGTGCCTGAGACGGTGCGCGCTTATTTGCCCGCAGGCCGCAGTTACCGCACGCTGGGCACCGACGGTTTTGGTCGCAGTGACACGCGTGCTGTGTTGCGGGCGTTTTTTAAAGTGGATGCGCACAGCGTGGTGTCACGCGCTTTGGATGCATTGGCACAGACCTCGTAACACCAAGGACGTCTGTGACATAGGCTAGTGGCTCTAGAACCATTTTCCTATGGTGACGCTTGTTGCCAATCACTAGCATCTGTTAGATCTGCACCTTGCTGCAGTTCTTCACACACAGACTGCCATGCCCAACCCTGCCAAAGGCTTCAAGCCGACCTATGCCATCCGCTCACAAGGTGATCGGTGCATCAATGTTGATTTTGGTGACGCCATTCATCCTGACACAGGACGTTTGTGTTTGAGTGCTTCGGCCATTTTCAGAGCCGCTCATTTGCCCGGCGTGTTTGAAATTGTGCCCACCTATATTTCTGTCGCCTTGCACTATGTGCCCACCGCTGACAACATGGCCAACGGTTGCGCCTACGACACCTTGTCTGAGCGCATCCATGAATTGCTGAAAGACGGTATTCCTGACTTTGAGCAAGCATCGAAGACCGTTGAGATTCCAATTTGTTACGGCGGCACGCATGGCCCCGATTTGCTGGACATTGCCAAGAGAATCAATTTGTCCCCCGAAGAGGTGATCGCGCGCCACAGCCAGTCACCGGCCATGGTTTATATGTTGGGCTTTGCGCCGGGTTGTCCTTACATTGCGTTGCTCGATCCGGTGTTTGCGATCCCAAGGCGCGATACACCTGTGACCGCCGTGCCTGCAGGCGCTGTGGTCGTGGCCAACAGACAAAACATGATTTACCCGAGCACACTGCCCTGCGGTTGGCATATTCTGGGCTCCACCCCGTTGAAGATGTTTGACCTTGAGCGCAGCTCACCCGTCTTGCTGTCGCCCGGTGACCATGTGGCGTACCGACCAATCAGTTCAGAAGAATACGACCACCTCAAACACACGCAAAGCCTCGAGGTGTCTGCATGAGTTTTGAAGTGCTCAAGCCAGGGCTGCTGTCTACGTTTCAAGATTTGGGACGTTTGCAACACCAACGCTTGGGCATTCCCGTAGCGGGCGCACTCGATGTCAATGCGCACAGGCTGGCCAATTTGCTGGTGGGCAATGGGGCTGAAATGGCCACCTTGGAAATGAATTTGTTTCCACCCACGTTGAAAGCCCATGCCTCTTGTTGTGTGGCCTTCTCAGGTGCCGATATGGGGCCTGTGGTGAATGACTGCCAAGTGCCCATGAATCGCCCGGTTGTCTTGCGTGCAGGGGATGAAATTTCATTTGGCACACGCACCGACGGCGCCAGAATTTACATGGCTGTACACGGTGGTTTTCAATTGAATTCTGTGTTCGACAGTGCAAGCACCTACCTGAGGAGCGGCATTGGTGGTTTTCAGGGGCGAGCGCTGAAACGCGGCGATGTGGTTGACATCCATGAACCCTTATGCGACGTTGATTTGAGTGTCTTGGCCCAAGAACTTTGGGACGTCAAAATTTATCTGAAGTCTTCCTTGGTGAAGAAAAAAACGCCGAAGCTGCGCATCATCAAAAGCGCGCAATGGGATGAGTTCACACCTGAGAGCCGCGCAGATTTGATCACCCAACCGTTCAAGGTCACGCCCGTCTCTGATCGCATGGGTTTTCGCCTGGAAGGGCCGACGCTGAAACTGAGTCAGCCACGCCAAATGATTTCAGAGTCGGTGGTGTTTGGAACCATTCAAGTGCCCGTTGGTGGGCAGGCGATTATCTTGATGGCCGATCGGCAGCCCACAGGCGGTTATCCCAAAATTGCTTATGTGGCCAGCGTCGATCAGCCCCTGCTGGCCCAACTGTCTCCGGGCGACACATTCACTTTCTCGCTGATTGATATTGCAGAGGCCCAGAAGTTGGACGCCAAGCGTGAACAAGATTTCATCGAACTACAGCATCAACTGCAACCCATCGAAGATTTGTTAAAACATGCGGCTGGAGCAAAGCATGTTTGAACTGACGTGCATCACCTTGGTTTTTTTGCTGGCTGGCTATGTGAAGGGCGTCATTGGCATGGGCTTGCCAACCATTGCCATGGCCACCCTAGGTTTGTTGCTGGAGCCTGCGCAAGCAGCGGCTCTGCTGGTCATTCCATCGTTGGTCACCAATGTTTGGCAGTTCTTGGCGGGTGGCTCCAAAATGGCCACGATCAAGCGGCTGTGGGTGATGCTGGTTTTTGTGTGCATCGGCACCTGGTTGGGGATTGGATTTTTGACATCCTCGAACAGCGCTTGGCCCAACATCTGGCTGGGCAGTGTGCTGGCGCTGTATGCCTTGGTGGCGTTGTTTCACCCTCAGTTTTCTATGCCGCCTCACTATGAAGGACGCTTGTCACCGCTGATTGGCATCTCGACAGGCATTTTGACGGGAGCCACGGGGGTGTTTGTGATTCCAGCCGTCCCCTTTATCAGCGCCATGAATTTGTCTAAAGATGCGTTGATTCAGGCGCTGGGTTTGTCGTTCACCGTCTCAACCATCGCTCTGGCTGTGGGACTCGGCATGAACGAAAGCTTATCGACGTCAGATTTAACGATTTCATTGCTGGCCGTTGTACCAGCCATGGTGGGCATGTCGATTGGACAAAAAACCAGAGACCGCATTGAACCCCTGACGTTTAAGAAATGCTTTTTCGGCGCACTCCTTGTCCTGGGGGCCTTCATGGCCATCCGCGCAGGTTCTGGCTTGTTCTTTCGTTGATCAATCGGGTTTGATGTTGGCTGTGCGAATCAGCCGCCCGATGCGCTCGTGTTCACCCGGAAGAAATTTGGCCAATGAAGCGGCATCGCCGCTAGCGGGCGTCACGCCTACGCCATTGAGTCTGGCAATCACTTCAGGATTCTTGAGTGCGGTGGACAAGGCGTTCGACAACTTGACCACCACGTCTTTCGGTGTTTTAGCAGGCGCAAACACGGCGTACCAAGCCGAGAAGTCGAACTGCGGATAGCCAGCCTCTGCAAACGTGGGCACGTTGGGCAGGTCGGGCAATCGTGTTGCGGCACCGACAGCAAGCGCACGCACCTTGCCTGATTTGAGCAGTGGCATGCAGTTGGTGGCGGTGTCAAAAATCACGGGCACGCGGCCCCCGATCAAATCCAAGATGTGTGCATTGCCGCCCTTGTACGGCACATGCGTCATCTCTAGTTTGTTCTGTGAGGTGAACAGTTCACCCGCCAGGTGCAAGGGCGAGCCATTGCCCGAGGAGCCGTACATCACGCCCTTGGGGTCTTTGCGTGCGGCATCGACCACGTCCTTGAGGGTTTTAAACGGCGACTCGTTGAAGGTGATGGCGATGATGGGGGCGCTGCCAATCATGCCAATGGGCTCAAAGTCTTTGAGCGGGTCGTAGTCGGCCTTGAGCATGTGTGGGCTGGCGGCGTGTGTGGCCAGGCCACCAATCAGCAGCGTATGACCGTCAGCCGGCGCGCGCGCAACGGCACTGGCGCCGAGCAAGGCAGCCGCACCTGGCTTGTTGTCCACCATGGAGGTGGCATTCAAAGCCTCGGCCATTTTTTGACCAATCAAGCGGCCCAACATATCGTTGGCACCACCGGCTGGATAGGGCACGACAAAGGTCATGGTTTTGCTTGGGAATTGCGTTTGCGCCAGCGCAGGCATCCCCAGGCTGTACGTGGCAGCACCGAGAGAAGCGGATGCCAGCAACGTGCGACGGTTGATCGTTTGTGAATTCTTCATTGTTGTCTCCTTATTAATCGGGATGAATGCCGCCGAGTTTGATGACTTTTTCCCATTGCATGCTTTGCGATTTGATCGACTCTGCAAATTCTTCATGCGTGTTCTGACGCGGCGACAGGCCTTGCTGGCTCAGTTGCTCTTTGACTTCGTTTTTATTCAGTACTGCGTTGAAGGCCTGATTGAAGCTGCGAATCAAATCGACCGATGTGCCTTTGGGTGCAAACACACCCTGCACCAACACAGACTCAAAGCCTGCCACGCCTGACTCGGCAATCGAAGCGACTTGCGGCAGGTTGGCCGCTTTCTTGAGCGATGTGACAGACAAAACTTTCAGCTTGCCTGAGCGCACCAAACCCGCCACCGTGGTGTACCCCGTGAAGACCATGTCAACCTGGCCTCCGAGCACGTCATTGATGGCAGGGCCAGATCCTTTGTAGGGCACGTGCACAAACTTAGTCCCCGCCTTTTGATTCAACAACTCAATGGTCAGGTGCGGCGATGTGCCGTTGCCTGACGAGGCCATGGAATGTTTGCCAGGTGCTGCCTTGTCCAGGGCCAACACCTCGCTCATGGTGTTGGCAGGAAACGTGGGGGCAGCCACCAAGGCCAATGGGTACTGCGCCAGATTGATGACCGGCGCCAAATCGGACACCTTGTAGGTCAGGTTGTCGTAGAGCGCAGGGCTGATGGTCACCACACTGATTTCCGACAACAGCAAGGTGTTGCCATCAGGGGCAGCTTTGGCAACTGCGGCAGCGCCAATCGTCCCACCGGCGCCGGGCTTGTTTTCAACGATCACAGGCCGTTTGAGGTACTCGGCCAAATGCGGCTGGAGCACGCGCATGACACTGTCAGAGCCGCCACCTGGACCGAAGGGAATGACAATTTTGAGCGGCTTGCCTTGCGCCGCGTCTTGAGAAAAAGCGGGGAGCGGACCAGCGGCCAACACACTCAACACGCCACCTAACAGCAATCTGCGGTCCATGGTCACAGGCCCCCTCATCTTTATATTGACTCAGCCAATCCACTCAGGCATCACCCGCGCATGGCGAATGTGCTGACGATACACCGTGTAGGCCACATGCAGCGCGCCATCTGCGGTTTGACGCAGAGAGGGGTAGGAGTACTCGCGGTTGATGTGGCGGGCTGAGTCGTTGCTCATGCAATAGCCATCCCCCACTTCGAGGTTTCGCATCCAGGGCCAGGTTTGGCCGTCATCGTCTGACAACGCCAGCGTCATGGGCGCTCTGGGTGCGCCCCAAAATGCGCGGCGTTCGTGGGTGGTGCTGGAGGATTGGGCGTCGTCGTTCGACGCCGCATCATCTTCCAACTCGTCGTACAAAGAGGCGCGGCGCTCGGTGGCATTCAGTGCGCTGCTGTGGTTGAAGATCATGGCCAAGCGACCATCTTTGAGTCGCAACGCTTGAATGGAAGAGTTGTTGTTGGGCAAGCTGGTGGGAACAGGGGCCGCCCATGTGAGTCCGCCATCCACACTGTGTGTGGTGTAAATGAAATCGGCCCAACGGCTTCGGAAAAAAGCCAACAGCTTGCCATTCGCAGCGGGCACGATGTTCATGTGCACACAGCCTGTGCTGTTGGGCACTTCCACACGGGTCCAACTTTTTCCTTGGTCTGTGGAACGCAGAATGGCGCTCACATCATGGCTGCCGTCCCACTTTTGTCCGGGCATGATGCGGCATTCAAAGGTGGGCAGCAGCCACGTGCCATCGGTATGCACATGGATGGGTTGGCGCACAAAGGTGCCCAGTTTCAAACCTTGAATTTGTTCCGTAGGCCCCCAGGTCTTGCCGTTGTCTTTGGAAATGCGTCGACGAACAATGGCCGTGTCTTGGTTGCCCGCTTGCTGCGCCGTGTGCAGCAACCAAAGCTCGCCACTGGGGGCCGGAAACAGAATGGGGTTTTGTTCTGAGCGATCCGCATCGTGGGAGAGCTGCACAGGCGTAGACCACGTCTGTGTTTCAGAATTTAAGTGAGACATGAAAACAGAAATGTCTGACTTGCCCTCCATCGAACCACCAAACCAAACGCAAGCCAGGGTTTGATCGTGCAACACCATCAAATTGGCGGCGTGTGCTTGCACGCACAAAGACGGCAAATCGGCCACGTGTCTCTTAGCGTCGTCTGGATGGACCGAGAGTTGCGCTTTGTTCATGGGGAGTCTCCTTCTGTTTTATTTTTTGGATCAAGCGCGCGTTTCAGGTGAAGGCCCAGCGACCAAATGGCCAGCGGGTAATTTTTTACGCGCCAAGGTGTCAATGATGTTTTGCGCGGTCAGGGTGGCCACTCGTTGTGCCGCATTGCGCGTCACGCCTGCTACGTGCGGGGTCAAGACGACTTGAGGCATTGACAGCAAGGGGTTGTTCGCCTGAATGGGTTCGACCTCAAAAGTGTCCAAGCCTGCCCCGCTCAGATGACCGCTTTGCAGCGACGCGATCAGCGCAGCCTCGTCGATGATGGGGCCTCGTGCCGTGTTGATCACCAGCGCGCCTTGCTTGAGCAAGCCAAGTTCTCGCGCGCTGATCATCCCTTTGGTTTGTGCTGTCAAAGGACAGTGCAAACTCAAAATATCAAGCTGGGCCAAGAAGGTGTCGAAATTCTTTTCGAGTTTGAATTCGCCAGCGTCTTGACGCGTGGCGGAAAACACCAGGACCTCAGCACCTAGTGCGTGAGCCAAACGCGCCGTGTGCTGGCCAATGCTGCCAAAGCCGACGATGCCCACCACCGAGCCACGAAAATCACGGCCTAACCAAGACGTGCCCTCCCAGCCGCCTTGTTTCACTTTGGCGTCCAGTGTGTGGAGGTTTCTCACCAGCGTCAGCATGAGCGCCACGGCGTGCTCGGCCACAGCATGTGCGTTGCCGCCTGCAGCCACAGCCACGGTAACGCCTCTGTGCGCAGCCTCGGCCAGATCGACGCTGTCCACCCCCGCGCCATTCTTGGCAATGATTTTTAAATCTGAGGTCGCAGCCAGCACCTTGGCCGTGAAGGGCTTGGAGCCGCGCATCAAGACAGCATCTATTTTTTCGGTGGAGAGTTTTTGAATCAAGGTGTCTTCATCGATGGGCTCGGCCATGAATTCGATATGACCACCCGCATCACGCAGCATTTGTTGGGCTTCAGGCAGCAAGTGTTGCGCTGTCACGAGCACATGGAATGAAGACATGTTTGAACTTTCTTATTTCACAAAATAACGGGTTAGTTGGCGGTTGCACCAGAAGCTTTGACAGCCGTCGCCCAGCGCGAGATTTCGGTTTTGAGTAAGGTTGTGAATTGCTCTGGCGTTCCGGTCAGCACATCAAAGCCTTGTTCTTTGATGCGTGCCTTCATTTCAGCCGTTCCCATGGCTTTGACAATTTCCTGGTTGAGTTTGGCCACCACCTCTTTGGGTGTTTTGACTGGCACCATCAAGCCATTCCACACACTCAACTCCATGCCAGGAAAACCAGCTTCTATCAGCGTTGGCACCTCAGGCAATGCAGGCGTGCGCTTTGCACTGGTGATGGCAATGGCGCGCAATTTGCCTGTTTGCACATGGGGCAGCGAGGACAGCATCAAGTCCATCACCATGTCGGCATGCCCGCCCATCACGTCCGCCATGGCAGGCGCACTGCCTTTGTAGGGCACATGATTCATCTTGACATTGGCGGTACTGGCGATCAGCTCTGCAGACAAATGCGTGGTGGAGCCAATGCCAGCGCTGCCGAAATTGAGCTGCGCAGGTTTGGCCTTTGCTGCAGCGATCAGATCAGCCATGGACTTGATCGAACCGTTTGGGTTGGTCAACACCAGCATGGGCCCAGAAATCAGCGTGGTGACCGGTGCCAGATCGGTTGTGATGTCGTAAGGCAATTTGCTCAAAGACGGCGCAATGCTGTGCCCCGTGGTCACCAAAATTAACGTGTATCCATCGGCTGCGCCTTTGGCCACTTCGTTGGCACCGTTGTTGCCAGATGCGCCGGCTTTGTTTTCCACCACCACCGCTTGACCCATCTGCTCGGTGAGCTTTTGTGCCAGCAAGCGCGCCACAATGTCGTTGGCGCCGCCTGGTGGGTAGGGCACCACCAGCTTGATTGACTTGTTGGGATAGCCCTGAGCGACAGCGATGACAGCACAAGATGCCAGAACTAATGCCAAAATGTTTCGAATGATTTTTTTAAAAGTCATCATTTTTGTCTCCGATTTCATTGCGCAAACACAGCCATCCTAAACGCATCATGAAGCAACTTCTCTCAGTACTCATCATGACCCTGCTTTGCCTGCCTATGGCATTTGCGCAACGCATGTATGACGGCAGTGGCCGTCAGATTGGCCGCGTGGATGGCGATCGGTATTACGACGGCTCAGGCCATCAAGTGGGTCGTGTGGATGGGGAAAGAATTTATGACGGCTCAGGGCGTCAGCTGGGGCGCATCGATGGCGAACGCGTCTACAGCGCCTCGGGAAGCCAAATTGGGCGCATCGACGGTGAACGTCTTTACAGCGGCTCAGGTTCGCAGATGGGTCGCATTGACGGCGAGCGAATTTACGATGG
>Ga0228699_1000810_pt1 | contig 19813 bp, 16 predicted proteins | sample McNCre217_Aug_MG_FD_178016 | JGI IMG/M metagenome (GOLD analysis project Ga0228699, IMG submission 178016) | Freshwater microbial communities from McNutts Creek, Athens, Georgia, United States - 2-17_Aug_MG | ecosystem: Environmental > Aquatic > Freshwater > Creek | place: USA: Georgia... | reverse complement strand
AAGCCCCAGACCATGCAGTTTTCTGTTGCCCGTCCTTGAACTGGAGAAACACCATGCAACTCACCCACGAACACGAACAATTGCGCGACACCATCCGACGCTGGATTGCCACCGACATCAACCCCCATGTTGAAGCCTGGGAGGCGGCCGAAATATTTCCGGCCCATCAGGTGTTCAAACAAATGGGCGAGCTGGGTTTGCTCGGCCTGGACAAACCTTTGGAAGACGGCGGTGCGGGGTTGGATTACTCCTATGCCGCTGTGTTGGCCGAGACCTTGTCCGAGATGAACTGCGGCGGCGTGCCCATGGCGATTGGGGTGCAGACCGACATGTGCACACCGGCGCTGGCACGTCATGGCAGTGCCGAGTTGCGGGCTGAGTTTTTAGCGCCTGCGATTCGGGGCGAGGCGGTGGGCTGTTTGGGTGTGTCCGAGGTGGGCAGCGGCTCGGATGTGGCCTCCATCCGAACCGTGGCGCGCAAACATGGCGATGACTACATCATCGATGGCGGAAAAATGTGGACCACCAATGGCACCCAAGCCGATTTTTGTTGCCTGCTGGCCAACACCTCGCAAGGTGCATCGCACCGCAACAAGTCGCTCATCATCGTCCCCATGAACACCCCGGGCGTCAGTGTGTCGAAAAAGATCCGCAAGATCGGCATGGATTCGTCGGACACGGCGCAACTGCACTTTGACAATGTGCGCGTGCCGCAGCGCTACCGTGTGGGCGAAGAGGGCATGGGCTTCATCTACCAGATGGAGCAGTTTCAAATTGAACGCCTGTGGGGGGCGCTCAACAACTGCGGCTTTGCCCAACGTGCGATCGACATCACGATTGACTATACCCGTGAACGCCAAGCCTTTGGCCGCTCGATTCTCGACAACCAGTGGGTGCATTTCAAACTGGCCGAATTTCAGGCCGATGTGTCGGCCGTGCATGCACTGACATGGCAAGGCGTAGAGATGGTGGTGCGGGGCGAAGATGCCACGCGTGTGGCCACCATGGCCAAGCTCAAAGCAGGCCGTTTGGTGCGTGAAGTGGCCGATGGCTGTTTGCAATTTTGGGGTGGCATGGGCTATGTGAAAGAAAGCCTGATTTCACGTCTGTACCGCGATTTGCGACTGGCGTCGATTGGTGGCGGCGCCGACGAGGTGATGCTGCAAATTCTGTCCAAATTCATGGGCACTTTCCCCATCAAGAACTGAGGACACATGCACACCATGTCAAACAATGCATCAATGGCCACGCCATTTCAAAAGGTTTTGGTTGCCAATCGGGGTGAGATTGCGCTGCGCGTCATGCGCTCGGCGCGCGCGCTGGGCTATCGCACCGTTGCGGTGTATTCCACTGCCGACGCGCAAGCCAGCCATGTGCAAGCCGCCGATGAAGCGGTGTGCATTGGTGAGCCTTTGCCCGCGCAGTCGTATCTGAATATTCCGGCGATTCTGGAGGCCGCCAAACTCAGCGGCGCCGATGCGATTCATCCAGGCTACGGCTTTTTGGCCGAGAACGAAAACTTTGCTGCGGCGTGCCGCGACGCCGGTTTGGTGTTCATCGGTCCGTCACCGCAAGCGATTGTGTCGATGGGCGACAAGGCCGGCGCCAAGCGCTTGATGATTGACGCGGGCGTGCCTTGCATTCCTGGCTACCAAGGCGCCGACCAAAGCGCAGCCAACCTGGCCGCACAAGCGGAGTTGCTGGGCTATCCGGTGATGATCAAAGCCACGGCGGGCGGCGGTGGCCGTGGCATGCGCTTGGTCCAACATGGCCAGGAGTTTGCCGAGCTGCTGCGTAGCGCCCAGTCTGAGGCGCTCAATGCCTTTGGCGATGCGACCGTGATTTTGGAGCGCGCGATTGTGGAGCCACGCCACATTGAAATTCAGGTCTTTGCTGATCGCCATGGCCATGCCATCCATTTGGGCGAGCGTGATTGTTCGGTGCAACGGCGCCATCAAAAGGTGGTGGAAGAAGCGCCATCGCCGGCTGTAGACGCCGCCTTGCGCGAACGCATGGGCGCCACCGCCGTAGCCGCAGTGCAAGCGATTGGCTATGAAGGTGCGGGTACGTTGGAGTTTTTGCTTGATCGTGACGGTAATTTCTATTTCATGGAAATGAACACCCGCTTGCAGGTGGAGCATCCAGTGACCGAAGCCATCACGGGGCTGGACTTGGTGGCTTGGCAATTGCGCATCGCAGCAGGTGAACCCTTGCCGCTGACGCAAGCTGATCTGAGTTATGAGGGCCATGCCATTGAAGTGCGCTTGTGTGCGGAAGATGTGCCGCGTGGTTTCATGCCGCAAAGCGGTGTGATGCGTCGTTGGCAATTGCCCGACGGCGTGCGGGTGGAGCACGCGCTGCACGCCGGTGCTGTGATTCCGCCGTACTACGACTCCATGGTGGCCAAGTTGATTGCCCATGGCGCCAGCCGTGACGAAGCACGCCGCAAACTCTTGCGCGCTTTGCACGACTTGGTGGCCTTGGGCGTGACCACCAACCAGGCTTTTTTGAGCCGTTGCTTGGCCCATCCCGTGTTCGCTGCAGGCGAAGCAACCACGGCTTTCATTGCCCAAAATGAGGCAGCCTTGTTGCACGTGGAGGCCTCGGCCCAGTCTCAAGCGGCGGCGGTGGCGGCTTGGTTGCTGCATCAAACATCTGGTCATCAAGCGCACGAACACACACACAGTGGGCGCCAGTTGGCCCATGCCTTGCCCATGGGCATGCGTTTGCAGATTCAGGGGCACGACGTGCAGGTCAGCGTCACCCAAACGGCATCGCATGACTTTGCACTGCGCGTGGGCGAGGTGCAACACAGCATCACCGCCGTGAGCGTGACGCGGCATGAGGCGCGCTTTGTGCTCGACCGCGTGATGCAACGGGTGTCGTTCGAGCGTGAGGGCCATCATCTGTGGTTGCTGCACCATGGGCAGCCCTATGAGGTGCTGGACCGCACCCGCATGGCCAGCGCTCGTCAGGGTGACACCGGCGGTGACGGCAAAGTGCGCGCCACCATGAATGGCCGTGTGGTGGCCATTGCCGTGGCAGTGGGCGATCAGGTGCAAGCCCAACAGCCCCTGGTGACTTTGGAAGCCATGAAGATGGAGCATGTGCATGCGGCGCCTGTGGCGGGCAAGGTGGTGGCCCTGCATGTGGTCGATGGCGAGCAGGTGCAAGCCCATCGCGTGGTGGTCGAAATCGAGGCGGCTGATCTTGTGGCCCAAGCTGCATCACACTGAACACATTGAGTCACACTGATTGAAGGAGTCCCCCATGGATGAAGCGGCTGTTGTGTTGCACGAGGTCAAAGACTCGGCGTTTTGGATCACCATCAACCGACCCGACAAACGCAATGCCATTCATGACGGTGTGATTCAAGGCATTCGCGAAGGCTTGCGGCTGGCCCATGCCAACCCCGTCATCCGCGTGGTCGTGCTAACCGGCGCGGGCGAGAAAGCGTTTTGTGCCGGCGGCGATTTGCAACCCGGCAAAGGCTTTGCCTTTGATTTTTCCCAACCCAATCTGGCTTATGCCGATTTGCTGCGTGAGGCCCAGCAGGCCACCTTGCCGATGATCGCCCGCATCAACGGCACCTGCATGGCCGGTGGCATGGGCTTGGCCTGCATGACCGATTTCGCGATTGCCGCCGACCATGCCCTGTTTGGCTTGCCCGAAGTCAAGGTGGGTGTGTTCCCCATGCAGGTGATGAGCTTGCTGCAAGACCTGGTGCCGCGTCGCACGGTGCGCGAGTGGGCCATCACTGGTGAGCCTTTCTCGGCTCAAGAAGCGCTGGCCGCTGGCTTGCTCAACCATGTGGTGCCAGCTTCGGAACTCGATCACAAAACTCAGTGGTTGATTGAGCGCATCGTCGACAAATCACCCACGGCCATCCGGCGCGGCAAGTACGCACTGCGTGCCATCGAGGCCATGTCGTTCGAGCAGTCGATCGCCTACACCGAAAGCCAAATCGCCTTGCTGGCCATGACCGAAGACGCCCGTGAGGGCTTGGCTGCGTTCAACGAAAAACGCAAACCCGTGTGGACCGGGCGTTGAGGCTCAGCGCCCGCTCCAGCGGGCGGCGCGCTTTTCCACAAACGCCAATGCGCCTTCCTGCGCATCGTGCGAGGCAGCAATTTGGTTGGCATAGGGCTGTTGCAATTCGAACATGCGCTCAATCGGCCAGGTGGCTGATTGTTCGATGATTTGCTTGCTCGCCAGCAGTGACAAGGGCGCGTTTTGCGCAATGCGCTGAGCCAACGCCAAAGCGGTGGGCAAGGCCTGACCTGGCGGCACCAAGCGATTGACCAAGCCATGCTGAAACGCCAAAGGCGCCCCGATGGGGTCGCCCGTGAGTGCCATCTCCATCGCCAGGTGGTAGGGCAGGCGACGTGGCAAACGCATCAAGCCACCGGCCGAGGCGATCAAGCCGCGCTGCACTTCGGGCAGGCCAAATTGGGCGGTATCAGACGCCACGATCAGATCGCAACTCAAGGCAATTTCACACCCGCCTGCAACAGCAAAACCTTCGACCGCGGCAATCAGCGGTTTGGTGGGCGGCTTTTGGGTCAAGCCCGCAAAGCCCGCGCCCGGCACAAACGGCGACTCGCCTTGGCTGAAACCTTTGAGGTCCATGCCCGAGCAAAACGTGTTGTCCGCGCCGGTGATGATGGCCACGCGCCAGTCATCGCGCTGGGCGTATTGCGCTATGGCATCGGCCATGGCACGTGCCAGCGCCATGCTGATGGCGTTGCGTCGATGTGGGCGGTTCAAGGTCAGCACCAAGACATCGCCTTCGGTGTGCAGCAGCAGTTCGTCGCTCATGGTGGGTCTTTCAATCAGAGGTGAATGGAGTGGTTTGCATCGCGGGTGTTCAGGCACCCACTCAGCGCCAGTGGGGTGAGGTTGTGTTGGCGAGTCGCCCGCCCTCATCGGCCACGCGCTGCAGCAGCGCACTCACCGTCCAGTAACCATGTGCGTTGCCGCGCACTTGGGCGTAGTGGTTCAAGCGGGTCACGATCTGGCGCAAGCCGATGGTGTCGGCCATGTGCATGGGGCCACCACGGTGGTCAGGGAAACCATAGCCCGCGTACCAGATGACATCGATGTCACTGCCTCGGTAGGCAATGCCTTCTTCCAAAATCCGCGCGCCTTCGTTGATCATGGTGAAGGTGAGGCGTTCGACGATTTCTTGGGTCGTGATGTCGCTGCGTCGCGCGATGCCGTGCTGTTTGGCCAGATCGGCGCACAGCGTGAGCGTCGCGTCATGGGGGACGGGCTTGCGGCCTTCGTAGCGGTAGTAGCCCGCGCCTGTTTTTTGGCCAAAGTGGCCCATGGCAAACAAGGCTTGTGCCACCACGCGATAGCTTGGGTCGTTCGGCAAGCCGCCGGATTTGCCGAGTTCGATGACGGTTTTTGCCCCCACGTCGATGCCTGCCATATCGAGCATGCGGCACGGCCCCATGGCAAAGCCCAGCGCTTCCACCGCCGCATCCACTTGTGCGGGCGTGGCGCCTTCGAGCAACAAGAATTCAGCTTCGCGCATGTAGACCTCGGCCATGCGGTTGCCAATAAAGCCGTAGCACACGCCCGAGACAGCGGCCACTTTGCCAATCTTGCTGGCGAGCTTCATCACCGTGGCCAACACCTCAGGCGCGGTGTGGTCGCCGCGCACCACTTCGAGCAAACGCATCACATGGGCTGGGCTGAAAAAGTGCATGCCCACCACATCGGCTGCACGCCCTGTGGCCTGAGCAATCAGGTTGACGTCCAAGGTCGAGGTGTTGGTGGCGATGATGGCGCCTGCTTTGCAGACCTTGCCTAAACGGGCGGCGATTTCTTGCTTCAAGGCCATGTTCTCGAACACGGCTTCAATCACCAAATCGCAGTCGCCCAAATCTTGGTCTTTCAGCGAAGGGTGAATGCGTGCCAGACGTTGGCTCATCTGCTCAGGGCTGAGCTTGCCTTTTGCGGTGGTGGCTTCGTAGTTGGCGCGGATGATGCCCACCCCGCGCTCCAGCGCCTGTTCATTGGCTTCGACCAAGGTGACCTCAAACCCTGCGTTGGCAAACGTCATGGCAATGCCGCCGCCCATGGTGCCCGCACCCAGCACACCCACGCGTTGGATAGGACGAACCTTGACATCGTGAGCCAAGCTCGGAATTTTGTTGGCCTGGCGCTCGGCAAAAAACAAATGGCGCATGGCCGCCGAGGCCGGTGACTTCATGCATTCCATGAACACCTGTGCTTCCAAGGCTTCGCCTTGCGCAAACGGCTGTGTGGCGGCGGCTTCCACGCAAGCGGCAATCGCGGCCAGCGCTGGGTACTGCGGGCGGCTGGTCGCCTGTGCCTTGGCTTGCTGGAAAAAATCAGCGGGCAGTGATGTGGTGTCGACCGTCAGGCTGGAGGCACGACGGATGCTGCCGCTGTCGGCGAGTGCGCTGGCCCGCGCCAAGGCGGCATCGAGCAGGGGCTGGTCGGTGAGTTCGTCCACGATGCCTGCCGCCAGTGCGTCTTGGCTGCTCACCATGACGCCGGTGGACATCATGTGCAGCGCACGCTCGGCACCTGCCAAACGCGGCAGGCGTTGGGTGCCCAAAGAGCCAGGAATCAAACCGAGTTTGACTTCGGGCAGTCCCACCCGCGTCCCTGTGGCGGCGATGCGCCAATGGCAAGCCATGGCCAATTCCAAGCCGCCGCCTAAGGTGGTGCCATGCAGTGCAGCGACCACGGGGCGTGTTTGTGCTTCCAAGTGCGCTAAAAAGGTGTTGTAGGGCACGGCGCTGAAATCGGGCGCATCAAAGCTGGCAATGTCGCCACCCGCCACAAAGGTGCGGCCTTCGCAGTGCAACACCAAGGCGCGCAATTCGGGCTTGTGTTCAAAGGCGGCGAGGCCATCGATCAAGCCTTGCACGGTGGCGGGCGAGAGCGCGTTGACAGGTGGGTTGTTGATGTGCAGCACGCCGATGTGGCCATGTACTTTGAGGGTGACGGGTGAGGCGAGTGTCATGAAGGTATACCAAGCAAGGTGAAGTCAAACGTGAGGGTAAAGCCGAGCACGAGGATAAAACGTTGGGCCATGGCCCGTCTTGTGTCCAGTGGTTGTCGCAGGGACAGGGTAGCGAGTAAACACAAGATGGTGGCCGTGGGGCGTGCCCACAATGGCCCAACGTATATCCCCGCGAGGGGTTGTACTGTTCCAAATTTACCAAAGGAAGCCGCATGTCATTTGAACCCAGCCCCAAGGTGCAAGCCCTTCAGCAGCGATTGACCGCGTTCATGGACGAGCACATTTACCCGGCAGAAAAGCGCTTTGTGAAAGAGGCCGAAGAATTAGGCCCTTGGGCGGTATACCCGGTGGTGGAAGAACTCAAACCCAAAGCCCGCGCCTTAGGGCTTTGGAATTTGTTTTTGCCCGAGTCCGAGCATGGTGCCGGGCTACCCAACTTGGAGTACGCGCCTTTGTGCGAAATCATGGGGCGTTCATTGTTAGCCCCTGAGGTGTTCAACTGTGCGGCTCCCGACACGGGCAATATGGAGGTGTTGGCGCGCTACGCGAGTCCGGCCCACCAGGAGCGCTGGCTCAAGCCCTTGTTGAACGGCGAGATCCGGTCGTGCTTTGCCATGACCGAACCCCAAGTGGCTTCCAGCGATGCCACCAACATCGAATCGTCCATCGTGCGCGATGGTGACCATTACGTCATCAACGGCCACAAGTGGTACACCACCAATGCCACCCACCCACGCTGCGAGATTGCCATCTTCATGGGCAAGACCGATCCCGACAACCCGGACCGCCACAAGCAGCAGTCCATGATCTTGGTGCCCATGAACACGCCCGGCGTGCAGGTGATTCGTCCCTTGCCCGTGTTCGGCTACTACGGTGTGCCCGACCGTGCCTCGGAGGTGATTTTTGAGAACGTGCGGGTGCCTGTGGATCACATGCTGCTTGGGGAAGGGCGTGGTTTTGAAATCGCCCAAGGTCGCCTCGGCCCAGGGCGGATTCACCATTGCATGCGTCAAATCGGTTTGGCTGAGCGTGCGCTGGAAGAAATGTGCCGACGCAGTTTGTCGCGCATCGCCTTTGGCAAACCCGTGGCCCACCAGGGCGTGACCGTGGAGCGCATTGCGCAGTCGCGCATCTTGATCGAACAGGCGCGATTGCTCACGCTCAACGCCGCGCACCGCATGGACACGGTGGGCAACAAGGTGGCGAAAACAGAAATTGCCATGATCAAGGTGGCTGTGCCCAATATGACCTGCCGGGTGATTGATTGGGCTATTCAAGCCCACGGCGGTGGCGGCACCAGTAACGACTTCATGCTGGCGCAAGGCTATGCCATGTCGCGTGTGCTACGCCTGGCCGATGGACCCGATGAGGTGCATCGCAACCAGATTGGCAAACTGGAATTGCGCAAATACCAGTGACGTCGTTGATTCAAATAGCCGCTGTCATGGCGTCGTAGGTGAACAGCCAGTCGTAGCGGTTGCCAATGGCGGTTTGTTGCCACTCGCGTTCAATGAAGTCTTGCGCTTGCTGTGGATGTGCCAGGGCCGGGTTGTGAAACCTTGTGGTGTTGTCACGCGCGCCTTGCACCATGCGGTAGGCGCGCTCCAGCCGGGCTGATTCGTAGCGTTGCAGGGCTTGCACCACATCGTGGCTGTCGTGGCGCAAACAGCGTTGCAACACGATGGCATCTTCCAGTGTGAAGACTGCGCCTTGCGCCAAAAAGGGCAGAGTGGGGTGGCAAGCATCGCCCAGCAGCGTGACGCGTCCTTGCGACCAATGCGGCAACGCAGGCTTGCCGCACAAGGCCCATTTGGAAAACGCAGGTGCATGGTCGATCATGGCGTGCACGTCCTCGTGCCAGCCTTCAAACGCGTCATGACAGGCTTGCACCGTGCCTGGCGTGCTCCATGGCGCGGACGTCCATGTGTTGCCTTCCAAGATGCCGACAAAGTTCATCACCTCGCCACCTTTGACTGGGTAATGCACCACATGGCCGCCAGGCCCGACCCAGTTGGTGGCGATGGGTCGTGCCATGTGTGGGGGCAGCGTGTGCATGGGAATCAAGGCGCGCCAAGCCACCATGCCTGAAAAATCAGGCGCTTGTACCCCAAACAAGGCACTGCGAATTTTGGAATGCAAGCCATCGGCACCGATCAGCACATCGCCTGTGACGGCGCTACCGTCTTCCAAATGCAGCGTCACCTCTTGATCGGTTTGTGTGACACGTTGGCAACGCGCATTCAGATGAATGGCTTGCGGATCGATGGCGTTGACTGCATCGACCAACACTTGCAACAAGTGCGGTCTGAACACCGTCATGTACGGAAAACCGTATTTATCGATGGCGGCTTGGCCCAGATCAAACAGCTTCCACATCTGACCTGTGTTCCACAGACGAATCTCTTTGCCTTGTGTGGGGCTGGACAAAGACTGCAATTTGGCGAGCACGCCCAGATGGTCTAACACGCGGTTGCCATTGGGGCTGATTTGGATGCCCGCACCGACTTCGCGCAGTTCGTTGCTTTGTTCATACACCGCGACTTCAAAGCCATGCTGCAGCAATGTGAGAGCGGTGACCAAACCACCGATGCCGCCCCCTGCAATCAACACCTTGGGTGTACTCATGCCACAACCTCATCGGGGGCCACGCCGCGCAAGCGAGCGATCAGCGGTTTCACATCATCGGGCGGCGTGTGACCGCGCCACACCACATGCTGATCAGCCCTGCACAGCACCAAGGCGTGTTGGTAAATCTCGGGTGGTGCATCTTGCGCACTGATGTCGAGCAAGGTCAGGGGCATGCCTTGCGCTTGGGCCTCGGCCATGAGCGCGGTGACATCGGTGTGCGGTGTGAAGCGCAACAAGGTGTAGCCTGGTCCGAACGCGTCATACAAAGAGCGACCGTCATGCAACCAAAAATGCGGTGCACGACAGCCCGGCACGGTCGACGGCGTGAAGCCACCCATGGTGTAAGGCGGTGGTGTTTCGTCATCGGCCACGATGAGGGTGGAGTTGCTGTAGTAGTAGCCAAAGTTCAAGCCTGCGCAGCAAAACTGTTGGACGTTGAGTTCATACGCTTCTTGCCCAATGTCTTGCCGGGCTTGAGCGCCTGCTGCATCTGGGGCTTCGATGTGGGCAGGCACAGCGCGCCGTGCTTTGATCATTTTTTGCGCATGGTCCATCGCAAAGTTGGACACTTGCTCGGTGATGGGTTGACGCTCGGCCTCGTAGGCATCCAAGATGCTGGGTGCGCCCCAGCCTTGCAAGCGTGCCGCCAGCAGCCACGAGAGGTGAATCGCGTCGGCAATGCCCGCGTTCATGCCGTAGCCCGCATAGGGCACCCACAAATGGGCGGCGTCGCCCGCGATGAACACGTTGCGGTCGCGAAAGCGGTTGGCCACCAAACGCCGACCCACCCAGTCTTCTTTGCTGATGACGCTGTAGTCAAAGTCTTGGCCAACGCCCAGGATGTGGCGAATCGATGCATCACGATCGACCGAGTCAAACTCAGGCTCATCCGGGTTCAGGTGGTTGTGAACCAACCAGGTTTCTTGGCCATCAATGGCAAAGGCTGTGCCGCAACGGTCGGGGTTGACCGAGTAATAGCACCAGGCCGGTTTGCCGGGCAGCATCCTGCGCAGCTGGGGCGCGCGGATGAAGGTAGATTGCACGCGCTGAATCACCGCCGTGCCTTCGAGCTGTGCGCCGATTTGCTTGCGCACACTGGAGCTGCCCCCATCGCAACCCACCATGAAGCGAGCTTGAATGTGACGTGTGCTCTGGTCATCGAGGTTGAGCAACTCGGCCTGCACACCGTCATCGCTTTGTGTGAATTGCGTCACTTGTGTGCGGTTGAGCAGCGTCACGTTGGCCAAGCTGGCTGTGTGGTGCAGCAAGAGGGGTTCCAAATAAATTTGGTTGATGCGATGCGGTGGCTCGGGGGTGGGCCACCAAGCGTCGGGCCCTTGTGTTTCGGTGTAGCGCTGTTCACGGCAGGGAATCGGAATACGGGTGAGCTCTTCGCCTGTCATACGGGTGCGAAACACCACGTCATTCGGATAGTCGCCAGGCAATCCTCCTTGACGTAATGCCTGGGCCACACCGAGGCGGCGAAATTGCTCCATGGTGCGTGCCGACACATGGTTGCATTTGACGTTGGGCGGTTCGCCGTAGTGGCGAATTTCGGCGATGGTGACGCGAACCCCGCGGCCCGCCAAATCCATGGCCAAGGTCAGGCCCACGGGGCCTGCGCCGACGATCAGTACATCTGTATGTAACGCGTCGGTGTGCAAGGTATTGCGCATGGGCAGATCACTCAATTTTGATGTTGGCCGTCTTGATGACTTTGGCCCACTTTTGCGATTCAGATTTGATGTAGGCCTCAAAGGCTTCGACCGAACTGGGTGCGGGCTCGACGCCCAAATTGCGCATGCTGGCTTTGATGGCATCGTCGTTCAAGGCCGCCGTCATTTCCGCATTCATGCGCGTCACGATGGTGCTGGGTGTGCCTGCCGGTGCCACCATGCCAAACCACCCGGTGGAGTCGTAGCCGCTCAGGCCTGACTCTGACAGCGTGGGCACATCGGGCAGAGACGACAAACGTTGCAAGCTGGTCACGGCGTACGCAGTGAGCTTGCCCGCTTTGATGTGTTGCAGCGAGGCGGGCAAATCCACGATGGCCAATTGCACTTGGCCGGTCAGCACATCGAGTGCAGCAGGGCCTGAGCCCTTGTAGGGGATTTCCACCAGCTTCATGTCACTCATTTGGTTGAGCAAGGCGGTGGACAAATGCATGGCCGTGCCGTTGCCGCCATGGGCAATCGACAATTTGCCCGGGTGCGATTTGGCATAGGCCATCAACTCGGGGAAGTTCTTGGCGGGCAAACCGGGTTGGCCGATTAAAACAAACGGAATCGCTGCCACCATGCTCACCGGTTTGAGGTCTTTCACTGGGTCAAATGGCATTTGGGCATACAAGCTGGCGTTGGCCGACAAACCACCAGCCGCGCCAATGCCCAAGGTGTAGCCATCGGCTGGCGCCTTGGCGACCAAGTTCAAGCCGATGTTGCCGCCCGCTCCGGGGCGGTTGTCGACCACCACTTGTTGGCCCAGCTTGTCGTTCAGGCGTGGCAGCAGCATGCGCAACACCACATCCGTGCTGCCACCGGGCGGAAACGTCACCACCATGCGGATGGGCTTGGTGGGGTAGTCTGATTTTTGGGCATGTGCGTTGAGCGTGCAGGCCAGCAAAGCCGTTGCGATACAAGCCCACAGGCTGATGCGTTGAGCGCGTGATGTCATGCGTGTTCCTTGGCGGTGCCGCTGATGAGGTTGAGAAGAGCGTCGATGTCATCGGGCAACTGCTGACCGCGCCAGGCCACATGTTGGTCGGGGCGCGACAACACCAGCGCTTCTTGGTAGACGTCTTGCACCGCATCGCCCGTGAGGTCCACCAAGCGCATCGGAATGCCGCGCGCCTGGGCCTCTTCTAACAGGGGGCTGACGTCGAGCGTCGGGTCGGTGCGCAGCAAGGCGTAGTCGTGACCCATGGCGTCGTACAGCGAACGACCATCGGCCAGCCACACATGGGGCGTGCGACAGCCCGGCACGGTGGAGGGAGTGAATTGGTACATGGTGTAGCCGGGTGGGGCTTCGCCGTCGTAGGCAATCAGGTGTGAGGCATCGTAGAAGTAGCCAAAGTTCAAGCCCGCACAGCAGTACTGCTGCACATTGAGGTCGTAGAGTTTTTGTCCGGCTGTGGCACGCAATGCATCACCCTCGGGGCCAGGGGCTTCCAAGCCGAGTGGAATGGCATCGCGTTCTTTTTGCAGCGCGATGGCGTGGTTCATGGCAAAGCGCGAAACCTGTTCGGTGATGGGTTTGCGCTCGCGCTCATAAGCTTCCAAGATGGCCGCACTGGCCCAACCGTTGAGGTGTGCGGCCAAGACCCAGGACAAATTCATAGCGTCGGCAATGCCTGCATTCATGCCGTAGCCCGCCATCGGAATCCACAGATGCGCGGCATCGCCGCAGATGAACACGCGTCGGTCTCGGAACTTGTTGGCCACCAAACGTCGGCCCACCCAGTCTTCATTGGTCAAGACCTCGTAGCTGAAGTCGTCGCCCACGCCCAGAATTTGTCGAATCGCCCAATCGCGGTCGACCGAATCAAAGTCGGTTTCGTCTTCTTTGAGGTAGTTGTGAATCAGCCAAGTTTCTTGGCCGTCGATCGCATACACATTGCCGCAGCGTCTGGGGTTGAGTGAGAAGGTGGCCCAGGCGGGGGCCACTTTCAATTGCTTGATCAACTCGGGGGCACGGATGAAGGTGGATTGCACCCGGCCCACCACGTCCACACCTTCGAGCTTGGCATCAATTTTTTTTCGCGTCTCAGAGCGTCCTCCATCGCAGCCCACCAGGTATTGACAGCGGATCGATACCAACTCGCCGGTGTCCAGGTGATGGCCGATGGCTGTCACGCCTTCTTCGTCTTGGGTGAAATCGTCGATGCGGGTGCGGTTCAAGATCTTCACCTGGGGCAGGGCCGCCACATGCTCAAACAAAATCGGCTCCAGGTAGATTTGATTGATGCGGTGCGGTGGCTCAGGCGTGGGCCAGTTGCCGTCGGGCCCTGTGGTGTTGGTGAAGCGGTCACGCCTGCAGGGAATCGGAATACGCGACAACTCCACGCCAGTGAAGGATGTGCGGTAGGCCACATCGTGGGGATAGTCTTCGGGCAGACCGCTGCTGCGCACCGTCTGGGCCACGCCCAAACGTCTGAAAATTTCCATCGTGCGTGCTGACACGTGGTTGCACTTCACATTCGGTGGTTCGCCACGATGGCGCGTTTCAACCATCACCACCGCAATGCCGCGTTGCGCCAAATCCATCGCCATGGTCAAACCCACAGGCCCCGCGCCAACGATCAAAACGGGGGAGGTGTCTGTGTGCTTCATGTGGGCTTCCAAGGTTCAACCAAGTGATGTACGCGTTGCATTGTGTTGGAGAGTTGTGGTGCCTCGTCTAGGGAATCCCCTAGCTGTCGGTGGATGCCCATGATTGATAGCATGCTAACGAATATTTTTCACTGCTAGATTTCATGACATCCCCCACGCACCCCACCACCGCACACTATTTTTGGGAGGGGCTGACCGATCTGGGGATTGACTATGTGTTCGGCAACCTCGGCACCGACCATGTGTCTTTGATTGAAGAGCTGGCCCGCTGGGACCGCGAAGGTCGGCCGCATCCTCAGATGGTCTTGTGTCCCCACGAGAACGTGGCCATGCACATGGCGGCAGGTTATGCGGCCGTCACAGGGAAAGGTCAAGCCGTGATGGTGCATGTGGACGCAGGCACGGCCAACGCGGCCATGGGCATGCACAACATGTGTCGCGCGCGCTTGCCGGTCATGCTGATGGCTGGCAAAGCACCGTTCACCTTGCGCGGCGAATTGCCTGGCTCGCGTGACAACTATGTGCACTTTGTGCAAGACCCGTTTGATATGGCCAGCTTGGTTCGCCCCTATGTGAAATGGGACTACAACCTGCCCAGTGGTGTGGTGGTGCAAGAAGCGCTGCGACGCGGCCATGCGGTGATGCAAAGCGATCCGCCGGGCCCTGTGTATCTGACCTTGCCGCGTGAGGTCTTGGCTGAAACATGGCCACCCGAGCAGGCCAAGGCTTTCAGCGCTGAGCGTTATGGTGCGGTGGCTGCTGGCGGTGTGGACGATGCGCGCGTGAGTGCGATGGCCCAACAGCTCCTGCATGCCCAACACCCCGTGGTGATCACCTCTTACCTCGGGCGCAAAGCCGAAGCAGTGCAGGCCTTGCAAGCTTTGGCCGAGCTGTGCGGCATACGGGTGTTCGAGTTCAGCCCCAGCTATTTGTGCATCTCGCGGGAATCGCCTTGTTTTGCGGGCTTTGATCCTGCGGCTGTTGTAGAAGCCGACGTCGGCCTCCTGCTGGATGTGGATGTGCCGTGGCTGCCCAAGTTCGTGCAAGAGAACCCGCACACCCATTGGACGCAGGTCGATGTGGACGCCATCAAAAAAGATTTCCCCATGTGGGGTTTTGCCACTGACACCCGCATGCAGGCCGATTGCGCCACGGTGCTGCAGCAAGTCTTGGTCAAAGTGACCGCCTTGGCCGATGACGCGTTCCATCAACGCGTGGCAGCGCGCATGGCGCAGATGCGCAGCGCACAACAAGCACGCTTACAGACAGTTCAGGCGGCAGCCAGCAAGCCGGGCAGTGTGGGTGCGATTTCACCCGCCTATCTGTGTGCGGCGCTGGGGCAAGCGTTGGATGCACACGATGTGGTGATCAACGAAGCCATTCGCAACTCCCCCGCTGTGCTCAACCAAATTCCGCGTACCCAACCTTTAAGCTTGCTCGGGGGCGCGGGCGGTGGTTTGGGCTACAGCGCCGGCATGGCCTTGGGCGTCAAGTTGGCTCAGCCCGATCGCCGTGTGGTGCACATCGTGGGCGATGGGGGCTTTCACTTCTCGACCCCGACTTCGGTCTATGCCACGGCGCAGCGTTACCAATTGCCCATCTTCACCGTGGTACTCGACAACGGCGGTTGGCAAGCCGTTAAAGAAGCGGTGTTGCGTGTCTACCCCGAAGGCGAGGCGGCGCAGGCGAATGAATTTCAAGCTCGCTTGCAGGGCCAAGCGCGGCACTTTGAACAAGTGGCGCAAGCCTTTGGTGGCTATGGCGAATGCGTCAGCGACCCAGCCGATGTCCCGCAAGCGATTGCCCGTTGTTTGCAAGCCTTGCAGGATGGCCGTGCGGCAGTGTTGAATGTGCAAATCGGTCTTCAGTAATTTGTTTCAAAGGTTCTCTCCCCTATGTCACTGACTTCAAACTCTCGGCGTTGGTTCACCCGCTTGGTGTGTCTGGGTGCTTGTTGGTTGCCTGCGCTCGGCAGCGCTGCCGACTATCCCACCCGACCCATCACCATCGTGGTGGGCTATTCGCCGGGCGGTGCCAACGATGTGTTGGCGCGCATCGTGGCTGAGAAATTGGCGGTCAGTCTGAGACAGTCAGTGGTGGTTGAAAACCGCCCTGGCGTCGGTGCCATCGTGGGGGCCAGCTATGTGGCCAAAGCCAAACCCGATGGCTACACCTTGCTCATGGGCGCCAGTGGCCCCATGGTGTTCAACCATGTGCTCTACGCCAAGCTGCCCTATGCGCCGCAAGATTTTGCGCCCATCACCTTGGTCGGTACCTTTCCTTTGGTGATGCTGACCCAAGCCAACAACCCGGCCAAAACCATGGCCGAGATGGTGAGCTACGCCAAGCAAAACCCAGACAAGGTCAACTACAGCGCGCCTTCGGCCTCGTTTCAGCTGATTGCCGAGTTGTTCAACGGCAAAACAGGAGCCAAGTTCCAGCACATTCCTTACAAGGGCAGCAACGACGCCATCACGGCCGTGATGACGCAAGACGTCACCATGACCTTGATTGACACGGGACCCGCCTTGACGGCTTTGCAAGGCGGTCGTGTCAAGGCGATGGCTGTGACCTCTGGCGAACGCTTGAAAGACCTGCCGCAAGTGCCCACCATGACGGAGTTGGGTGTGGACATCAACGTCACGTTTTGGAGTGGTTTGCTGGCCCCAGCCGGCACACCAGCACCCATCGTGAAAAAAATCCAAGAAGAAGTGGCCAATGTGTTGGAGATGCCCGATGTGAAAAAACGCATCAGCGGTTTGGCCATCACGCCGACCAGCAGCACACCGGAGCAACTGGAAAAAATGATCAACAGCGAAATCAACACCTGGCGCCAAGTGGCCAGCGAGAAAAACATCAAGGCCAATTGAACCTATGAAACGCAATTTTCTGAAATCTGTGCTGGCACTGTGCTGTGGCTTGGCCATATCGGTGGCTCATGCGCAAAGCTATCCCAGCAAACCCATCCGCTTGATCGTGCCGTTCCCACCCGGTGGCGGCAACGATGTGATTGCCCGCGTGATTGCGCAAAAACTCTCCGAGCGCTTGGGCCAGCAAGTCGTGGTGGACAACCGTGCGGGGGCCAACGGCATTGTGGGTTTGCAAGCCCTGATGCAGTCGCCACCCGACGGCTACACCTTGGCCGTGGGCGCGGCCGGCCCGTTGGCGGTCAACCCCAGCCTGTACGACAAGCTGCCGTATGACCCCTTGAAAGACTTTTCGCCCATCACCAATATGGTGAACTATCCACTGCTGTTGGTGGTTCATCCTTCGGTGCCCGTGAAGACCACACAAGACTTGGTGAACTTGGCCAAAGCCAAACCGAAACAGCTGTACTTTGCGTCGCCAGGCAGCGGCAACTCCGGGCATTTGGCGGGCGAGTTGTTGAATTCCATGGCCAATGTGCAAACCGTGCATGTGCCCTACAAGGGGCAGGGGCCTGCGCTGTCGGATTTGATTTCGGGCCAGGTGCAAATGCTCTACAGCAGCATTCCCTCGGTGTTGCCCCAGGTCAAGTCGGGGCAGTTGAACGCCTTGGCCGTGGGCAGTGCCAAACGCGTACCGTCGTTGCCAGACATTCCCACCATCTCCGAATCAGGCGTACCAGGGTATGAGGCCTATTCTTGGGTGGGCATGGTGGCGCCTGCGAAAACACCCAAAGACATCGTCAACCGTTTGAACCGAGAAATCGTGGACATCTTGAAACAAAAAGACGTGTCCGAAAAGCTCAACCAACAAGGCGCGCTGCCGGTGGGCGACAGCCCAGAGCAGTTTGCGGCCTACATCAAAGCTGAAATTGACAAGTGGGGCGCTGTGGTACGCGCCGCCAACATCAAAGCCGACTGAGGACGTTCACCATGGCCACCGCAAAGAAAACAACAACATCCAAGAAACCCAAATCAGCTGCCTATCAAGCGGGTTTGGCCATGCGCAAAAAAGTGCTGGGCGACGACTATGTGGAGCGATCGTTTAACAACGCCGATGACCTCAACATGCCGTTTCAAGAACTCGCCACCGAGTTTGCCTGGGGCAGTGTGTGGACGCGTCCGGGCTTGACGCTGCGCGAGCGCAGCTTGGCCACCTTGTCGATGTGCATTGCCTTGAATCGTCCGGCGGAAATCAAAATCCATTTGCGCGGTGCGATTCGCAATGGCGTGACCCGCGCCGAGTTGCGCGAGCTGATCTTGCATTCGTTTTTGTACTGCGGTGGTCCTGCTGCCTTGGATGCTTACAAAGCGGTGCGCGATGAGCTGCCTTTGATTGAAGCGGCCGAAAAGGCAGCGCGCCAAGCGGCTCGGAAATCGACCGCCAAGAAAGCAACGTCCAAAGCGGCGGCGAAAAAGACAACCACCAAGAAGGCCACCTAAGCGGTTGCTTTAAGCGGGCGGCAAGCCCGCCATGGCGGCCATGACTTCAGCGGTTGAGGCCGTGTCTTCCAGCGCCAAACCCTGAGCCATGGCGGCGGTGTAGATCGGCGCACACGCACTGAACAAAGGCGTGGGGCAGTCGACCGATTTGGCCATCTCGCCAATGACTTCCATGTCTTTTTGCCAGACCTCAATCTTCATGGTGGGCGGCGTGTACTGACGCTCGAGCATCATGGCCATGCGCAGACGCATCACACCCGTGCCCAGCACCGGGCTGTTGCCAAACAGCTTCAGCACTTCGCGTGGGTCCAAGCCCATCTTGCGCGCCAGCGTCACAGACTCCGCATACGCCACGTTGTAAATCGCCACCAAGTGGTTGGCCGCAAACTTCATCTTGGTGCCGCAGCCATAGGGGCCGACATAGGGCACGTTGTCGGTGAACACCTGCAGAATAGGCAGCACTTTGCGGTAAGCCGCTTGGGTGCCGCTGACAAACACCGTCCAGGCCCGCTCTTTGATGCGCACTGCTGTGCCACTGATGGGGCAGTCGAGCACGGTGCGGCCTTTGGCCTTGAGCTGTGCAGCGCAGGCCTCTTTGTCAGCCATGGGCAGGGTGCTGGTCTCGATCACGATTTGCGGGTTTTTGCCTTTGGCGCGCGCGACCGCCGCAATCTCGCGCGTCACACTCGCCAGGGCGGCGGAGGTGGCCAGCGACACAATCAACACATCGGCATGGCGCGCCACATCGCCCACATTCGCCATGGCTTGTCCACCGGCTTTTTTGAGGCGCGTTTGCGCTTTGTTTTGAATGTCAAAACCACAGACGTCGTAGCCTTTCTTGAGCAAAGCTTCGGCCATGGTGCCGCCCATGATGCCCAGGCCGATCATGCCAATGCGTGGCAAGGCTGGGGTGGCCGATGTGTGAGGTGTGCGCGCCATCTGTTTTAACCCACCACCAAGCCAGCGGCTTGAATGCCGGCAGCGCAAATCGCTTCGTCTTCGTCGCCTGTGCCACCGCTGGCGCCTGCAGCACCCAAGATGCAGCCGTCAGCGTCTTTGATCAGCACTGCGCCGGGTTGGGCCAAAAATTTGCCTTCAGCGGTAGCGGCCAAGGACACAAAGAAGTTGGGGTTGTCTTTGGCGCGTTCGGCCAAGGCACGGCTGGATGAGCCCATGCCCACAGCGCCCCAGGCTTTGCCACGCGCAATGTCAAAACGGAACATGCTGGCGCCGTCTTCACGGGCAAAGGCCACCAGTTGGCCCGAGGCGTCTAGCACCACGATGCCCATGGGCTTGTACTTGGCCGCGCGTGCGGCTTGGCGCGCGGCTTGCACGATGGTGTTGGCTTGGTCGAGGGTGAGGTGGTGCATGACGGTCTTTCTGAAGATGAAAAAGGATGACCGAATTATCGGAGGGGCTATTCAAAAGGCCTGTCCTTTAGGCAACAAACCTGGGCGACACTCAGCCCTTGCAAGCGGTGTGTCGGG
>Ga0228699_1000808_pt1 | contig 19884 bp, 13 predicted proteins | sample McNCre217_Aug_MG_FD_178016 | JGI IMG/M metagenome (GOLD analysis project Ga0228699, IMG submission 178016) | Freshwater microbial communities from McNutts Creek, Athens, Georgia, United States - 2-17_Aug_MG | ecosystem: Environmental > Aquatic > Freshwater > Creek | place: USA: Georgia... | reverse complement strand
CCAGGCGGGCACCAGTCCGGGCAGCGGCCGGATCGGCATCCGGCCCAGGCAGCGTCGCCAGTGCCGCCAACTCTGCAGACAAGGCCGCCAGCCGGCCCCGGGTCTGCTGGTCGAGCCAGGGGCGCAGCTCGTCGAGCACGTCGGCGGCGGTCTCCGCCAGCTTGGCGCCCTGCTTGATCAGTGCATGGCAGCCGCGCGCCTGCGGCGACTGGATGGAGCCGGGGATGGCCAGCACCTCGCGGCCCAGCTCGGCCGCCAGCCGCGCCGTGATCAGCGAGCCCGACTGCACCGCCGCCTCGACCACCAGCACCCCGCGCGAGAGCGCCGCCACCACCCGGTTGCGTTTGGGGAAGTTGCCCGCCAGCGGTGGCGTGCCCAGCGGGAACTCGCTGAGCACCAGCCCCCGCTGCGCGATGCGCCGCGCCAAGCCGGCATGGCCCTTGGGGTAGACCTGATCGAGCCCGGTGCCCACCACGGCGATGGTGGCCGGCGAGTGCCCGGGGGCGCCCGGGTGGCGCTCGGCCGCCGCCAAGGCGCCCTCGTGGGCCGCCGCATCGATGCCACGCGCCAGCCCCGAGATCACCACCACCCCGGCATCGGCCAGGGCCTCGGCAAACTGCCGCGCGTGCGCGATGCCACCGGGCGTGGCGTGGCGGCTGCCCACCACGGCCACGCCCACGGCGTCGAGCGCACGCAGATCGCCCTCGGCAAACAGCACCAGCGGCGGATCGGCCGCGTCGAGCAGCGCGCGGGGGTAGCGGCCATCGGCCAGGGTCAGCACATGGCGGTCGTCCAGGCTGGCCCAGGCCAGGGTGTCGTCCACCAGGGCATCCAGGCCCTCAGGCGGCGTGGCCCAGGCCGAGGCATGGCGGGCGGCACGCCCGGTGCGTGGACGCGGCGGCACCTGGGCGCCACCGTCAGGCTGGGCCTGCAGCGCCTGCGCCCAGGCCTCGGGCTCGGCGGCCCAAATGGCCTCGGGGCGGCCAAAGGTGGCCAGCAACTGGCGGGCCGCGGCCAAGCCGAGCCCGGGGCTGAGCATCAGGCGCAGCCAGGCGTGCAGTTCAGCGCGCTCCGGGCAAGACATCGCGCAACCTCCGTGGGTGAATCGTGTTGGGATGCCCCCTGCGCCAGGCAGCAAAAAGGGGCAGCGCGGATGTTGCACCACGCTGCCCCTGGATCGGGCTGGTCGCCGCCCACCCTCAGGAGGGAAGACGCGGCGGCCGGTTCACGGCATGTCGCCGATCAGGCCGATCAGGCGGTCACGGCTGGCTGAAGCGATCGCCCTTGGACACCGGCTGCTTGACCGTCAAGATCAGCGCATACGACATCTTGTCGAAGGTGCGGAAGACGAAGACCAGGCCATGGCGCTCGTCCGGCAGCTTGATCTCGGGCGCGCCGGGCTGCGTGGTGTCGCGGGCCTGTGCGCCATCGCGCCACAACGCCAGCACATGGCCGGCCTCCACGCCATCGCGGGCACCCTTGTTGATCACCACGATCTGGTTTTGGCCCGCGGTCAGGCCGTCGCCGTAGATGCTGGCGATCTGCCCGGCCAGCGGCGAGGCCGGCGCGTGCGGCACCAGGTTGGTCAGCTCGCGCGGCGGCACGGGCGAGAGGCGGTCGCCCACCCCGGCTTCTTGGCGCAGGCTGATCATCGTGAAGATGGACGGCACCGGCTTGGCCTCGCTGCCCTCTTCGGGCTCGCTGCCCGCACGCACCAGGCCGGCCGTGCCCACGTACTGGCCCTCGTAGCCCAGGATCTCGCCCGTGCTCGGGTCTTTGAGGGCCTTGGGCTTGCGGAACAGGCGGAACTCACGGCGATCGCCCAGGTCACCGCGCACGTAAGCGGTCTCGCCACGCGCCACGTAGAGGCGGCCTTCTTGCGTGGCCACGATGCGCGGCGCCGCGTTGAGCTCGGCCGCCTTGTCGAAGATCACGGCCTCGTTGAAGAAGGGCTCGAGGATGCGCACATTGACCGTGCTGATGGCATCGTCCAGCTTGCCTTCGCGGATGCGGGGACGCATCTTGCCGTCCGCGCCCACCTGATCGACCGGCTCGCCCACACGCAGGCGCGCACGGCCGTTGCTCTTATCCAGGTACAGCACCTGGCCGGGGTAAATCAAATGGGGGTTGCGGATGTCCTGCAGGTTCATGCCCCACAGTTCCGGCCAACGCCACGGTGATTTCAGGAACAGCCCGGAAATGCCCCAAAGGGTATCGCCGCGCTTGACCGTGTACGAATCCGGCGCATTGGGCGCAAGTTCGGACAAAGGCACACCCGCTTCGGCCACCTTGTCGGCCGTCGCCTTTTGCTGCGAGGAAATCGGGTAATTCGGGAACGAGGCGGCCTGGGCGACGGACACCCCCACCGCCAGGCCCCAGCCCACCAGGGCAAAGGCCACGCGATTCAGCGGTCGCAGGATCATGAATACGGTCTCCATTTCGCCGCCCGCAGGCCAGTTTGTGGCCCGCCTGAACACATTTCTGCGCGCAGGGCTTCAGGGATTCGGCAAAATCTGGTCAATGATCGGTCGATTCTGCCCCCAAAACCGAAGGGGTCGCAACGAGAATTGCCGGGTGTTACCGACGCCCGGCCCCAGGCCCTGACCTGGGTCGTTGTGCGCCACCCACAGGGTTTCCATCCGACCGCCACCCGACCTTTGTCTTCGACCTGAACCCGCTCCCATGGCCCTGCTGCCCATCCTGACCTACCCCGATCCCCGCCTGCACACCGTGGCCAAGCCCGTGGCGCAGATCGACGACCGCATCCGCCAGCTGGTCGACGACATGCTGGAGACCATGTACGACGCCAAAGGCGTGGGCCTGGCCGCGACCCAGATCAACGTGCACGAGCGCGTGGTGGTGATCGACACCAGCGAAGAGCGCAACGACCCGCTGGTGCTGATCAACCCCGAGATCATCGAAGCGTCTGACGAGATGATCGTGTGGGAAGAGGGCTGTCTGTCGGTGCCCACCATCTACGACAAGGTCGATCGCCACGCCCGCGTGAAGGTGCGCGCCACCAACCGCGACGGCAAGGTGTACGAATTCGAAGGCGACGAGCTGCTCGCCGTGTGCGTGCAGCACGAGCTGGATCACCTCATGGGCAAGGTGTTCGTGGAGTACCTCTCGCCGCTCAAGCGCAACCGCATCAAGACCAAGCTGGTCAAGCGCGCCCGCGACGACGAGTGAGCCTTCACCCCATGAGCCTGTCTCACGCTGAACGCCCCGCAGCGCGCGCCGCCTTGAAGGTGGCGTTTGCCGGCACGCCCGAGTTCGCCGCCGTGGCGCTCGACGCCATCTTGAAGGCGGGCTTTGCGGTGCCGCTGGTGCTGACCCAGCCCGACCGCCCGGCCGGCCGCGGCATGAAGCTGCAGGCCTCGGCCGTCAAGCAGGTGGCCATGGCCCACGGCCTGCCCGTGAGCCAGCCCACCAGCCTCAAGCTCGCTGGCAAGTACCCCGACGAAGCCGCCGCCGCGCGCGAGGCTTTGCTGGCTGCCGCGCCCGATGTGATGGTGGTGGCCGCGTATGGCCTGATCCTGCCGCAGTGGACGCTGAGCCTGCCCCGCCTGGGCTGCCTCAACATCCACGGCTCGCTGCTGCCGCGCTGGCGGGGGGCCGCGCCCATCCACCGCGCCATCGAGGCGGGCGATGCTGAAACCGGCATCACCATCATGCAGATGGACGCGGGCCTGGACACCGGCGACATGCTGGCCATTGGCCGCACGCCCATCACCGACACCGACACCACCGCCGTGCTGCACGACCGCCTGGCCGCGATGGGTGGCGAGCTGATCGTGCAGGCGCTCGACGATGCCGCCGCAGGCCGCCTGCAGCCCGTGCCGCAGCCCGAAGCCGGCGTGAACTACGCGCACAAGATCGACAAGGCCGAAGCCCCGCTCGACTGGCGGCTGCCGGCCGAACAGCTGGCGCGCCGCGTGCGGGCGTTCGACCCGTTTCCGGGCACCACGTTTGCGCTGCAGCAGCCCGCCACCCCCGCCGACACCATCAAGCTGTGGGCGGCCGAGGTGGTGGCCGGCCAGGGCCAGCCGGGCCAGGTGCTGCAGGCCGACGCCGATGCCCTGGTGGTGGCCTGTGGCGAGCAGGCCCTGCGCCTGCTGACCCTGCAAAAGCCTGGCGGCAAGCGGGTGAGCGCGCGTGAATTCCTGCAAAGTTGCGCCATGCCGGCCCAACTCGCTTGAAACTGGGGCCGATTCGCCTCATCTTTGGGGCGGTCACCACGTGGTGATGTTTTGACACGGGTCAGGAGGCCCGACGCGATGTTCAACCTGATGAAGACCGCCATCCTCATGGCGGCGATCACCGCCCTGTTCATGGCCATTGGCGGCATGGTGGGCGGCAAGGCCGGCATGATGATGGCCCTGCTGGTGGCCGTTGGCATGAACTTCTTCAGCTACTGGTTCAGCGACCAGATGGTGCTGAAGATGTACAACGCCCGCGAGGTCGATGCGCAAACCGCCCCGCGTTTTTACGGCATGGTGCAAGAGCTGGCCCAGAAGGCCCAGATCCCCATGCCCCGCGTCTACCTGATCGACGAAGCGCAGCCCAACGCCTTCGCCACGGGCCGCAACCCCGACAACGCGGCCGTGGCCGCCACCACCGGCATCCTCAACATCCTCAGCGAGCGCGAGCTGCGCGGGGTGATGGCGCACGAGCTGGCCCACGTCAAGCACCGCGACATCCTCATCAGCACCATCAGCGCCACCATGGCCGGTGCGATCTCGATGCTGGCCAACTTCGCCGTGTTTTTCGGTGGGCGGGATGAAGAAGGCCGCCCGGCCAACCCGATCGCCGGCATCGCCGTGGCCATCTTGGCCCCGCTGGCCGCCAGCCTGATCCAGATGGCCATCAGCCGCGCCCGCGAGTTCGAGGCCGACCGCGGTGGCGCCGAGATCTGTGGCGACCCGCAATCGCTGGCCAACGCGCTGCTCAAGATCCAGCGCTACGCCCAGGGCTTGCCCATGGCGGCGGCCGAAGCCCACCCCGAGACGGCGCAAATGATGATCATGAACCCGCTGTCGGCCGAGGGCCTCAAGGGCCTGTTTTCGACCCACCCGGCCACCGAAGAGCGCGTGGCCCGGCTGATGGCCATGGCGCGCGGCGGCTGACGCGCGAGGGGTGCCAGGCGTGACCTGCCTCACGGCCTGACGCCCACTCACCCCTGCCATCGCCGCACCTGTGGCGCTTTCCCGCTGGCAGCACTCAAGGCCGCCCCCGGCCACGCCGATAGCACGACGATGACCCACGCCCGTGGGCCCGCCATGTGCTGTTGTCGTGGAACCGTCGGATGCGGCTGCCTCCCTCCTCTGCCCAGGATCCTTCCCGTGCCCTGCGTCGGCTTGCTGGCACCGTCTGTGTGACGGGCCTGGGCCTTAGCGCGGCCGCAGGCTGGTGGCTGGGTGACCTGGGGGCGGCCACGGCGGCCGCGACCACCGCCCTGCCGCTGCAGGAGAGCTGGTGGCGCCCTCTGCCCTTGCTTGGGGCCATGGGCGGCGTGGGCGCCACGCTCGCGCTGACCTGGAGCTTGTTGGACGCATCGCGCCGATGGCGTGCGCTGTGGCAGGCCGGTGCGCAGCTGATGCAAGACAAGCAGGACCAGCAGCGCTTGCTGCGCACCGCCCTGGCGCAGACCAGCGAGGCCATCCTCACCGTCAACCCGCAAGGCCTGATCGTGCAGGCCAATCAGGCGGCAGGCCTGTGCTTCCAGCTGGAAGTGGCCCAGCTGTGCGGCCAGCCGCTGAGCGCACTGATCGGCCCCACGCCACTGCGCCCCCAAGAGCGCTTGGCCGAGGTGCTGTCGCGCCTGTTGATCCAGACCGACGGCTGCATGCGCCGCACCCACGGCCGCTGCGCGTCGGGCCGACAGGTCCCGCTGGAAGTGAGCGTGGTGCCCCTGCAAGGCCAAGCCGACGGGCTGCACCTGGTGGTGATGCGCGACCTCTCTCAGCAAGAGATGGCCGACCGCGCAGCGCTCGAGGCCCGCCGCCAGCTCGACGAGGTCGACGAGATGCGCCGCGTGATCGTGCACAACGCGCCGTATGCGATCTTCGTGCTCAACCCGCAGGGCGTGATCCAGACGGTGAACCCCGCAGCCGAGCAGCTGGTGGGCTACAGCGCCCGCGAACTCGTGGGCCGCAGCACCACCCAGCGCTTCTTCTCGCCCGAGCAGGTGAGCGAGCGGGCCCGCATGCTGTCGCTGCGCCTGAACCAGCCGGTGCAAGAGCTCAATGTGCTGGAGCACCTGGCGGCCGAATCGCCCGGCGTGCCCACCGAGTGGCTGCTGCGCCGAGCCGATGGCAACGACATCGTCACCGAGATCACGGTGACCGAGCTGCGCGACGAACTGGGCACGCTGACCGGCTACCTGGCCATGGCCTACGACGTGACCTCGCGCCGCGATGCCGAGCACCAGCTGCAGCACATGGCCCAGCACGACGCGCTGACCTCGCTGCCCAACCGCACCATGCTGCAAGAGCAGCTCAAGCAGAACATGGCCCTGGCCGAGCGCCAGGAGCGCCCACTGGCGCTGATGTTCCTCGACATCGACCGCTTCAAGAAGATCAACGACGGCCTGGGCCACCAGGTGGGCGACTTGGTGCTCGTTGAGGTGGCCCACCGCCTGCGCCGCACCATGCGCACCTCAGACGTTGTGGCCCGGCTGGGCGGCGATGAGTTCGTGGTGCTGCTGTCTGAGATCAACGAGGCGGCCGACGCCCAGCTGGTGGCCGACAAGGTGCTGCAGCTGTTCAGCGACCCGCTGCACATCGCCGGGCACGAGCTGCGCATCACCCCCAGCATTGGCGTGGCCCTGTTCCCCGAGCATGGCAAGGACACCATCTCGCTGATGCGCCATGCCGACCTGGCCATGTACCAGGCCAAGAGCGCTGGCCGCAACCGCGCGCAGGTCTACAGCGACAGCATGGGCAGCCCGTCGATCGAGACCCTGGTGCTGGAGAGCGACCTCTACCGCGCCATCGAGCGCGAAGAGCTGCGCCTGCACTACCAGCCCCAGTTCGATTGCCAGACCGGCGCCATCACGGGTGCCGAGGCACTGCTGCGCTGGGAGCACAAGGGCAAGCTGGTGCCGCCCAGCGACTTCATCCCGCTGGCCGAAGAAACCGGCCTGATCGTGCCCATCGGTGAATGGGTGATGCGCCAGGCCTGTGCCCAGGCCCAAGACTGGCGCAGCCGCACCGGCGTCGACCTGCGCATGGCCGTGAACCTCTCGGCCGTGCAGCTCGACAACCAAGACGTGCCCGCCCTCGTGGCCCGTGTGCTGGCCGACACCGGCCTGCCCGCCACCGCGCTGGAGCTGGAGATCACGGAAAGCGTGGTGGTGCGCGAATCACTGCGCGCGGCCGACATCCTGCGCCAGCTGCGCGCACTCGGCGTGCGCCTGGCCATCGACGATTTTGGCGTGGGCTACTCCAGCTTCGCCTACCTGCGCGAGCTGCCGGTGGACCGCCTCAAGCTCGACCGCAGCTTCCTGAGCTCGGTGCCGCAGTCGCAAGGCGACGCGCGCCTGATGGCCGCCTTGATCGCCATGGGCCACCGCCTGCAGGTGCACATCGTGGCCGAGGGCGTGGAGAACGCCGAGCAAGCCGCCTTCCTCAAGGCCCACGGCTGCGACGAGGCCCAGGGCTACCACCTGGGCCGCCCGATGCCCCATGCGGACTTTGAAGGGCTGTTGCTGGCCCATGGCGCGCAGCAGCACCCGCCCGTGCTGGGCGCACCCGAGGCCCATGTGCCCCAGCCTGGCAGCGAGACCGACGACGCCCTCACCTCGCCGGCACCGCTGTGAGTTCAGCCCACCGCTGAGCGCTGCACACGCAAGGCGCAACGCCCACGTCGGCACCCGCCCCCCAACCCCTGACGCCCCGCTGAGCCGGGGCGTTTGTCTGTGCGCAAGCGCCCAACGCACCCATGAGCGAGCCAATTCCCCATCGCCCAAAAGACAAAGCGGACCCGAAGGTCCGCCTTGCTGAGCGAGGATCTGGTGCGCCCTCAGGCGCCCAAGGCATCAGTTGCCGGCAGAGATGGCGGTGTAGTTGGCGGTGTGTGCCGGGTTCTTGCCGTCGTTGAAGGTCACAGTGCAGCTCAAGACGGTGCCGTTGGTGGTCGAGCTCGTGGTCGAATAGGTGTAGGTGTTCGGGGGCACCGTTTGCAGCAGGAGCTTCACGTCGTCGCAAGAGTCGACCAGCTTGCACTTGTCGCTGTTGGGCACGCCGTTGGTCGAGCCAGACGTCAGGTTGTTGACCGCAGAACACCCGGCGTAGTTCAACGACGCCGCGCTCGACAACGAGCCCGCGATGCCGTCCACCGCAGCCTGCATGGCGTCGCCACGCAGGTCGATGAATCGCGGCAGCGCGGTGGCAGCCAGGATGCCGAGGATGACGATGACCACGATCAACTCGATCATGGTGAAGCCGGACTGACGATTGCTCATGGTACTGACCTTGTTGAATGAGAGTAGCGGGGTGGGGTGGGATCTAAAGGGAGACCGCAAGGGTCATGGTGTGTATTTCGGCACGGGCGGCTAATGCTTAAGGGTAACTTTGCCCATGTCCCACATCGGCAGGAACACGCCAAGTGCCAACAACAGCACAACTGCACCGAGAAAGATGACCAAGATGGGCTCGATCTGCTGCGACAAGGTCTTGATCGAGTACTCGACCTCGTTGCCATAGAGCTCGCCGATCTCTTCGAGCAGCTCGTCGAGCATCCCGGTTTCTTCGCCGATCGCAATCATCTGCAAAACCATCGGGGTGAAGATGCCCGCCGCCACGGCTGCGCGCGTCAAAGAGTCACCCCGTGTGATGGAATCACGCATTCCTTCGATGCGTTCGGCCAAGAAGGTGTTGTCGGCCGTCATCGCCACACTGGAGAGGGCCCGCTCAAGCGGCACACCGCTGCGCAGCGACAAGGCAAAGGCCCGGGCAAAGCGCGACAGCGAGGCCTGCGTCACGATGGGGCCCACCAGGGGCAGCCGCACCAGCCAGGCATCCCAGGCCATGCGCCCAGCCGGGGTGTCGCGCCATTGCTTGAAGACGAAGAAGCCCACGGCCACCATGCCCATGAGGTACCAGCCGTATTCGATGGTCAACCTCGACGAGGCCATCAGGATCTTGGTGGGCACCGGCAGGTCGGAGCCCATCGAGCGGAACACGGTTTCGAACGCCGGGATGACCATCACGTTGATCACGCCGATGGCGATGACCATGGCCAGGATGACGAAGCTGGGGTAGCGCAAGGCCGATTTGACCTGCTTGCGCATGAATTGCTCGAACTCCATGTGCTTGTACAGCCGCATGAAGATGTGATCGATCTGGCCCGAGGTCTCACCCACGCGCACCATGGCCACGTAGAAGTTGTTGAACACCTTGGGGTGCTGGGCAAAGGAGTTGCCCAGGTCCACACCGCCCTCCAGGCTGCGGCGCACCTCGTAGATCACCTTCTTCATGGCGAGGTTGGTGGTCGTCTCTTGCAGGCCCGCCAGGGCACGCAAGATGGGCACGCCCGCCTTGAGCAGCGAGTAGATCTGGCGGCTGAAGAGCATCACGTCTTCTTCCGTGACCTTGGGCGGTGGCCAGCGCACAGGCTCAGCCTGGCCGTTGGTGTTGCTGCCGCCCACGCCCAGGGTACCGGCCAGCGCCGCGGTGCTGCTGTTCTCGGGCTTGATGCTGACGGGGATCAGGTCTTTCTGGCGCAGGATGTCGGCGACCTGCGCGGCGTTGGACGCCTCTTGCACGCCTTCGACCTGACCGTAGGCCCCGCGGGCCTTGTAGACGAAGCGGGCCATCTCAATCCACCTGTGCGCTCACGCCCATGGCCTCGGCCACGGTGGTGCGGCCTTTGAGGGCCAGGCGCGCGGCATCGCGGCGCAGGGTGTTGCCGGCCATTTGCTCGCGCGCGGCCCGGGCGAAGGCCGTGGGCTCGTTGGCGCTCATCGCGTCCACCAGCGGCAGCGTCATCTGCAAGAACTCGTACACGCCCGTGCGCCCCCGGTAGCCGGTGTGGTTGCAATCGGGGCACCCCAGGCCACGGCGCAGGCCGCTGTAGTCGGCACTGTCGCCCAATTCGGCGCGCAGCCACACGTCTTCGTTGGGGGTGGGCTGGTAGGGTGCGCTGCAGCCCGTGCAGATGGCGCGCACCAGGCGCTGGGCCACCACCAGTTGCAGCGACAGCGCCACCATCCACGAGGGCACGCCCATGTCGATCAGGCGCGCCGGGGTGGAGGCGGCATCGTTGGTGTGCAATGTGGACAGCACCAAGTGACCGGTCATGGCGGCGCGCATGCCGATCTCGGCGGTGGTCTTGTCGCGCATTTCGCCCACCAGGATCACATCTGGGTCTTGGCGCAAGGCCGAGCGCAGGATGCGCTCAAACGTCATGTCGATCTTGTCTTGCACCTGCACCTGGTTGAGGCCAGGCAGGCGGTATTCCACCGGGTCTTCGGCGGTGATGATCTTGCGCTCGGTGCTGTTGAGCGCATTGAGCGCCGCGTACAGCGTGGTGGTTTTACCGCTGCCGGTGGGGCCGGTCACCAAGATCATGCCGGCGGGCTTGGCAATCGCCGCTTGCAGCGCCGTCAGCATGGGCTCGGGCATGTGCAGGCGGTTGAGGTCGAGCATGCCCGAGCTTTGCGCCAGCAAGCGCATCACCACCGATTCGCCGTGCTGCGAAGGCAGTGTCGAGATCCGCACATCCACGTTGCCGTCTTTGAGCCGCACGGCAAAGCGGCCGTCTTGCGGCAGGCGCTTTTCAGAGATGTCGAGGCCGCTCATCAGCTTGAGGCGCAAGGCCACGGCGCTGGCGATCTTGGCATCGGCCTCGGTCTGCACATGCAGCACGCCGTCGATGCGGAAGCGGATGCGCAGCACGCGCTCCATGGGCTCGATGTGGATGTCCGAGGCGCGCATGCGCAAGGCCTGTTCGAACACCGAGTACAGCAGGCGCACCACGGGCGCGTCTTCGTTGCTGCTGCTGTCGAGGCCGAGCAGGTCGCCCAGGTCGCTCTCCAGCGTGGCCAGCTCGGTGGTGAGCTCGCGGGCCAGGCCCTCGATTTCCTTGGTGCTGCGATAGGCGCGGTCAAGCGCGGCCAGCAGGTGGGTCTCGGTGACCACGGCCAGGTCCACGCTGCGCTTGAGCTGGCGGCCGATCTCGTCGAAGGCGTAGATGTCGGTCGGGTCGGCCATGCCGACCAGCAAGCCCGAGTGCGTGTCATCGAGCACGATGGCGCGCATGCGGCGTGCCGCGGCTTCGGGCAGCAGTTGTGCCACGTCGGGGCGCAGCGGGAAGTGCGCCAGGTCCACATACGGGGCGTGGATCTGGCGGGCCACCGCGCGGGCGATCTGGGCCTCGGTCAACCAGCCTTTGTCGATGAGCACCTTGCCCAGCTTGCGGCCGCTCTTTTGCTGCTCGCCCAGGGCTTCTTGCAACTGCTCGGCAGAGATCAGCGCATCCTGCACCAGCAGGTCACCGAGTCTGAACTTGGCTGGACGTATCATGGCAAAGCTCCGGCTCGGTTCACTGGGCAAGGACGTCGGGCGAGTTGTCGCGCTCGAAGCCTTCTCCGTCGTCACCGATGATGGTCGGCTTGATGAGCACCACCAGCTCGCGCTTGGTGATGGTGTCGCTCTTCTGACGGAACAGGCCGCCAATCAAGGGCAGCTCACTCAGGCCCAGCACGCCGGATTTGGCCTTGGTGGCGGACTGGCTCATCAGACCGCCGATGGCCACGACCTGCCGGTCTTGCACGCGCACGATGCTGTCGGTCTCGTTGACCGCGATCTTGGGCAGGTCACCCGTGCCGACGATGTTGTTGTAGGTGTAGGTCAGCGTCTCGGTGGTGATGGTGCTGATGATCGGGTGCACGTGCAGCAGGATCGAGCCATTGCTGTCGATGCGCGGGGTCACATCCAGTACGATGCCGCTGAAGATCGTGTCCACCTGCGGCGGCGTCACGTTGATCTGCGTGCCAGCCGTCGTGGTGGTGAAGGTGGGCGTGGGCAGGTTGATGGGGAAGTAGGCGTCCTGCCCCACCTTCAACACGGCCTTCTGGTTGTTGATGGTGGCAATGCGCGGGCTGGAGAGCACCTGCACATCGCCCTGCGATTGCAGGAAGTTCAGCAAGGCCGAGAAGTTGCCAGCCTGCAAGGCCAAGCCATAGAACCCGGCCCCTGTCTTGAGCGTGTTGACCACGCCACCGGCATTGACCGTGACATCGGACGAGGTCAACGCCCCCGTGTTGGACGCCGAGCTGACGTTGGTGCCCGTGATCTGCACACCCGGGGTGGTCAGTGTCACGCCGGGCGCCATCACGTTGGCCCCGTAGACCTTGCCGCCATTCGACGCCGTGCGGAACAGCGACCAATTCACACCGGCTTGGGTCTCGTTGCTCAGCGTCACCTCAACGATCTTGGCCTCGAGCATCACCTGGCGCTCGATGGTCATGCGCATGGCCTTGATGTACTCGTTGACCTGACGGTGAACACTGGGCGAGGCCCTCACCACCAGCACACCTGCGGCCGGGTTGATGCTGACCGAGAACTCCTTGTCGGTGCCCACGATGTCCTTGAGCGACTCGGTCATGTCTCGCCAGAAGTCGGTGCTGATCGACATCTGCACGCGGGTGGCCTCACTGAAGCCCGCCGCACCCCCGCCGCCAGAGTTCACACTGCCACCCGTGGCGCCCCCGCTCGAGGAGGTTGCCGTGGCCGCGCCCGTGCCACCTGTGGCCGCCGTCGCCCCGGTGGCGCCAGAAGAGCTCGCACGACCGGGGTTGTTGACCTTGAGCACAGACGATCCATCGCGCCGCGCCGCCAGGTAATTGACCTGGTAGATGCGGGTCTGGATGGTGTTGGGGTAGACAAAAATGCGGTTGCCCGACACCTTGAAGTCATAGCCGTACAGCTCACGCAAGGCCTCCATCGCCTCACCCAGCGTCACTGCCTTGAGGTTGACGGTGATGTTGCCCTTGACCTCAGGCGGCACCATCACGTTGGCCCCTGAGCCCGCGCTCATTTGCAAGAACACCTGTGCAGCCGGTGCGTTGTTGGCCACCAGGTCGAAGCGCGGACTGGTGTCGCGCGCACCCCGGGCCTCCGGGCTCGCAGGTTCAGCGCGATGGGGGCTGCTGAAGTCCGTGACGGGCACAGCGTTGGCATTGGCGATGCGGTCGGTGCGCGGCATGCTCAGCTGGTGGCTCATGCCGCCACTGGGCGAGAGCTGCGCCAGCACCACCGGCGCACCGACGCTGCTGGTTGGCACGGCGCTGGCACCCGGGGGCGGCAAGGCATCCAGGTCCAGCTGCGCAAAGGCATCGGGCGACAGGTGCTCGGGCGCCACATGGGCAGGCTGGGCCTCGACGAGCGCCGCCTCACCTTGACGCAGCCGCTTGGCCTCGGCCGCAGAGGGCATGGCGAGAGCGAGGGCACTCAGGCCCAGGGCGATGGTGGACGGCTTCATGGCAGTTCCTTGCCTGGGGCGAGTGCCCCGGATGGAGGGATAACGGGAGCGGCGGCCGGGGCCGATCCAGCAGCGGCCGGGGCCTCGCTGGCGGCGGCGCGCACGATCAAGGGCACGAGGCTCAGGCGGCCTTTGGCGTCCTTGAGCGTCACCCCTTGGGTGTCGATGCGGGCCACCGTGCCGCCAGCCACCTTGTCGCCCACATAGGCGATGCGGCCGTCGAGCAAGGCCGCATCCCGGCCAGGCCGGTCGGCCAGCACCACGGCACTGACGCGGGCTCGTGATGGCGCCACAGGCGCCTTGCTGCGAGGCTCGGCCGCGTCGCCCGCAGGCCCTGCAGTGGCCGGCCCGTTGGACCGTGGCTGAGCCATGCCAGCGCCATGGGTGGCCGGGTCAGCCGGTGCATTGCCCGTGCGCTGGTCGATCACCCGCTGCACAGCCATCGGCGGGCGCATGGGGTCTTGCAGCTCAGCGGTCGCCGCCAGAGCGCTGCCGGCCACAAGGAGCCACGACATCAGGATCAAGGCGATCAATCGCATCATGGCGCAGCGATCTCCAGGGGGTCCACATCAGGGCTGAGGGTGAACAGCGTCACCGTCATCGTGAGTTGCGAGCGGTCGTCGAGCTCCAGCTTCATGCCGGACCACATGACCTTGCGCGGCCAGTTCTCCATGGTCTGCAGCCACTGGTAGAGGCTCTGAAACCGGCCCTGCAGCTTGAGCTCCACCCCGTGGCGGAACAGGCCTGGCATCTCTTTGACTCCGGGCATGGCCTTGCGCACGTCTTCCTGGCTCAGCGTCTTCATGCTCAACACCAGCAAGTCCGGTTGCGAGCTCAACACCCCATTGAGGAACTCGCGCATGTCACGGGCGGGCACCAGCCCACTTTGGAAGGCGTCGATGTCCTTCTTTTGCTGTGCCACCTCGCCGCGCAGGCGGTCGACCTCACCCTTGAGCTGAGCGGTGATGGCGATCATGTCGCTGTTGTAGCGACGCTGTTGATCTTGCTTCTGGCGCAGCTCGCTGTTGGCCTTGCTGTAGCGGTTGCTGGCGATCTTGAAGCGGTCCAGCGCCGGGGTCAGCAGCACCGTGTCCATCAGGAACCAGGTCACGGCGACAGCGCCGAGCAACAGGATGCGGCGCTCGCTGGGTGCACGGGCCGCGTGGATGCGGCGCCACTTGCGCCACACGCGCTGAACCTGCGCGAGTTGAAGCGACGTCGGGCTGAGCTTGGTCACTTCTTGCCCCCTTCTTGCCCAGAGGGTGCCGCAGGAGACGCGGGCGCCGCGGCCTCCGTCTTGGCCGCCACCGCAGTCGTGCGGCCAGCGGTCTTGAGGATGAAGTCGGTCACGCCTGCCGGCATGGTGTCACCAGGGCCGTCGCTGGCCACGGCGCGCAGCTCGACTTGGGCAAAGCGTCGGCCCTTGAACTGGGGCTCGTTGGCCAGCCGGGCGATGTACGGTGGCAGCTGCGCGGCGCTGAGCATGCGGCCACGCAACTCCAACTCCATGCCACTGGGCGACAGCGTGAAGCCTGTGATCCACAGCGACCCCGGCGCCTGGCGCGACAAGGCCGAGAGGTACTGCGAGTAACGGCCCGACTGTTCGTTGGCCATGCGGCCCAAGGCCTCGCGCATCTCGCCTTGGCGGCGAGAGGTGTCGCGCAAAGCCTCCAGCTCGATCATGATGGGCGGGCGCGGCGCCCCCTTGGGCACGGCGTCATCCACCGATGAGGCGGTGCGCTCGGCGGCTTCGGCCTGCACGGTGCGGGTCACCGACACCGCCGACAAGCCGATGCTGCCCACGAAGATCAACCCCGCCAGCCCTGCGCACAAGCGGGCCCCTTGGTCGAGGTTCCAGCTGATCGGCCCGCCTTGCAGCGCGGGCAGCAGCATCGAGATCTGCGAGATGTTCTTCTGGGTGGCGTGGTCGCGCAAGGCGGCACCCACAGCGCACAGTTCGGCAAAGGTGGCCGATTGGCCGGTGGGCACGTCGCCCAGCTTGCTGCAATCGAGGTGATCGGCCAAGTGGAAGGGCTTGAGCGGCTGGTAGACCAGGTCGGCCAGCACCTCCATCGCGCCCTCGAATCCCGGCGGCAGCGACACCGAGACATGGGCCAGCTGCGCCTGGCTGTGGATGCGCTCGAAGGTGTCGAGCGTGCGCAGCACCTCCAGGCCGGCGCGGCCGATGGCCCCAGCGCCGCCTTCCTCGCCCTCGCCCTCCTGGGTCAGCGCCACCTCGATGGTGCGGGCCATCAGCAGCTCGCCCCCGCAGGTGATCACCAGCATGCTGTAGTGGTCGCCAAACGCCATCAGGGCGTGGGCCTTGCCGTCGACCTCACCGAGCGCACACAGGTTGCGCAGCGCGGTTTCAGGCACCTCGTGGGCGAGCCAATCGTGGCCCTCGTCGGAGCTTTCGAGGTAGTTCTGGTTGGCCACATCGAACGGGGCGATCAACACGATGCTGGCATGGCTGGCGCGGACCTGTGTGGTCTCGGGCACCGGCAGCACCTCGATGATCGCGTTGTCCACGGGGTAGTTGACCTGGTCCTTGAGCTGCCAGCGCAGGGCCTCGCGCCATTCTTCGCGTGGCACCTCGGGGGCCTCGGTGGCCACCAGGGTGTAGTCGCCCCGATCCAGGGTCAGCACCGAACGCGGCAGCTTGGCGCCCCAGGCGCGCTGCACACTGCGGATGACCGCGGGCATGCCCTCTGCGTGGAGGGTGCGCACCCAGCTCAGGGTCAGCATGCCTTCCGCATTGGTGCCCACGCCGGCGGCCGTCACCCGGTCACCCGCACGGGCCACCCCCAGGATCTGAGCTCGCTCGACTCGACGTCGCTTGAAACGCATGCAGGACTCCAATGACTTGCCCTGCAATCCTCTCAAAAGGGATTCCACCAAGTGGAAGGAATAAACGCCGCTTCGTGTCTTATTTCTCAGGAGAGCGAGTTTGTCTCCGAGCGGGTTGGGCGGCCGTCACCGCCCGCGGCGATCAGCTCAGCAGGCGCTGAGGATCGGCGTCGAGCTTGGCCAGCGCCTCGCGCGTGGCCCGGGTGGTCAGCGACTCACCGGCCACCGGCACCAGCTGGCCCGATTGCAGGAAGCCCGCCACGCGCGGCAGCTGGAAGAGCACGCCCCGGCCGTGCGGCGTGACGAACAGCACCAGCTTTTGGTGACGCCCCTTCCAGGCCAGCTGCACCGACTCTCTGCGGTGGCGGAAATCGAGCTGGAACCACGCGCCCACCTGCAGGCCACGCGCCGCCGCCAGGCCTTCTTCGGTGGCGCTCACGCCGCCGTCGGTGACGATTTCGAGGTCGGCGCACTCGTGGCCGGAGAGGTCGCGCAGCGTTTGCTCGTCCATCTCGACCTCGTCGTAGTCGGGCAGCACCTGGTCGATGGCGTGCAGCCGGTCGGTGATCGCCTTGAGGTGCGCCTGGGTGAGCGGCGCCGAGCGGGCCGTGAAGGCCGCCGCCAGCGCCTGGTTGAGGCGCTGGATGTGCTGATCCTGCTTGTCGAGCGGCAGGCCGGCGCGGGCCATGCCTTCGCGCACGGTCTTGAGCAGCGGGGGCAGGCGCTTGAGCACCTCGGCGCGCTCTTCGCGGGTGGTCTTGGCGCTGGCCGACCACACCAGGTCGGTGGCCGCGGCCTTGAGGGTGCGGGTGTCGTCGCTGCCGGGGCTGGTCTGCACGGCGGCATGGGCCAGCACGTCGGCCCAGACCTTGAAGAGGAACTCGCGCACGCCCTCGTGCACCGGCACGCCTTCGAGCATCTTGCGCAGCTCGATCGTGTACTGGATGGCCCAGGTTTCGCGCTGCTCGACCTGCTGCGCCAGCGACACGCCCTTGCGGCTGGCCTGGTTCTGGTCGCGGAAGTAGCTCTCCAAGAAGCGCTCGAACTCAGACAGCACCGTCTGGAACACGCGCCGGCCGGTGTCAGGGTAGGCCTCGACCACCTGCACCACGCGCTTGATCTCGCGGTGCAGGGCGTCTTCCTGCTCGGGCGAGGTGGACACGAAGCCCATCACGCAAGCGCCCATGCGGTCGATCAGGGCACGCGCCGGGTGGTTGGCCGTGGCGAAGAAGTCGGGCTCGGAGACGGCCACGCGCAGCACTGGCATTTGCAGCCGCGCGAACCACACGCGGATGGCCGCAGGCAAGCGCTCTTCGGTCAGGATGGCCTGGAACAGCAGGGCCACGATCTCGATGGTGGCGCGCTCGGTGGGGGTGGCCGCCACCCGCTTGAGCTGCTGCTTGCCCCGATTGAGGTCGTTGATGAGCCCCGCCGGCGATTGGTCGGGCTGACCGGCGATGGTGTCGGTGTGCCGCTGCACGCTCTTGGTGACCACCTGGATGGCCAGGCCGAGCGCCGGGCTGATTTGCGAGACCGGGCCAGCGGACGCGGACGCCCCGGGGGCGCCGGGTGCCCCCGATCCCCCAGCCGCCGCCGGGCCACCCGCCACATGCGTGCCGCCAGGCGCAGCCCCGCGAGCGGCCCCCGGTGCGCCGCCAGCCACACCACCCACGCCCCCAACGCCCGGCCCGGGGATGCCGATTCGTGCCTCGGCGGAGGTGGCCTCCCAGGGCTCGTTGAGCGCAGAGCCGGCCCCCAACGGGGCGCGGGCACTGATCTGCCCGAAGAAGGGCACCTGGCGGCTGACCGCCACATTGAGTTGCCGCAGCAGGGCATCGGCGGCACCGGCCGTGGTCGGCAGGAATTGCACCTGCCCCCGCATGGCCCGGGTTTCATCGTGCAAGCTGCCCAAGGTGCCCGGTGCGCCCAGCAGCGTGGGTGAAAACGTCCCGGCGCCAGAGTGGCCACCCGTGGGCCCGGCCGCCCGTCCCCTCGCGAGGCCACCGCTGCCCGTGCCATGGCCACTGCGCTGAGCCGCGAGGCCCCCGCTGACCTGCACCCCACTCGGGTTGGTCCAGATGCCGCCCGGGCCTGGCCCCAGGTAAGGCTGCGTGCGGCCCAAGGCGGTGTTGGTCGTGCCCAGTTGGCCGGCGGCGCTGTCGTCGGCCAGGCCCAGCACGCCAGAGTCGTCGTCGGGCAGCTCGTGCCCCGATGGCGAAAACCGCCCGCCCGATTCGCGCGTGCGCTTGATGAAGGGCCGCAGGTTGATCTCGGGGCGCACCCCGTGGTCGCGCAGCACACCGTTGGCCAGGTTCAGCGCGGCCTCCACCCAGGTGGTGGCCTCTTTGAGCAGCACGGTCTGCAGGGTGTCCCACTGGGCCATGGTCAGGCCGGCTTCAAGCCAGGCCGCCACCAGCACCTGGCACGGCCAGGTGACCCCGGCCACGTCGGGCGCAGCCTGGGCATCGGCCTGCACGCCCTCGACGGCCTGCAGCCGCGCGTGCAGGTCAGACTGGGCGGTGTTGAGCAAGTCGCCCAGCGCCTGCCCCAGCCGGGTGGCGGTGAGGTTTTGCTCCATCACCTTGTCTTCCACCAGCGCCCACATGGTGTCGTGCAGCACGGTGGGGGCCTCGTCCAGCGGCGTGCGCCCCGAGTGCCCGGTGTGGCCGGGCTTGGTCGCCTGGCCGAATTTCCGCACCGGCAGGCCTGAGCGCACGGCGTGCAGGCCCTCTTGCAGCAGCCGGTCGAGCTGCCCCTGCCAGGCCGTGGCGGCCTTGGGCAGATCGAACACCAGGTCTTGGCGCTTTTGCCGCACGGCCGGCTCGGCCGATTGGGCGGCCAGGTGCCGCGAGCCCTCCACCGAGGCGCGCACCAGCGCCCCGCTTCCCTTCAGCAGGGATTCGAGGAACGAAACGCGAGCCGTGAGCGCGAGCGCACGGTGGGAACCTGATTTCATTGGGGGACCGGTGATGGAGGCGTCCACATCGTCCCGAAGCCGCGGTCATGTCGACCCGGGACGGACGTGGTCAAACTCTACACCACCGCGCCGGAGTTCGGGTCGTTGGGATCGGCGTCTTTCTTGACGCCGCCCTTGATCAGGTCTTCGCGCTTGACGCCCAGCCACATGGCGATCGCCGCGGCCACGAACACCGACGAATAAATGCCGAACAAGATGCCGATGGTCAGCGCCAGGGCAAAGTAGTGCAGCGTGGGGCCGCCAAAAATCAGCATGGCCAGCACCATCATTTCGGTGCTGCCGTGGGTGATGATCGTGCGGCTCATCGTCGAGGTGATGGCGTGGTCGATCACGGCCGGGGTGTCGAGCTTGCGCATCTTGCGGAAGGTCTCGCGGATCCGGTCGAAGATCACCACCGATTCGTTCACCGAGTAGCCCAGCACCGCCAGCACCGCCGCCAGCACCGACAGCGAGAATTCCCACTGGAAGAAGGCGAAGAAGCCCAGGATGATGATGACGTCGTGCAGGTTGGCGATGATGCCGGCCACGGCGAACTTCCACTCGAAGCGGATCGCCAGGTAGATCACGATGCCGAT
>Ga0228699_1000805_pt1 | contig 19927 bp, 1 predicted proteins | sample McNCre217_Aug_MG_FD_178016 | JGI IMG/M metagenome (GOLD analysis project Ga0228699, IMG submission 178016) | Freshwater microbial communities from McNutts Creek, Athens, Georgia, United States - 2-17_Aug_MG | ecosystem: Environmental > Aquatic > Freshwater > Creek | place: USA: Georgia... | reverse complement strand
CCCAAACCATTGAAAGTCATCAAGCCCGCATTGCTTGCCGTGGTCTTGCCGTAATTCAATGCCCTGTTGAGGTCAAACGCAGCCACGGTCGATGTCAAATCCAAAGACGAGTTGGTGGGCAACGTGGTGGCAAATACCGAACGGTTGAGCGTGCCTGCGGTCGAACCCATAATGCTGTCCATGCTGGCGTTGAGTGCGCTCATGCTCGCGTCAGCAGTTCGCAACTTGGTCAAGCCTTGCATCACCTTGCCCAAGCCAATGCCCGCACCATCAATCACCAAGTTGCCGCCCGTCAGCACCTGCGTGTCGCTATACGCCATACCCACCACGGTGCTGCTGCCAGACAAGCTCAGCGTATTGGCCAGCTTGGTGTTAGCACCGATCACCAACGTCGAATCTGCGAACAAGGGGCTACCCGCTGTGTTGGCCAACAACTCGTAGAAGAAACCATTCGCGCCAGTGGTCATCGTGCCACCGTTGAGCAAATAGCCGCCGCCATAAACACCCACTTGTGCTTTCACCGCAACGGTCGAGCCATCGGCCAGATACGCATAGCCCGAAATCGACTGCGGTGCCGAGCTGCCGTAAATGGCTTTCAGGTAGGGGTACAAGCCCGCGCCTGTGCCCCACGTTGCAGTCGCAAAGTTGGCGTGTGGCAAAGCACCCAACAACGAAGTCGTGGCCAAACCTGTGGCGGGCCCTGTGCCGCCCACGCCTGCGGCATCGCTGTTCATGCCAGAGGTGCTGGTGTCGTAATACAAGTTGTTACGAATCACCCAATAGGTCGTCACATAGTTAGGTGATGATCCCGTCACTGTGGTGCCTGTGCCCACACCACCAAAAGAGGCACCCACCGATGTGGCATTGGTGCTCGATGTCACCATGCCTGTTGAGTAGCCATAGTTGAATGTGGCTCGCGCTGCATAGCCCACCAAGCCACCCACATTGGTGGTGCCTGTCACAGCGCCCGTGGCATAAAAGTCTTGCAGCGTGCGGGTGTTACCCGTGTCGTTGGAGAAACCCAAAAAGCCACCAGCACCATCACCCGAAGCGTTAACCATGCCCGTGGCATAGCTTGTCGAAATTCCCCCGCTGTAGGTCATCAATCCGACAAAACCACCCACATATGCCGTACCACTCACAGCCCCGGCTGCACGTGAATTGGTGATGCTGCCCGTTGTATTGAAGTAGCCTACAAAGCCGCCGGTATCTGCACCTGTGCTGGTCACCTTCGAGTTGCCATACGAGGCGGTGACGCTGCTAGAACTCAGCATCGTGCCCACAAAACCGCCGACGTTGCCAGCCCCCGTCACTGTGCCGGATGAACCAGATGTCGTGACGGAGCCGTAGTTCATCTGTCCAATGAAGCCGCCAACATCCACCCCAGAACCCAACACCACCGTGTTGGCCGTTGAGCCCGTCACAGTGGAGTTATAGAGGTAACCGATCAAACCACCCACTTGACTACCTGTACCACGCACGCCATACGAGCCTGTCACCAAGTTGTTTGCGGTGGAGTTGGTCACCGTCGAGGAGTTGTAGAGATAGCCCACCAAACCACCGACAGACGACACACCAGACACCGTGCCATTGGCCGTGGTGGCAGTGATGGGGTTGACGCTGGACGCTGCGCCCAGCAAACCACCCACAGAACTGGATGACCCTGTCACATTGCCAAACGCTGTGGCGTTGTTGATGCCTGAGTAGGTATAGAGATAACCCACCAAACCACCCACGTTGCTTGTTCCCGTCACATTACCGCTGGCATAGGCATTGGATACGGTGATGTTGTAGTAAACATAGCCCACCAATCCACCTGTCGAATCACCGCCAGTCACATTACCCGTGGCATAGGTCGTGCTGCCAGTCGTGGCTGTTGAACCTGAGATGGCGCCGTAGGTGTATCCCACCAAGCCACCGACTTGTGTGCCATTGCTTTGCACTTCTCCCGTGCTGTATGAGTTGGTCACCGCGCCTGTGTAGTTATAGCCAATCAAACCGCCGGTGTCACTTCCACCCTTGACCAACGTGCCAATGTATTTGTTCCAACTTGTGGCTGCCCAAGACCAACCCATCACACCGCCCACATACGAGCCTGCGTAGCCTTGCACGCCACCTGTCGTTACGCCTGTCACCGTGCCCGACACCGAGGAGTTGGTGACAGAGCTACCGCTGGCAACGTTGCCAATCAAACCGCCAACATAGCTGCCCGAGGCTTCTAAATTGCTCGTCACATACGTGGTGTAGGTGGGTGTATTCGACACCACCGTCTCACCCACAATGCCTTCCGACTGACCGATCAATCCGCCTACATACGACACCCCCTTGACCAAGCCTGTGGTGTGTGAGCTGGTGTTCAAAATAGAAGATGAGTTTTCTAAATAACCCACCAAACCACCGGTGTAGTTAACCGTACCTGTAACAGCACTGGTCGAGCTATCTGCCGTTACGGCACCGTAATAAACACGTCCCGCCAAACCGCCCACAAAGCTCGCACCCGTCACTGCGCCCGACGAGGTGGAATTGGTCAAGGTGCCTGTGTTCAAACGGCCCACAATGCCGCCCACGTTTGTGCCACCGTTAACAGTCACGCTGGATGTGACTAGGTTCAACGCATTGGTGGTGTTAGTGCTGGCGTTGATGACACCCACCACACCACCCGCGTTGCCCAAGCCTGCGTTGGATGCGCTGCCTGAAATGTTGTCCCCAGGGTCAACTTGGTAGGTCATATCGCTACCCGTCACCGTGCCCGCTGCTGTGGCATTGGTGATGGCCCGCAGGTACGATGCCCCCACCTCGGTAGCCACGTTCAGCTTGCCCAGCACCGACGCATTGCTCATCGTCAAACCATTCAAGGCCTGCGTTACTGTGCGGCCATTCAGATAGCCAATGAAGCCCAAGTTTGATGTGTTTTGGCTCAACGCCAAGTTGGTGATGGTTTTGCCATTGGCATCGAAGTAACCCGACACATAAGGCACAAACACACCTGCAGCCATCGTGATGTTGTTGGCCAGCTTGAACTTCAAAGTGGTTTGGTCGGCGTAGCCCAAATAGTTTTTGATGTCGGCGGATGAAGTCAGGCTGTAGTAGCCGTTGCCGTCAACCGTGCCAAAGTAGCTTTGCAGCTTGGCTGTGTTACTCGCAGCCAACCCGTCTAGTGCGGGCGTGAACCAATCGGTGTACTGCGTACCAAACAAACCGCCGGTGGTAATCAGCCCCGTCACAGCCACGCGTGCGCTGGGTGATGCAGGCGTGAGGCCTGTGATGCTCACCACATCAATGTTGTAGTGCGCATTCGCCAAAGTGGCCCCGGGCGTGACAAAACCCACCAAACCGCCGTAGTTGTAATCTGCAGACACAGCGCCTGTGGAATACGCGTTGTAAATATAGGCGCTTGTATCTGCACGCCCCACCAAGCCACCCACATCATTGCGCCCCGTCACCGCACCTGCGGCGTACGAATACTTGGTGCCATTGGCTGGAACAGAACCTGCAGCGGCGTCACTCGCTTGAATGGTGCCAGCCAGCTTGCCCACCAAACCACCCACATAGTCATACGTGCCCGTTACAGGTCGTGCGGTGTAAGAGCCTTTGATGATGGCCGCACTGTTGGTCACACCCACCAAACCGCCAACATACGACGCACCGCTCACAGTGCCTGTGGTGTACGACGAGTCAGACAAGGTCGCGCTGCTGAACGAACCAATCAAGCCACCCACGTAATACGACGAAGCGCCCGCACCATTCACCACACCCGTTGCATACGAGTTAGACACGTTACCTTGGCTGTAACCCAACAGACCACCCACATACGACGAACCTGCCGCCGATCCCGTGACTGTGCCCGTGGCATACGAGTCACTCACCGTGTTGGTGGAATAGCCAACCAAACCACCCGTGTAGTTTGAGGTGTTGGTCACATTCCCCGTGGCATATGAGGTGCTACCAATGGTGCCAGTGTTGTAGCCCACCAAGCCGCCCACATAGAAACCAACACCTGTCACCGTGCCTGTGGCATAACTGCTCAACACAGAAGGCACACCTGCACCCATGGTGACGGTGTTACCAATCAAACCACCGGTATAGCCACTGGCACTGCCCACCACATTACTTGTCGAGCGTGAATTGGTGACCTTGCCGCCGTAATAAGTGGCCGTCCAAGCGTTGGAGTAAGGCCCCAAACTACCCATCAAACCGCCCACGTTGTTACTGGCAGATTGTGTCACAGCACCTGAAGCCCACACGTTGTCAAACAGCCAACCGTTGGCTGAACCAATCAATCCACCGACGTTTGAGCTACCACCGGTAACGACCCCTGTGGCACTGGAATAACTCAAGTTGGTCACTTCAGACGTCAAGCCACCAGCGATATAAAAATTGTATTGACCAATCAAACCACCGACATTGGTGCTTGAGCCCGTCACCGTGCCAGAGGCCGTTAGCAACGTGCCTAAATAGTTCGTCACGTTGGCATTGTTGGGTGCATAGGCTGAGTTGTAGTAACCCATCAAACCGCCCACGTTGGTTGTGCCGTTCACAGGCAGATTGCTCGTCAGGTTGGTTGCAGCCACACCGTCAGCCCAACCCACCAAGCCCCCCAAATAACCTGTACTTGGTGCAGCAGTGCTGTAGATGCTGTTGATGTTGCGTACTGTGGCCGTAGCACCCTGTGCAGATCTGCTGTTGTACAGCACGCTCTGCCCTAAGTAGCCCACATAGCCACCGACGTAGTTGGTGCCACTCACATCAGCACCCAAAGTGCTCAGGCCACCCGAGATGACCGCGTTATACGCAGAACCAACTGCCGGTCCCACGTACTCCAAACCACTCACGAGCCCCGAGGTGCTCACCTTCAAATCAGTCAACGCGCTCTTGTACACAGTACCCAAGAAACCAATGTGTGCCGTGGCGACACGGCTGTACGCAAAGTTGTTCACGCTGTACGTGTTGCCCTTGAACTCAGTGGCACCGAAGTAAGGCAAATAAGCCGTTGTAGCACCCGTCATGCTGATGTCGTTGGCCAACTTAAAGGTATAGCCATTCACGGCACCACCCGCAGCCGATTGCGTGTAGGGCAACAACTTGTCAAGGTCAGCCGCTGACGAAATGAAATACGTTTTGCCTGTGGCATCGGTCGCGTCTTGCGACAAACCCGCACCGGCAATCGACAGCGGCAAACGGCTCGTCGGCAAGACCACCACAGTGCCCGTGCCCTGCTTCGCCCATGCGTCGTACTGGGTGGAAGTCAAACCACCTACGGTCAACACAGCCGCACCGTTGATGGTGCTGTTGCCCATGTCGTAGTAGCTGTTGCTAAACCAAGTGCCGGGCTTGAAGTAGCCCACCAATCCACCGTAGTTCACGGCATTGGCATCGGTCGTGATCGTGCCGCTGTAGTACGCGTTTTGGACATACCCACCCACAGAGCTACCACTGGTGCCCACGCGGCCCGCTAAGCCCCCTACAAACGATGTGCCTGCGCCTGAGCCCGTGATGCTGATATTGCCAACCGCATACGAATTTGAAATCGTGGCGTACGACGCATCACCAATCAAGCCGCCAAAGTACAGTTTGTTAGCCGTGGTGCTTGTGCTGCTGATGGGACTGGTGACAGACGAGTTACTGATGTACACCACGGAAGAATTTCCCACCATACCAGCCACATAGTTGCCAGTGCCCGTGATGCCGGGGCTATTCACATACGAGTTGGTGATGTTCAAACTCGAATAGTTGTATCCCACAAAACCTGCCACATAGCTACTCGCACCTGTGCCGCTGATGGTCGTGCCATTCACGTAAGAGTTGTTGATGTTCACTGTGTATAGAGAGCCTGAACTCCCAACCAAACCGCCCACGTAGTTGCCCACACCGGTTACTGTGCTGGCCGTCACACGCGCACTGTCAATCGAAACCGTGCCATAGACATACGTGCTGGCATAGCCAACCAAGCCCCCCACATAAGCGGTTGCGCCCACTGCCGTAGTTCCTGTGACGTTGGCCGTCGAGTACGGGGCCAAGGCCACACCGTAAACAGCCGTATTCGATGCATCCGAGACGATGCTGAGGGTGTAGTAGTTGCTACCCACCATACCGCCCACGCGGTATGTGCCTTTCACACCCAAACCACCCTGCGTATCCACATACGAGTTACGAATATTCACGGTGTAACCCGAAGGTGAGTTACCGACCAAACCGCCAACATCCGAGCCATCGCTCCACACCGATGTGCCGCGATAAGACGAGCTGTAGATGTTGATATCGCCGTAGGCATAACCTACCAAGCCCCCCACACTTCCCGTGCCTGTACCGGTACCTCGGACCGTTCCTGATGCATACGAGTTTTGGTTGATGGTGCGGGCGTACCCGATATCCATCGATCCCACCAAACCACCAACCCCGGCGGTGCCTTGCACATTGCCCGTGGCATACACGTTGCTCAGCGTGGCCGAACCGTAGATATAACCCACCAAGCCACCAACGTTGCTGGACGTCCCCGTCACATTGCCCGTGGCACTGCCACCGTTGATCGTAGTGGCGAGGTAGGAGGCGGTATAGCCAATCAAGCCACCGACCGAAGATGTGCCACTGATATCACCACCGCTGCTTGATACGCTGGTCAACGTGCCGTAGCTATAGTTGCCCAGCAAGCCACCGACCGATGACGAAGAACTAGCCGTGACAGCACCCGTGGCCGATGCCGTAGTGATCGTGCTGGTAGACGCATCGCCAATCAAACCACCCACGTTGCTATTGCTGCCTGTGACGGTGACCGAACCTACAGAATCCACATTGGTTAAGGTGCCAGACATGTAGCCAAACGCGCCACCCACGCTAGAACCCGCCGAAGTGATGTTGCCCACCTTGTGCACGTTGGTGGTCGTCATGCTGCCGTAGCCCAGTACACCGCCCGTGTATGAGCCACCCGTTACGTTGGTGGTCAACACATAAATGTTGCTCAGCGTGCCTGTACCGGCTGACCCCATCAAGCCACCCACATAACTACTGGATGCATTGCTCACAGAGCTCGTGCCATCCATCACCACGTTGGTCATGACGAAACCACTGGTCGCACTGCCCACCAATGCGCCGGTGTAGTTGCCAGTGCCTGTGATGCTGGTGTTGGTCAACCGCACATCACGCACCTGCGATGTGCCGCTGGTGCTGTAGAACAAGCCCACGTTGCCAGAGCCTGACAAGGTCAGGCCTGTGACGGTGTGGCCCAAACCTGTGAACGTGCCCGCATACGCTGCACTGCTGGTGCCTTGCACACGCATATTTGCGTACTTGCTGCCTGCGGCCAAACCAGTGGTGGTGAAGGTGCTCGCATCGATATCGCTGATGAGCGCAAAGTTCAAACTATTGCTGCTCGTGCAGTTAGAGGCCGTTGCGCAATAGAAAGTCGACCCCGAGGCCCCAGTGGACGTGAACGCATTGACCAAGGTGTAATTCTTGGTCGTGGTGTAACTCTGCGTTGTGAACGTCGAAGCCGTATTGGCAAAGTTAATTGCGCCACTAAAGCTCGCAGCCAAAGTTGCACCAGTACCCGTGGCCGACATTCCCAAGATGTAATCACCGCCACCGTTGGCTTGGTTGTACTTCAGTGCAATGCCCGAAGCCGACGTTGTGCCGTTCACCGTGATGGGCGCGTTGATGTAAATGTTGCGAGACGCTGTGAACGTGCTGATGTTTTCACCGCTGAACGTCAGTGCACCGTTGAGGGTGATATCGCCTGTTCCCGCACCAGTGCCTGCCGTCACTGTCAGCGCATAAGCACCGCCAGTGACTGTGCCTAACGTAATGCCCGGCGTGCTGATCAACGCACTCGCAGCGCTCAGCGTGATGGGGCCAGACACAGTCACAGCGCTTGCTGATGAGTTAGTCAACGCGCCGCCGGAAGAAACACCCGTACCCGCCACCGTCGCACTGTTGAGCAAAGTGTTGCCGTTCAAGTCAATCGCAGCACCGCTACTGATGGTGGCACTGCCCGTACCCACCGCGCTGCTAGTCATAGAACCTACCGAGCCAACCGAAGCCACGCCCATTTTCAAGGTACCTGCTGAAATGGTTGTTCCACCCGAATACGTATTGGCACCTGACAAGGTCAAGACGCCTGCGCCTGTCTTGCTCAAACTCGCACCAGAGCTGGTGAGCGCGGTGGCCCACGTTACGTTCTGACTGTTTGTATCTACCTTGTAGGTTTGGCCCGCTGCCGTACTGATGCGTGCGGAATAGTCGCTTGTGTTGCTTGCGCTGTATTGCAGCGTGCCGCCACCAAAACTCAGCGTACCGGCTGTGCCCAATGCAGTGGCGTTGTTCACCAGCAAAGTACCTGCGTTGATGTTGGTTCCGCCTGTATAGGTGTTCGCTGCACCAATCGTGGCTGTACCCGTACCGGCTTTCGTCAAACTGTAAGCACCAGAGAGCACTGTGTTGAACACAAAGTTACCAACACCCGTCAACGTGACGTTGCCTGAGGTCGCGAGTTGGTAGATTGATCGGTTATCTCGGTCAATCGTCCATGTCACACCGGATGTCGCGCTCTCAAATGTGGCGCCGCCTGACCCAATGGTGAATTGACGAGAACTGTTGTAGGTGCCTGCTGCGGCGTTGGCTGCGCTGCCTGATTGGCGAACAGTACCGCCGTTGATGACCATATTGCTTTGGTCGTACAGCAACTGGCCCAAATTGGCAGCCCAATCCCAGCTCTTGAGGTCAAGTACAGCGCCTGAGTTCACAGTGACAGGGCCGTAGCTAGAAGCAGAATAAATTTTGGCCGTATCTGTGAAAGCCAAAGTACCACCGTTGATGGTGGTGCTGCCTGTATAGGTGTTGACGCCGCTAAGTGTCAGAGTGCCACTGCCATCTTTGGTCAAACCACCTGCACCAGAAATCTCCGACGACAGCGTGCTTGCTCCACTATTAGTCAAACTAAAACCAGAGGACGTTTTAATGGCCGCAGCCGAGAAGGTCGATGCGGTGATCGTGAGCTGACTCAGATCCTTAGACGATCCAACAGAACCTGAGATGTTGACCGCACCCGATCCTGCATTGATCGTCAAAGCGCTTGGTGTGGCATTGGTTTCTTTGACGTAGTAGTTCAGGTTGTAGCTCGACTTGGGCAGATCGTTCCACTTACCCAAATTGCCTGTGAACTGCATCACAGATTCGTTTTCTTGAGCCAAATTGGAACCAACTGAGCTGCCCGTCCAGTTGTTGGGTTCGCCACTACTCCAGTTATTGAAATATCCGTTGTAGGAGGATGCACCACCGCTCGTGGATTGGCTTGAAAAAGCCAATCCATTGCCGCTATTCGTCAAGCCCTCGGGTCCGGCCACCCAACGCCACAAAGCATCGGAGCCAATACCCGTTACACGTCGCGCGCCCAACCATGCCGAGTTGTAACTCACCGCTTGGCTAGCAATCGCATTTTCTAAACGCGAGGTCACTGTCGCCAAGTAAGTGTCGCCCGCTGCACTTCCTGTGCCAGATTTGGCTTGAGATAACGCAGTATTCCAGTCAATCCCACCAGAAACATACACAGAGCTGTATTGGTTGGATGAGTCGATCGTGCCATTGAACGTGACACCACCACCACTGGTATCGAGAGAAAGACCTTGCGTATTACCAATCAAGGTTTGGCCGTTCACTGTGATGCTGCCGCCACTTGTTGTCCAGCTCACAAGGCTCGAGCCTTGCACATACACATCACCACCGACTTGGGTGGTCACTCCACCAAAGTTAATCGTGCTGCCATCACCAAACGCAATATTGCCGCCGTTGGTGGTAAGGTTGCTGTTGATGATGACCACACCCGCACCATCGTGGTCACTGTCAGCCAAAAGGTTGATGTGCAGTTTGCTGCTGCTGCTGGTGATAGCACCACTGACCACCACGTTGTTATGAGCCTTGAGCGTCAAGGTTGCATCACCACCGCCTGTTTTGCTAATGGCCGTGTTGACTTGAAGGTCACCAATGTCACCGCCCCCCGAACCTGTTTGTACAGTCACACTTGTGCCAGAGTTCAGCGCACCTGTGATCGTGCCGACGTTGATGTTCGACGAAGTGTTGTTGGAGGTGTAGGTATTACTGGAGTTGCTAAAGTTGTTGTCCCCGCTGGTTGTAATCGTGATGTTGTACGGATCGAGCAACCACTCACCACCTTGACCGTTGGCTGCACTGGCATCGACAACAGCACCATCTACGTTGAGGAGATGGCCCGATGTTTCGATCTGTCCACCATTTCCCCCATTGGCACCTGCTTTGGCGTAGATACTGCCATTCCCCCTGGTCACAGAACTCGCGTTTGTGACATCACTCCACAACACCACCTTGCCGCCATTGCCGTTATCGGTGGCACTGGCATCAATCACACTGTCAGCGCTCATGCTCACCGTGGTGGCTTGGCGCATCGTGCCGCTGCCTTGCCAGTCACCGCCTACGAGCACCGTGCCGCCTTGTGTGGCACCGGTGGCATCAATGAAAGTGCCGCTCTCTAAGCTGATGTCATCGCCCTCCACTTCCACGCGGCCTGCTTGTACGCGTGTGCTGCTCACACGCAGCACGGTGTTGGTACTGAGCAGCACCACACCTTTGACGGGTTGGTTGGGTGCATCCAAAGGGCTGGGGTCGCCATCGGCTTGCAGGTGAATACGCCCGCCGCCACCTGCGCCTGAGGCATCCAGCACGGCGGCGGTCACATCCACACGGCGTGTGGCTTGCAAGCGAATGGTGCCGCCCAAAGCGTTGGCCACAATGCGCGTGGGGTCGGTCACCACGCTGTTGGCAAACACACGGCCACTCAGGGCCATGGCTTGGGCCGCCACAATGTCCACACGCCCAGCTTGCAGCGCCACGGCAGACACATCCAGCAAACCCAAAGCCGCTTGGTTAAACGTGGTGGCTTGAATGCTGATTTGCCCTAAGCCACCGCTGGCCGACACCGTGCCACTGTTTTGCACATCGGGGGCGTTGATCGTCACGCTGCCTGCGGGGCCTGCATTCACGCCATCTGTGGCGTCAGCTTTGATGGCGCCGCTGTTGAAAATACTGCTGCTCGCTTCGAGCAAGATGCGTCCTGCACGGCGCACCAAACCAGCCGCCTCAATGGTGCCGCTGTTGTTGATCACACCGCTTTGCAAACGGCTGGCCGCTTGGGCCGACAAGATGATCAGGCCACCCGGCGCTTTGATAGCGTTTTTGTTTTCTACCAAGGTGTCAATGGCTGCGGCGGTCACGCGCACATTGCTCAGGGCGCCGCTGCCATCAAACTGCAACTCATACGCCTCGCCCGCAGCCAAGGCCACGGTGCCGAGGTTGGCCACAATCACGCCGCTGTTGCGCACTTCGGGCGCAAGCAAGGCAATGTAGCCACCCAGCGCCGCACGCAATTCGCCTTCGTTTTCTACCTTGCCGGTGGCGCCGTTGCGGGCCAGCTTGAGCTGCCCGTCCATGAACTCCTGCGCTGCTGCGGTGTGCGTGGTGGCCACCAAGCCGCCCACGTCAACGCTGGATGTTTTGCCAAAGTACACCCCCTGCGGGTTGACCAACACCACCGAGCCCTGCGCCGTGATGCGGCCCAGAATTTGACTGGGCTGAGTGTCCATCACGCGGTTGAGCGTGGCCGACTGCGCGTTGGGCTGCTGAAAGTTCACCGTGGCGTCTTTGCCGAGGTTAAAACTCGTCCAGTCCACCACCGCCCGCTGGCTGGTTTGGTTCACATTGAGGATGTTGGCCGATTGGCTGATGGTGGCTTGGCCTGCAGCCACTTGGCCCCCCGTGGGCAGCTGTGTTGAGGCCACTGGGGTTTGTGCCTGCGCCCATGCAGACAAGGCGCACAACCCCAAAGCCGCCACTCCACGCGCGAACACGCCCAGACGTGTCAAAACGTCAGCATTTACGGGGCGAGTTTGTACAAAGCGCGGCATCACGCAACCGATTCGGTGCGAACGAGGTTTTCTTTAGAGAAATATCGAAAAAACTCTCATTAAAGTTCTAATTTCGAGAATCTTATTGCGCCAACATGACCGTTTCCGTATTACCTAAAGAAACCTACCCTCAAACGGGAGCACAAGCAGGATTAAAAGGAGTTCGTTTTGTAAAAAACTATATTTTGCTTAGATTATGAAATCACCTATAATATTGACTACAATTATCTAATTAAATTACACAATTAATTATTTATTGTAATTTAAATATGCCAATAAAAATCGATATCCAACTCAAAAATCAGATTTATTGTTGAGTTTTTGCAATTCAAGCAACTCGCCAATTGCAGTTGAAAGTCGTTTTTCAAGCATTGTCTGATAGCGCATCATTCGCTCTGATTCTTGTGCATTGAGGTCGACCGAACGCAACATCCATGATTTCATTTCTTCATAACTTTGAAGAACCGATTTGAGCTTGCTAACGCTGTTTGCTAAATCAGTAATCACATTGAAATCTTGTTGAACCAAGCGCAGGTATCCTGCCTTGTCATTTTGCGATGATCGTTGGTGCTTCAATTTTGATTTGCTAACGAGCTCATCCATTCGATTCATTTCAAGTAGTGTGGCTTCGAATGAACCTAGTTTTGCCTTTGTTTTGGTTTCTTGCGAACCAATACCTTTGACTCTGATAACTTCAGCAAAAATAGATAATTTGTGGTCCCACCCCAGCTCATCTGATTGCTCTGGGAAAAATTTAGCCTTCTTTAAATATGCACATAGCTTTGGATACAAATTGGGAAAGTCTGCATCAGACTCAACAACACTCACAGAATCAGTAATTTCTTTGGCAATATTCTGCAAGATAGTCTTATCAAGGTACAACGATTTAAGAATAGATTGCCCTCGCAGCTCCAAAGTGGCTAAATACCTCAAGCTGTCGGAATACTGAGTTAACTTTTCAAACACCAACTCAGGATGGCTTTCGACTTCACGACGGTAAAGCTCCCTACCAGCAATTTCAATATCAATTAGTTTTGCTAGTTTTGCACGACACAACGCAATTCGCTGGATCTGCAGAACCTCCAAAGGTGAATGTGGTTTGTAGTAGTTGGTGAGTTCCTTAACAAAGTCATCAACCATTTGAATCTCATCAGGTAATGCACGACCACTCGTCAATCCGTGAGTCGTTGCATTCAAGGCAGAAACGGCTTTGCCTTTTACAGATGTTGGACCAGTAGGTTTACGCGGTCTTGTGCTCTTCATATGTATCCCTACCTAATTGTCAATTCTAAAAAGCTTACTTTATTTCACAGGTGGTTTTTCCTGAATCAACATCACAGACTCAGTGTTACCCACTGACACTTTGAGCTGCAATGGGAAGGCTCCGGCAGGAACTTCGCTTGCAGTGAATGTCTTATTGGCAGCGTCGTAGCGCAACCAGTTGGGAAGAGGTTTGCCATCCATTTGTGAAATCTTCACAGGAGCATCTGCCGCGTGGCCGGCTACCGCATGCGGGTCCATTTCAAAGCTAAAGGTCTTACCAGGGCTCGCAGCTTCAGGGGCCACTTGCACCTGAATCACCCCAGTTTGCGAGGCGCTTGGCGCACGGTTGACCACCACCGACACCGTGCTTCCGCCCGTACCGCCTGCGGTTTGCAGGGGTGAACTGCTCATCTCACCGCTAGGCTGAGCCGCTGCAGCAGTGCTCGCCACTGAGGTTTCCGCACGCACCATCAACACACCCGAGTTCACAGCATTGAGCAACTGTGGGTGGTTGATCATGATGATGCCGCCCTTGAAGTACAACGCGCCCAACCACAAGTTCTTGGGGTTGAACAGGTCAATCTTGGCGTTGCCTGCATCAAAGTCTTCGTCTGCACCCGCTTTCAAGGGGCCAGATTGGATGATGTCAAAACCACCACTGCTGACTTTGAGCTTGCCCGTGTACACCGAGTCAGTGCCCATGTCCAAAACACCGTGGCTTTGCAAGTTGGTGGTCAAGCCCACATTCACCACACCCATGCTCAACGCCCCGCTGGCGGTGAGTTTCAAAGCTTGTGGCGTGTTCACCGACACACGGTCACCAAAACTGTTGGCAGCATCGGTGAGCGTGATGTTACCGGCGGGCGTGGCCAAATTGCTGGTGCCCGTGACCACCAAGGGGCCGGTTTGCGTGATGTCACCACTGGCCACCGTGGCCACCAAATTGCCCGTCACCGTGCTGCTGGCCAGCGTGAGCGCGGTGCTGGTGTTGAGGTTGGCGTTCACCGCATCCAACGTCACCGCTTGCGTGAAGGTGTTGGCTTGATTCAGCACCACGTCGGTGTGCGCCGTAAAGCTGCTGGCTCCGGCCACACTCACGGGTGCAGTTTGCGTGATGCTGCCCGTGACAGATGTCACGTCCACCGCACCCGCAATGGTGCTGGGGCCCAAGATCAGGTTGCTACTCGCCACCAGTTCCACATTGTTGGCTTGCAAGCTGATGGCGCCGCCAAACTGGTTAGGAATATTGGGCAAGGTCACATTGCCCGTGCCCGCGTTGATGTTGCTCGCACCCGTCACGTGCAGCGCCGCATTGGCCGTGGTGCTTTGCACTACATTGCCACCGTTGGTTTGCACATTCAGGTTGCCGCCCACACTGGCTGCACCCAAGTCCACGGGGTTGTTGTTGGTAGTAGCTGTCAGGCTACCCGTCACCGTCGCTTGGCCAAACGCCACTGAACCCTGTGTGCTGCTCATGTTCAGGTTGCCAGTGATGTTGGCACCACCCAAGTTCATATTGCCTTGGCTTTGCAATGTCAAATCACCACCAGTGATGAAAGCAGTACCCAAGTCAATCGCGCCATTGGGCGCGCGCAACACCATGGGGCCTGTATTGGTCACGCTGGCGAGTTGCAAGTTGCCGCTGGTGGCCACCGAGGTGGAGGTGCCTTGCAAAGCCAAGGTACCACCAAAACTGTTGATGGGGTTGAGCAAGGTAATGGTGCCCGTGCCGGCTGTGACTGTGGTGTTACCCGTCACCACAAACTGGCCTGTTTGCGTCACTGCGCCATTGGCGGTCAGCACGGTCATGGCGCCTGAAACCGTGGCTGCGCCCAACGATGCGGCGCCACCTGCCGTGTTCACATTCAGGTTGCTCGTGGCAGAAATGCTGCCGGTCGTCAGCGGTGCGCCTTGGGTGTTCAGCGTCACCGCGCCGCCACTTTGCAACGGCGCCAAGGTCAAGGCCGCAGTGGTCGACACCGCCACATCGGCCCATGAGCCTGGCGCGGTTTGATCAAACTTCACGGTCCCCACCAAGCGGTTGGCAGCACTGTTGATGGCGGCATTTTGTTGCGCCGTTTGCGCCGCAGTGAAGGTGCTGGTGCCGCCAATGTCCAAATGCGTGCTGGCGGCCTGAGACACACCGCCCGCTTGCGTGGTGGTGTGCAAGTTGCCATGCAAGGTCACATCGTTCAGCACCGTGGCCGTCGCGCTGTTCACATTCAGGTTCAACGATGCAGAACCATCGGTGATGCTCACAAAGCTCACGGTGCCGCCAGTCGATGCCAGCGTGGTGTTGGCACCCAGCGTGATGGCGTTGCTGTAGGTTTGAGCACCTGCGGTGGTCACGTTGCCGCCGTTCATCGTCACAGGGCCGTTCACGCTCAGGCTACCGGTGCTGGTCACTGCGTTGCCAAAGGTCACGCCAGAGGCCGTGAGCGTGGTGTTGGCGCCAAAACTCACGGTGCTGTTGTAGCGCTGTGCGGCGGTACCGGTGTTCACGCTGCCGCCATTCAAGGTGGCCGCGCCGTTCACGGTGAACGCATAGGCGCCCGACACCGCACCGTTCAAGCTCACGCTGCTGGCGGTCAAGCTTGTATCGCGCATGAGTGCGACGGTGCTGCTGTAGCTTTGTGCGCCCGTGGTGTTGAGGGTGCCTGCGTTCAACACCGCTGCACCCACCACGCTCAGGTCTGCCGAGCCCACCACCGCGTCGTTGTAGGTGATGGTGCTGCCCGTGAACGTGGTGCTGCTCAACAAGGTCACCATGTCGTTGTAGGTTTGTGCGCCACTGGTGCGAACGGTGGCGGTGTTGATCACCACCATGCCACCGGTGTTGGTCGTCAAAGTGGTCAAAGGCGTGGTGCCGCCCACTGCCCCATCAAAACGGGTGGTGCCAGAGGTGTTCACGGCCAAGGCGTACGCACCGTTCACGGTGCCGCCCAGCGTCACATCGGCTGTGCTGGCAGCCAGCGTGGTGTCATGGCCCAAGGTCATGGCACCGTTGTAGGTTTGCGCGCCCGTGGTGCTCACGCTGCCGTTGTTCAAGGTGGTCGTGCCATTGACGGTCAGCGCATACGCACCGGATACGGCGCCCGACACCGCACCGTCAAACGTCACGCCAGAGGCTGTCAACTCGGTGTCGTGGCCCAAGCTCACGGTGCTGCTGTAGCGCTGTGCGGCGGTGCCAGTGTTCACGGTGCCACCGTTGAGCGTGACCGCGCCGTTCACCGTCAAGTTGTGAACACCCGAAACAGCGTTGTCCAACGTCACGCCAGCAGCGGTCAGCACAGTGTCTGCACCCAAGCTCACAGCACCCATGTAGTGCTGTGCAGCGCTGCTGGTGTTGACGCTGCTGCCATTGATGGCGGCGGTGCCATCCACAGTCAAGGCATATGCGCCCGATACTGCACCACCGAAGCTCACACCCGATGCGGTGAGCGTGGTGTCATGGCCCAACGTCATGGCACCGCTATAGCTTTGTGCGGCCGTGCCGGTGTTCACACTGCCACCGTTCAAGGTGGTGGCGCCATTCACGCTGAAGCTGTAGTTGCCAGACACGGCGCCGTCCAACGTCACACCCGACGCGGTGAGCGTGGTGGTGTTGCCAAGGCTCACGGTGCTGCTGTAGTGCTGTGCGGCGGTGCCGGTGTTCACGGTGCCACCGTTCAAGGTGGCGGCGCCGTTGACCGTCAACGCATGCGCACCCGACACCGCGCCACCCAACGTCACGCCTGTGCCGGTGAGTGTGGTGTCTTGGCCGAGCGTCATGGCTTCGCCATAGCTTTGTGTGGTGGTGGTCGTCACGGCGCCGCCGTTGATGGCCACCGTGCCGCCTGCATTGGTGCTCAAGGTGCGCAGCGCGTGTGTGCCACCCACGGCACTACCAAACGTGGTGGCGCCGCTGCTGATCACGCTCAAGGCGGATGCACCGCTGGCCGAGCTGTCCACAGCGCCGACAAAACTCACGCCCTTGGGCGTGTTGGCGCTGCCTGCGGTCAACACCGTGTCACGCACGAGTGTGGTGGTGGCGCTGTAACTTTGCGCGCCCGTAGTGGTGATGGTGCCTGCATTCAACACCGCTGCACCCACCAAGCTCAAATCGCCCGCACTCACCACCGCGTCGTTGAAGGTGATGCTGCTGCCGGTGAGCGTGGCGTTGCCCAACAAGCTCACGAGGTCGTTGTAGGTTTGTGCGCCGCTGGTGTGAACCGTGCTGGTGTTGATCAACACCAAGCCACCGGCGTTGGTCGTCACGCTGGTGAGCGGTGTTGTGCCACCCACCGCACCGTTAAAGGTGGTGGTGCCAGAGGTGTTCACCGTCAAGGCATAGGCGCCGTCAACGGTACTGCTCAGCGTCACATCGGCCACACCGGCATCCAGCGTGGTGTCGTGACCCAAGGTCATGGCACCGTTGTAGGTTTGTGCGCCGGTCGTGGTCACGCTGCCGCCGTTCAAGGTGGTCGTGCCATTCACGGTAAGGCTGTAGCTGCCCGCACCCGATACAGCACCTTCAAACGTCACCCCTGAGGCTGTGAGCTCGGTGTTGGCCCCCAAGGTCACAGCTTCGCCGTAGCTTTGTGCGCCAGTGGTTTTGACCACGGCGCCGTTCATCACCAAGGTACCGCCTGCGTTGGTGGTGACGCTGGTCAAGGCGGCGCTGTCGCCGAGTGTGTTGCTCAGGGTCGTCACGCCGGTGCTGTTGAGCGCCAAGCTGTAAGCGCCATCCACCGTGCCGCCCAAGCTGATGGCGCCAGAGCCTGCGCTGAATGTGGTGTTGCCCGTGAGCGTGACGGGGGCTGAGCCCAAGACGATGGCGGCGTTGGTGGTGCCAATCGCGCCTGCGGCGGTGATAGCGGTTGGCGCTGTGGCCGTCAAGCCACCTGCAAAGGTCAACGTGTCGGTGGCGGCATTGCCGAGCACCAAGCCACCTGTGTTCAAGAACGTGGTGGCTGCGCTGGTACCGCTGATGTTGGTGGCGCTACCCAGTAGTTCCACGTTGTAAGCATTGGCCGTGGTGGTCAACACCGGTGTCGTCAGGTTGTCTGCAAAGCTCACCGTATGCCCTGCCACGGTGTCGCTCAACACCACGCTGGTGCCCATGGTCACCGCGCTGTTAAAGGCTGCGCCAAAGCTGTTGGTCAAGGTCAAAGTTTTGAGCGCCACACTTTGGCCCACGCTGCCCACCACGCTTACCGCGCCGGTGCTGCCTGCGTTCAGGGTCAACGATTGCGTGTTGGCTGTTGTGCCATTCACCGCACCGCCCAGTGTGAGGTTGCCGCCCACGCTGGCGTTACCACCCGTGGTGTTGAGCGTCAGGTCGTCGCTCAAGGTGAGCCCCGTGTTGTTGTCGCCCAAGCTCATGGCGGTATTGGTGGTGTTCAAGGTGCCCGCTGCTTGAACAGCGGCAGGTGCTGTGGCGGTCAAACCACCCGCAAAGGTGAGCGTGTCCCCTGCTGCGTTGCCCAACACCAAGTTGCCGGTGTTCAAGAACGTGGTGGCTGTATTGGCTGCGCTCACATTCGTGTGCGTGCCGAGCAGCTCCACGTTGTAGCCGTTGGCCGTGGTGGTCAACACAGGCGTGGTCAAGTCATCGGCAAAGCGGATGGTTTGGCCTGCGGCGGTGTTGTTCAACACCACGCTGGTGCCTGCTGTCACGGCGCTGCTGAAGGTGGTGCCATGGCTATTCGTCAAGGTCAAGGTTTGCAGCGATGCGCTTTGGCCGTTCACTGTGCCGCCCACAACCCCCACCACGCTCACCGCGCCGGTGCTGCCTGCGTTCAAGGTCAACGATTGCGTGTTGGCTGTTGTGCCGTTCACAGCACCGCCCAGTGTGAGGTTGCCACCCACGCTGGCGTTGCCACCCGTGGTGTCGAGTGTGAGGTGATCAGCCAAGGTGAGCGCGGTGTCGCTGTCGCCCAAGCTCAGCGCCTTGTTGGTGGTGTTCAACGTACCGGCTGCTTGAACAGCGGCTGGAGCTGTGGCGGTCAAACCACCGGCAAAGGTGAGCGTGTCGCCTGCTGCATGACCCAACACCACGTTGCCGGTGTTCAAGAAGGTCGTGGCTGTGTTGGCTGCACTCACGTTCGTCGATGTGCCGAGCAGCTCCACGTTGTAGCCATTGGCCGTGGTAGTCAACACAGGTGTACTGAGGTTGTCGGCAAAGCGAATGGTTTGACCTGCCACTGTGTTGCTCAACACCACGCTCGTGCCGACAGTCACAGGTTTTGCAAAGGTGGTGCCGTTGCTATTCGTCAAAGTCAAGGTGCTCAATGGATGTGTGCTACCCACTTCACCAGTCACCAACACCACACCATTGGTGCCCGCGTTGATCGTCACGGCTTGTGCGTTGTTGGCCGCGCCGTTCAAGGTCTTGGCAAAGGTGATGTTCGCGCCCGCCGCCAGCGCACCGTTGTTGGTGGTATCAAACGTGGTGTTGGTCGTCACCACCGCATCGTCTGCGATGTAGATGGAGTTGGGGCTGCTGGTGCGCACCGTGCCACCGCTGAAGGTACTGCTACCCGCGGCATCGGTTTCAAAGTGTGCAGGGGCTGTAGTCGCACCGATTGCGCCGGTGTATGTGGTGGCACCGCTGTCAGCCACCATCACACGAGATGTGCCATCGAGCGTGCTGCCAAACGTCATGCCCACGCCCGTGAAGGTGGTCGTGCTGGTAGACAAGCCACCCACAGTCACACTGCCGTTGTAGGTTTGCGTGTGGGTGCCTGCGTTCACGCTGC
>Ga0228699_1000803_pt1 | contig 19989 bp, 16 predicted proteins | sample McNCre217_Aug_MG_FD_178016 | JGI IMG/M metagenome (GOLD analysis project Ga0228699, IMG submission 178016) | Freshwater microbial communities from McNutts Creek, Athens, Georgia, United States - 2-17_Aug_MG | ecosystem: Environmental > Aquatic > Freshwater > Creek | place: USA: Georgia... | reverse complement strand
GTCACCTTTACCCCATTGGGGGTACCCAGCGAATACAGCTGCAGCGGGTGCTTGCCCACGGGCAGCGCTTTGTCATGGGTGGGGCCGGCAATGGGCCGGTTGATGGTGGCGAAGGCGCCGCCATTTTCTTTGTCCCAAGTCCAAACCTTGGGAGGTACATAAGGGGAAGAGTCGGTCATGTGGCTTACTGGGTAAAGGGGGGTGTTCAAGCCATGATAGGGACGAAACGCAAAAATGCCGGCGCAGGGGTGTTTGCCGTGTCTCAGAGACAATGCCGCATGAGCACTTTTCTCCTCCTCGTTTTGTCCAACGTCTTCATGACGTTTGCCTGGTACGGACACCTCAAGTTCGGCCACGATTGGCCGCTGTGGCGCGTGATTCTGGTGTCCTGGGGTATCGCCTTTTTTGAGTACTGCCTGGCAGTGCCCGCCAACCGCTTGGGCTATGGCGTGTTCTCCGGCTTTCAGCTCAAAATCTTGCAGGAGGTGGTGACGCTGAGCGTCTTCCTCGGGTTTGCGGTGCTGGTGCTGAAAGAGAAGTTTGCGTGGAACTACGTAGCCGCGTTTGTGTGCCTGGGGGGCGCCGCATTTTTTGCGTTTGCCTTCAAGGCGCCGGCGGCGTAAAAAGCAGAGCAAGGAGTTTTCCATGACAGCACCCGAGAAAGTCAAAGGCCCCGCGTCCTACTTCCCCTCCATCGAGAAAACCTACGGCCACCCCATGGCCCACTGGTTTGACTTGGTGAAACAGCAGCAGGGCAAGAAGCACATGGAGATCGTGGCTTGGCTCAAGGCCGAGCACGGTCTGGGCCACGGCCACGGCCACGCCAATGCCATCGTGGCGCATTGCTTGGCAGCCGCCCAGTGAGCGCGCCCCTTGCACCCGCAGAGGCTGCGCGCCTCAAAGCCCTGCCCAAGGCCGAGGTGCACCTGCACCTGGAAGGCTGCTTTGAAGCCGCGCTGATTGCGCAATGGGCCAAAGCAGAGGGAGTGGCCCTGCCGCGCCCGCAAGAAGACCTGTTCAAGTTCTCAGGCCTGGCGGACTTTCTGGGCTTTTTGGATCTGGCCTGCGGCTTGGCCCGCACGCAAGACAGGCTGGTGGAGCTGAGCTACGGCCTCAGCCAGCGCCTGGCGGCCAACGGCTCCGGCTACGCCGACGTTATCTTCAACCCCACCCACTGGCACGCATGGCATGGTCGCCTGAGCCCCATGCTCGACGCCATCCACGCGGGCTTTAGCGCGGCCGAGCAAGACGGCCTGCCCAGCGTGGGGTTGTGCGTCAGCTTGCTGCGCACGCAGTCGGCCGACGAGTCCATCGAGCTGGTGAACACGCTCGCCAACCTGCGCCACCCGCGCGTGGTGGCCCTGTCGGTAGACGGCAACGAAGCCACGGCCAGCCGCACCGGCCCCCGGTTTGCCGAGGCCTTCCGCAAGGCCGCCAGCGCCGGCCTGCGCCGCACCGTGCACGCCGGCGAATCCAGCGGGCCAGAAGGCGTGTGGGATGCGGTGGACCTGCTGGGCGCCGACCGCATCGACCACGGCGTGCGCGCCATCGAAGACCCAGCGCTGGTGCAACTGCTGGCGGACCGGCAAATCCCGCTGGGCGTGTGCCCCACATCGAACTTGGTGCTGGGTGTGTATCCGTCGATTGAGGCGCACCCGATTGAGCGCTTGCGGCAGGCGGGTGTGCGTGTCTCGCTCAACACCGATGACCCGGCGCTACTGGGGGCGAGTCTGGTGGGCGAGTACGCGCTGTGTCGGCAGGCGTTTGGGTGGAGTGATGAAGTGACGCGGGACGTGGCGCGGACTTCGATTGAGGCTAGCTTTGCGAACGAGGATGTGAAGGCGGGGTTGTTGGAGAGGCTTGGTCGTTGGTAGCGGTCATTTAACACTACCTCACCATGCGGGTACGGAGTGCACCGCAGGCACGTAGACTTCATCTACATACAGCAATGAAAGATGGGTGTGATGTCGACTCCGTATGAATCTCTCCATGCACAGGCCCTTGAAGCCGAAATGCAATGGCTCTCCGCCGTCATGGATGCGCGGTTCAAGCAGCATTTTGAACAAGAGGCCGATCAACCGATACCTCCACCCCCGAAAGTGTTGTCGGGTAGCGCTTTGGCCACCGTTCTCCAGCAGTATCAATGGGGGGAATCTGAACGTTTGGTACTGGCACTCGCATTCGCCCCACATTTGCGCCCAGAGCTTCTGGATGCGTTCTTCGTTCGCAATCAAAATCTTGATCGTGGATTCACAGAGTTCGGCGGTTCAAAAGGAGTGGCGCATGGTGGGTTTATCCCTACGGGCGAAACGGCATCTTTCTTGCTGGCGGGGAGCTCTTTAGAAAAACGCTTTGCACTCATGCAGATCTTGGGCCCCAGTCATTCGTTTTATCAGAACGAAATACTGGCATTGGAGTCTTCCCTTGCGGGCGAGCCTGCACTCAGCGGGCGACTGACGCTCAGTTCGGAATGGCTAAGGCGTTTGTGCATGGGAGATGCGGCTAAACCCAGCTTCAGTAGCGAGTTTCCCGCTCAGCGTGTGACCACCCCCTTGGCGTGGGAAGCGTTGGTGCTCGGTGAACATACCTTGAATCAACTGAGCCAACTGCGCTTGTGGTTGCAACGTAGTGTTGAGTTGATGCATATGCCGGGATGTCCACCACATCGCGAGCAGGGTCTGCGGGTCTCGCTACATGGACCAGCCGGCGTAGGAAAGACGCTATCGGCACTTTTACTCGGTAAGCAATCCAAAACGGACGTTTACAAACTAGACCTCAAGCTGATTGGTGGATGGGATGCCGATTGCGCTCAACGTAGGCTAGACCGTGTTTTCAAACTAGCAAGCAATCGCCGGTGGATGCTTTTGATAGAGAACGCCGGATTGCTTCAAGACGACGGGGTGACAGCGACGCAGGCATCGAATTTTGCTCATCTGCGAATGCATGTGGCGAGCTTTGCAGGCTTGGCTTTGCTGGAGTCGCGCCAGACCTTCGCGGATGAGTCCGGCCTCGTGGACATGGCGGTGCGGTTTGGGTTGCCCGACGTTGGGCATCGCCTTCAACTGTGGAAGATCTACCTTCCAGAAGCCAAAACAGATGCTGATGTGCGGTTTGAGGACGTCGCTGAACGTTATCCGTTCACCGGTGCGCAAATTGCCAATGCAGTTTTCCGCGCTTTTTTGCACTGTGCACAAAGAGGAGGCGCCACAGTGTCTGACAGTGATTTGCAAAGGAGCTTGTCGGATTTGGAGTAGTCCGGAATGCGCTCGATAGCAGGCATTCGTGAGTAGCTGCAACGGCCCCCAATTTGCTCGTCTTTTTGTCGCGCTAAAACGGCATACCTATTAAAAAAGCGCCGCGGGTATAAGTCCCCGCGGCGCTTTTTTTGGTGGTTGCTGCGCAACTCAGCTGACTACCCCAGCCCGCTCCAACATCGCATGCAACAACACATTGCATCCCGCGGTGATGTGCTCGGGCTTCGCATCCTCAATCTCGTTGTGGCTGATGCCGTCTTTGCAGGGGATGAAGATCATGCCGCTCGGGGCTAGCTTGGCCATGTAGACGGCGTCGTGGCCGGCGCCTGAGACGGCGGGCATGTTGCTGTAGCCCAGTTTCTTGGCGGCGCGGCCTACGGCGTCTACGCAGTCGTCGTGGAAGGCAATCGCGTTGTAGCTGGAGACCATCTCAATCTTCACGTCCACGCCGTGCTCTTGCGCGACCTTGGCGGCGAAGGCTTTCACATCGTCGGCCATCTGGTCCACCAGCGCGTCAGTGCTGTTGCGCAGGTCGATGCTGAACTTCACGCGGCCGGGAATCACGTTGCGGCTGTTGGGAAACACTTGTACCATGCCCACGGTGCCGCGACCATGCGGCGGGTGGCGGTGCGCCGCAGCCACCACGTCTTGCATGATGCGCGTGGCAGCCAAGAGCGAGTCCTTGCGTAGCGCCATGGGCGTGGGGCCGGCGTGGGCTTCCATGCCGGTGACGGTGCAATCAAACCAGCGGATGCCCAGCACGCCGCTGACCACACCAATCGTCACGTCGTTGTCTTCCAGCACCGGGCCTTGTTCGATGTGCGTCTCAAAGTACGCGCCAATCGGGTGGTCGCCGGGTTCCTGGTCACCGATGTAGCCAATGCGCTCCAGCTCACCCTTCACGCTCTTGCCTTCGGTGTCTGTGGCGGCATACGCATGCTCCAGCGTGAAGGCCTTGGCAAACACGCCCGAGCCCATCATCACCGGCACAAAACGCGAGCCTTCTTCGTTGGTCCAGAAGGCCACTTCGATGGGCGCTTCGGTCTCGATGCCCAAATCGTTCAGGGTGCGTACTACCTCGATGCCTGCCAGCACGCCGTAGTTGCCATCGAACTTGCCCCCGGTGGGCTGGGTGTCGATGTGGCTGCCGGTCATGATGGGGGGCAGGCTGTTGTTGCGGCCAGGGCGGCGCATGAAGCCGTTGCCGATCTTGTCGATGGTGATGGTCATGCCGGCATCGCGCGCCCAGCCCAGCACCAGGTCGCGGCCTTGCTTGTCCAAGTCCGTCAGCGTCAGGCGGCACACGCCACCCTTGGGCGTGGCGCCAATCTTGGCCAGCTCCATGAGCGAGGCCCAGAGTCGGTCGCCGTTGATGCGGACTTTGGAAATTTCGATATCGGTTGCGGTGCTCATGGTGGTGTCCTTGGGCTTGGCTAAGGGTTTAACGCTTCACGGCGGTGGGCGCCAGTGTTTCGGCGCGCAGGCGGCTGGCGGAGAAGTTGTCGCTGAAGGCGGGGCGCTTGAGGTAGCGGCCCTTGCCTTGCACCGCGCGCAGGTCGCCCTGAACGTAGACCAGCTCGCCCTGGCTGATGGTGTGGCTGGGGATGCCCTTGACGGTGCGGCCCTCAAAAATGTTGAAGTCGCCCTTGCTGTGCTGGGTCTTGACCGACAGGGTCTTGGTGCCTGCCGGGTCCCACACCACCAGGTCGGCATCGGCGCCCACGGACACGCTGCCCTTTTGCGGGTAGATGTTGAACAGCTTGGCGGTGTTGGCAGAGGTGACGGCCACAAACTCGGAAGGCGTTAGGCGGCCGGTGTTTACGCCTTCGTCCCAGATCACAGCCAGGCGTTCTTCCACGCCGCCGCAGCCGTTGGGGATCTTGGTGAAGTCGTCCTTGCCAGCGGCCTTTTGCGCAGCGCAAAAGGTGCAGTGGTCCGTCGCCGTGGTGTGCAGGTTGCCGCTTTGCAAGCCGCGCCACAGGAACTCGCTATTGCCCTTGGGGCGGAAGGGCGGGCTCATGACGTGGGCGGCCGCGGTGGCAAAGTCGGGGTGGCGGTAGACGCTGTCGTCCAGCACCAGGTGGCCCGCCAACACTTCGCCATACACGCGCTGTCCGCGTGCGCGTGCGCGGGCGATGGCCTCGGCGGCTTCCACGCAGCTCACGTGCACCACATAGATGGGCACGTTCAGCACGTCGGCAATGGCGATGGCGCGGTTTGCGGCCTCGGCTTCCACCATGGGCGGGCGGGAGAGCGGGTGGCCTTCAGGCCCTTTGATGCCCATTTCGGAAACGGTTTTCTGCAGCAGGTAGACCAGTTCGCCGTTTTCGGCGTGCACGGTGGGCATCGCGCCCAGTTCCAGCGCGCGTTTGAAGCTGTTCACCAGGGTTTCGTCGTCGCACATGATGGCGTTTTTGTAGGCCATGAAGTGCTTGAAGCTGTTGACGCCTTCTTGCTGCACCAGCGTGCCCATGTCGCGCCGCACGGTTTCGTCCCACCAGGTGATGGCGACGTGGAAGCTGTAGTCCGACGCTGACTTTTCGGCCCAGCCGCGCCATTTTTTGTAGGCGTCCAGGATGTTTTCTTTGGGGTCAGGGATCACGAAGTCGAGGATGGTGGTGTTGCCGCCCGCCAGACCGGCCGCGGTGCCGGTATAGAAGTCGTCCATGGTGACCGTGCCCATGAACGGCAGCTGCATGTGGGTGTGCGGGTCGATGCCGCCGGGCATGACGTACTGGCCGCCTGCGTCCACCGTGGTGGCCCCGGCAGGCGCCGTCAGGTTCTCGCCCACGGCCACAATCTTGCCGTCCTGCGTGATCACATCGGCCTTGAAGGCGCGGTCGGCGTTGACCACGGTGCCGCCACGGATAAACAGAGTTCTCATGAATTGCTCCTAAAACAATAGCTGCTTGTGCAATAAAACCGAGGGCTGAAAGTCATTTTTATGCCTAAGTACCAGCCTTGCAAGTCCGTTCAGGCAGTGGCCCGCATGGGGTTGTTGAGGTGGGTGGTCCAGTCGGCGTGCTCGGCGCTTACGGTTTTTCCTGTGCGCAGGTCTACTTCACCGGGTGCCAGGTCGCGCAGGGTGATGGTGTCTGGCACGGGGCATACGGTCACGCACAAGTTGCAGCCTACGCATTCGTCCTCTTTCACCTCGAAGTGGCGTTTGCCGTCCTTCTCGAAGGTGATGGCCTGGTGGCTGGTGTCTTCGCAGGCGATGTGGCAGCGCCCGCACTGGATGCAGCTGTCCTGGTTGATGACGGCTTTGCTGATGTGGTTCAGGTTGAGGTAGCGCCAGTCGCTCACCGTGGGCACGGCCTTGCCCACAATCTCGCTCACGCTTTTGAAGCCCATTTCGTCCATGTAGTTCGAGAGGCCGCTCTCCATCTCCTGCACGATCTTGAAGCCGTAGACCATGGCGGCGGTACACACCTGCACCGTGCCGCTGCCTAGAGCGATGAAGTCCAGCGCATCGCGCCAGTTGCCGATGCCGCCAATGCCGGAAATCGGCAGGCCGGCGGTGGCGGGGTCGCGGGCAATCTCGGCCACCATGTTCAGGGCAATCGGCTTCACGGCCGGGCCGCAGTAGCCGCCGTGGCTGCCCTTGCCGCCGGTGGAGGGCGACATGGTGAGCGTGTAGGGGTCCACGCCCATGATGGAGTTGATGGTGTTGATGAGGGACACCGCGTCGGCCCCGCCGCGCTTGGCCGCTTGCGCTGGCTTGCGGATGTCGGTGATGTTGGGCGTGAGCTTCACGATGACCGGCAGCTTGCTGTACTGCTTGCACCACTCGGTGACCATTTGGATGTACTCAGGCACCTGGCCGACTGCTGCGCCCATGCCACGCTCGCTCATGCCGTGGGGGCAGCCGAAGTTCAGCTCAATGGCATCGGCGCCGGTGTCTTCCACGCGAGGGAGGATGGCTTTCCAGCTTTTCTCTTCGCAGGGCACCATGAGCGAGACGATCATGGCGCGGTCCTGCCAGTTGCGCTTGACCTCGGTGATTTCGCGCAGGTTCAGCTCCAGATCGCGGTCGGTGATCAGCTCGATGTTGTTAAAGCCGTTCAGGCGCCGGTCGGACGACAGCAGCGCGCCGTAGCGTGGGCCATTGACGTTGACAACCGGTGGGCCGGCCTCGCCCAAGGTCTTCCAGACCACGCCGCCCCAGCCGGCCTCAAAGGCGCGGTTGACGTTGTAGGCCTTGTCAGTCGGTGGGGCCGAGGCGAGCCAGAAGGGGTTGGGGCTTTTGACGCCGCAGAAGGTGGTTTCCAGATTGGCCATGGTGTTTCTCCGAAAGTCGATGGCCGCTCAGGCCGAAAGGGTTGCGTGAATGGCCAGTGCGGCTTGCTTGCCGTGCTCCACGGCTTCCACGGTCAGGTCCAAGCCGCCGGCACGGCAGTCGCCGCCGGCCCACACGCCGGGCAGGTTGGTGGCGCCTGCGGCGTCGGTGGCAATCTTTCCGTCGCGCAGGGTGAGGCCGGCCTCCGCCAATACCGGGTTGCCCAGCTTCTGGCCGATGGCCTTGAGCACGGTGTCGGCCTCCCAGGTGATTTCACGGCCGGTGGGGGTGAGCTTGCCGTTCACCAGTGCCTGTTCGGCAAAGCGCACGGCGCGCACCTGGTCGCTGTGGGCACCCTCGTGGCCTAGGATTTCGACCGGCGCCAGCCACTGGTGCAGCACTACGCCGTTGGTCTGGGCCCACTCCTGCTCGTCCTTGGAGGCGCCCATGGTGTCGGTGCCCCGGCGGTAGACCATGTGCACCACCTTGGCACCCAGCAGCTTGCTTTGTACGGCGGCGTCCACCGCCGTCATGCCGCCGCCGATCACGATCACCCGGCGGCCTACAGGCAGTGTGGCTTTGTCTTCCGTCTGGCGCAGGGTGGCAATGAAGTCGACCGCGTCCTGCACGCCTTGCAAGGCTTCGCCGGGCACGCCCAGCGCCTGGGTGGTGGCCAAGCCCATGCCGAGGAAGACGGCATCAAAGTCTTTGCGCAAGGTGTCCAACTGCGCGACCGTTTCCAGCTTCCACTGGTTTTGAATAGTGATGCCGCCAATGTCCAGCAGCCAGGCGATTTCGCGCTGGGCAAAGTTGTCGGGCGTTTTGTAGCTGGCCAGGCCGTATTCGTTCAGGCCGCCGGCCTTGGGCTTGGCGTCGAACACCACCACGTCGTGCCCGTGGCGGGCCAGGGTGTGGGCACAGGCCAGGCCTGCGGGGCCGGCACCCACCACGGCTACTTTTTTGCCGGTGGCGGGGGCGCGGGTAAAGACCTGGGGCTTGGCGCTTTCCATCAGCGCGTCGACGGCGTGGCGCTGCAGGCGGCCGATGGCCACGGGCCGGTCTTCCTGGGTGTTGCGCACACAGACGGCTTCGCACAGGTTTTCGGTGGGGCACACACGGGCGCACATGCCGCCCAGTGGGTTGCTCTCCAAAATGGTCTGGGCCGAGCCGCGCAGATTGCCGTCTGCAATGCGCTTGATGAAGGAGGGCACATCAATGCTGGTGGGGCAAGCCGTGGCGCAGGGGGCGTCATAGCAATAGAGGCAGCGCTCGGCTTCCAGCAGGGCCTGGGTGTGCGTAAAGCGCGGGGTGGCGTCGGCAAAGCGTTGGGCATATTCCTCGCTGGCGAGGCGGCCTGCACGAACGTCGGGAGAGGTAGAGGGGGTGGACACGCGGGCTACTCCTTAAAAAACTGACCGTTTGGTCAAGTCATGGATTGCATGCTAGCAATCGACGTGCCACGCTGTAACTAGGGGTTTGCACCATAAAACCGCCCGTTGGTCGGGCAGATGGCACCGGTGTGGGGATTGGGCGTGGTGCGTGATGGGCCGCCCTGGGGCGTGAGGCGCCTTGTGTGTGTCATGCGTTTGTCATCAAGTGCTTGGACAGTTGCGGGCTTCTTGTCAGCCCGAGTCACGGCGCGTTCGCTGGGCTCACTTTTTACGTTGGAGTTCTGTCTCATGTTTTTACGTCTTGTGTCTGCCTTGGCCCTCGCTGCCAGCCTGACGGCTTGCGCCACCGCACCCGGCACGCCCACCAACAGCTATACCTTTGGCCTGTGGGGCGACATGCCTTACAAAAAGGCGGGCGACGATGCCAAACTGCCTGCGGTGTTGAACAGCATCAATGCGTCGGACATTGCGTTCTCCATTTACGACGGCGACGTCAAGGACGGCAGCTCCACCTGCTCCAACGAGATTTACACCGACGCGCTCAAGATGTTCGGCACCATGAAAAAGCCGGTCGTCTATGTGCCCGGTGACAACGAGTGGACCGACTGCCACCGCACCAACAACGGCGGCTATGACGGGTTGGAGCGCCTGGCCCACTTGCGCAAAGTCATGTTCCCCACGCTCAACAGCTTGGGCCAAACCACCTTGCCGTTGGAGCACCAAGGCAAGCTGGGTGAAAAGTATGTAGAGAACACCCGCTTCAGCATGGGCCCTGTGGTGTTTGCCGGCATCAACGTGCCCGGCAGCAACAACAACGTCATCATGAGTGCCAAGGAATGCACCGCCAAGAGCGCCCGCAACGCCGCGCAGTGCGATGCGTCCAATGCGGAGTATCTGGAGCGTGATGCCGCCAACATCCAGTGGCTGGAATCCACCTTTGCCAAGGCCCGCACCGACAAGGCCGAGGGCGTGGTGCTGGTGATCCAGGCCGACCCGGGCTTTGACCTGCCCGAGACGGAAGATGTGGATGAAAGCCAGCTGCCCCAGTACAGCGGGTATCGCAACTTCATGGCCGCCGTGGTGCAGCAGACCGAAACCTTCAAGGGCCAGGTGCTGCTGGTGCATGGCGACACGCACTTCTTCAAGGTGGACAAGCCGCTCTACAGCCCCGCCAAGTTGCTACCCAACCTGACGCGCCTGCAAACCTTTGGCAGCCCCAGCCTGCACTGGGTGAAGGTGGGGGTAGAGCCCGGCAGTGCTCACCTGTTCAACATCCAGCCGGTGATCGTGCGTCACCAGCCTTAAGCAGGCCGGCACAGCAGCTCCAGCCACAAACTGAAGGCTTGCAGCGCCGGGCGCGGGTAGGCTTCCTGGGGTTGCACCAGGTAGTAGTGGCGCTCGGCCGCCAAGGGCTGCGGGTGGGCGCACACCAGGCTGCCCCGGGCCAGCTCGGCTTCAATCAACAGGCGCGGTATCAGTGCCACGCCCATGCCGGCCTCGGCGGCCGCTGCCGTCATGGAGAACTGCTCGTAGCGTGGGCCGGCCAGTGCATGGGTCGGTGGCGCCTGGTGGGGTTGCACCGCCTCAAACCACTGGGGCCAGGCCATGGGCCGGGTGCTTTGCTGCAACAGGGGCAGGCGGGCCAGCGCCTCGGGGCTGAGCGCGCTGCTGCCTTTGAGCAGCGCGGGTGCGCAGACCGGAATCACGGTTTCTTCTATCAAGGCTTGGGTGCGGGTGCCGGGCCATTGGGCGAGATCGTCCGGGCTGCCGGCAAAAATGGCGGCATCCAGGCCGGTGTCGGCAAACAAAAACGGCCGGGTGCGCGACTCCATGTGCACCACCACATCGGGGTGGGCCGCCTGAAACGCCGGCATGCGCGGCAGCAGCCAGCGTGCGCCAAAGGTGGGCACCACCGCCAGCATGACGGCGCCGCCCGAGCCCTGGCCGGACATGGCGTCCAGCGTGTCGCGCTCCAGGGCCTGCAAATGCGGGGCCACCTGCCGGGCGTATTGCTGCCCGGCGGCAGTGAGCACCACGCCGTGGCGGGTGCGGCGGAACAAGGGCAGGCTCAGGTAGTCCTCCAGCGCGCTGATCTGGCGCGACACCGCGCTCTGCGTGAGCGCCAGCTCCTGCGCCGCACGGGTGTAGCTTTGGTAGCGGGCGGCCGCATCAAAGCAGGCCAGGGCTTGGAGGGAGGGGATTTTGCGGCGCATAGGCTTCACTATACAGAGAGGCACGTCAGGTGGATAGGTGTGCTATCAAAAAAGGAGCGGCTTGCGCATGAAGAGTGAGCGCTAAAAGCATATTTGGTAGCAAATATTTCGAACGGTGATTCGCCTCACATATGCGCAAAGTGCATGTCTGGGTTCCCATAAATCGTTTGCGAGGCGGACGGGGGCGGGGCTACCATGGCGGTCATCTCGTTTTTCCACCCGGAGCCCCGCATGACCCACGCCGCCTTCAACTGGCAAGACCCCTTTTTGCTGGACAGCCAGCTCACCGACGACGAGCGCATGGTGCGCGACGCCGCCGCTGCCTACTGCCAGGACAAACTGCTGCCCCGTGTGACCCAAGCTTTTCGGGACGGCAGCACCGACCCCGCCATCTTTCGGGAAATGGGTGAGTTGGGTCTCTTGGGCCCCACGATCCCTGAGCAGTACGGCGGTCCCGGCCTCAACTATGTGGCTTACGGCCTGATCGCCCGCGAGGTGGAGCGGGTGGACAGCGGCTACCGCAGCATGATGAGCGTGCAAAGCTCGCTGGTGATGGTGCCGATTTTTGAATTTGGCACTGAGGCACAGCGCCAGAAGTACCTGCCCAAACTGGCCACCGGCGAATGGATTGGCTGCTTTGGCCTGACCGAGCCCGACCACGGCTCCGACCCGGGCTCCATGGCCACCCGCGCCCACAAGGTGCCCGGCGGCTACAAGCTCACCGGCTCCAAGATGTGGATCAGCAACAGCCCGATCGCCGATGTGTTTGTGGTGTGGGCCAAAGAGGTCAGCGAGGCCGGAGTGGTGGGCCCCATCCGCGGCTTTGTGCTGGAAAAAGGCATGGCCGGCCTGTCCGCCCCCGCCATCCACGGCAAAGTGGGCCTGCGCGCCAGCATCACCGGCGAAATCGTCATGGACGGTGTGTTCTGCCTTGAAGAGAATGCCTTCCCCGAGGTGCGCGGCCTCAAAGGCCCCTTCACCTGCCTCAATAGCGCGCGTTACGGTATCGCCTGGGGCGCCTTGGGCGCGGCTGAAGACTGCTGGACGCGCTCCCGCCAATACGTGTTGGACCGCAAACAATTCGGCCGCCCCTTGGCTGCCAACCAGCTCATCCAGAAAAAGCTGGCCGACATGCAAACCGAAATCGCACTCGGCCTGCAGGGCTGCCTGCGCCTGGGCCGCATGAAGGACGAAGGCACGGCCTCGGTGGAAATCACCTCCATCCTCAAGCGCAACTCCTGCGGCAAGGCCTTGGACATTGCCCGCATGGCCCGCGATATGATGGGTGGCAACGGCATCAGCGACGAATTCGGTGTGGCGCGCCACCTGGTGAACCTGGAGGTGGTAAACACCTACGAAGGTACGCACGATATCCACGCGCTGATCCTGGGCCGGGCTATCACCGGCATTGCGGCGTTTGCCAACTGAATAGCGCCGGGCGTGGCGGATGCGGCAGGGGGGGGGCATGGCATACACTCGCCCGCCATGACCACCACCCTTGACACTTCGCCCTCCGGCACAGAGGCCGTCACCCTGCTGGACGTGGCCCGGGTTGCCGGGGTGTCGCCCAGCACGGTGTCCCGCATCCTGAACGGCACCGCCCGCGTGGCCCCGGCCAAACGCGAAGCGGTGGAGGCGGCGATTGCGCAGCTCAAGTTCCGCCCCAACATCTTCGCTCGCAGTTTGAAGACAGGCATCACCATGACGGTGGGGGTGCTCACCCAGTCGATTGAGAGCCAGTTTTACTCGCGCGCGCTCAAGGGCATTGAGGTGGGGCTGGAGGCCAGCGGCCATTCGCCCATCATCGTCAGCGGCCACTGGAGCGCTGAAACGGACTTGGCCAGCCTCCAACTGCTGACTTCGCGGCGGGTGGATGGCCTCATCATCCTCACCAGCAACATCAGCGATGCCGATGTGCTGCAATTGGCGCGCCAGCAACCGGTGGTGATCACCGAGCGGGCCCTGGAGGGGCCCAAGCTGCGCTCACTCCATGTGGACCAGAAATTCGGCGGCTACTTGGCCACCCAGCATTTGCTGGCGCTGGGCCACACCCGCATCGCCCATATTGCCGGTGTGGAGAACCGTGCCGACGCGCAAGACCGCTACCTCGGGTATTTGCAGGCCCATGCCGAAGCCGGCGTGCCCCCGGACCCGCGCCTGCTGGTGCGGGGCAATTTCACCGACCAGGGAGGGCACCTGGCGGCACTGCGCCTGATCGACAGCGGCGTGTCTTTTAGCGCGGTTTTTTGCGCGAACGACGACACGGCGCAAGGTGCGCGCCTGGCGCTGTACCAGCGCGGCCTGCGCGTGCCGGACGACGTATCGCTGGTGGGTTTTGACGATATGCCCACCTCCAGCTTCATGACCCCGCCGCTCACCAGCGTGCGTCAGCCGGTGTACGAAGTGGGCCTCTATGCCGCACGCATGCTGCTGGACATGATGGGCTACCCCGCAGATGCGATGCAACTGCCGCCGCTGGAGCTCATGGTGCGAGAGACGACACGTAAATGGCAGGCTTGAGGCAGGCCTGAATCAGTAGGTCCCCAACGGCAGACGTAAAAAAAGGCCCGAGGGCCTTTTTTGTTCAGCGCTTGTGCTGGCTGGCGATAAACGCCCGGTAGCGCAGGGCACTGTCTTTCAGGGTGCGCTGCTGGGTGGCATAGTCCACATGCACCAGCCCGAAGCGCTTCTCAAAACCGCAGGCCCACTCGAAGTTGTCCATCAGGCTCCAGTAAAAGAAGCCGCGCACATCCACACCCGCGTCCATGGCCTCGTGCAGCGCCTGCAAGTGGGTCTGCATATAGGCCTGGCGGCCGGGGTCGCTCACGCGGCCATCGACCACCTTGTCGGCTTCGGCATAGCCGTTTTCCGTGATGTAAATGGGAGGTAGGGTGTAGTCGCGGTGAATGCCTTGCAGCAGGTCTGAGAGGCCTTGCGCGTAGTTTTCCCAGCCCATGTCGGACACGCCGTCCTGGTTGGGCGCGGGCACTGGTGGTGTGCTGGTGCTGGCCCAGATGCGGGTGTAGTAATTGATACCCAGAAAGTCCAGGGGCTGGGCAATGATGTCGAAATCGCCGGCCTCGATGTTGTCGGGCTGCGCCAGTTCCGGGCCTTGGGGGTAGGCCTTCTTGAAGATCGGGTCCATGTACCAGCGCACAAACCGGTCGTACTCGCGCTGGGCGCGGGCATGGTCGGCGGGGCTGTCGGTGGCGGCCGTGGTGGGCGACTGGTTGAGCACAATGCCTAGGGGCGCTTTCACGCCGGCAGCGCGCATGGACTGCAGCGCCAGCCCGTGCGAGAGCAGCAGGTGGTGTGACACGCGCAGCATGGCCGGCACGTCTTTCTTGCCCGGGGCGAACACACCCTGGTCGTAGCCCAGGGTGGCGGTGCACCAGGGTTCGTTGTGGGTGGCAATGCTGGCCACGCGGTCGCCCAGCAGGCGGCCCATGCGCTCGGCGTAGTCGGCAAAGCGGTAGGCGGTGTCGCGGGCTTCCCAGCCTTGTTGCAAATCTTGCAGGCCTTGTGGCAGGTCCCAGTGGTAAAGGGTGGCGTAGGGTGCAATGCCGCGCTTCAACAGACCGTCGACCAGGCGTTCATAAAAATCCAGCCCCTCGGTGTTCCAGGCGCCATAACCCAGCGGTTGCACGCGGGACCAGGCGATCGAGAAGCGGTAGCTGTCTACGCCCAGACTCTGGATCATGTCGAGGTCGGATTCGAGGCGGTTGTAGTGGTCACAAGCCACATCGCCGGTGTCACCGTTTACCACCTTGCCGGGGGTTTTGGAGAAGGTGTCCCAAATGGACGGACCGCGCCCCCCTTGGGCAGCAGCGCCCTCGATCTGGTACGAGCTGGTGGCCACGCCCCAGCGGAAATCGGCGGGGAAGCGGAGGGAGGTCGGAGCGATGGGGAATGTCTCGGGAGCGGTCACAGCGTGTCCTTGCGTTATTCTCATTTGAAATCGTTTTCAAGTGCGAATTTTACGGGTGAAATCGCCCCTGTCAATCCGGCCTTGCGCGCTACCATGGGCCTCCCCCATTCTGGCTGCCGGCATGACCACCTCTTCCACCGCCGCCCCGCAAGGCGCACTCTCCCATCTCAAGGTTCTGGACCTTTCCCGTGTGCTGGCCGGGCCCTGGTGCACCCAGATGTTGGCCGACCTGGGGGCCGATGTCATCAAGGTGGAGCGCCCCCAGGCCGGTGACGACACCCGCCACTGGGGCCCGCCCTTCGTGCCGGATGCCGAGGGACGGCCCACGTCGGATGCCACCTACTTCACCGCCTGCAACCGCAACAAACGCTCCATCACTATTGACATGGCCCAGCCCGAAGGCCAGGCGCTGATCCGCCAGATGGCCTTGCAGAGCGATGTGCTGGTCGAGAACTTCAAGGTCGGTGGGCTGGCCCACTACGGGCTGGACTACGCCAGCCTGAAGGCCCTGAACCCGCGCTTGATTTATTGCTCCATCACCGGTTTTGGCCAGACCGGCCCTTACGCCGAACGCGCAGGCTACGACCTGATGATCCAGGCTATGAGCGGCATGATGAGCATCACCGGCCGCCCGGACGGCGAGCCCGGTGGCGGCCCGCAGCGCGCGGGTGTGGCGATTACCGATGTGTTCACCGGCGTGTACGCCACCAGCGCCATCCTCGCGGCGGTGGAAATGCGCCACCGCACCGGCGAGGGCCAGCACATCGACATGGCCTTGCTGGACGTGGGCATGACCATCCTCGCCAACCAGGGCGCGGGCTACCTCAACACCGGGGTAGAGCCCGTGCGCACCGGCAATGCGCACCCCAGCCTGGTGCCGTACCAGGACTTTCCCACGCTGGACGGCGCGATGTTGCTGGCAGTGGGCAACGACGGGCAGTTCGCCCGCTTCTGCCAGGCGGGGGAGCATCCCGAGTGGGCACAAGACGCCCGCTTTGCCACCAATACGCGGCGGGTCGAAAACCGCGCCGTGCTGGTCCCGCTGATGCAAGCTGTGACCCGCACTCGCAGCACCGAGGCTTGGATTGCCCTGCTGGAAGACAAAGCCGTGCCCTGCGGCCCCATCAACACGCTGGCGCGGGCCTTTGCCGACCCGCAGGTGCAGGCCCGGGGTTTGGTGCTCAATCAGCCTCTAGCGCACGTGGAATCTGCGCAAGCAGCTCCTGAAACCATAGCAAATGGCGATGCGCAGAGCATCCGCAGCGTGGCCAGCCCGATGCGCTTGTCGGCCGCGCCCACCCAGTTGCGTTACCCACCGCCCGCCCTTGGTGAGCACACTGGCGACGTGCTGGCGGAGTTGGGGCTTGATGCACATCAAATACAAGACTTGCAAGCCCGTGGCATTGTGTAGACTGGTCCGGGTAGTGCAGCCGCACTGCCCGCAGAACTACAACTTGTCGTGGAGACGCTATGAACTACCGTCGTGGGGTGTTGACTCAATCGTTGCTGGCCTTGGCGGGCCTGATGTCCTGGGGCGCTGTCCAGGCCCAGGAGGGGCCGGTGTACCGCTTCTCCCCGGTCAACCAGTATGGGCTGGAGCTCACCGCCAAGTACTGGAACCCCATCATTGAATACATCACCGCCAAAAGCGGGGTGAAGCTGCAGCTCAAAATCGGGCGCACCTCGGCGGACACCACCGCCTTCGTGCTGGCCAACGAGGTGGAGTTTGTGTTTTCCAACCACCTGTTCAGCCCCGACCGCGACCAGCTCGGCTGGAAGGTGTTTGGCCGCCGCGAAACGCCGCCCATTCATAGCCAGATCGTGGTGCTGGCCGATTCGCCCTACCAAAAGCTGGAGCAACTGGCCAACCAGCCGGTGGCCTTTCCCGGCCCCGAGGCGCTGGTGGCTTACAAGTTCAGTTATGCGCAGCTGATCAACCGCAACGTGCCGGTGGAAGTGGTGTTTGGCGGCAATATGGACGGCGCGTTTGCCCAGCTCGCCAGCGGCAAGGCCAAGGCGGTGGGGGCCAACTCCCAGCTCACCGAGGGCTGGGCCAAGCGCGAAGGCAAAAAGCTGCGGGTGCTGTGGCAGTCCGAGCCGCTGTATGACCTGGCGCTGATGGCCTCGCGCAACGTGCCCGACAAAGACCTCAAGGCGGTGGGCAAAGCCTTTGCCGAGATGGGCAGCGATGTGCAGGGCGTCAAAATCCTTGCCGCATCGGGGAATCTGGTGGGCCTGTTGCCCACCGCGCGCTTTGTGCCGTCTAATGGCAGCGAATACAACAGCTACCGCAACTTTTACAAAACGGCGCCGCCCAACCTGCGATAGGACGTGAGCGCCTGAACCCCGAAACTCCCACCGCACTATGCCCGCTCGCCTACTGGACCGCATCACCCCGGCAACCCTGACGAACCGCATCTTTGCGATCTACTCGGCCACGCTGCTCTTCTTTGTGGTCACGGGCTTGGGGGCCTTCATCAGCTACGAGTTCCGCAAGCAGATTGAGGAAACCCAGTCCTCCTCGGTGATGCTGATGGAAGTGGTGGCCCAGTCGGTGCAGGACAGCGTGGTGATCGGCGACTACGACACCGTCAAACGCATTCTCGAAAAAGGCGTGCAGGGCTCGGTGTTTTCCAGCGCCATGTTCAAGGACACCAGCGGCGCCAGCGTGGTGGCCAAAAGCCAGTCGGTATCGGCGGAAACGACGCCGGCGTTGATCACCAGCTGGGTGCAGCAGCGCCTTGACGATGTGAACCGCCCGGTGTCGGTGGGGGGCAAAGACTATGGCTTGCTGCGCCTGCAGTACGACGCGGGCGAAGTCGCTGCCGACCTGTGGTTCATCACCGAGCTGGTGTGTGGTGTGGGCTTGGCCAGCCTTATCGTGGGCCTGCTGCTGATCCGCTGGGCGCTCAACCAGTGGCTGGGCGGCCTGGAGCGCTTGCGCGAGGTGGTGCAGACCTTGGGCACCGGCAACGGCCAGACCGAAACGCTGGTGATTGAGGGCGCACCGGCCGAAATCCAGAGCCTGGTCACCATGTTCAACCAGACCGCCGTGCTGGTGCGCGAGCGCGAAAGCGGCCGTGCGGCGCTGGAGCAGGCCAAGCTCGCTGCCGACAAGGCCCGCGTAACCGCCGAGCAGGCCAGTCTGGCCAAGAGCCAGTTTCTGGCCAATATGAGCCACGAGCTGCGCACCCCCATGAATGCAATTCTGGGCATGCTGCAGTTGCTGGATGGCACCGAACTCAACGACAAGCAGCGCGGCTACACCCACAACACGGCCAGTGCGGCCCGCTCGCTCCTGAGCCTGCTCAACGACATTCTGGATTTCTCCAAGGTCGAAGCCGGCAAGATGACGCTGGACCCCCGCCCCTTCCGCACTGACCAGCTGCTGCGCGACCTGTCCGTCATCCTCTCGGCCAACGTGGGCAGCAAAACCATCGAGGTGCTGTTTGATGTGGACCCCGCCGTGCCCCACGCGGTGGTGGGGGACGACATGCGCCTGCAGCAGGTGCTGATCAACCTGGGCGGCAACGCCGTCAAGTTCACCGAAAAAGGCGAGGTGGTCATCCGCCTTCGCCTGAAGGCCACCAACGGCGACCGCGCATTTGTGGAGTTTGCGGTGTCGGATACCGGCATCGGCATTGCCCCCGAAAACCAGGCGCACATCTTCAGCGGGTTTTCTCAGGCCGAGGCCTCCACCACCCGGCGCTTTGGTGGCACCGGGCTGGGGCTGGCGATTTGCCAGCGCTTGGTCGGGCTCATGGGGGGCACCTTGCAGCTGAACAGCACCCATGGGGAGGGCAGCAACTTTTTCTTTACCATTCCGCTGCAGCTGGCGCCGCCGGTTGAGCTGGTCAGCCCGCGCCACCCCTTGCTGGCGCAGCGTGCGCTGGTGGTGGACGACAACCTCGTCGCCCGCACCCTGCTGGCGACCATGGCACGCTCCCTGGGTTGGGAGGTGGATGTGGCCGACAGCGGCCCCGAGGCCCTGCGCCAGGTGCAGGCCCGGCGCGAGGCCGGAGCGCCGTACCAGGTGATCTTCATGGACTGGCGCATGCCCGAGTGGGACGGTTGGGAAACCACCCGCCGCATCCGCGAGGCCACGCAGGGCACGGGCCCGCTCATCCTGATGGTGAGTGCCAATGGCCGCGCCATGATGGCCGAGCGCACCGCCGATGAGCAGGCGCTACTCAATGGCTTCCTCGTCAAACCTGTCACGGCGTCCATGTTGCTGGACGCGGTGATGGACGCCCAGGCCGCCAGCGCTACGGCCGCCACCGGCGCCAACCCGGCAGCCCCGCAAACCCTGGCCAAGCCCCAGCGCCTGCAAGGCATGAAGCTGCTGGTGGTGGAGGACAATAAAATCAACCAGCTGGTGGCCAAAGGCCTGCTCAAGCAAGAGGGTGCCGACATCACCCTGGCAGACAACGGCCGCATCGCCGTGGACTTGCTCACCGCCCAGCCGGATGCCTTTGAGGCGGTGCTGATGGATGTGCAAATGCCGGTGATGGATGGTTATGAGGCCACCCGCACCCTGCGCGCCTTGCCCGGCTTTGCCGACTTGCCGGTGATCGCCATGACGGCGAACGCCATGGCCTCAGACCGCGAAGCGTGTTTGGCCGCCGGCATGAACGACCACGTGGGCAAGCCCTTCGAGATCGACCACCTGGTAGCCACCCTGCGGCACTTCACAAGGCGGCCTGCGCTTTAAGCGGGCTTGCCGAGTTCTTCCCAGCGCTCCAGCGCGGCCATCAGTTCTTCGTCAATCGCGGCGTTGCGCTCGCTCAAGGCGATGGCGCGTGCGTTGTCGCTGGCAAACAGGCTGCCGTCGGCCAGGGCCTCGGTGATGTCTTGTTGCTCGGCTTCCAGGGCGGCAATCGTGGCGGGCAGGGCGTCCAGCTCGCGCTGTTCCTTGTAGCTGAGC
>Ga0228699_1000800_pt1 | contig 20006 bp, 21 predicted proteins | sample McNCre217_Aug_MG_FD_178016 | JGI IMG/M metagenome (GOLD analysis project Ga0228699, IMG submission 178016) | Freshwater microbial communities from McNutts Creek, Athens, Georgia, United States - 2-17_Aug_MG | ecosystem: Environmental > Aquatic > Freshwater > Creek | place: USA: Georgia... | reverse complement strand
CCGCGCGCGGGGTGGGCCTACTGGTGCTGGCCGCTGCCCTGGCGCAACTGCCCTCCTGGGGTGGCGTGCCCTGGGCCGCCTACGCCTCGGTGATGGCGCTGCTGCTGGGCGGCCTGGCCCTGGTGCCAGCCGCCGTGAGCGCCGCGCTGGCCCTGTGCCCGCCGCGCTGGCTGTGGCGCGATGCCCGCTGGCTGCTGGCCATCGAGCGCGCGCGGCGCATGCGCCACGGTGCGGCCGTGCTGATGGCGGGCATCGTGGCCTCGCTCAGCCTGTCGGTGGCCATCACGGTGATGGTGGCGAGCTTCCGCACCTCGGTCATCCAGTGGCTGGACGTGATGCTGCCCGCCGACCTCTACCTGCGCGTGCAGCCCGCCGATCCCGCTGCCGCCGACAGCACCACCTTGCCCCCCACCTGGCCGCAGCGCGTGGCTGCCTTACCCGGCGTGGCGCGGGCCCGCGGCGCCTGGATCGGGCCCGTGGCCCTGCAGGCCGACCGACCGCCCATCACCCTGATCGCCCGCCCGGTCGATGCCGCCCAGCCCGGCTTGCCGCTGGTGGGCGCGCTGCAGCCCATCCCGGCGGGGGCCGTGGGCGTGTACGTCAGCGAGGCCGTGGTCGACCTGTACGGCGCCCAACCCGGCCACACGCTGTCGCTGCCTTTGCGCGCGGGCCAGCCGCCGCTGGCGGTGTTCGTGGCCGGCGTGTGGCGCGACTACGCCCGCCAAAGCGGCGCCATCGTGCTGCCGCTGGCGGCCTACCAGCAGGCCACGGGTGACACGCGCCTGACCGACCTGGGCGTGTGGTTCACCCCTGACGGCGCCCACGCAGATCGCCAAGCCCGCCTCGCGCGCGACACCGAGCAGGCCCTGCGCGCCTGGCCCGATGCACCCGCCCAGGGCCTGCAGGCGGCCCGCCCCGCTGAGATTCGCGTGCAAACGCTGCAGGTGTTCGACCGCAGCTTCGCCGTCACCCTGTGGCTGCAGGCGGTGGCCATCGGCATCGGCCTGTTTGGCACGGCGGCGAGCTTTTCGGCGCAGGTGCTGGCGCGGCGCAAAGAGTTCGGGCTGCTGGCCCACCTGGGCGTCACCCGGCGGCAGGTGCTGGGCATCGTGGCCGGCGAGGGCGCCGTGCTCAGCGGCGTGGGGGCGGCCGTGGGCCTGGGCCTGGGCTTGCTGATCAGCCTGGTGCTGGTGAAGGTGGTCAACCCGCAAAGCTTCCACTGGACCATGGACATGAGCCTGCCCTGGCCACGCCTGCTGCTGCTGTGCGGCGCCGTGCTGGTGGCCGGCACGGGCACGGCCTGGCTGGCTGGGCGATCGGCGGTGAGCGTGTCGGCCGTGCGGGCCGTGAGGGAGGAGGCATGAGCCAGCAAGATCGCGTGGGCCGGCGGCAGGCCTTGCAGTGGTTGGCAGGTGGTGTGCTGCTGGGCAGCCAAGGTGATGCGCCGGCCCTGCTGGTGCGTCCCGACACCCGCCTGCGCTTCCCGCAGGACTTTGGCGCCCACCCCGCCTTGCGCACCGAGTGGTGGTACCTCACCGGCTGGCTCGCGCCCCCAGGGGCGCCGCCCGATGCCCAGCCGCAGTGGGGCTTTCAGCTCACCTTCTTCCGCTCGCGCACCGGCCTGGGTGCGGGCAGCCGCAGCGCCTTCGCGCCGCGCCAGCTCATCGTGCTGCACGCGGCCCTCACCGACGTGCGCGGCCAGCGCCTGTGGCACACCCAGCAGGTGGCGCGCGCCGGGCTCGGGGTGGCCGATGCGGCCGAGGGCGACACCCAGGTGCACCTGCGCGAGGCCAGCCTGCGGCGCCTGCCCTCCGGCGTTTACGACGGCGTGGCCGCAGGCCCGGATTTCCGCCTGCAGCTGCAGGCCCGCCCCACCCAGCCGCTGATGCTGCAGGGCCAGGCGGGCTACTCGCGCAAGGGGCCGCAGCCCGCACAGGCCAGCCACTACTACTCCGAGCCGCAGCTCGCCGTGAGCGCCACGCTGCGCGCCCAGGGCAGCGCCGATCGCCCCTTGCAGGGCCGCGCCTGGCTGGACCACGAGTGGTCCGAAACAGTGATGGACGCCCAGGCCGTGGGCTGGGACTGGATCGGCATGAACCTCGATGACGGCAGCGCCCTGATGGCCTTCCAGCTGCGCGACCGCGAAGGCCGCGCCGTGTGGGCCGGCGGCAGCTGGCGCACCCCCGGCGGCGAGGTGCAGGCCTACACGCCCGAGCAGGTGCGCTGGACGCCGCACCCCGATGCCACCTGGGTGAGCGCGCGCACCGGTGCCCGCTACCCCACCACCTGGCAGCTGGAGGTGGCCGGCCGCCGCCACACCGTGCAGGCCCTGGTGCGCGACCAAGAGCAAGACACGCGCGGCAGCACCGGCACGGCCTATTGGGAGGGCTTGAGCGCCCTGCACGATGGCCAGGGGCGCCGCGTGGGCTGGGGCTACCTGGAGATGACGGGTTACGCCGGGCAGCTCAGGCTCTGAGCGGGGCTTCAGCGCCGGCGCGAGCTCACCGGGGCCGTGCGCACGGGCAGGCCGAGGGCGCGCAGCCGGTCGTGGGCGCGGCTGACGCAAGCGGCGCGCGCCTCGTCGCTCATCGTCGACCACTGGCGGATGTCATCGAGCGTGCGGCCGCAGCCCACGCAGGTGTCGTCGTCATTGAGGGTGCACAGGCGCACACAGGGGCTGGTCGTGGGCGAGGGCGGCGTCGGGGGCGTCATGCCGCGATTGTCGTGCGCAGCCCGGCGCTGCGCCAAACGGCCCAGGGCAAGGCCCCAGCCCCTGTGGGCCCGACGCCGCGCCTGGAGGCGGGCCTCAGTGCGCCGTGCCCGCCAGCAGGCTGCCCAGCGGCGGCAGGCCGGCGGCCATCTGCATCAGGTCTTCGATGCGTCCTGCCCCCAGCTTGGCGCGGATGTGGGCCACCTGCGTGCGCACGGTGGACAGCGCCACGCCATGCGCATCGGCCATGTCCACGGGGCGCTGGCCGTCGATCAGCCCCATCAGCACGCGGCGCTCCGCGTGGGTGAGCTGGTGCTGCGCACAAAACATCTCGAAGGCCACCGGGCTGTAGCCCCGCGTCTGCCCCATCAGCAGCAGCGCCAGGCCGGTGGGCCCCAGCGGGCTGCAGCCCAGGTAGCGGCGCTGGCTGCCATCGCCCAGGGCCACCAGGCTGCGGCGGCCCTGTGTGGCCATCTTGATGGCCTGCTGCAGCCCTTGGTGATCGCCATCACCCACCTGCAACTGCCGGCCTTTGAGCACCAGCTGCGGGTGCTGCGCCAGCTGCTGCCGGGCGCACCGGTTGTAAGCCAGCACCAGGCCGCTGGCCTCGCAGATCAGCACGCCATGGTCCAGCTCATCGAGCACGGCGCCCAGCAGGCCATGCAGGCTGCTGCAGGTGTGCGGCTCGGCCACCAGCGGCGGCATCGCCTTGCGTCCCAAGGTTGGTGACGGTGCGGGCATCGGCCCGGCCGTGAGTTCATCCCACCACTGCTCGATCGACAACATCCGCGTTCCCCAAGATTTCTGTGTGTGAAAGTTTGTGAGCGCGCGTTCAATCTGTCCTCATTCGAATGGACGAAACACCCCCCGCAAAGCAGGGGGGCGCATGACAAACTAGGGGGGGGGGGCGCGGGTGGCGTCAGAAGCCGGCAGCGCGCAGCAGGTCAGGCCAGCGGCGGCTGCGGCCTGACAGCACATCGAACAGCATCACCCAGTCGCCCATCAGGCTGTAGAGCGGGTAGGTGAAGGTGGCCGGGCGGTTGCGCTCGAACACGAAGTGCCCCACCCACGCGAAGCCATATCCCAGCACCGGCAGGGCGAGCAGGCCCAGCCACTGCCCCGATGCGATCACCCCGGCCAGCAGCGCCAGCACGCCCAGGCTGCCCACCACGTGCAGGCGGCGGCACACCGGGTGTTGGTGCTGTGACAGGTAGAAGGGGTAGAAAGCGGTGAAGCTGGTGTAGGTCTTCATGCCCCTCAGCCTAGCACCGGCGGGCCCCCCTGGCCAGAATGTGGCCTAATGTCGGGCTTTGATTCACCTTTGCTGGAGCCACCATGGGCAACAAAATCGTCACCGAAGCCGACCGCCTCGCCACCCCCCGTCCCACGCCCCCGAAGGGTGTCGCGCTGACCCGTGGTGGCACGGGCCAACGCCGCAGCCTGGAGCGCGGTTCGCACACCCGCAGCAAGAAGAACCCCGGCAAGCGTTGCCACAAGGGCGGCTGATCGGTGTGATCGGCGGGTGGCCAGCGCCTGTTGAGCGCTGCCGCCCCATCTGGTTCGGGGCAGGGGTTCTGGTTGAAAATCCTGCCCATGCTCCGAATCAATGAATTGCGTCTCCCTCTGGATCACGCCGAAGACGCCCTGCGGCCTGCCGTCCTGGCCCGCCTGGGCATCGCCGACGCCGACCTGATCCACTTCACGGTGTTCAAGCGCAGCTACGACGCGCGCAAGAAGGCCGCGATCGACCTGATCTACATCCTCGACTGCGAACTGGCCTCTGAGGCCATCGAGCGCAGCGTGCGAGACCGCCTGGCCGGCGACCTCCACATCCGGCCCACGCCCGACACCCGCTACCACCCCATTGGCCATGCGCCTGCGGATTTCCCGCACGAGCGCCGCCCCGTGGTCATCGGCTTTGGCCCCTGCGGCATCTTCGTCGCCCTGATCCTGGCCCAGATGGGCCTGCGCCCCCTCGTGCTGGAGCGCGGCAAAGAGGTGCGCCAGCGCACCAAAGACACCTGGGGCCTGTGGCGCCAGCGCGAGCTCAACCCCGAGTCCAACGTGCAGTTCGGCGAAGGCGGGGCGGGCACCTTCTCGGATGGCAAGCTCTGGAGCCAGATCAGCGACCCGCGCCACCTCACGCGCAAGGTGCTGACCGAGTTCGTCAAGGCCGGCGCCCCGGAAGAAATCCTCTTCGTCAGCAAGCCGCACATCGGCACCTTCCGCCTGGTCAGCATGGTCGAGAAGATCCGCTCCGACATCGAGGCGCTCGGCGGCGAGATCCGCTTCGAGCAGCGCGTGACCGACCTGCTGATCGACGGCCCCGAAGACGCCCGCCACGTCCGGGGCGTGGTGCTCGCGTCGGGCGAGCAGATCCTGTCCGACCACGTCGTGCTGGCCCTGGGCCACAGCGCGCGCGACACCTTCGCCATGCTGTACGAGCGCGGTGTCTTCATGGAGGCCAAGCCGTTTTCGATCGGCTACCGCATCGAGCACCCGCAAAGCGTGATCGACCGGGCCCGCTTCGGCCCCAATGCCGGCAACCCCATCTTGGGCGCGGCCGATTACAAGCTGGCGCACCACGCCAGCAATGGCTACTCGGTCTACAGCTTCTGCATGTGCCCGGGCGGCACGGTGGTGGCCGCCACCTCCGAGCCCCACCGCGTGGTCACCAACGGCATGAGCCAGTACTCGCGCAACGAGCGCAACGCCAACGCCGGCATCGTGGTGGGCATTTCGCCGCAAGACTACCGCCAAGATGGCCTGAAAGAAGGCCCCGTGAACCCGCTGGACGGCATGGCCTTCCAGCGCATCTGGGAGTCGCGCGCCTACGAGCTGGGCGGCGGGGGCTACCAGGCCCCGGGCGCTTTGGTGGGCGACTTCATCCGGCGCCAGCGCAGCACGGCGGTGGGCGCCGTCATGCCGTCGTACAAGCCCGGTGTGCACTTCACCGACCTGGCCCAGCGTGGCCTGGGCAGCCTGCCCGACTACGCGCTCGATGCCATCCGCGAAGCGCTGCCGGTGTTCGCGCAGCGCATCAAGGGCTTCGCCATGCCCGACGCGGTGCTGACCGGCGTCGAGACGCGCACCTCATCGCCCTTGCGCATCACCCGTGGGCGCGACCACCAAAGCCTCAACGTGCGCGGGCTCTATCCGGCGGGCGAGGGCGCGGGCTACGCCGGGGGCATCATGTCGGCCGGCGTGGACGGCATCGAGGTGGCCGAGTCGGTGGGCGCCAGCATGCTGGGCTTGCCGCCCCGAGCCAAGGCCTGAACCATCGCCTGATCCCTGGCCTGACGCCACCTCACGCGTCGGCCAGGTTCGCGCCAAAACGCCGACGGAAGGCGTCCACAAACCGGGGCGAGGCGCTCAGGGTCAGTGCCACGGTGTGCCAGTCGTGCGGGGTGCCGGGCTCGGTGCGCGTGAGCAGCTCGTGCTGCCAGTCGTGGCCCTCGTCCACCGGGCCCTCGCTGGCGCCAAAGCGCTGGCGTGCCCAGTCCAGCACCTGCTGCACCTCGGCCATCACGGCGGCGGCCTGCTCGGGCGCGGTCGCGGCCTCGGCGTCCAGCGTGCACACGCCATCGGTGTCTTCGCTGAGCTCGAAGCTCAGGTAATCCAGCGGGGCGTGGGCGCTCACAGCACCGCCCCCAGCGCACGCAGCTTGGCCAGCAGGGGCGCGGGGGCCGGGGCCACCTTCTTGGCGTCGGGCGCGGCGAGGTTGTTCAAGAAGACCACGCCCGTCTTGCCTCGGGCCACCTCGCGGCCGCTGTCGCGGTCGGTCAGTCGGAAGACGATGTCAAAGCCGTACTTGTTCGGATCGGCGGGCACCATCTCGACGATCATGGTCTCGCCGTGGAAGGCCTCCGACTTGTACTGCGCCATCATGTCGCCCACCACCAGGGTGTGGCCCTCGATGTCGATCTCGCCGCGGTAGCCCAGCGACTTGAAAAAGCGCACGCGGGCCTCGGAGACCAGCGTCAGCAACAAGGCGTTGTCGAGGTGGCCGCCTTGGTTGACGTGGTTGATGTAGATCGCGACTTCGGTGGAGAACACGAAGCGCTCGGGCAGGTCGAACTGGATGCGGGCCATGGGCGGTGCGGGGAGGCGGGCCGGGCGTGCGCGCGGCCGGGGTACTGCGTGGAAACCCTCGCATGATAGCGAGGCCCCGCGCACACGGCATGCCACCGCACGCAGCGGCGTGCCAAGGGGCTCAGCAGGCCAGCGACGGGTACAGGCGCAGCGGGCCCCAGGGCAGCAGGTGCAGGCCGAGAGTGTTCAGTGCTAGCTCGCTGCGGTGGGGCAGGCCGAGCACCAGGTGCAGTGGCCCCGGCACGGGCGAGGCCAGCGGCCAGCGGCGCTGCCAGGCGCTGGGCGGCTGTCCCGGCTCTCCCGGCTCTCCCGGCTCTCCCGGCTGTGCGCTGGCGCGCCATTGCCCCTCGTGGAGGCGGCCCAGGGCCTCGGCCAGCGGGGCGCCTTGCACCCCTTGGGCGCCCACGCACACCAGCGCCAGGCCGCTGACGTGGCCGTGCTCGGTGCGGCCACCCTCGCCGCGCCAGCTCACGGGCAGCGCCGACAGCCGCAGGTGCAGGTCAGCGCCCACCCAGGCGGCTTCGCGCAGCTCGGCATCGGCCAGGGCCCAGGCGGCATCGGCATGCGTCAACGCGGCGAGCACGGCGGCGGACGAGGTGTCGGACGAGGGGGCAGGAGTCATGCGCGCATTGTGGCGTCAGGCTGTCGAGCCGGCCGGCTTGCCTCTGTGCGCCCCGTGCGGGCGCATCAGCACGCCACGATGTTGACCGCCAGGCCGCCGCGTGCCGTTTCCTTGTACTTGCTCGACATGTCGGCGCCCGTCTGGCGCATGGTGGCGATCACCTGGTCGAGGCTCACGCGGTGCCGCCCATCGCCCGCCAAGGCCATGCGCGCCGCGTTCACCGCCTTCACCGCCGCGATCGCGTTGCGCTCGATGCAGGGGATCTGCACCAGCCCGCCCACCGGGTCGCAGGTCAGGCCCAGGTGGTGCTCCATGCCGATCTCGGCGGCGTTTTCCACCTGCGCCGGCGTGCCGCCCAGCACCGCGCACAGGCCGGCTGCGGCCATCGAGCAGGCCACGCCCACCTCGCCCTGGCAGCCCACCTCTGCGCCGCTGATGCTGGCGTTGCGCTTGTAGAGCAGGCCGATGGCCCCGGCGGTGAGCAGGTAGGTGGCCACGCCCTCGTCGCTGGCCTGCGGCAGGCAGAAGCGGTAGTGGTGCAGCACCGCCGGCACGATGCCCGCAGCGCCATTGGTCGGGGCCGTCACCACACGCCCGCCTGCGGCGTTCTCTTCGTTCACCGCCAGCGCAAACAGGTTGATCCAGTCGAGCGCGGCCAGTGGGTCGTGCACCGCATCGCTGTGGCGCGCCAGCAGCTGCCGGTGCCACACGGCGGCGCGCCGCTGCACCCGAAAGCCGCCGGGCAGCACGCCCTCGGTGCGCAGGCCGCGCTGCACGCAGGCCTGCATGGCCGTCCAGATGCGCGCCAGGCCGGCGTCGATCTCGGCGTCGCTGCGCCGCTGTCGCTCGTTGCGGCGCATCACCTCGGCGATGCCGCAGCCCTCGCGCTCGGCATGGGCCAGCAGGTCGGCCGCACAGGCAAAGGGCAGGGGCAGCGAGGTGGTGTCGGGCGCCACCTGCGGCTGCCGCGCGGCGTCGCTCGCCACCTCGTCGCTCACCACAAAGCCGCCACCTACCGAGTAAAACACCTGCTCGCGCAACAGCAGCCCGGCCGCATCCCAGGCCCGCATGCACATCGCATTGGGGTGGAAGGGCAGGCTGTGCGCGCCATCGAACACCAGGTCATCGGCCTCGTGCCAGGCCACCTCAGGGCCCTGGTGCAGCCGCAAGCGGCCCTGGCTGCGCATGGCCGCCACCAGCGCGGGCACCGCGTCCACATCCACCTGGTCAGGCTCGTGCCCGCACAGGCCCAGCAACACGGCGGTGTCGGTGCCGTGCCCACGGCCCGTGGCGCCCAGCGAGCCCAGCAGCTGCACCTGCACGCGGGCGCAGCGCGTCAGCACGCCCTGCTGGTGCAGGGCTTCGGCAAAGCGCCGTGCTGCCCGCATGGGGCCCACGGTGTGGGAGCTCGACGGCCCGATGCCGATCTTGAAGAGGTCGAACACGCTGATGGCCATGGCGCGGTCCTCCTGGCGATCAGCTTGCCACAAGGGCTCAGGCGGTGGTGGGGGCTCAACCCTCAGGTCGGGCGGCGGTCTTCGGGCCTTGTGGCATCTGGCGCGCGGTGGTCAACAAGGCCAGCAGCCGCTGCCAGGCGCGCTCGGCCTGCTGCGCATCGTGCACCTGGCTGTCAGGCGGACACCAGCCGTGTGCCGCCGGGTAGACCTCCACCTCCCCCGGGCGCTGCGCCGCGGCCAGGGCGTCGCGCAGCGTGTGCTGGGCTTGCGGGTCTTGCGCGTCATCGTTGGCGGCCACGGCGATCAGAAACCGTGCCTGCGATCGCGCCAGCCCGTGGTGCGGGCTGTCGGCCTCGGCGGTCACCAGGTGTCCGCCATGGAACGAGGCCGCCGCCCCGATGCGCGCGGGCGCCAAGGCCGCCGTGCGCACGGCCATCGCGCCGCCCATGCAGTAGCCCACCACGCCCATGCGGGCCAGCGGCTGTACCTCGGGGCGCTGCGCCAGCCAGTCCAGCAAGGCCTGCGCGTCCACGGCCAGCGTGGCGGGGCTGAGGGCGGCGCGCAGTGGCCGCACCTCGGCAAACGGGGTGGCGGTGCCTTGCGGTGCGGTGGGCGCCCGCAGCTGCCGGTAAAAGGGGTTGACCACCAGCACCGCATGACCGGCGCCCGCCAGCCGATGCGCCATGGCCTGGAAGGCGGGCCGCAGGCCAAAGATGTCGGGCCAGATCAGCACCGCCGGGTGGCGACCTGTGGTCGGGGCGGCATAGAAGGCGTCGCACAGGCCGTCGGGCGTGGGGACCTCGACCATCAGGCCGGTGACCAGGTCAGCGGGGGCGGGGGCTTGCATGGGTGACACGATAGCGCCACGCCCCGCGCTTTGCCGCCACAATCGGTGCCTCGGTGGCCCCATCGGGCCAGGTTCACCATCGCCACACATGCCTTACCAAGCCGCCATCGTCGACCTCGACGGCACCATGGTCGACACCCTCGGTGATTTCCACGTCGTCTTGCAGCACACCCTGGCCGACATGGGCTGCCACCCCATCGAGATCGCCCGGGTGGACCGCAGCTTCCTGTCGCACACCGTCGGCAAAGGCAGCGAAGACCTGCTGCGCCGCTCGATGGCCCACGCCTGGGGCCGCGACCCCGACGATCCCGAGATGGCCGCCCTCGTGCCCGAAGCCTGGTCGCACTACGAGGTGCACTACGAGCGCCACAACGGCCTGCACTCCGAGGTGTTTGCCGGCGTGGCCGAAGGCCTGGCCCAGCTCACCGCGCGGGGCGTGCCCCTGGCCTGCCTCACCAACAAGCCCACCGCTTTTGCCGAAGGCCTGCTGCAGGCCAAGGGCTTGCGCAGCCACTTCCGCCACGTGTTCGGCGGCGATGCCTTCGCCCGCAAAAAGCCCGATCCGCTGCCCCTGCTCAAGACCTGCGAGGCCCTGGGCACCCAGCCTGCGCAGACCATCATGGTGGGCGACTCCAGCAACGACGCCCAGGCCGCCCGTGCTGCCGGCTGCGAGGTGCTGCTGGTGACCTACGGCTACAACCACGGCCACGACATCACCGAGGTGCCGGCCCTGGCCCACGTGCCCCGCCTCGATGGCGTGGACTGGGCGCGCTACTTCGGCTGACCCCAACAAGCCCCCCAAGAAAAAGGCCGATACCCCTGCGGGCATCGGCCGTTTTCGGTCTCCTCGGTCTCTGCGCTGCGCGCGGCCGATCTTCTTGGCAAACGGGGTGGTTCAGTTCAGGGCGTCCAGCGCCACAGGCGGCTTGTAGTCCAGCAAGGCGTCCTTGAGGTCTTGGGTCGACGGGCGCACGCCCAGCCAGGTGCGCAGCACCGCAGGGAAGAAGAAGCTGTCGACCAGCGGCAGGCCCACCGGGTTGCCGTTGACGTAGAACACCGTGCCGCGCTTGGGCACGTACTCGATGGTCATCACGTCGTTGGGGTTCAGGCGCTTGATGTGGGCAAACTGCTCGCCCATCATGCGGATCGACGGGATCAGGCGGAAGAACTCTTCGCGGCTGCTGTTGAGCTCGATGCCGCGGGTGATCACCTTGCCCAGTTCATCCACGCGCATGCCTTGCAGCATCACGAAGCGCAGCACCTTGGGGCCGTTGGCGGCAAACACCATCTCGGGCTTGCTCGATTTTTGCGACACGTACAGCCCCACCGTGTAGAGCTTGGCCACCGCGCGGTAGCTGATGCCGCTGCCGTTGAGCGTGAGGTTCGCGCCTTCGATCTTGATGGTGCTGGGGTACTGCACACCCGCCAGCTCGGCCGGTTGCGCCAGGGCCGACCCGGACAGCAGGCCGGTTCCAAGCACCACGGCGGCTGTGGCCTGCCCGAAAGCGCGGCCCAAGCGTTTGAATCCTGCGAAGCTCGACGTCATGTTCTCTGTGATGGTCCCTGCGGGCCCATCGGCTGTCCTGTGCATAAATTGTTACTTTCGCGTGACGAACTTCAACCCTGGTTTGCCCTGTGCGCCAAGCGGCATCCCCGAGCTGCGTGGGTGCCGCCACGAGCACCCTGCTAAACTGAACCGATGTTCATCTCACGCAAACGTTCAGCAGGTTCGCGCGACCGGGGGGCATGGCCCTGGCGACGCTGCGCGCAATCCTGACGCCTCACGGCTGCGGCCCATCATAGGTGTCGCTTCACGTGGTGAAAGCCGCCTAACGGGGGCAAACCGTAAGCGGCAGTAAGGCTGAACGCGGGCTCCACCCTTCAGAGGGTGGGCTCAACGATGACAATGCGGTGCAAACCCTAGGGCCCCCTGATGCGCCCAGGCTGCACCCCCAGGCCCTGAAAGGCCCATCCCATGATCACCGAACAAGATTTCCAGGCGCTGGCTGCCCAAGGGCACAACCGCATCCCCGTGGTCGCGCAGGCCCTGGCCGACCTCGACACCCCGCTGTCGCTCTACCTCAAGCTCACGCAAGGCAAGCCGCTGAGCTTCCTGCTCGAATCGGTGGTGGGCGGCGAGCGCTTCGGGCGCTACTCCTTCGTCGGCCTGCCGGCACGCACGCTGGTGCGCGCCACCGGCACCGCCGTCGAGGTGGTCACCGATGGCCAGGTGGTCGAGCGCCACGACACCAACCCGCTCGACTTCATCGCCCAGTACCAGACCCGCTTCAAGGCCGCCGTGCCAGCGGGCTTGCCGCGCTTCTGCGGTGGCCTGGCGGGCTACTTCGGCTACGAGACGGTGCGCCACATCGAGCACCGCCTGGCCAAGACCAAGAAGCCCATGGGCATCGGCACGCCCGACATCTTGCTGCTGCAGTGCGAAGAGCTGGCCGTGATCGACAACCTCGCCGATCGCCTCTACCTCATCGTCTATGCCGACCCCGCACAGGCTGGCGCCTACGACCGCGCGGTGGCCCGCATCGCCGAGCTGCAGGCGCAGCTCAACGCGGTGGTGCCGGTGCCGCCGATCACGCCGCTGCCTGAAGGCGAGCGCCACCCGGTGGAGCGCCACTTCGCCAAGGCCGACTACGAGCAGGCCGTGTTGAAGTGCAAGGACTACATCGCCGCGGGCGATTGCATGCAGGTGGTGATCGGCCAGCGCCTGCAAAAGCGCTTCACCGCCTCGCCGCTGACGCTGTACCGTGCGCTGCGCTCGCTCAACCCGAGCCCCTACATGTACTACTACGACATGGGCGACCACCATGTCGTGGGCTCCAGCCCCGAGATCCTCGTGCGGCAAGAGCGCGCCAAAGATGGCGGCGAGACCGTCACCATCCGCCCGATCGCCGGCACCCGGCCGCGCGGCGCCACGCCCGACATTGACGTGGCCAACGAGCGTGAACTGCTGGCCGACCCCAAAGAGCGTGCCGAGCACGTCATGCTCATCGACCTGGCCCGCAACGACATCGGCCGCATCGCCCAAACCGGCAGCGTCAAGGTCACCGAGGCCTTTGGCATCGAGCGCTACTCGCACGTCATGCACATCGTCAGCAACGTCGAGGGCACGCTCAAAGCCGGCATGACCGGGCTCGATGTGCTGCGCGCCAGCTTCCCCGCAGGCACGCTCAGCGGCGCGCCCAAGATCCGCGCGATGGAGATCATCGATGAGCTCGAACCCGTGCAGCGCGGCATCTACGGCGGCGCCGTGGGCTACCTCAGCTTTGCCGGTGACATGGATGTGGCGATCGCCATCCGAACTGGCGTCATCAAGGACCAGACCCTGTACGTGCAGGCCGGCGCCGGTGTGGTGGCCGACTCCGTGCCCGAGCTGGAATGGCAGGAAACCGAGGCCAAGGCCCGCGCGGTGATCCGCGCGTCCGAAATGGTGGAGCAGGGCCTGTGAGCCCCCGCCATCGCCTGAACCCCAACGCCTGCCCCACAGCCTGAGGAGCCGACCATGCTGCTGATGATCGACAACTACGACAGCTTCACCTTCAACCTGGTGCAGTACTTCTGCGAGCTCGGTGAAGAAGTCAAGGTGGTGCGCAACGACGAGGTCACCCTCGACGAGATCGCCGCCATGAAGCCCGACCGCCTGGTGCTCTCGCCCGGGCCCTGTTCGCCCGCTGAGGCCGGCATCTGCGTGCCCGCCTTGCAGCGCTTCACCGGCCAGCTGCCCATCCTGGGCGTGTGCCTGGGCCACCAGTCCATCGGTGCGGCCTTGGGCGGCAAGGTGATCCGCGCGCAGGTGCAGATGCACGGCAAGACCAGCGTCATCCACACCGATCAACAGGGTGTGTACGCCGGCCTGCCCGCAGACTTCACCGTGATCCGCTACCACTCGCTGGCCATCGAGCGCGCCACGCTGCCCGACTGCCTGGCCATCACCTCCACCACCGACGATGGCGAGATCATGGGCGTGCGCCACAAGGGCCCGCAGACGGATGCGAACTTCGCCCCGCTGGAAGGCGTGCAGTTCCACCCCGAGTCCATCCTGACCGAGCACGGCCACGCCATGCTGGGCAACTTCCTGAAGATGTGAGGCCCCCGCCATGAGCCAGATCACCGATCAACAGGCCCTGCAGCGCGTCATCGAGCACCGCGAGATCTTCCACGACGAGATGCTCGGCCTCATGCGCCGCATCATGCAAGGCGAGGTCTCGCCCGTGGTGATGGCCGGCCTCATCACCGGCTTGCGCGTCAAGAAGGAAACCGTGGGCGAGATCAGCGCAGCCGCCACGGTCATGCGCGAGTTCGCCACCCCCGTGGCGGTCGATGACACCGACACCCTGGTCGATTTGTGCGGCACCGGCGGCGACGGTGCCCACACCTTCAACATCTCGACCACCGCCATGTTCGTGGCCGCCGCCGCTGGCGCCCGCGTGGCCAAGCACGGTGGCCGCAGCGTGTCGTCGAGCACCGGCAGCGCCGACGTGCTCGAAGCCCTGGGCGTGGCCATCAACCTCAACCCCGAGCAAGTGGCCACCTGCCTGCGCGACACCGGCGTGGGCTTCATGTTCGCGCCCAACCACCACGGCGCCATGAAGCACGCCGCGCCTGTGCGCAAAGAGCTGGGCGTGCGCACGCTGTTCAACATCCTCGGCCCCTTGACCAACCCGGCCGGCGCCAAGAACCAGCTCATGGGCGTGTTCCATGCCGACTTGGTCGGCATCCAGGCTCGCGTGCTGCAGCGCCTGGGCTCCAAGCACGTGCTGGTCGTGCACGGCCGCGATGGCCTCGACGAGATCACCTTGTCGGGCGACACCCTGGTGGCCGAACTCCAAGACGGCGAGGTGCGCGAGTACACCATCAACCCCGCGCAGTTCGGCATCGCCGAGCACGACGGCAGCCTGCTCAAGGCCACCAGCCGCGAGGCCTCGCTGGCCATCGTGCAGCGCGTGATTGACAACGAGCCGGGCCCCGCCCGCGACATCGTGCTGCTCAACGCCGGTGCCGCGCTGTACGCCGGCAACGTGGCCGACAGCCTGGCCGATGGCGTCGAGCGCGCCCGTGCCGCCCTGGCCAGTGGCGCCGCCGCGCACAAGCTCGGCGCCTTCATCGCCGCCACCAAGCGCATCGCCGCCGCTTGACCCCCGCCTGATCCCCAAGAGGTCCACCATGTCCGACATCCTGGCCAAGATCGTGGCCGTCAAGCACGAAGAGATCGCCGCCGCCCTGGCCCACACGTCGCTGGCCACCATCCGCGCCCAGGCCGAAGCCCGCAACCGCGACCTCGCGGATGTGCGCGATTTCGTCGGCGCCCTGCGCAGCAAGATCGCCGCCGGCCAAGCCGGTGTCATCGCCGAGGTCAAGAAGGCCAGCCCCAGCAAGGGCGTGATCCGCGAGCATTTCGTGCCGGCCGAGATCGCCGCCAGCTACGCCCAGCACGGCGCCGCTTGCCTGAGCGTGCTGACCGACGAGCGCTTCTTCCAAGGCCACGTCCAGTACCTGCAGCAAGCGCGTGCAGCCTGCAGCCTGCCCGTGCTGCGCAAAGACTTCATGGTCGACGCCTACCAGGTGTACGAGGCCCGCGCCATGGGCGCCGACTGCATCCTGCTGATCGCCGCCTGCCTCGATGACGCCCAGATGGCCGACCTCGAAGCCCTGGCCCACGAGCTGGGCATGGCCGTGTTGGTCGAGGTGCACGACGGCGACGAACTCGACCGCGCCTTGAAGCTCAAGACCCCGCTGGTCGGCATCAACAACCGCAACCTGCGCACCTTCGAGGTCACGCTCGAGACCACGCTGGGCCTGCTGCCGCGCGTGCCTGCTGATCGCTTGCTGGTCACCGAGTCCGCCATTCTGGCCGCAGCCGATGTGCAGCGCATGCGCGCCGCCAACGTGCACGCCTTCTTGGTCGGCGAGGCCTTCATGCGCCAGCCCGACCCGGGTGCGGCCCTGGCGCAGATGTTTGCCTGAGCTGCGGCCCTCATCGTCTTCCTTCGTCCTTCATCGCCCCGCACGACCCGATGGCCCGACCCCGCAAGGCAAGCGTTGCCGATGACACTGCATCGGCCCAAGCGGGTTTGTTCGGCGATGCCGGTGATGCGGGCGAGGAGCGCGCAGCGTCCGAGGCTCAGGCCGCCTCCCTGGCTGCCGATCCGGCCCTGGCGGTTCGCGATGTGCAGCAGGCCTGGCAAGACCTCCCCGCCGACTGGGCGCCTGTGCTCGAAGCCTTTCGCCACAGCGCAGGCGGCCAGGCCCTGCTGGCGCGCCTGCAAGCGCGGCTGGACGCCGGCGCCACCGTCTACCCGCCCGTGCCGCACTGGCTGGCCGCTGTGCGTGCCACGCCGTTGGCCCAGGCCCGCGTCGTCATCCTCGGGCAAGACCCCTACCACGGCCCCGGCCAGGCCCATGGCCTGAGCTTTTCGGTGCCGCACGGCCAGCCCATCCCGCCCAGCCTGCGCAACATCCGCAAAGAGCTGGTGCGCGACCTGGGCCTGCCCTTGCCTGACCACGGCTGCCTGCAAGCCTGGTGCGCCCAAGGCGTGCTCTTGCTCAACACCGTGCTCACGGTGGAAGATGGCCAGGCTGCCGCCCACGCCGGCTGGGGCTGGGAGGCCCTCACCGACGCCCTGATCGCCGCAGTGGCGGCCCAGCCGGGGCCGCGCGTCTTCATGCTGTGGGGCGCGCACGCCCAGCGCAAGCGCGAGCTCATTGCCGCGGCGCAAGGCCCCGGCACGCAGGTGCTGGTGCTGCAAAGCAACCACCCCTCGCCCCTGTCGGCCACGCGTCCGCCTGCGCCCTTTGTGGGCAACGGCCACTTCTCGCAGGCCCGCGATGTCATCGCCGCCCACGCACCGAGCGCCCAAGAAAAAAGCCAGCGCCTGGATTGGTCGCTGGCTTGATCGGGGCGTGAGCCTTCAGGCGATGGGGCTCAGAAGTACACCAGGCCGTAGATGCCGAAGTGGTCGCCCTTGACCTTGTCACCGGGATAGGTCTTCGAGGTGTATTCCTGCGTGGCATAGCGGGCCTTGAAGGCCAGCTCAGGTGTCACGAAGTACTCGGCTTCGATCAACGGCGCGGTGTTGGACTTGAACTTCTCGTTGGCCGAGCTGTCGAAATCGACCTTCAACTCAGCGCCCGTCGATTGACGCAGGCCCAGGCCCACGCGCCAGTTCGGGTCCAGGCTGTAGTGCAGCACCAGGTCGATGGGCCAGCGCGAGAACGTGGCGCTGCCGTTCTTGGCTTCCACCGTGTCAAAGTGGTAGCCCACCGACAGCTCCAAGGCCACGGGGCTGGCCGGGAAGCGGTACTCCAGGCCGCCACGCAGGTCGACCGTGCCGCCCGCATGGATGGTCTTGGTGTCACCGTTGGTGAACTGCACCTTGCCGAGGTTGTCGCCACCGAAGGTGATGCCCAGCGCGCCAATGAGGCGGAAGGGCGAGGCGTACGCCGGTTGCGCGAGGTTCTGCGCTTGAGCGCTCAGGGCCAGCACACTCAGCAGGCCAACAGCAAACTTCTTCAATTCAATCTCCATGGGTGGGTCGGTGTTTTGCGCCCGGCAAGGGCTCAGCGGAAGTAGTAGGTCAGGGCCAGGCTGAAGCTGTTGGCACCGTAGCGCTTGCCGTTGTCGCCGTAGTCAACGCTTGCACTGCCGTAGGGCGTATCCAACGCCTCTGATTTCAACCTGAAACTCTCATGGATACCTCTTGCTGAAAGGCTCAACCCCGAGGTGACATGCCACTCAACCTCGGCGTACGCACCCATTGAACTGCTGTATCGGGAGTGGAAATCGTATTTGCCCGGCACTGTTTTGGTGGTAACGCCGTCTGACACCTGGTAGGGGTAGTCGTCCTTGTGATCGCGCAACTTGGCCCTCAGGCTCTTGCGTGCACCCACGCCGACAGACCAACGCTCGCTCAGCGACATCGACAGCCCCAGCTCGATGGGGTGTCTGCTGAAACTATGCCAGCCTGACAAGCCGGCTGCCCCATCGGTTTCGTAGGCCGCCGCCATCTTGATACCGATGGGCCAGTCGGCGGGCTGCAGCCGCAGGCCCAAGCGAAGATCCAAGCCGGCACCAGCACTGATGTCCTCGTCGTAGATGGTTTCTGTGCCGATGATCTTGATCTTGATCGGTGCAAGGGTGTTCCCACCCCACGCATACCCCACCCCCACATAAGGCCGCCACCATCCTGGCGCAGCCGCCGGCGCGTCGTCCTCGTCAGCCCACGCAGGCTGGGCCCATGCAGCGGCCATGAGCAAGGCGCATGTCAAACGTTTCATGTCTGTCCCTGGGTTGTGTCTGGGCTGAAATCTAGCCGAGATTCTGGGTCTGTGGCCCGGGCACGTCTCCTTCCCCCAAATCAGGGGTCAGGCTGCATGACAATGCGCCATGCCTGAGGCCCGTGCCACGCCCGTGTCGGCGCGGTCTCCGCCATCCCCTCCGCCACATCCCCGACCGCCCATGCGCCTGGCCCTGCTGTCCCCGCTGCCCCCCGAACAGACCGGCATCGCCGACTACGCTGCACGCTGCCGCCTGGCGCTCAACCAGGCCGGCGTCGAGGTGCTCACGCCCCTGCAGGGCCAGCGTCCCATCACCAGCCTGGCGGCGGCCAAGGCCTGGGTGGCCGAGCGCGATTGGCGCCGCGTCGACGTGGTCCATGCCGAGTTGGGCGTGGGCCGCATGGCCGAGTTCTACACCTTGTGCGCGCTGGCCGCGTTGCCGGCCCGTCCGGCCTTGTCGGCCACCTTGCATGACCCGGATCGCCTGGTGTGGCAGCCCATCAGCGGCCTCAGCCGATGGGCCTGGCACAGCGCCTGGCTGCCCCGTCCGGTCTCTGCCCTGCTGGGTGGCCTGGCCGCACCGTTCACCCTGATGGCCGAGCGCCGCCTGGCCCGTCAACTCGATGGTGTGGTGACGCTCACCCAAGGCGGTGGCCAGGGCTTGCTCAAGCGCATGAAGTTGCGCCCAGACGTGCTCAGCGTCATCCCCCACGGCGTGCCGGCCGTGCCCATGCGGCCGCTGCCGCCCCTGGAGCCATTGCGCGTCCTGTTCTTCGGCTTCATCCACAAGGGCAAGGGCATCGAAGACCTCATCGATGCCATCGGCCGCTTGCGGGCCCGTCACCCGGATCAGGCTGGCCGCGTGCGCCTGACCATCGCTGGGGGCACGGCGCCAGACTTCGCCTACGGCCGACGCGGCAGTTACGTCGCCGAACTGCAGGCCCGCATCGAGCGACGCGGCATCGCCACCCAGGTCGACTGGGAGCTCAACGTCGACGAGCGCGACATCCCCGACCTCGTCCAGCGCCACCACCTCACGGTGCTGCCCTACCGAGAGCCGCATCACCTGTGGTCGCTGGGGCAATCGCGTGGCAGCAGCGGTGTGTTGGCCTGGGCCCTGGCCTGCGGCCGTGGTGTCATCGTGTCGAGCGCGCGCTCGCTGGCCGAAGAGGCCGAGGCCGGCATCGGGGCCACCTACCCGCAAGGCGATGTCGCTGCGCTCACGCAACAGATGCTGGCCGTGCTCACCGAACCCCAGCGCTTGCAGGCCTGGGCCGAGCGCGCGCACGCCCTGGCCCTGACCCGAGACTGGCCCACCACCGGGCAGCGCTTCGCGGGCCACTTCCAGCGCACCGCAGAGCGTGCGCCCAACAAGCCTTCGCTGACCCTCTGACCCGCAGAGCGCAGGGCTGGGGACTGCGCGCTGTGGCGTGCGCGCCACCGTTTTTGTGGCGGCCGCGCCGAAATTTTCGATCGACTGCGCCCGAAAGTTTGCTTTCGCCAAAAAAGCTGTGCTAAAGTCTAGGGCTTCCCTGGAGGGGTGCCCGAGTGGCTAAAGGGGGCAGACTGTAAATCTGTTGGCTTACGCCTACGCTGGTTCGAATCCAGCCTCCTCCACCAGGGAAACCTGTTTGACGAAGCAGGTGCTCCGCGCTGATGTGCGGGGCACCTGTGGCTCCCGAGCGGGAGTAGTTCAATGGTAGAACCTTAGCCTTCCAAGCTAATGACGCGGGTTCGATTCCCGTCTCCCGCTCCAGGCTAAGTGATGTTCAAGCCACGTTTTGCGCCAGGCTTCGAGCTTCTGTCACAAACAGCGTGTTAGAGTTGCGGTCTTCGCAGTGTGGTGACTTCGGTCGACACAGGTTTGGGTTCCGGTGCCACGGGATTCGAGTCCAAGCCTGTGTCGATGCCCATGTGGCTCAGTGGTAGAGCACCCCCTTGGTAAGGGGGAGGTCGGCAGTTCGATCCTGCCCATGGGCACCACACCTC
>Ga0228699_1000799_pt1 | contig 20034 bp, 18 predicted proteins | sample McNCre217_Aug_MG_FD_178016 | JGI IMG/M metagenome (GOLD analysis project Ga0228699, IMG submission 178016) | Freshwater microbial communities from McNutts Creek, Athens, Georgia, United States - 2-17_Aug_MG | ecosystem: Environmental > Aquatic > Freshwater > Creek | place: USA: Georgia... | reverse complement strand
AAAATTAATATGGAACTATTCCATATACTGGAGTTACCGCAATGGGAGATGTGGATGAGCGATAACGATTTTGTCGCTGTTCGGCGCGAGTTATGTGCACTATACGAAACCAACGCAGAGTTCATGGAGACCCATGGCAGGGGTATAAAGCCAAAAAGATATCAAAGCCCAAAAAATACAAAGAAGAAGAAGGCCCGTGACCAGTCATGAATAAAAGGATGATGAGATGCATAGCCAAGTGGAAAGAGCGAGAGAAAACTAGTATTCGCTCCAATAAGCAGGCATTACTCGATCTGATGTTATCCATTGAAATGACTCCTGAAATGCAGGGTCTTTTGGATGATCTAGTTGCGGACAGAATAACTGTTAGTGAATGTTATAATCGGATAATGGATTCACTCCCAAAAGTTCAATATGATAGTGCACCATCGGGTGCGGCGATTTGGGATAGGATTATTGAAAAGGATCAAAAGAAACTGGCTACCGGGAGAAGGGCTAGAAAGAAGGGTGGATTATTTCGAAATCGCATCACGAAAGAGACGATGATAGATGCGATGTCTTATGTCGAAATGACTCCAGAAATGCAGAGTCTACTGGATGATCTAGTTGCCGACAGGATAGAGATAATTGAGTATACCAAAAGACTAATGAAATTGTGGGATGAGCGGCGTGCTGGTGGTATTCTTCCGCCCCTTAATGAGCGGTGATACTTATTTTTAAACTTTGGTCAATCCATAACCATCAAATCGTCAATAAATAGCCTGTCATATTCCAGAAAAACATGGATTTTCCTGTACTAACGTACTATTGATTTGAAAATGATAAATAAACTATAGACTTAACGAGATAAGTCTACCCAGAAGAGACACAGTGAGAGAATTACATAAGAATGGCAATTAAATTTAACCACCAGACGGACACGATATCGACATCGTCTGCTAGGGTATTGAAGCTCAAGGATACACAGGGTCTGCAGTTACCGATTGGTTTAACTGTGGAGAGGCCTGTTGCCGATACTGGGACGATCCGATTTAATCGGGATACTGAATCACTAGAAGTATTCGGTATAAAGGAATGGCAGAGCTTAAAGCCCAAACTCAACATTCACCGGTACAGTTTTACATCGAGCATCACGTGGGTTGTTCAACATAACATGAACACCACCAGATTTCGAGAGACGTTGATGACGGAAGATGGTGGCAGATTTTACGCACAAATCAAGATCATTGATTTAAACAGTTTTGAGGTCATAATGACTGAAGAGACCACTGGTTATGTTGACATAATCTTTGATGAGACGAATGAGAACATTATATATGGAAATTAAAATCCCAAAACGAGAACTACATTTGGCGGCATATATGAAGGCTGCTGGCGCAACATTTATCAATTATGTTAGCGGTGCATTTATTTTTGAGAGTGATATATCGGATACTGAATGGCGAGTCCGTCATTCAAACTCGGAGGCATTGCGAGTTGACCGCGAACTATTCACTTTGAAAACATTCTTCCAGAAAGAATATTGATATGAGAATTTCGGAAATTATCATTGAGGATGCGGAGTCGAATGACATCATTTCATTGTGGCATGGTGGTCGTGGGCTGGAGCATTCTTTTTCCGAAATTGTACCGAATGCTAAGGGAAGATGGGAACATGGTCCCGGTTTATATTTGACAACATCATATAACCGCGCATCATCCTATGCCAAGGGTAGTAGAAAAGTATATAAAGTGTCATTCCGAAAGGGGACTGATATTCGCAAAGTTAAAATTCCTATTGAGGATGTTTTGGATTTTGCGAAAAAGTACGTTGTTGGCCGAAAACGTGAGGAATTCCTTGATTATATTCGTTCAAATATGGAACGAATGGGCTCTGAAACTGAGGTGGATGCCAATGTATTTTTGAATTTGTTGGTCAATGATGAGGCGATTGCATCCAGTAAGACTCCTATTTTGGTCAAGTTTCTGGTGGACCATGGCATTGATTATTCAATTGTTCGCAATTATGGCGGGTCTGGGGAGACGGTTGTTGTATTGTTTAACCGGGCAAAAATCGTGAAGGTTGAGGTGTATTCTGCCAGAAAGATTGATCCGAATGAATTCGACATTCAATTCATGCATGAAGCAGTGCTTGATCCTGAGGGCTGGGGAACTACTGAATACAATACAAATGTTGATTATTTGGGGCTAAAAGTCCAGATGGCTCCCAGCACATTTTTAATGTTGTCGCATCCTCTTGGCTCCAGTGAGACGAATTCTGAAGTGGAAAAACATATGGCTGCTGGCGGTAAAATTGCGCATCCATTCTTGGAAATCAAGATTCCACCAGAGTGGGATGAGGGCAACTTCCAATCTCCTGTAAAAGTGGTTGGACATGAAGGTCGTAATAGAATGACTCAGTGGATTAAACTGCATGGGGATAATCCTATTCAGGTTAATTTAATCCCTAGGGGTGGGTTGCGCCGTCGTGATTTGTCTGACGATTGGATCAAAGAATTGTCGCATGGCATCGTTAGCCAAGATGGGCATTTGGTGGTCAGGCCATTTGACCCGGACTCTGCATCATAAAGTATAAATACAATACACCGGAAGGTAATATACCATCTTTTGGTGCATTTAAGGGAAGAGATAATTCTTTATTTTTTGTGCTATTTGTGATTAGTTATAGTTGCAAATGCTAAATAAAGACGCAGGGAACCGTTTCTCTGTAGATTGAAGAGACAGGCGAAGTGGATTCCACGCTGGGTACAAGAATGTACTCGGTCTCAACAAAAATGGCTAAAACTATTCTAGCCAGTCTTTAATTAAGGATTATTTTAAATGGCACAATTCCCAATTTTCCATGGTATTTCCATGGCAAACAACTCATGGATCGAAAACCTATACGTCGAGCGTCTAGTTGCTGATCCAATCCCAGTTCAACCCGGTCGTGTTTGGTTCAATTCCACCGACAAGAAAATGCGTTTCTCTACTTTGGACGCTACTGGTTCTGTTATTACCCGTGATTTCTTCATTCCTGAAGACCTAAGCGCAGTTCTTTTCGATGCCAAGTCATACACTGACGGCAAAATCGCTGACCTTATCAATGGCGCTCCTGCTGTTCTTGACACCCTCAAAGAACTAGCTGATGCCATCGCTGCTGATCCTAACTTTGCTACTACCGTGGCTAAGAACTTGGCTGACACCAAGGCCTATTTGGACGCTGAAATCGTCACTGTTAACGCTTCTGTGACTGCTGAAGCTGCTGCTCGCGTGGCTGGTGACAACACCCAAGCCGCTGCTCTAGCCGCTGAAGCCGCCCGTGCTACTGCTGCTGAAGGCGTGCTTGACAGCCGTGCTACTGCCCTAGAAGGCCGTGCTACTGCCGTTGAAGGTGGTCTAGCCGCTGAAATCGCTCGTGCCGAAGGTGCTGAAGCCGGTCTAAGTGCTGACATCTCTGCCGAAGCTACCCGCGCAAAAGCCGCTGAAGCTGGTCTAACTGCTTCTGTTGCTGCCGAAGCTACCCGCGCTCAGAATGCTGAAGCTGGTCTTTCTGCTGATATCGCCGCTGAAGCTGCTGCTCGCGCTCAAGGTGACACCACCAACGCTAACGCCATCAACGCCGAAGCCGTGCGTGCTCAAGCCGCCGAAGCTCAACTAGGCACTGATCTAGCCGCTGAAGCCACCACCCGCGCTGCTGCTGACACTGCTAACGCTGCTGCTATCGCATCTGAAGCTACTCGCGCCCAAGGTGCTGAAGCCGGTCTAAGCGCTGCTATCGCTTCTGAGACTACCCGCGCTCAAGACGCTGAAGTTGCTCTTTCTGGTCGCGTTTCTGCTGAAGTTACCCGTGCTCAAGCCGCTGAAGCCAAACTAGGTTCTGACCTAGCCGCTGAAACTGCACGTGCACAAGCTGCTGAAGCTCAACTAGGTACTGACCTAACTGCTGAAACTGGCCGTGCAATGGCTGCTGAAACCGTTCTAACCAACGCTGTTGCCGCCGAAGCTACCCGCGCTCAAGCCGCTGAAGCTGGTCTTTCTGCTGACATCAGCACCGAAGCCGGTCGTGCTCAAGCTGCTGAAGCTGCTCTAACTGCCTCTATCAATGCTGAAGTTGCTCGCGCTACTGCTGCTGAAGGTGTGTTGGACGGTAAAGTTGCTGCTGAAGTTGTTCGCGCTACTGCCGCTGAATCTGCTCTAGGCGTGCGTATCGACAACGTTCTTGCTAACGTTGATCCAGCCGCTATCGACAGTATCAGCGAATTGCTAACTGCATTCCAAAATGCTGACAGCAACCTAATGACCACCATCTCCAACCTAAGCATCGACACTTCTGGCGCTACTGCTGCTGAAGCTACTCGTGCCAAGGCTGCCGAAGCTGCTATCGCTGCTGACCTAAGTGCTGAAGTTGTGCGTGCACAAGCTGCTGAAAGCGTGCTAACTTCTGCCGTTGCTGCTGAAACTACTCGTGCACAATCTGCCGAAGCTGGTCTAAGCGCCGACATCGCTGCTGAAGTTGTTCGTGCACAGGGTGCCGAGGCTGGTCTAGCTTCTGATATCTCTGCCGAAGCTGCTGCTCGTATCGCTGGTGATGCCACCAACGCTGCTGCCGTGGTTGCTGAAGCCAACCGTGCCAAAGCTGCTGAAGCTCAACTCGGTACCGATCTAGGCACTGAGACTGCTGCTCGTATCGCTGGTGATCAAGCTCTTGACAGCCGTGTTACCACTGTCGAAGGTCAAGTTAACGGTAAGATCGGTGATCTAACTGGTCTAACCACTGGTGCTAAGACCACTATCGTTGCTGCTATCAACAGCGCTGAAGCTCAAATCGTTCAACTCGGTTCTGACCTAAGCACTGAAGTTGCTCGCGCTCTTGCCGCTGAAGCCGCTGTTCAAGCTGCTGCCGCTGCCGACGCTTCTGCTAAGGCCAACGCTGCCCAAGCCGCTGCTCAGTCTTATGCTGACGGTAAAGTCGCCGACGAAGCCACTGCCCGTATGTCTGCTGATGCTGCTCAAACTGCTGCTCTAAATGCCGAAACTGCACGTGCACAAGCTGCCGAAGCCGGTCTAACCGCTTCTATCGCTGCCGAAGCCACTGCTGCTCGCGCTGCCGAAGTTGCATTGGGTCAACGCATTGATGCTGAGCACGCTGAGCACATCGCCAACGAAGCCCAGATTCGTTCTGACTTCAACGCTACTCGTTACACCTTCCAATCCGGTGTTGCTGCCACTACCCACATTGTGTCACACAACCTAGGTGCTAACTTCGTGACTTTCACTGTCATGGTTGAGCGTGCTGACGGTTCTTATCGCAACGACATCGTTAGCGTTGAAGAATTCGACGGTAACACTCTAAAAGTGTACTTGGCAGAAGCTGCCAAGATCAAGATCGCCGTTCAGTCTATGACTGGTCTTTGATCTTAGATTGGGATGATTTTATTAAATTGTCCCATGCATAAGAATGAAAATGGGGGGCCTTCTGGCTTCCCATTTTTTTGTCTGAATAAGACGATAGTTTATGTGAAAAGATATTCAGGTATTGGATCATCGACTTGGATGAAAGATAAATAGAGGTATGAAAACCTTACCTAATATTTGGATTGATAGTCTGACTAAATTCGATGATGTGGTGACACAGATCGAAATAAGTTTGGCCATTTTGAAAGAAAATGCCCAAGAAGCGGATTTCTTGGACGCGAATGTGAAGAGAAAATACAGTAACGATGTCCTATATATGAAGCAATTCTTTGAGCGGGCAGAATTTCTAGCACGAGGTCGATGAAATGAGTACCAGTAATCACAATCAACAGATTTATGGCTGGTTAGAGAAAATCGAGGCCAACATTGCCAAATTCAAAAACTGGACTGATGTCACGGATGAAGACAGGATTGAGTTCATCACTCACCAGTACCATCTAGTTATGTTGATCCATAGAGCGTTGAATGGGCAAGTTATTTTCGTGGGCGCTAGACCCATAGAACAAATTTAAAAACAAGGATATATACAATGTCAACAAATGATATTCGCATTTTAGGCGACGTTGAAGTCTCTGGTGCACTAAGTTTCGGCAAGAACTTTGCTGATTTTCCAGTAGACCCAAAACCCCGCACTATCGTGGTGAAACAGGGTGTTCCATACATTTATACCGAACTCATTAACGGTTCTGGTTATTTCTCATGGCAACCCATGGGCCTAAAGCAGGCTTCATATTTGCACACACAGGGTGTTGCAAGTACTGCATGGACTGTTACCCACAACTTCAATTCAACTGATTTCGCATACTTTGTCTATGATAACAATCACAGACTCATGCTTGCAAACATTGAAATTGTGGACAATAATACCGCAATCATTCACCTCTCAGAAGCCACCACCGGTACCGTGGTGATGTTCTCCCTCCAGTATGTCAATGCTGTGACTGTGGAAGCCACCTCGAATATCACGTTGGGTACTTTGACCCTACGTGATGCAAACGGTGTTATCACTGTGAACAACAATCCAGTTGCTATGGCTCAAGCCGTTGCTGCAAGTTTTGCGCAGGTTTATACCAAGGCTGAAACTGCAAAAATTGCATCTGATGCTGTGGCGGTTGAGACTGCTGCTCGTATTGCTGCTGATGCTGCTTTAAGCGCACGTATTGACGATGTGGTGAGCAACATTGATCCTGCTGCTTTGGATAGCATGACTGAAATCGTGGCTGCATTCAAGAGTGCTGATGGCAACTTGAATAATGCAATCACCTCTTTGGGCACAAGCGCTAACAGTGCTATTGCTGCTGAAGCCACTGCTCGTGCAGCCGGTGATACTGGCACATTGAATGCTGCTAAGGCATATGTGGACGGTAAGATTTTGGATGAATCAAATCTACGTGCAGACGGCGATGCAAGTGTTCTAAATCAAGCTACTTCTCACACTGATACTGCCGTTGCTGCTGAAGCATCTTTGCGTATTGCTGGTGATGCTGCCACATTGGCTGCTGGTAAGAGTTACGCTGATGACATCGTTGCAAATGAGGCGATTTCCCGTGCGTCTGGTGATGCTTCCACACTATCTGCCGCTAATGCTGCAATGGCAACTGCCGTGAATGCCGAGGCTACATTGCGTGCTTCCGCTGATGCTGCAAACTTGTCCACTGCTAAAACATATGCAGATGATGCCGTTGCTGCTGAGGCTGCTATTCGTACTTCTGGCGATGCTGCTACTGCACTTGGTGCCAAGAACTACACTGATTCACAGATTGATTTGGAAGCTATTGCCCGTACTTCAGGCGATGCTGCTACTTTGGCTGCTGGTAAGACTTATACTGACGGTGCAGTTGCATCTGAAGCTGCTTTCCGCACCAATGCAGTTAATGCTGCGGTCACGACTGCACAGTCATACACCGATGCCAAGATTGCAGATTCTATTGTTGCATTGACTGGCAGTGTGTCTACTGCTGCTGCAGATGCTTCTACATATACCGATGCTGCCGTTGCTGCCGAGGCAGTGCTTCGGGTTAGCGGTGATGCCGATACATTGGCTGCTGGCAAAGTTTACGCTGATGGCGTAGTTTCAAGTGAAGCTTCTCTTCGTGTTAGTGGCGATGCAGCAACTCTTGCATCTGCAAAGGCATATGCTGACTCCACAATTCAAGCTGTAATCGGTGCTGCTCCTGCTGCATTGGACACCTTGCAAGAAATCGCGGCCCAATTGGCATCCGACGAGTCCGCTGTTACTGCCCTCGCCTCTACTGTTGCCGGTAAGGCGTCTGCCAGTAGCGTGACTGCATTAGAGACTTTGGTTAATACTAAAGCAAGTGCAGATAGCGTTACTACTGAAACAAATGCTCGTATTGCCGGTGATGCTGCCACTTTGGCATCTGCCAAGGCGTATAGCGATGCCGCACTCGCCGGTAAAGCTGCAAAAGCCACTACATTGGCTGGTTACGGCATCACTGATGCTTACTCTAAGTCTGGCGTGGATTCCTCAGTATTGGCTGAAACCCAGCGTGCTGAAATTGCAGAAGCAGGTTTGGCCGCTAATATTGCATCAGAATCAATCCGTGCAGTGGCTGCTGAGACTGCATTGAGCAACCGCATTGCCGATCTAAAGGGTGTGTCAGTTGTTGCCGCCGATTTGGCCCCTGTTGCCACCTCTGGTCTGTATTCTGATCTAATTGGCACTCCTACTGCTGTTTCCGCATTCAGCAATGATGTTGGCTATCAAACTGCTGCTGCAGTGGCTAATGCTATCTCCGGTAAAGCTGATATCGTTTCAGTGAATCAGGGCCTAGCACTAAAAGCAAATGCTGCTGATGTTTCAGTTGCATTGAGCCAAAAGGCAGACAAATCCGGTCTATTCTCTGGCCGTTATGCTGATCTAACCGGTGCTCCTGCTGCTGTTTCTGCATTTACTAACGATGCTAATTATCAATCGGGTGCTGCAGTTGACGCCAAGATTCAAGCTGTCATCGGTGCTGCTCCATCTTCATTGAAGACATTGGGTGATTTGGCGACTGCGTTGGCTAACGACGAGTCTGCTGCTGCTGCACTGACCAATCAGGTTTCTGCACTAAGCACCACTGTTTCCGGTAAGGCTGACAAAGCAACTACATTGGTAGGTTATGGCATCACTGATGCATATACCAAGATTGCGGTGGATGCAGCGTTGGATCACAAAGCAAACATCACCAGCTTGGCTTCCGTTGCAACTTCTGGTCGCTATACTGATTTAACGGGCACTCCTACTGCGGTTTCTAGCTTCACAAACGATGCTGGTTATCAGAATGCTTCACAAGTTCAAACAGCAATCGCTGCTGCGGGTTACGCTGCTGCCTCTGCATTGAGCACAGTTGCATTGACTGGTGCGTATGCGGATTTGACTGGCAAACCAACATTGTTCTCTGGCTCTTATGCAGATTTGACTGGCAAACCAACATTGTTCTCTGGCTCTTATGCAGATTTGACCAACAAGCCTGCATTGTTCTCGGGCAGTTATGCAGATTTGATCGGCAAGCCAGCATTGTTCTCTGGCAACTATTCTGATCTACGTGGTCTACCCACACTACCCACAAATGTGTCCGACTTGACCAACGATGCTGGTTATCAGACTGCTGCCCAAGTTTCTGATTCAATTCAATCAGTGGTGGGTGCTGCACCGGGTGCACTGAACACATTGGCTAAGATCGCAACGCAATTGGCGGCTGATGAAATTTCTTTGGCTAATATGGTTTCTACCGTCTCCGGTAAAGCTGACAAAGCAACTACTTTGGCTGGTTATGGTATCACTGATGCGTACACCAAGACTGCAGCGGATGCCAAGTTGGTTCTAAAAGCTGATCAAACTTATGTTGATAATCAGTTGGCATTGAAGGCAAACGCTTCTGATTTGGCTGCATTGTCAAGCAAAGTGTATGCGGATGGTGTTGCTAGTTCCACTTTGGCTTCTGCTAATACCTACACTGACACGAAAGTGGCTGCATTGGTGGCTTCTGCTCCTGCCGCACTAGACACTTTGAACGAATTGGCAACAGCTTTGGGCAACGATGCAAACTTCGCAACCACGACTGCTACTTCATTGGGCAATCGGTTGCGCGTGGACATCGACACCCAGAGTCTATCTGCATCACAGAAAGTCAATGCTCGCACTAACCTAGGTTTGGCAGCAGTGGCATCTTCTGGTGCTTATGCTGATTTGTCTGGTAAGCCCACTATTCCTACTGCAGTGTCAGGTTTGACCAACGATGCCGGTTACTTGTCACAAAGTGGTGTGCGTAATGCAATTTCAGTGTCTGGTGGCTTGACTTATAACGCGACTACGGGTGTGATCGGGTTTGTGGATGCAGTGACTTCTGTTGCTGGCAAGACTGGTGTTGTCGTGTTGACCACGGCTGATATTGGTGAAGATTCATCTGCAAAATACTATACGGATGCTCGTGCACGCGCTGCGGTGTCGTTTGTTGCTGGCGCTGCCGGTTATAACGCTGCTACTGGTGTGATTTCAATCCCCACCAACACGTCACAATTGACTAACGGTGCCGGGTTCTTGACTTCATACACTGAAACAGACACCTTGGCTTCCGTGACTGCACGTGGTGCGACCACTTCAACTGCCGTGTCGTTAAACGGCGGGGTGAACACTTCTGTTGTGGTAATTGATAGTCTTGGCACTATCGATACTGCATCGTTGGTGACCTCCACGACTGCTGCGTCACAGGTGTTGGATACAAACGCTATTTCCGCTGTTCGTACAGTGAAATACTTGGTGCAAATTACTTCTGGTACTGCATATCAATCCATCGAAATGATGGTCTTGCATGATGGTACTAACGTGAATCTAGTGGCGTATGCCAATATTTCCACGGGCGGTGATTTGGCTGCGTTTGATGCAGATATCAGCGGCGGTAACATGCGGTTGTTGGTGACTCCAGTGAATGCCGCGACAACCTTCAAGGTAATCAAGACTGCAGTAGCCGTCTGATCTAAATAGAAATATGAATCAGGGTGGTTGAAATATACCCCCTGATTAATTGAAATAAAAAGGAATTATATTATGACACGATCACGCGATTTAGCAACCATGGCTAAAGGCTATAACAGTAGCCGCAGTGCTGCTTTCGGTAAGGCTAACCCATCGGTAGTGGCATGGACCAAAACTGGTGCATTTTCTGTATCAACTGCAATGGATTTGTATGTTGAATTGGGCGGCGTAATGGCCGTTATTGGTTCCGGTACTGTTGTATCCATGCCCACCCCAGTGACTGGCACTGACTATGCAATTTGGTGTTCCACAACTGGTGCATTGAGTGCAACATCCAACTTCACTACGCCCCCATCCACTGGTGCAAAGAAACTGGGTGGCTTTCACTATGCACCGGGTGGTAATGCCACTGGTCGCACTGGTGGCGACACTACTCCTGCAATTAATGCATATAGTTTTTGGGATTTAAACTTTAAACCCGAATGCCCTGATGCACGTGGCATGACACTGGTGGCTAATAGCTTCTGGGCCGACATCTATTTATTGGGTGTGGATCATATCACTAATGGCACTTCAAAATATAACGTGACGATTGCGGATGGTGCAAGTCCACCCAAAGTTCCCGTTGCATTTGGTGGTGACGGTACTACAACTTATACTTCATTGAACTGGTGGGAATCTGCCGAAGTGATGCGCTCATATGGCAAGCGTATGCCCACATATTCAGAATTCGCTGCATTGGCATTTGGTACGACAGAGGCCGCATCATTTGGCACTGATCCAGTCAATACCATCCTTAGAGAAGCATATACTTCAAAGTGGGGCGTCATGTTGTCATCCGGTAACATGTGGATTTGGGGTGATGAATTCGGTGGCGGCGCTGCTGCTGCAGGATGGATTGCAAACACTGTGGGAAGAGGTTCCACATATCAAATGGAAAATGCCGCGCTTTTTGGTGCCAGTTGGGACCTCGGGTCGTTCTCCGGCTCGCGTGCCTCGGCTTGGGACTTCTCTGCCACGTTCTCGCTCAACAGCATCGGGGCTCGCGGGGCCTGTGACCACCTGATTCTTGGGTGAGGTGGCGGAAGCCGCCTCGTTTGTCCGCATAATTCTAATTATATAGTGGGCAATTCTAGGATAATGGTGAGTATAAAGTTGTGGGCAACTTTAAATTGGCGCGGGTACGCGCCAATTTTTTTATAAAAAGTTCAAAAATCATTTGGTGATTAATTCAAACTCTGCTACAATTCGGTCATCGCAACAACACTGAATGGTACAAACAAAATGCACACACAAGAACCTGAATCAGACATCACCAAAGATGAAAATCTCAGCTACGAGGGGATGGCAATCAATCAAAAATATCAAAGGGTTCTCCAATATCTGTATCCAATTGTCCAGACAATTCCACGAGAACATGGTGCATTCAAGGAAATGTTCCTTGATGTTTTGTTGAGCCAGCCTAATTTGTTTGTTCGTGCCGGGAAAAGCAATCAAATTTCAAAGTTGTATGAGGCCGATGCCGGGCTTGCATGTCTTCGAGAGTGCATGCAAACTGCCGTGACTCTTAAAATTAAAGCATTGACACAACATCAACATGCAGTCGCACAGGCATATATTTCCGAATGTGGAAACATGCTTGGCATTTGGATTAAAAATAGAAATAAGGCAACCAATAAGAAAAAGCAAGAAACTGTTTAAAATTTTAAAATAAGGTCAATTTGGGAATTAGCCGCGCTTTTTGGTGCCAATTGGAACAACGGGTCGAACTCCGGCTCGCGTGCCTCGAATTGGAACAACTCTGCCACGAACTCGAACAACAACATCGGGGCTCGCGGGGCCTATGACTTCCATCTCTCAGTTTTTTGCTGGATAGTATCCACGGAGCTATCCGCAGACCCATGATTTAATATTAAATCAGGTAGTCAACCGACTTGACCTGCTTCGGCGAATAGATAGTTAAAAAGAAAATACCTGCCGACTACTGAAATATGGAAAAGCGGGTGATTTTCAATAACCCAATACGCATACAACAAATGAGCAAACGAAATCGAAATCTGATGACCCGGATCATGGATATTGACAATCTGCGATTGGCATACAAGAATACTTCAAAAAACAAAAAGTATACATTCGGGTATCTGGAATTTCGGGAATACGATCAATGGAATTTGTACCAAATCCAAGACGAATTAGAAACAGGTCAATACAAAATTGGGCCATACCGTAAATTCGTGATCTACGAGCCAAAGGCACGCGAAATTTCTGCACTGGGATTTAAAGATCGGTTGATCCAGCACGCTCTTTGCAATGTAATTGGTCCAATTTTCGATAAAACGTTGCTCCCCAATACATTTGCATGCCGAAAAGGAATGGGAACTCATGCGGCATTGATGAAAATCAAAGAATATCTCAAAGACCCAACCCAAAACTTCACTCATTTCCTGAAAACGGATTTCTCAAAATACTTCGCATCCATTGATCATGATGTATTGTGGCCCATGATCGAAAAGAAGATTCATTGCAGGGCGACTCTTGCATTGATCGAGGAAATTATTCCTAGAAATCAGGTTGGAATTCCGATTGGCAGTTTGACAAGTCAACTGATGGCAAATGTATATGCATCGGAAGTTGATTATTTGATTCATCATACCTTGAAACGGCGGCATTGGGTCAGGTACATGGATGATATTGTCATTTTGGGAGATGATCCAGAAGAGTTGAGGGACATTTTCAATAAAATCCAAGAGTTTTCAAACAATGTATTGAAATTGAAGATCAGCAAATGGCAAGTATCTCCTTTGAAAAATGGGATCAACTTTGTGGGCTATCGTTCTTGGAAAACGCATACGTTAATCCGAAAAGATTCTGTCAAAAGGGCCAAGCACAAGATTAAAACGCTAAATACATCATCTGACTTGGACAAGTTTTGGGCAAGTTGGGACGGGCACACTATGTGGGCCGATTGCAATCATTTAACTCAAACTTTAAGGAAACTAAAATGCAAGAACAAATCAATACCCGCGATGACCTAGACGCATTGGTGGGCACCCCTGCCTACGCACAATTCATGGAATATTTGAAGGGCTCCATGACCCGCAAGCAAGATACTGCTGTATATCCGGACGGATATGGTCAAGTCGGATACGAAGGTGCCAAAATCGAGCCAGTATGGTCTGATGTGGAAGACCTCGCCACGATTGAGCGATTTGGCTTCACCAAGGCCGATTTCCAATAATCATTGGATTTATCTAAAACAAAAAAGGGGAGCATGTTGCTCCCCTTTTTTTGTTATTGAATGGTGACCGTTAAATTCTAACTGATATCAAACAGCCGCCCAAGGCATACCAGTTGCCTGTTTAGGGGCCTTTTGATCAGCAATTTTGTTTGCCAATGCCAACTCAAGTGACTCAATGCCTTCCGCACCAAGAGATTCTTTGACCCATTCAATCACTTTAGTCTCAGTGAGGGCATCATATGGAATTAGAGTTTGATCAGGCTGCTCAGTGAATGTGATGGTCGAAAATGTAGAGGCGGAATAATCGCCGTCAGTCTTCGATGCAGTCCAGTGGACGGTGACAACAAAGCCGTTATCGGTATGGCGGTCTAGATTTGTGATTTTGAATTCGGTCATGATAAAAAAGTTCCTTAAAATTTTTTGAGAATGTGCATTCCCATAATGTATTTATCCCGCATCATCCATCGTGTTTTGATAAATATCTATATCAAAATTTGGAATTCAAATGACTACAATTGCCGATACTTATATTGACCTGAATGGTAACTTCACAACAGGCACGCCTACTGTAAACTCTGGAATCAGGGTTACTAGGGGAAGTCTACCATCATCGCAACTAAGATGGAATGAATCCACTAAAAAATGGGAAATCACTTCTGACGGGGCAACATTTGCCAACATTCTGACGGCAACCGATCTTTCAAATAAAATCACCTCATTAAATGGCGATATTACTGGCTCCGGTACAAATGCCATCTCCACTGTTTTGTCTGAGACGGGCGTGATTTCCGGATTATATGGATCGACAAGCACAATACCCCAAATTACGATTGATGCTAAGGGAAGAATTTCAGATGCCAGTAATGTTCCGCTGTCATTGCAATCTACTCAAATTCCAGATTTTAGCACTTCAGTAAGGTCACAATTTTCCGCAACTGCCGGGATTCAATATAACTCTACCACGGGCAGTTTCACCGTTGATTCCACAATTGCCACAAAATCTTATGCGGATGCTGCATCACAGACTGCACTAAACACCGCCAAGGCGTATGCGGATTCATTGAACGTTCCAACAGCATCCGGCCTAACTGCTGGAATCTACGGGGGCGCATCCGGCATCCCAAGTATTGTAGTGAACAGTTCAGGTAAAATTACGGAAATTTCAACACTGAGTTGGGCGCAATCCGTGGATTACACCAGTGCATTGATTGCAGCAATCACACCAGTCGTGACCGCAGCAGTTTCGCAAAATTCATCCAGTTCACTAAACTTGACCGGGGTGGGTGCCATCAATTCCGGAACATACGTATCCACTACCACTGCTCAAAATCAAATATTGGACGTAAATTTGAAAACATCATGTCGTTCCGTTAAATATCAAATCCAAATTGCATCCGGCACGACTTACCAAACGACGGAATTGATGCTTGTGCATGATGGCTCCACTGTGACCATGATCGAATATGGAAACATATCGACAGGGCAGGATTTGGCAGATTATGATGCAGATATCAGCGGTGTGAATGTCCGTCTGTTGGTCTCCCCCGTGAATGCCAACACCGCATTCAAGTTCATTAAATCCATCATCTCTTGAGGAAATACCCCATGTTTAAAAGTAAAACGTCAACAGGTTTGTCATTTTCGGTTGGATCGAATGATCAACTCACAGTTAATGGAATGGGCGACATTGTTGTTAATAATTCCAGAATTTCGTCCCCCGATCCATTGCACCCAAGTCATCTTACTACGAAGTCGTATGTAGATAAAGTTGCACTCGGACTCGACCCAAGGGCAGCATGCCGTGTTTTGGTTGATTCAAATATCGATTTGAATAGTCCACCTCCTATTATTGATGATATCACCCTAAAAGAAAAGGATCGAGTACTAGTGATCGATCAGACCGATAAAACACAGAATGGTATCTATGTTCTAACATCCGGCAAATTTGTCCGTTCAGCGGATGCAAATGCCACCGATGATTTTGTAAAACCGATTCACACTTTTATTTCATCCGGTACATTGCATGCCAAATCGGGTTGGGTTCTATTGTCATCCAACATTACCCTAGGTACATCTGATATCATTTTCACCCCATTTTCAGACTCCAGTGACATTCTTGTCGGCAATGGCCTACGTGTGAATGGCAGTATTGTCGAGGTCATCTCGGAGAATCCAGAAGCAATTATTTCAACCCAGAACGGCTTGAATTTGTATGACCTATGGAGCGACAGTATTCCAGACATTGAAAACAATGTTTACAACGTCGTTCAGGTGGATAAGTTTGGCCGAGTTATTGGCGTTAGCATGACGGATGTGGTTTCCGAAATCGTGGCAGGATATGGCATTGCCGTGAACGGAAATGAAATCAAAGTTCTTCCTGCCGATAATAGCACTATGGTGACAGATGTCCATGGATTGAATTTGAAGGACATTTGGTCCGATAAAGTTGCAGCAGTTGAGACCAAGACCTACAATACGTTCAAAATCGACAAATATGGCCGTGTTATTGATGCAAGCATGAATGATCCAGTCTTGAATGAGCATATATTGCAAACAGCATCCCCTGCGTCTGGCTCAATTATCGATGTCACTAAGACCATTGCATCATTGAATTCAGGCTCTTACACCTTGCCGGATGGCGTAGAGGGACAGATTATCTATATCGTGGCGAATTATGCGGATAACAATGACCCGACCGTGATCGTGTCGAATGCTAGAACTGTGGGTATTCAGCAAAATTATGCATGGCGACCATTGCAAAATACCTCTAAGAATTTTGCAATATTCACGAACGGTGCGTGGTCGGTTTAAAATTGTGGCATGCCAAGAAATTGGAGTGCCATCTTTTTAATTTCTTGAGCCAATGTCCCGCCACAATCTCATATTCTGGATAGTCAACTAATTTGGCGCACAATTCGATGTCGGAATTGCACGCCATGATCAATTCATTGCAGAAATCTTTGTCTAAAAGCAATATCGACAAAATATTGGATTTGACCTCATTTTGGAGACAATGGCGAGTCTCCAGATACCATCTCTCCACGTATGGGACACTTTCAGAATAGATAGAATTTAAGTAGGGATTGAAGAATTTAGAATCCCATGCACCGATCAACTCCACTATTTTATGTTGGTACTCGGATGGGGCCACTTCCACCTTTTTCTCTGCCCGTGGGAATTCAATGATTATCGCTGACATCTGAATAATGGTCAATGATTGACCTCAATTTAGTTTTGAATGTTTTGCTTAGCAAAAATCCTTTAGCACCATTATGCAAGGGCTTGGGCCATCTACCCGGCTCGACCCATGCGTATCCAGCACTCTCGGAATTCAATACAGGAATAAATTCATCTTCCACAACGCAGCAAAAGCTATGGTACTCGAAAGATTGGTCTCGGCTGATGTATTGATGCAACGGGAAAATTTTAAGAATATCAGGTATATTGCCCATCTCTTCTTTAATCTCTCTGAGCAATGTTTCCACGGGCCTTTCATCTTTCTCACTTTTTCCGCCCCATAAACTCCATGTTAATGGGTAGCTAGAGCTAACTGATCGCAACTGCATCAATACTCTGTTCGTATTGATACTGTAAAATAAAGTGCCACTGGCATTCAAACTCACAAGAACAACCTCCAAAATGATGGGTTATAGATGCCCTGATAAGCGTCTACCCATTCTTCTCCATTCCAATGATATTTACTCATTGTGTTGGCGTTGGTCATGAATTGATTGATGTTTCCGTGTTCACTGTTAAAAGATACTACCCAGTCGGTTCCATTGTATTCAATGATGTCATTCGTCTTGCCGGTACAAGTTCCCCAGTTTTCCTGCGGAACATCTTCCACCAGCATGTAACGATGTCCAGCAACAGGTGCTGGGACAATGCCGTGGCCCGGATAAGACTTTGTTGGGTCAATGATGCCCATTACCATTGGCAATGTATCAGCCGGTAACGTTGATTTGTCTAACGTAAAAATCAATTTGTTTGCATCGGTTGGATCAACCTCAATCAACCCGATAATGTCGTTATCCGCTAATGTGGAATCCTCTCCTCTTCGAAGTCGAATTTGGGAAACGCCGTCCTTAATTTGACCATACTTCTTCAACTCAGTTTCCCAGCTTAGTAATCCGCCATTTTGATCATCATGCGGGGTGCCATGATAATTCAATAGGCTGATCTTATTGCCCTCTACATCAATCTTACGGTCTTCGTATGTGATGACCGTGAACTGTGTACTATTGACGGGAAGGTTCGCGAATGGAACATCACTGAGTGGGACAGTCATGGAATCCACTGTTTTCAATTCAGTGATGATGTTATAGATCAACACTTGGCGTTTCACCTTCGCGGGAGGATTGAGCCAGATTGGGACCTTGAATTTCCAACTTGTGATATCATTCACAGAATCCACCCCAGTTGGGATAGTTCTATCACTGTACTTCAGATCGGTTAATTCTGCATATGTTTTTGCACTCCAGTCGAATACGTTTGCACTGCTCATGATGTTGACGCTGGGGTTAAACATAATTCCCATCTGTTCAATCAGTTGCAATTTTTGGTCCATGTTGCTGGTCCAAACATCCACACTGAATTTTAAATCGTATGGAACGGGCATGTGCCTTTCAATCGTGTAAGTGTCTCCGATCCCCTCAGTATATTGATTGGTTTCTTTGTCGAATTTTTTCTCAAATACTTGCACTTTGTCTTGATAAGTCGGGTGCAATCTGCGCTCTGAATTCATGGTCATGTCTTCGATATAGCAACTGATCATGGGCACGGACTGCATGAAGTTTTCACTGTTGTTTCTCAAGATGTGAGCCACCATGCGGGAAGCATCCCCGTATCTTACCGGGAGTCTTTGAAATGTATCAATACCGTTCTTGTCCTTGCCAATATACACGTTGATATTGGAGAAAAGTCGCATGAATTGCTCAATATACCTGCGCAATTGTTGATCATAGAAAAAATTGTTCATTTGTCTGTTTTTGGTTTAATCACTTTGCTCAGTGCTTGTTTCTCATTGAACTCTCGCCCATTTGCCACGGTCGTATTATCGTTGTGGGTGAATGTACCGGCATTGAGCGTACTATCCGCCCATGTTGCTTGACTGTCGTCTGAAATTCGATGCCATCTATTGTCCCTGAATTCAAAAGTTCTGGAAGGTCTGAAATCGTTTCTCAAAAATTTGTCACCTTGACGTGGGTGTTGAGGGAATGTCATGCCGGATGGAATGGCAGGGGTTGCTGCTTCAATAGAATGGTCAAAATTTACCAGATGTGACGTATCAAATGTCGTGGTTGGGACATCCGCCTCGGCCTTTGCCAATATTTCATCCGAAATATTTAAAACCCTGCTCAGTGTACTTTGATTGTCCCTGATAGACGTGCCATCATCGTCAGTCTGATCTAAAATCTGTTTAAATTCTTGACTGTCATCCAATGGCGTGCATTTGCATCGCCAGATATGAGAGTACCATGTTGGGCTATACCCATCCGCACTTCTGCTACCATCTTGAACCACATAGAACTTTCGGCTTGGATTCATATTGCCATCCAGTCCCATATCGTCCCGCATGTTTTGAATTTCCAGAACATCCCCGCTCATCAATCTGCGTCCAATTCTGTTAGCCATCTCGTTCATATGGAATGTAACGAAAATGGTATCAGTTTGTAAAAATAGACCAAATTGACTCATATCGAAATCATGGTCCGCAATGGTGTAATGGCCTTTAAGTTCGTAAACATCTGGATCATATGTGCGATCACGGTTTTCCATGAGCAAAATATCTTGAATCTGGAGTTCATCAATGATATCCGGGTTGGCAGTTCCATCCGCCATGACAGGGCCAGTATACTTGTGGACGAAGATGCCCACTGAGCCTACCTCGAATTGCTCCTTGACATTTCTATCAATGAACATATAGTCCTTACTTTTATAATTTTTCCAGAGAGATAAACGCGCCATGGCAATTCCTTTGCATGTTGTATTTAGGCGATTTTTCAAAAATGATGTATAATCCGTTCTTTTAGAATTCTTGGAAATTTGCTCATGAAAATCACAAACAGTCTCGATTGGTACAAATCCGTGGATGAAATTAAATCTTTGGTTTCCAAAACTGATTCCAATTATTCGATGGATGTCACCCTCAAGACATTGCGACCCATGATCACGGAACTCTCGAAAATGGAAGTGGAGGGTCGCCGCCGCCGTAAAATGCCCCTGAATTACGTCCCTTTGCTTGAGAAAATTAACCAAGAATTGGAGGACATCCAGATGGATATGTTCGTCTTTTCCTTGTCTAAATGAAGGTATAGTTGACTTTTTGATAAATTTTGCTATATAGTCTTTAACTGGG
>Ga0228699_1000793_pt1 | contig 20136 bp, 25 predicted proteins | sample McNCre217_Aug_MG_FD_178016 | JGI IMG/M metagenome (GOLD analysis project Ga0228699, IMG submission 178016) | Freshwater microbial communities from McNutts Creek, Athens, Georgia, United States - 2-17_Aug_MG | ecosystem: Environmental > Aquatic > Freshwater > Creek | place: USA: Georgia... | reverse complement strand
ATTGACCGCGTCAATGATGGTCTCAGCATAAAAACCGTTTTCGCTTTCCGTCAACTCGTATTTGCTAGGTTTGGGTGAGGCGGCAACGCCAAAAGTAGCCCTGTGCACAAAACTGAAATGTGAGTTGTCAAAACTGTTTTCTAAGGCTCGGACGGGGCTGGTAGCCCACGTCTCGTAGAACTGATAAATCGTTCGCCAGCCTGGGGTATCAAATTCAGGAATGGGGGGAATGTCGGCAACGGGGTCTTCCAAGGCCACCCAGGCATAGCCATAGCGTGCCGTGCAATGAAAGGCTTGGGTCCGATAGTCGGGTGAGATGGCACGGTCGGGGTCATACTGCACAATTTCCACGACTTGTCCTGTGCGGTCATAGGTCCAACCGTGGTAGCCACAGCGGATACGTCCTTGTCCGCAGGCTTGGCCTGCTTGATTCACGCACCAGCCTTTGGACAGTTTGGCTGTGCGGTGGCAACAGCGGTCTTGCAATGCTGCCGGTTGGCCGTCATCGTCGATGAACAGCACCAAGGACTCACCCAACAAAGTGAAAGACTGAGGGCCATCGGCCAGCTGCGACAGCGGCATCACCGCGTGCCAAAACTTTCTGAAAACGGGTTGTTGGGTGACCAGCATAGAGGTGCTCCTATTAGGAAAATTTCAACATGGCTTGACGCACTTGATCGCGAAATCGAGTGAGCTGCGTGGGCGTGGCCACATTCATGTGGTAGCGCGCGTGGTAATCAATGTGGACCTTGGGGCCGGCCAGCACCTTGAGGTAGCGAGTGATGACGCGCCGGGGCGGGTCGCCCATGTACCACGCCATCCAGCGCGGGCGACCATAGGTCACCACTGCGCTGATGCGACGGATTTGGGTCAACGCGGGCTTCACGTGGGCAGGATCGCTGATATCAAAGGCTACACCGGGCATGAGCAATCGGTCAAAAAAACCTTTGAGCATGGCTGGCAACCCAAAGCACCACGTGGGAAAACAAAACACCAAGGCCTCGGCTCGTTCCAGACGCTGGAGGTAAGCCTCGACGGGGGCGCGGTTGCTTGGCACCTCGTGGTAGCCCAAACGTTCTTCACGCGAAAGCACTGGGTTGAAGCCTTCGGCGTACAAATCAAAGTCATCCACGTCGTGGCCAGCTTCGGTGAGGGCACCCACCACATCGCGATGCAGCGTGGCATGAAAGCTGGTTTCTACGGGATGACAAAAGATCACCAAAACGCGCATTAACTGACCTTTGTTTATGTGAATCGATCGGACGTTAAGAGGCTTGGATTTTTTTCACCAATGCACGGGCGCGGGCAGAGAGTTCGGCCAAGTCCAAGCCCGGTATCTGGCCATCGCGAACTACCGTGCGCCCTGCCACCCAGGCATGCCGAACGTGTGCCGCGCCGCCGGCTGTGATGGGCGCAGTCGCGGCATCGTGGTTGCCGGCATAGCGCGGATGGGTCAGGTCGTACAGTACCAAGTCAGCTTGCATGCCGGGGGCCAAGGTGCCCACTTGGTCGAGTCCCAACACTTTGGCGCCATTGGCCGTTGCCCAGTGCACCAAGGTCTCAACCGACTGGGCAGTGGCACCTTTAACGGCACGGTGAATCATCCAAGCCGCATGCAACTCGCTGATCATGTCTGCGGCTTCGTTAGAAGCAGCACCGTCGACTCCGATGCTCACGGTGGCACCAGCCTCTGCAAGCGCTTGTACGGGGGCAACACCGCTGCCCAAGCGACCGTTGCTTTGTGGGCAATGGGCAATCGCAGTTTGCATTTGGCCGCACAGGCCAATTTCTTCGGCATCCAAATGCACCATATGGGCAAAACTCACATCGGGACCCATCCATTCGTGTTCAGCACACCAGTCCACCGGGCGTGATTTCAGGACATCACGCGCAAAGCGCACGTAATCGACGGTCTCTGACAAATGGCTGTGCATTCGAATGCCCAAGCTACGTGCCGCACGCGCCATCTCGCGCAACTCATCGGGCGTACAGGAATAAAACGGGGTCGTCGGTGCCATCACCACTTTTCGCATGGCTTGGGGCGACGCGTCATGAAAGCGCTGCGTAGTGTTTTCCACCTCGCGCAAAAACAAGTCAAGGGGCTGGGTGGGCATGGGAGGGCGATCATCTGTAGCGAACGATCGGCCCATGGTGGCGCCTCCTCGCAACAACACAAAACGCACGCCCAAACGTTCAGCCACGTCGAACAGTGTGGTACTCGGGTCGTAGCCCATGTTGGTGCCATACAGGTAATGATGGTCGGCAACGGTGGTGCAACCCGACAGCAGCAATTCAGCAATGCCAATGGTGGCGGCAATCTCAATCGCTTCTTCGCCCAGGTATGGGCCATAGCGGTATGGCACCGTTTGCAGCCACTCAAACAAGGACACATTCAAACCGGCAGGCACACCCTTCAAGACCGATTGAAACAAGTGGTGATGAGTGTTGACAAAACCGGGGTAGACCACGCCACCCCGCGCATCTACCAAGGTTTCACCCGCGCGTGGCGTGAGCGTGCCCATCTCGGTAATTCGGTCACCTTCGATGCGAAGGTCGGTGGCAAGGGTACGTGCCTGCGCCTCTGGAGCACCGGTCAGCATGGCGCTGGCATTTTGAATCAGAGTGCTGTTCATATTTAGGTCTCTGTAGTGGTTTCGCTGTCGTGCCAATGGCCAATAGCCAATTTGGACGCAAACAGCATCAGGGCAAACAAGGCAATGCCTGCTACTGATATCAAAAATAAGGCGGCAAACAACCGGGGAATGTTGATTTGAAAACCTGCCTGCAAAATTTGATAAGCCAAGCCGGCGCCTTGCCCACCTGTGCCCGCCACGAACTCGGCCACCACCGCACCAATCAATGACAGACCGCTAGAAATACGCAAGCCGGCAAACCAATAAGGAAGTGCCGTGGGAATTTGCAAACGAAACAGAGTTTGCAGCTTGGAGGAGCGCTGCATGCGAAACAGTGCGGCCAAACCAGGGTTGACGCTGCGAAGCCCCAAGGTGGTGTTGGCAATGATGGGAAATAAAGCAATGATGGTGGCACACAGCGTGAGGGCCACAAAGGTGTCTTTGACCCAGATGATGATCAGCGGTGCAATGGCCGCAATGGGAGTAACTTGCAAGAGCACGGCGTAGGGAAAGAAGCTGATTTCAATCCAACGGCTTTGCACAAACACAAAGGCGATCAAGGTACCGATGAGTGTGGCCAGCACAAACGCCATGAAGGTGATTTGCATGGTCACCCAGAGCGACTTCATCAACATCACAAAGTCTAGACACAGGGTGCTGGCAATCACGCTGGGGCGCGGCACGATGAAGTCAGGCACGGCCAAGTGTTGGCAAACGATCTCCCAAGCCAGCAGCAACAGCAAACCGACCAAGCCGGGGGCAAACCAGCTCAAGAACTTTTCCGATCTAATCAAAGGGGTCATGAAGCACTCCGGGTAACCGCAGAAATTGGGACGGTGCCCTCTTGCCCTGTGCCACTTGCTAGGCTGGCTTGGTAAAGCAAGGCCGACAAGTCGGTGCAGTGGCGGGCAAACGTGTCACTGGTGCGATAGACCGCATTGCGGGGACAGTCCTGCTCAATGTCGTAGCTGGCATGCACACGCCCCGGGCGCGCAGCCATGACCACCACGCGGTCCGACAAGAACGCTGCCTCGTACACCGAGTGCGTGACAAATACCACGGTGAGGTTGTTTTCTCTGCACAGCTGACGCATGTCTTCATCCAAGCGGTTGCGAGTGATTTCGTCCAGCGCACCAAACGGTTCGTCCATCAGCAACAGGTTGGGCTGAGTCACTAACGCACGTGCAATTGACACGCGCATTTGCATGCCTCCCGAAAGTTCACGTGGGTAGTGTTGCTCGTAAGGCCCCAAGCCCACGCGTTCCAAAGCGGCTTGGACGCGGGGTGCACTTTCACCGGCAGGCACCCCCGCCAAATCCAACGGCAAACGCACATTGGCAGCCACTCGGCACCAAGGCATAAGCGTGGGCTCTTGAAACACAAAGGCGAGTTGACGCCCCGGCTGACCCACCGCACCAAAATCAGAGCGCCACCAACGAATGCGTCCATCGGTGGGCGCGAGCAAGCCAGCCATCATTTTGAGTAGCGTGCTTTTGCCACAACCGGAGGGCCCAATCAACGAGACGAACTCCCCCGCACGCACACTCAAACTCACAGGTGCCAAGGCTTGTGTGCCATTGGCATAGGTTTTGTGCACAGACAACACGTCTACGCAAGGGCTATCGTCATGCTGCATCTTGGACATGTGTGTGGGGTGGTTCATCGTTAAGGCATCACGCGCAAGTCTTTGACGAAGTCGAGCGTGAAAGCGTTGCGCCAAGGCGTCTCAGGCTTGATCAACTTTTCGCTCACGAGATAGTCGTAGGTTTTTTTCCAACGCGCCTCGGTCATGGTGCCGACGCCAAACTTGGCAGCATCACCACCGCCCAAGACCTTAAGCTCTTTCATTTGTTTGATGGCAAATGCAATTTGCTCATCGCTCATATTGGGATTGTCTTTTTTGATCAACTCATTGCCGGGTGTTGGGTTTTTCAAGTAACTCACCCAACCCTCCATGGTGGCTCGCACGAAGCGTTTGACCACATCCGGATTGGACTTGACGAAACCTGTGGTCGACACCAAGGTGGTGCCGTAAGGTGGGTAACCTTCATCGGCAAACAAGAAAAACTTCGCAGGCACATTGCTCTTCATCGCTTGGAAAGGCTCAGACGAAGGGTAGGCTTGTTGGGCTGTGTTGGGGTCCGCAAAGAAAGGTTGCAAATTGAAGGTATAGGGCTTGCTCTGCTCATCGGTGTAGCCGTACTTCGCTTTCAACCAAGGCCACCAACTGGCTCGTCCCGAAGAGGCTACCAAGATAGTTTTACCTTTGAGGCCCGCTAGTGACTTCACATCATCGTGGGTCAACATGCCTTGCAAATCGCTTTGAAATGAGGTTGCTACCGTAACCACGGGCAATCCTTTTTCAACGCCACTCATTACCTGAAAGTCATAACCCATGATGAGATCCGCCTGACCAGCGGTCAACAACTGCATGCCATTGATTTGTGGCCCCCCCATCTTGAGCGTCACATCTAAACCCGCCTTTTGATACAGCCCCGTGGCCAGCGCTTGGTAAAACCCGCCGTGCTCGGCTTGGGCGAACCAACTGGTGAGGAAAGTGATTTTGTCTAGCGCTTGTGCGTGACTCAAGCTGCTGGTGAGCAAACTCGCACCAACGGCCAAGGATGCAAGCAACTGTCTACGTGGGAAGGAAAACTTGGGCATGCGGACCTCTTGAATGAGAAAAGTCTTGAATGCCAAGGCAGAGGTTTGTGTCGGCTGCGCGCCCGACACACGCGACCTGCCAAGGCGGCTCGTATCGGTGGCAATTTCCTGCTTGCATGAAGACCCATACACGCTGAACGCTTCTACCCCCAAACAGTTCTTAGCAATAGCCGGGCCACCTTGATCAAACGGCGTGCATTACTGAGCCAAGGAATTAGAAAGGCCCATTTCTATGGTGAGGCGCCAACCTTATCGATTACAGGTGCGAAAGAGAAATTTTTGCTCCATGTCCGTTTTGGTGCCAGCCACCAAGTGATCGCACAGATTTTGGGATATCAACGCATCTCAAAAAAATAGATGCACCGATATGGATGCAAAGTACATCCTGAGAGTACTAAAACTAATCAGCTGAACGTCTTGCTTATTTACAACTGGCTGGAATTCAACCTGCGCGCCGTGATTGCCAAAACTAACATGATCGCTCAGCAACCACAGTAGGAAAACTGCTGAGCTTTCAAACGTAGCCTAGCGCCAATCTACGCAATTTGCTTGAAGTTGATTTCCACGGTGCAGTAGCCCACCTAATGGAAAGCAAACAATAACTTCTTTATTTTTAGTGCAAAGTCGATTGATAAATTTCAAATGAAGTATTTCTAGAAATTTTTTTGCAATTATTTGCTCACAAGATACTCTCGAACGAGAACCCGCGCACGATGAAGACGACTTTTGATTGCTGGTACTGGCTCAGATATGCGTTCCGAAATTTCAATAATTGTCAGTTCTTCAAAGTCTCTCAGCAATAAAACTTCTAAGTAGTGCACAGGCAAAGACTCAAGCGCAGAGATCAAATCGATTCGAAGCGAGTCGTCCGATTTCAGCGCCAATTGAGCCTCCAAGGCATCATCCTCAAGTGGTTCATAGCGAAACATGGCACGAGAAAGTTTTCGACATTCACGCTTAATGACTGTAAACAACCAAGATGAAAAAGCTGCTGCTGCTTTCAGGCTTTTCACCTTGCGTGAAACAATCATCAACGACTCTTGAATTGCATCGTCCACATCACTCGCGTGGCAATGTTTGTAAGCATATCGTCTCGCATCAGATTGGCAAAAAACAAGTAATTTTTGAAGGGCCACATGGTCGCCCGATTGCGCAGCATTCACTAAGTTCAGTCGGCTATCCATGCGGTCCATTAGTTATTGCTCCTACTTCAAGCGACGGCCAACCATAGCGCACATGGGACAAAAACCTAGAAACCCTGTTAATGCGAGCATGACGCCAATGAAGCCCAAACCTATCGCAAGAGTGGACCCACCCCAATTCATGACCCCATAAATCAAGCTCATCACCCCCATGACAATTCTTAAAATTCGCTCCCATGTAGGCACATTTTTTATGTAGAACATTTCGTACTCCTTGAGTTTCGGATTTTCTGAGGGCAACCCTCAATGACTAAGAGGTTCGTTCAATAGGAAAAGATTCGCAGAAGGCATAAAAATTAATTTGATGTTTTTGGAAAATCCTTCAAGCAACAAAGGCCTGATGGATTGCTTGTTTCACAAGAACATAAACCGCTTTTTGTTTTTTCTGCGATCAACTTCTTGATTTCTGGATCGTTCTGCAAATCAACCTTGTTGACGCCAAAGCAATAGCAAAGAGCACTATCAACGCTGGACTCCTTGATGCCAATCAGTGTGCGTAATTCTGATTTCACGATCACTGAATCATCTGTTCCGAAGTACACGACATCACAGGCGGGGTCATCGCAAAAAAAGTAACGCTCCGAGATCGGTGACCACTCCCAACCCCGTTTGATGTGATGGGCAATAGTTCGCGCTGAAACTTCAACGCACGCCAGTCCATTGACAGGGCAACGTTGTTTCTTTGGATGCCTTTCCGAACAGGTAACGGATGAACAGCAATCACTCATGTCCACGCTCCAAGCGACCATTCAAAATGAAAATTCGATCAGTTGGATTTACAGACTGAATGTGCAAGGTTCCTGCACCTTTCAGCCCTTTGAATGAACCGATGCCCGATACCACTTCCCAAAATCCGTTGTCATTGATTTCAGGTTTTCCATCTTTGCCGGGCAGAAATACAGCTCGCACAGTCCACTTGATGTAAGCGATGTTTCCTTCGCCCTTGGTCACGACCAAGTACCCACTGGGATCGCCAGATACACCAGGAATAATGTCGTGGCGGCCATATTCAACAATTTGAGCGCCATCAAGAGCCCCTGTGCCTGATGCTGTGCCCTCACGTTTCACCATCAAGACAAAATGATTCGAACCGTCTTTGAAATCTAGCTTGATTTGCTCTTTGGGAACCATGGTCGCTTGCACATTCAACGGTTCAGCGATTGCAGAGCCTGCAATAAAGAATAAGTTGATGAGACTTAGGGCGAGAATTTTTGATGTTTGAGAAATGGTTTTCATGATGTTTCTTTCAGTTAACAGGGAGTACAAAAATTTTTAATTCCAGATTTCGATGTCTTTGATAGACAGAACTTCGACTGTCTGATCTTCAAGGACATTGACGCCCGGACTTTCATCAATCATCTGATCAAGCTTCAAATCTCTGGCCATTAAGAGGTCTTTGATTTCTGTGTCTAGCTGGAGCGCAATCAAACTAGATAGCCACTCATGGCTTAGTTGGGAAATATCGTCACCTCGATTGGAATCAGGGGTTTCAATTTTCCAGCCTCTGAAAATTTCTACCGTTACGTCATACGGTTGCCAAAAATCAGCTACTACCCATTGATTGACTGCGATCCATTGTTTTGGATTGCCTTGCAAGTCTAAGGTTAGTGCCGCGAGGTGCGTCAGCACAGAATCTTGCTCTTTCAATTTAGGTTCTTGGGGTTTCCAACGTTTGAAGATATGGAGATGAACTGTTTCACCAACACCAGCAGATTCATGCCTGTGTAAGAAATATTGGGCGCCGGTGGATGAGTCCAATACATCATCTTCTGGATAGTGAATATGCTCATTTGATGTGATGGCTTGATGACCGTTCTTGCGTTTCGTGAGCACATCTACGATATTCAGTCCTTGCATGCGCAAGGATTTATCAGCGGTAACAAATCTCGCCAAAGGACTTTCGTGTTGTGTGATTTTGGTTTGCATCCTCTCTCCTTGAGAGATGCGGCCCGCTGGGTTCGCATTCATCATTTACTTCAAGCGTTTGAACTTTTCTTGTTCAGATGAAAGAAATGCCACCAAGGTGGCGAGTTCAGACGCCCCCCAAGGAAGCGTGTCGCCCGCCATTGGTCCAAGCATGCACATTTGAATCGCCTCATCAAGCTGAATGCGGTTGAGACCGTAGGAGTCAGATGCCATGCTTACCTTGTGTGGATACGACTGCTTGAAGCTTGCCTGAAATCCTTGGCCATCTCTGTGACATGAGGCACAAGCCAAGCCGTTAGACGACAGTTTGGTGTTTTGAAACACTGTCTCACCCGCTTTAGCTGCTTGCGGCGTGAGTGGATAGTTAGGTTTGTAGCCTGTGGGTCGTTGTATCAAACGAGAATCTGCCTTTACGCCGCACTTAGCATCACACTTAGCTGCGCACTTTGGCGATTGAGCAGAACATCGTCCACGACATTTGGGTACACATGCCGCTTGTACTGATGAGGCACACCCCATCAGTACTGCGGAGACTGCCATGGCAGACAAGACCGATCTATGTTTCATAGGGCCTCGTAAGCGGCTTACTTAGCTTGGCACTTGGCCGAACACTTGGCGGCGCATTTGTTGGCGCCTTTGCCGCTGCACTTGGCAGTAGCCGCAGGAGCGCACTTGGCACCGCACTTAGGTGCACAAGCAGCGATAGCGCCCATGCTGGTGAAAGCCATTGCAGATGTGACAGCCATTGTGGACAAGATTGAACGGTTTTTCATTGAAGTCTCCTAGAAGGGTTTTGCAAGAGGAAGATTCCTCAGCAACTAAGAGCAGGCCAGACCGATGAATGATTCGTAGATTTTTGAAAAAGAATAAATTCGAGACTTTGAGTTCTTTATCTTCCTCTTTGTTGTCTCAGGGTATTATTTTGCGATGGATAAATTAAGCACGCTTCTCAGCAACTTCTCAATTCACGCAGGTGTTTTCTTTGCTGGAAACATCTGTGGGCGGCATGAGTTTGAGAAAGATGAATTGCGCGGTCACCTTCACCTCATCCGTCGCGGCCCCGTTCAGCTCATGGGCATTGAGCCGCGCACGATTGAAGTCAACGAGCCTACGCTGGTGTTCTTACCGAGGCCAGATAAACACAGACTTATTGCCGATGAATCCAAAGGTGCTGATGTGGTGTGCGGTACTGTTCAATTTGGTGGCGGTGGTAAGAACCCGATCACTGACTCATTGCCCAGCCTGATTGAAATCAAGATTTCTGAAATCGCAGGGATTGATTCAATCCTCGATCACATGTTCTTTGAAGCATTTGCGAATGAAGACGGAAGACAAGCTCTGCTAGATCGCTTGTGCGAAGTACTCATCATTCGATTGCTTCGGCACTGCATTGCGCAAGGTATCACTGCGGGCGGTACGCTGGCTGGGCTAGGCGATGTCAAACTCTCCAAGACCTTGCTGGCTATTCAAGCGGACCCCGTGAGAAGCTGGGACTTGAATGAGTTGGCTGATACTGCCGGCATGTCGCGCGCTAGGTTTGCCGTGCGCTTTCGTGAGGTGGTGGGTGAAACACCGGGCGAGTATCTGGCCTCATGGCGCATCATGCTTGCCCAAAGAATGTTGAAAAACGGCAAACGACTTAAGCATGTGGTCGATGACGTGGGTTATGCCAGTTCAAGTGCATTGACGCGGGCCTTCGTGCGCAAGCTGGGGTGCTCGCCGACTGAGTGGCTCAAAAATCAAGCAAGAACAACAGAAATTTGATGGTTTGAGATTTCTGAACATCAAGACGAGACGCTAAGTCAACTCTTGGTGGTTGCTAAAAACTAGCATTCAAGGCCACACAACAACTTTGAAAGCTCGTTTTATGTCTAGCCATGCATTCATCCAGAATCTGAAATCCGTCGACCATGCAACAGCGCAAGGCCCGCAAAAAGAAATCCTCGACACCGCACTCAAGCAAGTTGGCTTCATTCCCAATATGTACGCCAACATGGCGAACGCGCCTGCTGTTTTGAGCACCTACTTACATGGCTATGGCTTGTTTCGCAATGAGTCTGGTCTAAAGCCTGCTGAGCAAGAGGTGGTGTTCTTGGCTGTGAGCCAAGTCAATGGTTGCAACTACTGCACGGCAGCGCACAGCATGATTGCAGAAAAAATGTCCGGTGTTCCTGCCGACGTGCTGCAAGCCATCCGCTCGCATCAACCCATTCAAGATGCGAAATTGGCAGCCCTTTATGCGGTGTCCACGGAAATGGTGAAGACACAAGGAAAGCCAAGTCCGGCGGTCGTCAAAGCCTTCATCGATGCAGGCTTCCAAGAGCGTGATTTGCTCTACATCGTGTTGGCAGTTGCTGTGAAAACACTTAGCAACTTCTCAAATCATGCATTTGCAACCGAAGTTGACGAACGCTTTGCTGCCTACAAGGTCGCCTAATTTTTTCTCCCAAAGGAGCCCATCATGAAATTACTCAAGTCCATCTTGCTTGTGTGCTTCGCTGCTTTCTCAGCGCTGAGCTTTGCAGGCGAAATCAAGCCATACGCCCAAGCTGAGTTCGACAAATTAAATGCAGAAGGTAAGGGTGTTGTGTTGGCCATTCATGCGCCTTGGTGCCCCACATGCAAAGCACAAATCCCAATTCAGTCTGAGTTGATGTCCTCGGCGGCATTCAAAGACGTAACGATGATGACGATTGATTTTGATTCACAAAAGGATTTGCTCAAAAACTTCAAAGTCACCATGCAAAGCACCATCATCGCTTTCAAAGGTGGCAAAGAAGTGGGACGGTCCGTGGGGGATTCAACCCGCAATGGCATTGAAGCCTTGTACAAGAAAACTCTGAATTGATCGCCATGGAATTCAGTCTTGCCAGTTACGGATTTGGGTTCTTGGCGGGCGTGTTGTCCACGCTCTCGCCTTGCGTTCTTCCTATCGTGCCCATTCTTTTAGGCACAGCCATCAATGCCCACCCAAGAGCGCCGTTGGCTTTGGCAGGTGGGCTGGCAATCTCGTACGCCGTCATTGGTACGACTGTGGCGTGGCTTGGAAGCAATTTGGGATTGGATGCATCCACATTTAGAAATGTGGGCGCAGCCGTTCTGGCACTCATGGGTGTCTTGTTGCTATCAAGTTCGCTTCAACAAAAGTTCGCCAGCGCAGCCTCTGGCATCAGCAATGCAGGCAACTCTTTGCTGTCCAAATGGAAGTTAGATGGACTCTGGGGCCAATTTGTAATTGGCTTGATTCTTGGTATCGTTTGGAGTCCGTGTGTTGGCCCGACATTGGGCGCTGCGATTGTGTTGGCCAGTGAAGGCTCGCAACTGGTACATGCTGCAACACTGATGGGCATTTTTGGTTTGGGCGCGGCACTGCCAATTGTCATTCTTGGCCAAGTCTCTAGGGCGGCCATGGGCAAGTGGCGTAACCAGATGATCCAAGCAGGCCAAACAGGAAAGGTTTTGCTTGGCTTGGCAATGTTGCTAATTGCTGTGATGGTCTATAGCGGCGGCGATAAGGCATTTGAAACTTGGCTAGTCAACCTCTCGCCCACATGGCTGACGGAGTTGACTACAAAATTCTGAGGCGCGTATGAAAATTCATTTCAAAAACTTCTTTGTTTCGTCTTTGCTGATAGGGTTGTTATCAAGTCTTGCAACATCTGCATGGGCAGGGCGTTGTGAGGCGGATATGTCTGCCATCGATAACAAGCTCCGCAAACAATACGGTGAAGATTTGACTTGGTGGACTATTTTGGGTTGCCCTGTCTGTCTTGGAAGTGAGCTACGCAAAGATGCCATCGTGACCAAGTCACAAATCAAAGAAATTAGTTTTCATCGCAACATCGCCTATGTGCAATTGACACGCGGTAACGATCTGCAATGCGTGGATGCTTTGAAGATTCCAAAACGAATGTTGAGAATTGGCTAGTGGAGAAGAAAAACAGTTTTTTTGTGTACAGCAATGGCTGGGCCGGATTGAGTGCGTATTAGCTTACCGGAAAGATCTTGCTGGAGTCATCGCCGTACTTGATCTGCTGGCCGAAGAAGTAAAAATGGCTTAAGGGCTTTCAATCCTACATTTTTCTCACAAACGGAGAAGAGCTAAACCAAGCTTCGACGAAGCTACGAAAGCGCTGAGATTCAACTATTTTTTTTAAAAATTCTCAAAAAAGCATCAAGCGTTATCCGCCAAATACCTGCCTCTGCATATGGATTGACTCTCAAACGATCACTGCGCGGACACATGATCGTAATGTGATTGCCAGATTGTTTGACCAAGCCGTCGAGAATTTCTCTGCTAACTTGCTCAGCATCAACTTCCAATTTTGTTGAAGTTTTATTCATGAATTCGCCCCCGTTCTCGTACACCTAACTTATCGTGCAAAAAAAATAACAACAGGGATGCATAATACTGTTTAAAAATACAGTCATGCAACCCCTTATCCAACTCAACATTTCGCCGCTTTGGGTTCAGTCCCTGCCCGCCACGGTACAGGCTGGCTTTCCTTCGCCTGCCGAAGACCACGCGGTCACGCGCCTGGACTTGATGGCACAACTCATCAAGCACCCACAAGCTACCTTCATGCTGCGGGTGCGTGGCGACTCCATGAAAGACGCGGGCATTTTGGACGGCTCGGTCGTACTGGTGGACAAGGCCATCCAGCCGCGCAATGGTCATGTGGTGGTGGCCTGTATTGATAACGAGTACCTGTGTAAATACTTCGTTGAGCGAGCGGGCCGCGTGCGCCTCAAAGCGGCCAACAACACCTATCCCGACATAACCCCCAAGGATGGACAGACGCTTGAGATTTGGGGTGTTGTTGTGGCCTCAATCCTTCAACACAAGTGCTGAGCCATGTACGCGCTGGTCGATGGAAACAACTTCTATGTGAGTTGCGAGCGGGTCTTTCGTCCTGACTTGCGTGACCGCCCTGTGGTGGTACTGAGCAACAACGATGGGTGTGCCATCGCGCGAAGCAATGAAGCCAAAGCCATCGGCATAAAAATGGGTGCGCCGTGGTTTCAGATAGAGAAGCTGCAAGACGAATTGAGCCTAGTTGGTCTGTCTGCCAACTTCCCCCTCTACGCTGACATGAGTGACCGCATGATGAGCTTGGCTGCTGGCCTTGGTCACCGACAAGAAATCTATTCCATCGACGAGAGCTTTGTTGACGTGACGGGCATCCGTGGTGACCTGACAGAACGCAGTCGCAAAGTACGCTCTCGCATCTTGCAGTGGACAGGATTGCCAACCTGCATAGGACTAGGGCCAACCAAGACACTAGCCAAGCTGGCTAATCACATCGCCAAGACCGCAGAGCGCAAGCCCGACGTGTACCCCTCGCACCACGCACAAGTGTGCAACCTAGGTGCGTTGAGCAAGCGCGAGCATGATGAACTGTTGAAGGCAACCGACGTGGGCGACGTGTGGGGCGTAGGCCGACGCATTAGCGCGCAACTGGTTGAAGCGGGCGTGACGAATGCGCTGGAGCTTTCAAAGTTGGATGCTGCGACGGTGAAAGCCCGCTGGTCGGTGGTGCTGGAACGCACTGTGCGTGAATTGAATGGCGTGCAATGCTTTGACTTTGAAGATAGCCCCGAAGACAAAAAACAAATCGCTTGCACTCGCAGCTTTGGCCAGCCAGTGACAGAACGCCACCACTTGCAAGAAGCACTCAGTGAGTTTGCAAGTCGGGCTGCTGAGAAGCTGCGCAAACAAAACGGCCATGCTGGCCAAGTATTGGCCTTCATACGCACCAGCCCATTCAGACAGAACGACAAACAATACAGCCGAAGCGCTGTGGTTCCTCTGCCCTCGCCCACTGCCGACACAGCGCAGATTGCAGAAGCAGCAATCGCCGTGCTTTACGCCATCTACAAGTCTGGCTTCAACTATGCCAAAGCCGGAGTCATGCTCCTAGACCTGCAACCAGCAACGCGACATCAGTACGTGCTCGACCTAGAAGATGAAACACTGCACACCGAATCACGCCAACGCTTGATGCAAACGCTAGACGTTGTGAACAAACGCTACGGACGCGGCACGATCAAGCTGGGCAGTGCAGGAACACGACCACAACACTATGCATGGCAAATGAAACAAGAAAGAAAAACGCCGGGCTACACGACTAATTGGAATGAGCTTGGAGTGGTGAGGGCGTAAATTGAGAAAGCAAAGAACTAACCCCAAGCAGAAAACCCTTGAGTCAATATAGCCCTTCTAATTTCAGCGGACAACCTAATGCCATGCACATCGTAAAGCGACTCATGACCTTGGTCTGGCACGAACGCTCGTGCCTCATCAAGCGTTAGCGCCGTACCCAACAATTCACATTCAGCGGAATAAACTTCGTAGCCATATTCCGTTTGTTTGATCTCGAAATTGGTAGGAACAAACACACCTAGTGTTTCAGACACTGCGCCAAACGGTTTCATCATCCGGTTGACCTCACGCGGCAAAGTACGGTCATACAACTCATACAAACCGGCGGCACCTAAGCCCTTGTAACGAGTTACTTGGTGTGCACCGCGTGTCCAGGCTACCGCATCAACGCCTTGGTGCGCGGCATGCAGCAAGACAAGCTTCATCGTCAAGGCCGGCCATTCCTTTAAAAATGGCGGACGCTCATCATCAAACTCGTCCATTTCACCAACACCGATAGCACGACGCGCACTCTGCGCCCAATCACTTTGAATTTCGTGCAACATCAGTACACGCCCACCATCACCGTCTTCACGCACGTCGCAGCGAAAGTGAGCCAGCACATTACGGACGTCGAAATGATGCGTCAAATAGTTTGCGGGGAAATAGGGCAAGGTAATCAACCACTCCAGATAACTCTCTCCACCGGTCCAAGCCCACTGCCCCCAACGACCCAGAGCACACCTTTTTGGGAAATGTTGCTGAGCATGGCTACTTGCAAGGTCGGTCGCCTCTTTTACTGTTCGAAAACCAGTCCATCCGGATCCGTTCTGGATTATTTTTCCATCATGGGTCACCGCTTGCCAGGAATGCTCTGTACCCCAAAGTGTTTGATGCTCGACACGCTCAATTCTGTAACCGAGGGCTTGATCAAAATTGGTCACTAAACGGGGTAAATCGACGAAGACCCTAGGAACATCTTTTGTTCGCTTGAGTTTTCTTTCCATTGGTTTTCCAAACTGCATGGGACGCTGCGCATCTTTCACGACCGGTATTACGGAAATCCGAAGATCATGGAAGTTACACAGATCAGCCAATTCCAAAGCGGAGGCAGCGTTACCCTTACCACCATACGAACCCAACTTATTGATGGACTGTGCTAGGTTAGAGCAATCAAACTCTTCACTCCTCAAGCCTTTAGTTCGAAAATTTTCTATCGTTTTAAGCCATTGCGCAGCTGATGCTTTTGACCGCCCCATACTTTGCAGGCGACGCTGTAACGAACTGAAAAGATGTGGCACGCCAAAGACATCTTCATTCTTAGCAGGCGGTAAGAACGGGGGCTGCTGATTGCGCATAGCCAATCGAACAGCACATCGTGCGAGATGAGACCTAACATCGCGAATAAAGGCAATCGCAACATCTGACTGTGCCAATTCAGCAAGATCGGCATCGCATGGAATTTCGAAATTAACTGGCCTCAAACCAGCCTGAAATTCAGCTAATGTCAGACCCGTGAGTCTGAATGCCTCTCCGTTCCACGACACAACGTCAATGAATTCGGCAGCATCATTTAACTCAGAACAGGCGCTGATGACCTTGCGAAAGACATTGACTTGCCCTAGCTCCGTATGCTCCCAAAGACGGCGCGCAGACAAACCGTACTTTTTTCTAGAGATTAAAAGTTCAAGCCCTTCGGTTTTAAGTGTCATAACTAAATCAAATTAGAAACCACTGAAAATCACTTCGTATATCTGGAGCCTCATCTCAATTGCATCCGTTATGTGTGAGTTACGCATTCGACCTATTGCACCACTAAGATCTCATCGTCTCTCCAGCATCATCTTCTCCCAATCAGCCTCGGACATGATGTCTGGCACTATCAGTACACCGGTTGGTTGCGCGCCCATGAGGTCTTTTCCGCCTTTACCAGTCATTTCGGTACTTGCTAGTTTGGCATGCATGTACGGAGCTGCGTCCTTGGCATACACGAATGCAGCGGCAGCGCCCTCTTTAGCGTATGCATCACGCATCGCCTCAATCATCACTTCTAGTGGGGTAATGCCCTGATCGGCTGCACGATTTGCAATTTCACGGGTCTTCTTGCTTGCAGCACCAGTCGGTCTACCAGCTCTAGGACGTGTACCACCACGTTTTGATTTTGATTTAATTTGATTAAATTCATTCATGTCAGACTCCAAAGTTGAACTCGTAAACGCTACCCCTTAGCGGAGCGTTCATGGTGCTGCATGACGTTCATGCATATTGTTTGAAAGCCTCAGTGCATGGTATTTCTAGAGGGTGTCCGATAGTCGGACAAGAGGATTGTGTTTTCTGGGCTGTTATAGGACTGATGGTCGGACTAACGGTGTTGCTCCCTTGTCCGATAGCAGGACCTATAGCAACAAGGGCTTGTCCGATCATCGGTTTAAGACTTGTATTTTCAAAAGCCCATCGACGATAGTTTTTTTCCACACCAGCGTCATAACCGTTCAGCTTCACTAAAGGGAACCACGTTATTGCGTACCAGCTGGCTTTGTTTGGGCGGTGCCCTTGAACGGTCTGATAAATAAAACCAGCCTTTACAAGTTCAGTTCGTGCTCGGTGCAAAGTGTCTGCGCTTTTCCAACCCCGAGCACTCATCTTGGCCCAACTTGCGAGTAACCGTCCGTTGTTGTCTTTGCCCCACTGAGCTGCGATATCCCAAAGTAGCCGGGCTGCGGTGTGCGACAAAGACATGTAGTTGTCGGATTTCATGACCCGATGAGGCACGGGGGTGAACTGTCCGATGCTCGCGAGGGGTTTTTCCTTAATACGTCCCATGATTAACTCCAGGGGCTTTTTGTTTAGTCTTGGTATCTGACATGGCCACCCTTTACGCTGTGACCAGTTCGGTACGTTTCGTGTGCAGTCGGTTCACAAGCTCCCGAATTTCGGTCTCTGATTTTCCTGCAATCCGTGCAGCGTTTATTGCATCAACCTCAGCTGATGGCCATCCAACAGACCGTTGTCCAATCTGTACTGGCTTGGTAAACGTTCCCGCTTTGATTGCGTTGTAAATGCTGGCATGGCTACGGTGCCCCGTTTCTGCCTTGACGGCAGGCATTCTGAGAATTGTCATTGTTAACCCCTATCCGGCTTTGTCTGCCGTTGTTACGATGGGGTGAACTGTGATTTCTTCGGGTTATGAATTGGCGCAGTTGCCAAACTAAATTGGCAATTGCCAGAAAAACCTTTATCTCATGCGGGTTTCAAGAGCATCTGGAATTTTCTTCAAGTGGTCTTCAATAGCTCGTTTTGAAACATGCGCACCCAACTCATCGGTCAACCCTTCAATAAAGATAGCAGCCTTGCCTGGCTGGTTGATATTCAGTTTTGCATCCTTTACCAATGCCGCAATGATAGTTAGCAAGGTTTTTCGCTCCGTGGTTCCCATCGGTTTATCAACTGGCCGTCCTTCTAAGCGAGATTGAAGATTTAAGATTTCAGAGGTTCTTACCACTCTGGTGCAATCACTACCTAGACCACCCGCAGGGTAGTAGCGTCCTTCGGTTTTTTCTGCTTTACCACTGTGATCTGCCACTTTACGATCAGGTAATTTATCTTGCAGAGCTGCCCACGTTCCGTCACTACGATTTAAAAATGTTCCCTCAATGTTCATCATGGTCACCTCAGGCCCACCAATAAGCTGTTGAAGCGAGTATTCAATATCGAATCGCTCGTTCCCCAGCATGGCTAAATCCCAAAGCCCGTCGATCGTGACAACATCTTTTTCAAAATATAAAAAAGGGGTTTCTTCTGTCAGTTGCTCCCCTTCTTCCAGTTCCTTTAATAGAAATCCATCAACAGTATGAATGATGCCCTTGCCATCTAAGGAAGGTAGCTCAAGCCTCGGCACGTCCCTAAAGGGCATTACTTGACCGAGACAGGCTTTGGCACGATTAGGAAAATCAACTGTTAATTTGATATGGCCATCTAAAGCCAATTGCAATACATCAGCATCACAAACTGGTTCATTCATGATTTGTGAGAGGTGTCGAGCGGCATCCATCACAGTTAGCCACTTTTTCAGATTAAATAATTTACTCATACGTACCTGTAGCGCTCCTGAAATTAAAACCACAACCGCCGGATCAGGGTGTCCCGGCATTCACTAACGGCTAGTTAATCCGTAGCTAGGCGTGGCCTAAAACTGTTTAAGCTGCTTTGAACCGGAGCACGTCGCCACCAGCGGCCAGCTTATCCAAGAAGTCGGCCCATTGCTGCATCATGGTTGCTCGGTGCATCATGTAAGTGGTTCTGTTGTACGCCCGCCCATTTGTATCTTTTACAGCGTGGGCTAACTGAGCTTCAATTACCTGCGGGTCGAAGTCCAACACCTCAGCCAAAATGGTGCGTGCTGTTGCCCTGAATCCATGGACACTTTGCACATCTGGCCCATAACCTAGGGTCAGCAATGCCGCCCTCAAGGTGTTGTCACTGATAGGCCTGTCATGGCTGCGCTCACCGGGGAACAGCAAAGTGCCATGACCAGTCAGTGGATGAAGCTTTCGTAATATGGCCACAGCTTGAGTGGATAGGGGCACAAGGTGTGGATCACCATTTTTCTTGCCCTCTACGCGCCGCTTCATGCGGGCTGCCGGAATCGTCCACATTGCCGCGTCAAGATCAAACTCAGCCCACGCCGCCGATCTGAGTTCGCCGGGCCTCTGAAATACGATGGGTGCCAGTTGGAGCGCCGCCCGCACAATCGGTCCGCCCTGATAGCCACGGATAACTCGAATCAAGCTACCGAGCTGCATCGGGTCTGTAATGGCTGCAAAGTGTTTGCCATGGTGTGGTTTCAATGCGCCTTTGATATCAGCGCTCACGTCACGCACTGCTCGCCCGGTTGCCACAGCATATCGCCAGACCTGCCCTGCGGTACTCAACACCCTGTGAGCTACATCCAAAGCGCCACGTTCTTCAACCTGTTTAACAGCAGCAAGGAGCTCTATAGGTTCAATATCGCCAATACGCCGGGATCCAAGATACGGGAATAAGTCTTTTTCAAGATTACGTTTTTCCCTGATAGCGTAGTGACTGCTCCAGCTGTCTAGCTTCAATTCATACCATTCAAGTGCTGTAGCTTTGAATGTCTCACCTGCCGGTGTTAGCGCTTTCAGCTTTTCAACTTTACGCACCATCACTGGATCAAGCCCGTTTGACTTTTGCAACTTGGCTACATCTCTCGCTTTGCGAGCATCTTTGGCACTTAGATCTGGGTAGTGACCCAATAAAATGCGGCGCTCTTTTCCGTCCATGCGGTATTTCCAATACCAGTGCTTTGAACCAGCCTGACTTATTTCAAGATACAGCCCACCAGAACAAGCTAGCCGCGCACGCTTCTTTTCAGGGGGGCATTTGGCGTTTTTGCATTCAGCATCAGTCAGCATGGGGAACATTTCCAGTCAGCAAGTGGGGGAACGAAGGTGATTTCATAGGCAAATGGGGGAACAATCACCCTTAGAGTCCCAAAAAATCAATTTATTCCCCCGTATGTTCCCCCGCTTTGATGTGGCAGTCAATA
>Ga0228699_1000792_pt1 | contig 20157 bp, 20 predicted proteins | sample McNCre217_Aug_MG_FD_178016 | JGI IMG/M metagenome (GOLD analysis project Ga0228699, IMG submission 178016) | Freshwater microbial communities from McNutts Creek, Athens, Georgia, United States - 2-17_Aug_MG | ecosystem: Environmental > Aquatic > Freshwater > Creek | place: USA: Georgia... | reverse complement strand
TCGATTCCAGCCACGACGGGAAACTGTCCGCGGCCGATGCGCACTTCAGCGAACTCAAGGTCTGGGTCGACGCCAATTCCAACGGCGTGGCCGATGCCGGCGAGCTGAAGAGCCTGGCGGATCTGGGGATCGTGTCGATGGACCTCACCGCCCAGACGGGCAGCCATGGGGACAACGGCAACGTCGTGGCGCAGTCGTCCAGCTACACGACGGCGGATGGGCAGACGCACCAGATGGCCGACGTCTGGTTCGCCAAGGCGGACACCGAAGCGGTGACCGCTGACCAAGGGTCGGTGGTGACGTCGGATCTGCTGGTCACTGCGCCAGCGTCGCCTCTGGTCGATGCGGGTGAGGCGGTGGCGGCGGCCCAGGCGCCGGTCTCGGACAGTGGTGCGCTGGCATCCCTGACCTCTGCGCAGGCGCTGGACGAGCTGTTGCGCCAGCAACCGATCATCTGATCGCAACCGCCTTGCAACCCTGACGCATCGGTCCGCCCGGACTTGATGCGTGGAAAAGCGCCGGCCCAGTCCGGCGCTTTTCATCATTTCGGGTCGGGTCTGGCTGCCACCATCGTGGCACCGATTCCCAGTCGCGCGCCGCGGGCTCCCCGTGCGGTGTGCGGCGCTTGCCCGAACTGCAATGACCAAGGTGCCTACTACGTCCCGTGCATCCGCCCCGGCCTCGATTCCCGCAGTGGACCGTTCGGTGCTGATCCGTGCGATCGAGTTGCAGAACCAGGGCCATGTCGCGCCTGCGGAACAGCTGCTGCTGCATTACCTGACCCAGGCGCCGACCGATCCGGTGGCGGTCTACTCGCTGGCCGTGATCTGGTTGCGCATGCCCAATCCCGCGCCGGCGCTCGACCTGCTGGAGCGGGCCGTGCAGGCGGGCACCGACTTCGCGCCGCTCTGGTTCGCCCATGCCACGGTGCTGGTCAAGGTCGGCCGCCGCGACGACGCCCTGCGGAGCTACCAGCGCGCGATCGACCTCAAGCCGGACTATGCCGACGCCATGATCAACAGCGGCGTGCTGCTGCGCGACCTGCAGCAGCATGTGGCCGCGCTGACACGCTTCCAGCAGGTGCTCGCGCTGCAGCCGGACAATGTCATCGCGCTGTCCAACGCGGCCACGCTGATGACGGAATTCAAGCGTGGCGAAGATGCTGTGGCCTTGCTGGAGCGGCTGGTGCAGTTGGCGCCGGACCACGACTACGCGCTGGGCATGCTGTGCCACGAAAAGCTCCAGGGCTGTGACTGGCAGGGCTTCGAGGCGTTGTCGCAGCAGGTGATCGACGGGGTGCGGGCCGGCAAGCGCAGCAGCAAGTCGCTGGGTCTGATGGCCTTGTCGGACTCCGCCGAAGACCACCAGCGCTGTGCCCGCCTGTTCGCGCAGCAGCGTTATCCCGTTTCCGCCGCGCCACTGTGGACCGGCGAGCGCTACCGCCACGACCGCATCCGGGTCGCCTACGTCTCGCCGGACCTGCGCGAGCACCCGGTCGGGCACCTGATGGCCGGCATCTTCGAGCGCCATGACCGGACCCGCTTCGAGACGACCGGCCTCTCGCTCGGCGTGGACGACGGCAGCCGCCTGCGCGAGCGCATGACCCGCGCGTTCGACCACTTCATCGATGCCCGGCAGATGACCGCCGTCCAGATCGCCGCGCTGCTGCGCGAACGCGAGATCGACATCGTGGTCGATCTGGCCGGCTACACCGCCGATTCGCGCGCCGAGATCTTCACCTGGCGCCCGGCGCCGGTGCAGGTCAACTTCCTCGGCTATCCCGGGACGATGGGCCTGTCCTGCATGGACTACATCCTGGCCGACCGCCACGTGATCCCGCCCGCGCACTGGCGCTTCTACGACGAGCAGGTGGTCTACCTGCCGGATGCCTACCTGCCGCCGGCCTCCAACCTGCAGATCGCCGAGGCCACGCCGAGCCGCGCCGACTGCGGCCTGCCGCCGACCGGCGTCGTGTTCTGCTCCTTCAACCACGACTACAAGATCCTGCCTGCCGTGTTCGCCGTGTGGATGCGGCTGCTGCTGCAGGTGCCCGGCAGCGTGCTGTGGCTGATGTCGCGCAGCGCACGCTCGCAGCGCAACCTGCGGGCGAGCGCGCAGGCCGCCGGTGTCGACCCCGACCGGCTGGTGTTCGCGCAGCGCGTGCCCCGGGTCGAGGACCACCTGGCCCGCTACCGCGTGGCCGATCTGTTCCTCGACACCCACCCCTACAACGCCCACAGCACCGCCGCTGACGCGCTGCTGGCCGGACTGCCGGTGCTGACGTGTGCAGGGCAGTCCTTCCCGTCGCGGGTGGCCGGGAGCCTGCTGCACGCGGCCGGGCTGCCGGAGCTGGTCACGCACACGGTGGCCGACTACGAGCAGCTCGCCCTGGCGCTGGCCCGCGATCCGCACCGGCTCGCCGCGCTGAAGGCCCGTCTGGTGCAACGGCAGCGTGGCAGTGCGCTGTTCGATGTCGACGGATTCACCCGCCACCTGGAGGCCAGCTATACCGCGATGTGGCGCCGGCGCCAGCTGGGTGACGCCCGCGATGCGCTCTGAGCCGTGACGCACGGACTGCCCGCTCCCCCGGTTTCCGAAAGCTCCTCATGCAATCCACCCTGATGAAATCCGCCTGGGCCCGTCTGCCCGGTCACGGCATGCTGGTGCGCCATACCGCCGAATGGATGGCGGCTTCGCAGCAGGACGAGTTCTTCCAGTTCGCCGTGCTCAAGGCCCAGCGCTTGCAGCGCCTGCGCGGGCACTTCGCCCACCAGCCGGTGCGCCGGATCGTGCTAGGGCCGCGTCTGGCCAACCTCGGCTTCGAGGCCTCGCCGCTCCCGGTCGAGGTGCTGCCCCAGGGGTTCCTGCAGCAGCCGGATGACGCCGTGCAGTCGGGCCGGCAGGCACTGGTCGAGGATGCGGTGGTGATCCTGAACAACAACGACGTGGGGCAGGGCGCCACGGCGGCGATGTTCGCCGACCTGAGCGCGCGCTGCGAACGCACCGTGTTCTGTGCGTGGGACTGGGACAACCACCACTGGATGGAGAACAGCACGCTGCTGGCGGCGCATGTCGATGTCTACGCGCCCGCGCACCACGAGAACCTCTATCCGCTGACGCGCTACAACGCCTGCACCATCGGCCCGCTCTACTGCGGCACCGAGCAGTGGTCGCGCCGCTTCCTGAGCGACCACCTGGTCGAGATCCTGCACGCGCAGCGCAGCGATGTGCCGCTGGGCATGCACATGCCCTACGGCCAGTTCAGCTACCGCAGCCGCGTCATCAGCACGGTGCACCGCCAGTTCCCCTCGGTCGGTTTCAGCGAGCGCACCTTCCACTTGCGCGAGCCGATCGACCGGCTGCGCGAGTGGGCCGCCCACAAGTCGCACTGGATTGCCCCGGTGCTCAACGACGTGCCGATCCGCCTGTTCGATGCGCTCATCACCGGCGGCATCCCGATCGTGCCGGAGTCGATGCGCCATCTGCCGCCGGTGTCGGCGATTCCGCACGCGCACATCGTCTTTCACGGCCCGCTCGACGTGATCGACCCGTCGGCGGTGGCGGCGCGGGCTGCCGCGCTGTTCGATGCCGCTGGTTCGGCGGGCGTGATCGAGCGCCACCGGCTGGCCTGGGAGCACCATCACGGCGAGCAGCGCCTGGTGCAGATCCTGCATACGGTACAGGACCAGCTCGGCCTCGACGGGCTCGTGCGCCCGGTGGCGCCGGCGCGTGCGCCGTACTGACGCAGGGGGTGCCCGTGCGTGACCAGAAGATCATCTTTGCCGGCTGCGCCCGTGACTGCGCACCTTTCCTGCCGGCCGTGCTGGCCAATCTGGACCGGTTGCGCGGCGAATTCGGCGCCTGTGCCCATGTCTTCGTCGAGAACGACTCGCGTGACCAGACCAAGGCGCTGCTGGCCGCCTATGCGCAGGAAAAACCCCGCTTCGTCAGTCTGCATCTGGACGGACTGGCCGCCAGTGCGCCGCAGCGTACCGTGCGGCTGGCGGTGGCGCGCAACACGCTGATCGAGTTCATCCGCCAGTGGGACGTGGTGCAGGACTACGACTACCTGTTCCTGTTCGATCTGGACAATGTCAGCGCCCGGGCGCTCGATGTGCCGGCGCTGCTGCGCGCGATCGCGTGGATGCGTGCGCGCCCGCAGGTCAGTGCCATCTTCCCCAACCAGCTGGGCACCTACTACGACCTGTGGGCCCTGCGCCACCCGACGCTCTGCCCGGGTGATGTCTGGGAAGAGATCCTCGACTACAAGATGGCACATCCCGCCTGCGACGACCAGGCGGCCTACGACGCGACCTTTGCGCGACGGATCTTCAGCCTGGCGCCGCAGGCGGCGCCGCTGGAGGTCGATTCGGCCTTCGGCGGCATGGGCCTCTACCGGCTGCGCGACGTGCTGCGCAACCGCAATCCCTACCTGGGCGACAAGGTCAAGGTGCTGCGCGAAGGCGCGCGCGTCGGCGTGGCGCGCTGGCAGCAGTGCGAGCACGTGCATTTCCATGCCGGCCTGCGCCAGCTCGGCGGGCGCCTGCATGTCCTGCCCGATCTCATCAATGGCGAGACCCCGGGGATCTCGTTTCCGCCATCGGCGTTCCGCACGATGCTGTTCTGACGCTGCCTGCTCGGCGCTCCAAGAGGAATATGACCATGAAAAGCACCGCCTTCTGGGACTGGTTCAACACCGAGGCCGCGCCCCGGCTGTCGGCCCGCGAAGTCTCGTTCCGCAAGGTGTTCGAGTATCTCGACCAGTTCGACGGCCCGGTCACGATCGTCGAGACCGGCTGTGCCCGCATCGCCGGCAACTGGCAGGGGGATGGCCAGAGCAGCGTGCTGTTCGACCATTACCTGCGCCTGGGCCACCCGGAATCCGTGGCGTACGCGGTCGACCTGGACCCCAAGGCCACCGAGTTGTGCCGTCAGCTCGTCAGCGAGCGCGTGCGCCTGCACACCGGCGACAGCGTCCCGGTGCTGCGGCGCATTGCCCGCGAACTCCGCGACAGCGGGCGCAGCATCCATCTGCTGTATCTGGATTCCTACGACGTCGACTGGAACCACACCACGCCGAGCGCGGTGCACCACCTGAAAGAGCTGGTCTCGATCATCGGCGCCGTCACGCCCGACACGCTGGTGGTGGTCGATGACGCGCCGCAGAACGTGCGCGCCATGGCCGATGCGAACGGCCAGTTCAGCATGATTGCCAAGCCCACCGTGGGCGGCAAGGGCGTCTTTGTCGCCGAGTATGCCGAGCAGGTCGGCGCCAGGCCGGCTTTTGCCCATTACCAGGTCGGCTGGACCGGTCTGGTGCAGGCCTGAATACAGGCCCATGTCGATACTTCACCTAGCCAGGAATACAGGATGAGCACCACCGACGAGCTGCATGTCAACCACTGGGAATGCTATTTCGACGATGCGCTGCAGGAGCGCTTCTACTGCAGCTGGTGGGATGCCGGCACCGCCAACCACTGGCGCCACCGGCGGTTCATGTCTCCGGTGCTGGACGTGCTCCAGAACCGCGCCGACAGCTGGCTGACCCTGGGTGATGGCGCCGGGCATGACAGCTGGTTCCTGCTCAACGACGGCTTTGCCGACGTGCTCAGCACCGACATCGGCTCGGCCGCGCTGCGCCGCAGCCTGGCCGAGGGCCACATCAAGAAGTACGCCCAGGTCAACGCCGAATCGCTGCCGTTCGGCGACGGCCAGTTCGACGGCGTGCTGTGCAAGGAGGCGCTGCATCACATGCGGCGACCCTACCAGGCCCTCTACGAGATGGTGCGCACAGCCCGGCGTGCCGTGGTCCTGATCGAGCCGCAGGACCCGTGGGCCGACTTTCCGACACGCACCGGCCCGGCCGTCGCGGCCTACGAGCAGGTCGGCAACTATGTCTACACGCTGTCGGTGCGCGAGGTGCAGAAGTTCGCGCTCGGCCTGAATCTGCCCGGTTATGCCGTGCGCAACCTCCTCGATGTGTACATCGAGGGCTGCGAATTCGCGCGTGCCCACCCCGAAGATCCGCTGTTCCGGCGCATGACCGCCACCGTGGCGGCGCTGCAGGCGCGCTGCGAGCAGCAGCAGGAGAAGTGGAACTACCTGCAGGTGATCCTGTTCAAGGATGCCGCGCTGCTGGAGGATGCCGCGGTCGCGGCGCGGCTGCGTGCACAGGGCTGGCAGGTCGAACGCACCGACACCAATCCCCTGCTGCGGCCGGCCGGCGCGGCCGGTTGAGCCTGGCAACCTATTTTGATCAGCGCTGAATTGCTGGAGATATTCCGATGAAAAAAGAAATACACCGCTTGGTGGAAAATGGCGAGCTGAAACAGGCGGCAGACCTGATCCGGTCCTGCATGGATTCCGGTGCGGATCTTGGCGGCATGAATATTTTTTCAGCGCATGTCATTTTTCAGGCTGCCGATTGGGATGGGGTGACCAGAAACCTCCCGCCGGAGACGAATTTCTTTGCCACCTCAGGACTGCTCAATTCCATTCTAAAGGGTCGGCCGCTGAATGCGCAGGACGAGCCGATTCCCTGGTTCACCTACCCGGCGATCGATTTCCTGGACAGCGTGGTACGCCCTGACTGGACGGTGTTCGAATGGGGCTCCGGCAATTCGACGCTGTGGTGGGCCGCTCGCACGGCCCACGTCGTGTCGGTCGAGGACGACGCCGCCTGGTACGCCGAAGTGGTCAAGCAGGTCCGGCCGAACAGCCAGTCGCTGTTCAGGCAGGGCAGCGACTACTTCGAGGCGCTCAGCGCCTATCCCGACGCCGCGTTCGACGTGATCGTCATCGATGGCTCCAGTCGCAACGACTGCGCCCGTGTCGCCCCGGACAAGCTCAAACCCGGCGGCCTCATCGTGTTCGACAACGCCGACAGCCAGGAATTCGATGCTGCTCAGCAGTTCCTGATCGACCAAGGCTACTACCGCATCGATTTCTGGGGGCCGATTCCGTCCTATCTCTACAAGAACTGCACCTCGGTGTTTTTCAAGGATCCGGCATTGCTGCGCCGCACGGCAGTGCCCTCGGCGCACCATTCGTCGGTGGGAATCTCGTGTTTCCAGGCCATGAATCGCCGCGCTGCGCCGCCGCAGATTTGAACGGCAAAACCCCCGCTGCTCGGACCGGCGGCGGGGCAGGCGCTGCGGCACCATGGGGCCACACGAACGGAACCGTCCCATGAGCATCCACGATCGAGTCGTCAGCCTGGTCACCGGTGGCGCCGGCTTTCTTGGCTCGCACCTGTGCGAGCAGTTGCTGGCCCGCGGCCACGAGGTGATCTGCGCCGACAACTTCTTCACCGGCACGCGCCGCAACGTCGAGCACCTGATCGGCCACCCGCGCTTCGAGCTGATGCGCCACGACGTGACCTTTCCGCTGTTCGCCGAGGTCGACGAGATCTACAACTTCGCCTGCCCCGCCTCGCCCGTGCATTACCAGCACGACCCGGTGCAGACGACCAAGACCAGCGTCCACGGCGCGATCAACATGCTCGGTCTGGCCAAGCGGGTGAAGGCGAAGATCCTGCAGGCCTCCACCAGCGAGGTCTACGGCGATCCGCAGGTCCACCCGCAGCGCGAGGACTACTGGGGCCACGTCAACCCGAACGGCATCCGCTCCTGCTACGACGAAGGCAAGCGCTGCGCCGAAACCCTGTTCTTCGACTACCACCGCCAGCACCAGCTGCGCATCAAGGTGCTGCGCATCTTCAACACCTACGGCCCGCGCATGCACCCGAACGACGGCCGCGTCGTCTCCAACTTCATCGTCCAGGCGCTGCAGGGCCAGCCGATCACGCTCTACGGCGAAGGGCTGCAGACGCGCTCCTTCTGCCATGTGGATGACCTGATCGACGGCGCGCTGCGGCTCATGGGCACGCCCGACCACGTGACCGGCCCGATCAACGTTGGCAACCCGGTCGAGGTGACGATCCGCGAACTCGCCGAGACCATCCTGCGCCTGACCGGTTCGGCCTCGCCGCTGGTGTTCCGCCCGCTGCCGCAGGACGACCCGATGCAGCGCTGCCCCGACATCACCAAGGCCCGCGAGACGCTGGGCTGGGCGCCGCGGGTGCAGCTGGAGCAGGGCCTGACCCGCACCATCGATTACTTCGAGCGCCTGCTCACGGCCAGCAGCGGACCCCTGCCGCACGGACTCCAGCCGTCGGCCACGCCGGCGCCGGCCGACGCCCTGGCGGCCTGACCCGTTCCCGAACCGACTCGCAGGTGCCTGCATGACGCCGCCATTCCTCTCGGCATCCGCCCGGACCAGCGCGCCTGTCCGCTGTCTCCCTGCGCGCCACAACACCGAATGGATGGCCCCTGCCCAGCGCGACGCACTGTTCGACCAGGCTGGCACCGACCAGCGCGTCGCTCGCTGCCCTTTCGGATTCCAGGCATGACCGACATCGCTGCGGCGGACGACCCGCTGCTGTCAGCCGCCCTCTGGCTGTGCCGCCACCATGGCATCGAGCGCAGCCGCGCCTCGCTGCTGTTGCCGCTCGGACTCGAAGCGCCGCTGAGCACCGAAACCGTGCAGCAGGTGCTGCGCGAAGCCGGTTTCCAGACCTCGCTCGTGCAGCGCGATCCGGCGCAGATCCTCGCGCTGCTGCTGCCGGTGGTCGTGCTGTTGCAGGACGGGCAGGCCTGCGTGCTGGTCGCCCGCGAGGAACGCGAGGCCGGTCTGCACTTCCGGGTGCTGCTGCCGACGGTCGATGGTGCGGCGCCGGTCGAACGCTGGCTGGACGCCGCCGAGATGCAGGCCCAGTGCAGCGGGCAGGTGCTGATTGCCATGCCGGCCCTCGCTGCCGGCCCGGATGGCGAAGGGGCGGCCAGCCCGGCCGGCCAGCAACCGGACGCCGGCCACTGGCTCTGGCAGACGCTGCGCCGCTACGTGCCCTATTACCGCGGCGCGATGCTGGCCGCGATGCTCAGCAATGTGCTGATGCTGTTCACCGGGCTGTTCACCTCGGTCGTCTACGACCGCGTGATTCCGCACCAGGCGATGACGACGCTGTGGGCGCTGGCGATCGGCGCCACGATGGCGGTGGCCTTCGACCTGGCCGCGCGCCAGCTGCGCAGCCACCTCATCGACCACGCCGGCCGCAAGGCCGATCTGGCGCTCGGCGCGAAGCTGTTCCGCCAGTCGCTGTCGATCCGGCTGGAGCACCGCCCGGATTCGTCCGGCTCCTTCGCCCACCACATGGCGCAGCTCGAAGTGGTGCGCGAGTTCTCCACCTCGGCGACGATGTCGGCGCTCAGCGATCTGCCCTTCGTGCTGCTCTTCATCGGCGTGACCTGGCTGATGGCGGGGCCGCTGGCGGTGGTGCTGGTGGTGGCGGTGCCGCTGATCCTGCTGCTGACGGTCGGGGTGCAGCACTGGCTGCGCCGCTCGATGACGGCGCAGCAGCGCCAGTTCGCCGACATGCAGGGCCTGATGGTCGAAACCGTCGAGGGCATCGAGACGATCCGGGCCTGTGGCGCCCAGGGCCATTTCCAGCGCCAGTACGAACAGGCGAACGCCGCGGCGGCACAGGCCTCGCTGCGGGCGCGCACGCTGTCGAGCTGGGTCAGCAACGTGACGATGGTGTCGCAGCAGTTCGTCACGGTGGTGATGCTGGTCTGGGGCGTGCACCTGATCCGCGACGGCCAGCTCACGGGCGGCGCGCTGATCTCGGCGGTGATGTTCGCCGGCCGGACCGTGGCGCCGCTGGGCAGCGTCGTGGCGCTGGCCTCGCGCTACCAGGGTGCGCGTGCGGCCCTGCGCATGCTGGACCAGCTGATGGCGCTGCCCAGCGACCGCGACCCGGGCCGGCGCTATCTGGCCTCGCCGCAGATCCAGGGGGCGCTCGGCCTGCGCGAGGCGAGCTTCGCTTATGGCCAGCAGTCCGCCCATCCGCTGCTCAAGGGCGTGGACCTGCGCATCCGGGCGGGCGAGCGGGTGGCGATCCTCGGCAAGATCGGAAGTGGCAAGTCCACGGCGCTGCGCCTGCTGGCGGGGCTGTACCAGCCGATGCAAGGGGCCGCCGAAGTCGACGGCATCGACCTGCGCCAGATCGACCCCGCGGACTACCGCGCCTGCGTCGGCTTCGTCGAGCAGGAGCCGCGCCTGTTCCGCGGCAGTCTGCGCGACAACATCCTGCTCGGCCGCGACAACGCCAGCCCCGAAGCCCTGTCCGATGTGCTGCACCTGACCGGACTCGACCGCATCGCGGCCGCGCATCCCCAGGGGCTGGACATGCCGGTGGGCGAGGGCGGGGCGATGCTTTCCGGAGGGCAGCGGCAGCTCGTCGCGCTGGCACGCTGTCTGGTGACCAGGCCGTCGATCCTGCTGATGGACGAGCCGACCAGCTCGATGGACGCGCAGACCGAACAGCAGTTCGTGCAGCACCTCAAGCGCCTGCTCGGGTCGCGCACGCTGGTGGTGGTGACGCACCGGCCGGCGATGCTGGAGCTGGTCGACCGCATCGTCGTGCTCGATGGTGGGCGCGTGCTGGCGGATGGGCCCAAGGCCGCCGTGCTGCAGGTGTTGTCCGGTCAGCGCCCGGTCGCCGGGGGCGCGCATCCGCCGGTCGCGCCGACCATGCCCACGGTGGCCGCACCGAGCACGCCCGCCGTGACCGACGTGGCGGCCGTCTGATGCGCGCCGTGATGCATTCCCTGCGGAGACCGAGATGAAAACCGGCGCAGCCGTCGCACCGTCTGCCGGACGCTTCGTGCGTGGCGACGAACAGTTCCTGACCGGCACCCGCCAGGCGAGTCTGGTCGAGCCCACGCCGCATGCGCTGTGGGCCATCTACCTGCTGTGCCTGATCGTGGTGGCGGCGGGCGTCTGGGCGGCCCTGTCGCCGGTGGACGTGATCACGCGCGCGCAGGGCAAGGTGGTGCCCGATGGCCAGGAGCAGGTCATCGCCAGCCTGGAAGGCGGGCTGCTGCGGTCGGTGCTGGTGCACGAAGGGGACCTGGTCGAAGTCGGCACCGATCTGGTCCAGCTGGATCCGACCCGCGTCGCCGCCCAGCAGAACGAAGGCCGGGCGCGTCAGCTGTCGCTGCTGGGCACGGCGGCGCGGCTCTCGGCCGAAGCGAATGGCCGTGCCACGCTGAGCGTGCCGGGCGAACTGCATGCCGCGGGCGCCGCCGGCACGGCCATCGTGGCCGCCGAGACGGATGCGCTGCAGGCCCGCCGGCGCGTGCTGGAGGACTCCGTGTCCGCCAGCCGCGGCAACATCGCGCTGCTGGAGCAGGAACTTGCCACCGCGCGCCAGATGGCCGAGCGCGGCCTGATGTCCGAAGTCGAGGTCATGCGGCTGGACCGCCAGCGCAACGAGCTGCTGATGCAGGTGCAGGAGCGCCTGAACCGCTTCCGCCAGGAGGCCGCCACCGATCTGGTGCGCGTGAACGGCGAGCTGGCCCAGCTCGCGCCGCAGCAGGTCGCCAAGGTCGATGCCGTGCAGCGCACGACGCTGAAATCGCCGGTGCGTGGCATCGTCAAGAACGTGCGCATGACGACGGTCGGCGGCGTGGTCGGCGCCGGATCGCCGATCATGGAAATCGTGCCGCAGGGGGACCGCGTGCTGGTCGAGGCCCGCATTCCGCCGGCCGACATCGGCTTCGTGCACGCGGGTCTGCCGGTCACGGTCAAGCTGAGCACCTACGACTTCTATACCTACGGCGGGCTGGAAGGCACGATCGAGGTCATCAGCCCGGACGCACTCGGCGAGGAGCGCCCCGGCTCGGCGCAGGACACCACGTACTACAAGGCCCGCATCCGCGCCGACGCCTCGCGGCTGCACACGGCCACCGGCCATCCGCTGGCCGTGCTGCCCGGCATGACCGCCACGGTCGAGATCCGCACCGGCGAGCGCAGCGTGCTGGAGTTCCTGGTCTCGCCCATGCTCAAGGGGCGCGAGGCCTTCCGCGAGCGCTGAGGCGCTCATTGACCCGGGTGCGCTGTTCCATGCTGTCTGTCCGCTCCACCTGTTTGCCCGCCCACTGGCCGCTGGCTCTGGCCCTGTCGATGCTGCTCTGCGGTGCGAGCCGGGCGGCACCGGGTTGCGACGATCCACCGCCGAAACCGCCTGCCGCGACCACCGAAGCACCACCCGCGCCGACGCCGGAAGAGGCCCTGAACCAGCTCGCTGCGCTGGCCCGCGAGGCGGTGGCGCAGAGTGCCGACGTGCGGGGTGCCCAGCATGGCAGCCGCGCGGCACGCTTCGATCTGGTGCAGACGGCGGCGGCGGCCAGACCCGGCGTCGGCCTGAGCGGCGGACTTGGCCTGAGCCGCACGCAATACGACGGCGATGCCCGCAGCGAATCCCGGGCTGCCAGTCTCGCGCTCAGCGTGTCGGCTCCGATCTACGACGGCGGCCGGCTGGGCGAGCTGGTCCGCTACCGGCAACGCATGGCCGACGCGGGCGAGATCAGCGTCGGATCGGTCCGCGAGCGGGTGGTGCGCGATGCGGTGGTCACCGCCCTGGAGCGCAACCGCTACACCGCGCAGCTCGCGGTGCACGACCGCTATGTCGGCAAGATGGCGTGTCTGGTGCGGATGATGGAGCAGGTGGTGGAACTCGACCGTGGCCGCAGCAGCGAGCTGGTCCAGGCGCGCAAGGGCCTGCGCCAGGCACAGCTGGCCCGTGAAGACGCGCTCACCGCGCAGCGCCAGGCGGAGACGCGGCTGCAGCAGCTGGTTGGCGGACCGGCCATCCTGCCGTGGTCGGCGGTCGGTCAGCCGCTGCAGGCCTTGCCACCACTCGCTCAGGTGATCGACGAGATCGCCGCCAGCCCCGACGTGCGCCAGCTGCGCCTGCAGGCTGAAGCCATGGACGCCTACGCCCGCGCCAGCCGGGCAGAGACCTCGCCGCAGGTGCGCTGGCAGGTGGGTGCGAGCCAGGCCCGTGCCGCCCGCTTCGACACCGCCAACTGGAATGCCGGCCTGACCCTGAACCTCACGCTGGCCGATGGCGGTGCCGCCACCGCCGGCAGCAACGCTGCGGCGGAACGTGCACTCGCCGCCCGGCGCCAGGAAGACGCACTGGTCGAGGAGCGGGTGCGCACCGCGACCACGCTGCACGATACGGCCCGCAGTGCGCGCACCCGGGCGGTCCAGATCGTCGACGTGCTCAAGGAGAGCGAGCAGGTGCGATCGGCGACCTACGAGCAGTGGGCCCGGCTGGGCAGGCGCTCGCTGTTCGACCTGATGTCCGCCGAGTCCGAGCACGTCCAGCTGCGGCTGGCCGAGGTCAATGCGCAGCACGACGCGTGGTCGGCGGTGGCGCAATTGCGCAGTGCGGGGGCGGGGTTGTGGCCCTGGCTGGCGGAAGCGGTGTCTGCCAGTTCACCGGATCAAGCCGGATCAACCGATGTCCGTAAGTGACTGTCACGCATGAAGAATCCATGAGTCATTGAATCACGTCGGATCGCGGCATATCATCCAATCGCACCGCTAATGGTGGAAAGGATTGGACATGCCGAAGAAGGCGGAGGCACTTGGTGCCCTGGCGGTCAAAAGACTGGCGAAGGTGGGATGGAATGCAGTCGGGACCGTTGACGGGCTGGGGCTGAAGATCTTCGCCAGTGGCGCCCGCTGCTGGGTGCTGCGTGTGGTGATCGGCACCAAGCGCCGGGAGATCGGTCTGGGCGGGTACCCCGACGTGACCCTGGCCGGCGCCCATGAGAAGGCCCGTGTCCTGCGCGCACAGATCGCCCAGGGCATTGACCCGGTAGAGGTGCGCCGCGAGGCCCTGAGCCGGCGCAAGGCCGAACAGAACGCCGGCATGACCTTCGACCAGTGCGCCGCGGCGTACATCAAGGCGCACTCTGCTGGCTGGTCGAACATCAAGCACCGCCAGCAGTGGGAGAACACCCTGGCGACCTACGCAGGCCCGGTGATCGGTTCCATGCTGGTGCAGCACGTCGAGACGCCGCACGTCCTGGCAGTCCTCGAACCGATCTGGATCACCCGGACCGAGACGGCCGCCCGCCTGCGTGGTCGGCTGGAACTGGTGATCGATTGGGCGATTGCCAGAGGACACCGCGAGGGGCTGAACCCGGCCCGGTGGCGCGGGCACTTGGACAAGCTGCTTCCGAAGCCGTCCAAGGTGGCAACGACCGGGCACCATGCCGCGCTGCCCTGGCGAGAGATCGGCCCGTTCATGGCCCGCCTGCGCGCTGCCGATGGCATGGGCGCCCGCTGCCTGGAGTTCGCCATCCTGACCGCCGCCCGGTCTGGCGAGGCGAGGGGCGCCACCTGGAGCGAGATCGACACCGAGGCCCGGACGTGGACGATCCCCGCCAGCCGGATGAAGGCCAGTCGAGAGCACCGTGTTCCCCTGTCGCCTGCCGCGCTGGCGCTGCTGGCCAGCCTGCCGCGCATCGTCGGCAACGATCTGGTGTTCCCCGCCCCCCGTGGTGGCGTGCTGTCGGACATGACGCTGGGCGCAGTCCTCAAGCGGCTGGGCGTGCCGGTCACTGCGCATGGGTTCCGCTCCACCTTCCGCGACTGGTGCGCCGAGTCCACCAGCTACCCGCAGCATGTCGCGGAGATGGCCCTGGCGCACACCATCGGCGACAAGGTGGAAGCCGCCTACCGCCGCGGCGACCTGTTCGACAAGCGCCAGAGACTGATGGCCGATTGGTCCGACTGGTGCGCCCGGACCACGACCGGCGAGGTGGTCGGCATCGGGTCGGCACGCGCTGCATAACTTTCCAGACGGGGCGGACGCTGGTAGGACGGCACCCACCCCTGACTACACCACGGGCAAAGGAGGCCCGAAAACATGGCTGAGTCCAAGACTACCACCCTCACCCCCGCCGATCTGCCAACCATGACGACACCCGGCTGGGTCCGCTGGTACGGCACATTGTCTGAACTGACCGAAGCCGGGCTGATCCCTGCGCACATCGATGCATCAACAGGCCGGAGCAAGCTCACCGAGTGGGCGGTGAAGGGTGTGAACTGTCTGATGTGGCGCTACCGTCGCCCCGGCGTGCAACTGCCCACCGATGTGATTCGCAGTCGAGACTACTGGCTGTTGCACGCATCGAACGCCGACCAGCGAGGTGCGGGCATCGACGACGGCCCCGACCTGGAACCTGCCGTGATCGCAGCAGTCCTTACCGCCGCCCCCCGTGCCCTGCGCGTCATCACGAACCGACCATGAGCACAGAGTCAGACCACCAAGCGCACGTTGAAACTTGGCTGTGGCACTTGGCCGGGTGGAGTTTGGACAATCGGATCCACGCCATGCCCGACACGCCTGACACGCCTGACATATCTAGGGGCGACCCGGAGGCGAGTCTTCAGGGGCTGAAGGAATGCTTGTCGACGCCGACGCCGACACCGCTGACGCTGGAACAGCTTGAAGACTTTCTTCTTGGCCTGCCGGACCTCGGACCGAATGGTGAAACGATTCGTTCGGGTCGGCTGCCGTACATGGGGCGGCCCGCAGTTCCGGAGCCGACGGGTGCGAAGGGGCGACCACCCCGCAAGAACCAGTACGACCGCGCCAGAGAGTCGCGTGATCGACTCGGCGGGCTGCTGGCACTGCATGTTCACCGCAAGGTGACAGCGCCGAATCTCGGCAGGGCATCGGGCTGGATGGCGAATCAGGACTTCGTCGGAGTTGTCGCTGAAGTCCTGGCTGATCCATCCGTGAAACAGCGCAAGCAAGCCTCAGAGGTTGAACGGCGGTACGGCCTGCGCACGAACCAGAAGCCGGGCCAACCATGCCGTTCTGCTGTTCAAGCAGCCCTCAGAAAGTGCCGTGCATGAATTACGCGCTTCATGCGTCACCACATTGACGGCCACTCCACTCTCAGACTTCGTCCATTGAGTCACCGAAGCGCAAAAGGAATCACTCTGATGGCACAGACCGCCGCCCCTGACCTGGAACAGTTCAACAAGGCCCCCGACACCGCCAAGGCCCGCGTCAACACCGTGGCCGCGCTGTACGGCGTGTCTATCCCGACCGTGTGGCGCCGTACCCGTGCTGGCCTGATCCCGGCCCCGCACAAGATCGGCGGCACGACCGTGTGGAACGTCGGCGACCTGCGCCGCGCCCTGGCCGGTGCCGCCCAATGAGAAAGGCCCGCTCAGTCCTGGCCGGGACTGGCGAGCCGTGTGTTCAACCTGTAGGACCGAACGGAGTGATCTTCCCATGATCCGCCACCAAGATCAACGCCGCGCCGCCCTGGCGCAACAGGCAACGGCCGGCACCGCCCGGTAATCGAGGACCACCCCATGAAGAACACCTTCATCAAGGTGGAGCCGCCGCATTGCTCGATGCCGACCACCTTCAACGAGATCAAGGCCCGTGCCACCCTGGCCGGCTGGACGATCACCCAGACCGCAGACGGCTACATCGTGTCTCGCTGGGGTATGTCTCGCACGCTGCCGGACCTGCCCGCCGTCGAAGCGTTCATCAGCCGTGCCACGGGGGTGAAGCGATGAGCGACCCCTTCAACACCGTCGCGTCGGCGCTTGAGCAGCGCGGCAAGGTCCGGTACTTCGGGTCCGGCCAGTTGCGCGCCGCCTGCCCGGTCTGTGGCGAGCGCAACACCAACACGTTCAGCGCGAAGGCCGGCGATACCGGCGCCGTCCTGGTCAAGTGCTGGAAGAGCGAATGCACCCCGGCGCAGATCGCCAGCGCGCTCGGCCTGGAGGTCACCGACCTGTTCCCGCCACGCGAGCGTGAAGCCGGCAAGCCCGCCAGCGCGCCGCGCCGTGTCGGGATGCTCCCACCCATGCAGGCCCTGGAGCTGATCGCGTCCGAGGCGTTCCTGGTCATGGTCGCAGCGGAGAACCTGAGCAACGGCCACGCGCTGACCGACACCGACCGCCAGCGACTGCGCGAAGCAGCCGGGCGCATCCAATACCTGAGCGATGAGGCCAAACGATGACCGCCCGCCCCGATTACAAGAGCCTGGACGCCGCCGCCGCACTGGTGGATGCCCAGATCCGCGCCAAGCCTGCCCAGGCCGCGCAACGCCCGGTCAGCGAGCCGCCCGCGTGGATGGATGAGGCACCGAGCGAGGCGCCAATCAGCGCCAGCAAGCCCCGCGCCGCGTCCAAGGACGGCGTGATCCTCACCCGAGCGTCAGACCTGAAGATCACCCCGATTGCCTGGCTGTGGACGCACTGGCTCGCCTGCGGGAAAGTGCATCTGCTGGCCGGTGCGCCCGGTCAGGGGAAAACCACCATCGCCCTGTCGGTGGCCGCCACGGTGACGACTGGCGGACGCTGGCCGGACGGTTCACGTTCGCCTGTCGGTAGCGTGCTGGTCTGGTCCGGCGAGGATGATCCCGCCGACACGCTCGCCCCCAGGCTCAAGGCGATGGGCGCCGACATGGACCGGGTTCACTTCGTCACTGGTGCGCGCATCGACGGCGAACAGGTGGCGTTCGATCCTGCCCGCGACATGGTGCAGCTGGCCGCCGCCGTGAAGGCCATCGGTGACGTGCGCGTGCTGATCGTCGATCCAATCGTTTCGGCGATCAGCGGCGACTCGCACAAGAACACCGAGGTCCGCCGCGGGTTACAGCCGCTGGTCGATCTGGCCGCCGACATCGGCGCAGCGGTGATCGGCATCACCCACCTGAGCAAGGGCACCGCCGGACGTGACCCTACCGAGCGTGTGACCGGCTCGATTGGCTTCACCGCCGTCGTGCGGCTGGTCTGGCTGGCCGCCAAGGTGCGCGGCGAGGATGGCGAGGACCGGCGCGTGCTGGTCCGCTCGAAGTCGAACATCGGCCCGGACAACGGCGGCTTCGTCTACCACCTGGAGCAGGTCGAAGCCATCCCGGGCGTGCAGGCGTCGGCGGTGACGTGGGGCGAGGCGCTGGAAGGATCGGCCCGCGAGCTGCTGGCCGAAGCGGAGACGGAAGGAGACGCCGCAGAGGGCGCAGCGAAGGCAGACGGCATCGACGAAGTGCTGATTCGATTCATCGGACGCGACACGGTACCAAGCGAACAGATCAAGGCTCGCATGAAGGCTGAAGGGTTCTCGGACAAGCAGGTACGCGCCGCCCGGCAACGCATCGGCGTAGTCGTGAAACGATCCGGTTTCGGGAAGGATCTGGCTTCGTACTGGAAGCTGCCGGACGCCGCCGCCATTCCGTCCGACGCGCATTCGTGCCCTTCTGGACCCATTGGTGCCCATTCGTGCCTCACAAATTTAGTGGGCATGAATGACGCGAATGGGCACGAATGGAGGGGCGAGGGCACCAGTGGCAACCCCGAAGAGGTGCTGTGATGGGCGCGTTCGACATCCTGAACCACCTGCGCGAGCGCGGCGTCACCCTCACCCCGGAGCCTGACGGGAACATCCGTGTCAAGCCCCGCGACAAGCTCACCGACGCCGACCGCGCCGAGATCCGCGCCCACAAGCCCGAGCTGGTCGCCCTGCTGCAGCGCCAGCAACCCACCCGCCAGCCCGCGCCAGCACCCGAGATTCCGCCCGCCGTCCGACTGCTGTGTGGCCTGGACGACCGGGAGATTGCCCAGATGGTGCAGCGGGTGAACATCGCCCGCCGTGCCGGCTACAGCCTGGACGATGCGGAGGTGATCGCCGACCGGCTGCTGATGAGGGACCGCACGGGCCTGGACATGGCGATGTGCCTGGAGTGCCGGCGGCTGTCTGGCCGGCGCTGTACCGCTCGCCCTGCCCAGCCATTCACGCCCACCGCCATGCACGAGCTGCGCCGCTGCCCCGCCTTCTCATCGATCACCAAGGACTGAACATGAACCACACCACCACCACCGATACCCCGCAGGATCTGGGCAAGCCTGCGAACAGGGACGATGCAGGCCGCTTCCGTCGAGGCAACAGCGGTAACCCCAAGGGCCGCGCACGCAAGACCGCAGAGGCCCGCGCCGTCGAGTCGCTCGCCCGTGCATCGTCTGGCGAGGCACTCGATACCGTCCTGTCGATCATGCGCAGCGGCGAGGGCGACCGCGTGCGGTTGGCCGCTGCCCTGGCTGTCATCGAGCGTGGTATCGGCAAGGCCGGCGACGTGCTGCCGGAGCCGGTGCAGGTGCCCGAAGGTGCCACGCTGTCGCAGCGTGCCGAGGCCATCGTCGGCGCCGCGATGGCTGGCGCTGTGAGCGTGTCACAGGCGTCGGCGCTGCTGTCGTGCCTCGCCAGCGTGTCGAAGGTCCGCGAGGTCGAAGAGCTTGAACAACGCATAGCCGCCCTGGAGGTGGACGGAGAAGGGGCGCCATGAGCAACAGCCTGGAACAGCGGGTGAGGGCGCTTGAGGCCCGGCGCGGTCTGTCCGCCGATGGCGAGCTGTCACCGCTCGAAGCCGACCGCCGCGCCATCGCAGCGCACGGTGAGGGGATGGCCGGCTTCTATGCGTGGGCGCAGTCCTCGGAGGGCAGGGCACGGTTTCGATTGACCGTTGTGACGGTCGAAGCTGAAGCGTCTGGGGAGACGGTCGAAGCGGAAGCGTCCGGGGAGGCGCCGCCATGCTCCGAATGAGCCCGGAGAGTCGCGCAGAAGCGGCCCGGCGCGTCGAGATGCAGCGGCAGGCCGTCGGCGATGCCCTGCGCGCCCTGGCCGGTGGTCTGCCGGTGGCTGGGCATGAGCTGCCGGAGCGACTCGGACCGCCGACGGTCCGCCCGCCCGGTGTCGACCGCTTCCGAGTCGGCTGGTACCGACACCGGGCGTCGGACTGACGGGCGACTGTTCACCGACAGTCAAGGCTGTTCCCGTCGTGCGCGAGCTGGTCGAGATCCTGGCCGGGCAACCCCGAGCGGTTCAGCCTGGAAGAGCGTCGACCATCCCGAGGTGCTGCGCGCCATGGTCCGAGCTGGCGCTGGTCGAGTTCCTGGCTGAACTGCTGGCCGGGCCGGCGACTGTTCCGGGATTCCCCGGTTCGACCATCTGGAGGACGTGCGCTAGATGCTCCGGGCTGGCGCTGGAGGTGTTGCGCCGTTGCATCGCATCAAGCACTTTCCGGGATGGTGGAAAGGATGGTGGATGGATCTGGAAGGCCGCTGTAAGTGCCTGATTCCATTGGCCTGCTGGCGGAAGCGGTGTCTGCCAGTTCACCGGATCAAGCCGGATCAACCGATGTCCGTAAGTGACTGTCACGCATGAAGAATCCATGAGTCATTGAATCACGTCGGATCGCGGCATATCATCCAATC
>Ga0228699_1000787_pt1 | contig 20246 bp, 17 predicted proteins | sample McNCre217_Aug_MG_FD_178016 | JGI IMG/M metagenome (GOLD analysis project Ga0228699, IMG submission 178016) | Freshwater microbial communities from McNutts Creek, Athens, Georgia, United States - 2-17_Aug_MG | ecosystem: Environmental > Aquatic > Freshwater > Creek | place: USA: Georgia... | reverse complement strand
CGGTGTCGAGCGCCAGGTGCACGGCGTCGCGCGCCTGGGCATGCGCCAGCTGGAAGGCCAGCTGTGGCTGCGTGGGCAGGCTCACGCCCGCACGGCCCAGGGCGATGCGCGCGGCAGTGAGCTGGCGCAATGCGCCCCAGGGGTTGGGGGTGACGGGCGAGCGGCTCATGCGCCCCCCGCCATGCCACTGTGCGCCAGCGCCGGCTGGAACATCGGCGGCAGGCCCTCGTGCAGCCTGAAGGCCGCATCCGGGCTGCTGAAGATCTGCGCCTGCGCCAGCCAAGCTTCGAATTCAGGCGCGGGCCGCAGGCCCAGCACCCGCCGCGCATACAGCGCATCGTGGAACGACGTCGTCTGGTAGTTCAACATGATGTCGTCCGAGCCCGGGATGCCCATCACGAAGGTGCAGCCCGCCGCAGCCAGCAGCGTCAGCAGCACGTCCATGTCGTTCTGGTCGGCCTCGGCGTGGTTGGTGTAGCACACGTCGCAGCCCATGGGCAGGCCCAGCAGCTTGGCGCAGAAGTGGTCTTCCAGCCCGGCGCGGATGATCTGCTTGCCGTCGTACAGGTACTCAGGCCCGATGAAGCCCACCACCGTGTTCACCAGCAGCGGCTTGAAGTGGCGCGCCACGGCATAGGCGCGGGCCTCGCACGTTTGCTGGTCCACCCCGTGGTGGCCGTTGGCCGACAGGGCGCTGCCCTGGCCGGTCTCGAAGTACATGACGTTGTCGCCCACCGTGCCGCGCTTGAGGCTCAAGGCCGCCTCGCGCGCCTCGCCCAGCACGTCCAGCGTCACGCCAAAGCTGCGGTTGGTGGCCTCGGTGCCGCCAATCGACTGGAAGACCAGGTCGACCGGTGCGCCGCGCTCGATCGCAGCGATGGTGTTGGTCACGTGCGTGAGCACGCACGACTGCGTGGGGATGCCGTAGCGCTCGATCACCTCGGCCATCATCGTCACCAGCTTGATGACCTGGGGCACGTTGTCGGTGGCGGGGTTGATGCCGAAGACCGCGTCGCCGCTGCCGTACAGCAGGCCGTCGAGCAGGCTGGCGGCGATGCCGCTGGCGTCGTCGGTGGGGTGGTTGGGCTGCAGGCGGGTCGACAGGCGACCGGGCAGGCCGATGGTGTTGCGGAACGCCGTGACCACCTCGCACTTGCGGGCCACCAGGATCAGGTCCTGGTTGCGCATGATCTTGCTGACCGCAGCCGCCATCTCCGGTGTGATGCCGGCGCTCACGGCGGCCAGCGCGGCGGCATCGGTGTCATCGGCCAGCAGCCAGTTGCGCAAATCCCCAACGGTCATGTGGGCCACGGGCGCAAACGCTGCGGCGCTGTGCGTGTCGATGATCAGCCGCGTGACCTCGTCGTCCTCGTACGGGATCAAGGCCTCGTTCAAGAAGGTGCGCAGCGGCAGGTCGGCCAGGGCCATCTGCGCCACGGCCCGCTCTTGTGCGGTGGCCGCCGCCACCCCGGCCAGCCGGTCGCCCGAGCGCACCGGCGTGGCCTTGGCCATCAGGTCCTTGAGGTCGCGGAAGGTGAAGGTCAGCGCCCCCACTTGGTGCTTGAAGCGGGCCTGGCTCATGCGGGCAGCTGGGCCTGTTCGTCATCGACCACCGTCTGAGGCACGGCGGCCGGCGCACGCTGGTGCCCCGTGGCCAGGAAGTAGGCGTAGCCCACGGCCAGGAAGCCCAGGAAGAGGCCGAAGATCAGCGTGTTGTAGTAGATCATCGTGACCATGCACACCACGGCACCGGCCAGCGCGATCGCCGGGAAGTAAGGGAACAGCGGCGCGCGGAAGGGGCGGGCGAGCTCGGGCTCGCTGCGGCGCAGCTTGAAGAGGCTGAGCATGCTCAGCATGTACATCAAGATGGCGCCAAACACCGACATGGTGACGATGTTGGCCGTGAGCGTGTTGCCGCCGATCTTGATCAGCTCGTCGCTGTAGATGGCGGCGATGCCCACCACACCCCCGGCGATGATGGCGCGGTGCGGGGTGTTGAAGCGCGGGTGCACCTGGCCAAACCAGCCGGGCAGGAAGCCTTCACGGGCCAGCGCGAAGATCTGGCGCGAGTAGCCCATGATGATGCCGTGGAAGCTGGCCACCAGGCCGAACAGGCCCAGCCACACCAGCATGTGCAGCCAGCCGCTGTGCTCGCCCACGATGAGCTTCATGGCCTGGGGCAGCGGGTCATTCAGGTTGGCCAGCTTGGTCCAGTCGCCCGCGCCACCGGCGAACACCATCACGCCCATGGCCAGCAGCACCAGGGTGATGATGCCGGTGATGTAGGCGATGGGGATGGAGCGCTTGGGGTCTTTGGCTTCTTCGGCGGCCATGGCCACGCCTTCGATGGCCAGGAAGAACCAGATGGCGAAGGGGATGGCGGCGAAGATGCCGGGGATGGCCGCGAGGCTGAAGGTGTCTTGCCCCGCCCAGCCGCCCTTGGTGAAGTGGGCCACCGAGAAGCCCGGCGACACCACGCCCATGAACACCAGCAGCTCGAAGATGGCCAGCAGCGTCACCGCCAGCTCGAAGGTGGCCGCGATGTGCACGCCCACGATGTTGAGCGCCATGAACACGATGTAGGCGCCCAGTGCCGCCGTCTTCGGGTCGAGCGACGGGAACTGCACGTTGAGGTAGGCACCAATGGCCAGCGCGATGGCCGGTGGCGCGAACACGAACTCGATCAGCGTGGCCGCACCGGCCAGGTAACCGCCCACCGGGCCGAAGGCGCGCTTGCTGTAGGCAAAGGGGCCGCCGGCGTGGGGGATGGCCGTGGTCAGCTCGGTGAAGCTGAAGATGAAGGTGGTGTACATGGCCGCCACCATCACGGCGGTGACCAAAAAGCCCAGCGTGCCGGCCGAGGCCCAGCCGAAGCTCCAGCCGAAGTACTCGCCCGAAATCACGAGGCCGACGGCGATGCCCCAGAGCTGGAGCGTGCTGAGCACCGGTTTGAGCGCCGGTACGCTGGGGGAAGTGGGGGTGGACATGGCGGCGGTGAGGCTGAGTGGGGGATGCTGGCCCCCACTGTAGGCACCGCCCCCCGCCGGGCGTTATCGGAATTTGGCAAACCTGCGGGGCGGCCGCGCTCAGAAGCGGTGCATCAAACCTGCGCCCACGGCCGACTGCCCCTGCCCCGCACGCGACACCGACCCACCGAAGGACGTGCCCACCAGGCTGCCACCGTGGTTGTCGACCTGGGTCCAGAAGCCGTAGAGCATGCTGCGCTTGGACAGGTCGTGCTGCACGACCACGTGCGCCAGCGTGGGCCGTCCGTCCGAATCGGCGTAGTGGTAGCGGCCCACCTCGGCGATCAGGTTCCACTCGGGGGCGAAGCGGTAGCCCACGCCGCCTTGCAGCACCCGGCCGCGCGGCGTGATGCGCAGGTCACCCTGCACCGCCACCACGTCGGCGAACACCTGCCAAGGGCCCTCGTCCCAGCGCAGGGCCAGGCTGCTGCGCTCGTCCACCCGGCTGGCCTGGTTGGCCGCTGGCGTGGCGCTGTAGGTGCCGTGGGTCTGCTCGTGCGTGAAACGCACCTTCAGGCCCGGCTGCGCGTACTCGACGGCGCCACCGCTGTAGCGGCCTGACGAGGCCGACTCGGCCACCTCGGTGCCGGTCGAGGTCATCAGGCTGGCGCGCCACCCCTGCCAGGCCAGCGATTCGAACTTGACCGCGTTGTTGATCTTGAAGAGCGATGGCGGCAACGCGCCCAGGGCCACGATGCCGTAGGTGTCGAGCATGGTCAGGTCGTAGCCGATGGCGGTGTGGTCGAACTGCATGCTGCCCAGGCGGCCCGCCGTCACGCTGCCCCAGGGGGTGCGCAGGCCCACCAGGCTGAAGCGGTTGAAGAACGAGGCGTTGGTGGTGACGGCGCCGGTGTCGGCGGTGAAGCTGTTTTCCAGCTTGAAGAAGGCGCGCAGGCCGCCGCCCAGGTCTTCTTCGCCCTTGATGCCCCAGATCGACGGCAGGTAGGCGCCCGAGGTCACGCCGATGACGGCCTGGTCGGCGGCGTTGGCGTTGCTGGTGCGGGTGACCGACAGGTCGATCGCGCCATACAGGGTGACGTTGCCCGGGGCGGCCGACTGGGCGCAGGCCCAGGTGGCGCTGCCCAGGCCGAGGACGAGGCCGAAGGCCAGTGCGATGGCGGACGTGGTGTGCGGGTGGTGGTTCATGGTGGTGGTGTGCAAAGCGTGGGGCAAGGCTGCGCCCCACCCGCAGGGCACGGGGCCCGGCGAGACGAAGGGGGCAGCGGGGGAAGGTGCGGAGGCGGTGGCTGGGCTGGGGTGCCGCCCTCAAGCCACGTGTGACGCCTGGCGTCGGGCCTGGGCGGTGGCGCTGCCAGCCGTGGTTTCAGCGGTGGTGGCCGGGGTGCCCTCGGCCTGGCCCTGCGCGGTGCCCGGTCCGTAGGTGTAGGCGCCCATGCGGGCCATCAGCACACAGGCCACCGTGAGGCTGGCAGCCAGCAGCCACAGGGCCGGCTCGTAGCTGTGGTGCAAGCGAAAGCTCTGGCCCATCAGGAAGGGGCCCAGGCCCGAGCCCAGCATGAAGATGGCGAACAGGTAGCCGTAGAGCTCGCCAAAGGCCTTGAGCCCCAGGTAGCGCGATTGCATGAAGGCGATCAGGTCCACCTCGGCACCCAGGCCCAGGCCCACCAGCACAGCGGCCGGCACGCCCCAGCGGGGATCGGCGCTGCCCAGCAGCAAGGCGATGCCCATCAGCGGCAGGCTGAAAAAGGCCACCGCCACGATGGGGCCGTGCACCCGGTCGAGCAACCAGCCGGCCACCAGGCGGCCCACGATGAGGGCCAGGCCGGCCGCGCTGATGGCGGCCGTGGCCTGTGCCGGGGCCACGCCACGGTCGGTCAGGATCGGCACGATGTGGGCCACCACGCCCGAGGCGGCCAGCGCCACCCCGAAGAAGGACAGCGCCAGCGCCCAGAAGCGCACGCCACGCATGGCTTCAGCGCGGGTGAGGCCCGGCTGGGCCGCAGCCGGCACCGCCTTGGCGGCCTGGGCCGCACCCCGGCGTTGCGTGACCAGCCAGGCCATGGCCGGCCAAGCCACCAGCAGCGTGACGACGCCGAGGCCCACATAGGCCCCACGCCAGCCCCAGGTGGCCATCAGCTTTTGCGCCAGCATGGGCATGAGCATGGTGCCCAGGCCCACGCCGGCGGTGGCAATGCCCAGGGCCAGGCCGCGCTGGCGGTCGAACACCGTAGCGATGGCCTTGCTGTAGGGCAGCGGGGTCTGGCCGGCGGCCACGATGCCGCACGCGGCGTACATCAGCGACAGCGTCCACGGCGAATCGGCCACGACGCCGATGGCCATCATGCAGGCTGCGAACAACACGATGGCCGGCAAGGCCACGCGCCGCGTGCCGTGGCGATCGACCAGGCGGCCCACGATGGGCGTGGCGATGCCAGTGGCCACCAGGCCCATGAGCAAGGCCCCAGAGATCGCGCCACGGTCGGTGGCGAAGGCCTCGGTCAAGGGTTTGACAAAGACGCCGAACGTGAACTGCATGATGGGGCCATTGCCCACCATCAGCCCCAGCAGGGCGCCGAACACGACCCACCATGGGCTCTTGGCTGACTGGTTCATCTTGTGCTCCTCGTGGCCCCTCGTGGTGTGTGCGGGGGCCTGTGTGTGGTCGACAAACCGGGCATCGCCCGGCACCTTGTGGTCAACGGACGATCAGCCTCATTCGAACCGGGGCGTGGCCTTGTCCAGCCGTGCCCGGATGCCTGTGGTCTTGTCAGCGGTCGCAAACAGCAACTGGAAGGACTTTCGCTCAAATTGCAAACCCACATCCAGCGGCGTGTTCATGCCCTGCAACACGGCCTCCTTGATGAACTGCTGCGCCAGGCGGGGGCCTTGCGCCAGCTCGGCGGCCAGGGTGAGGGCGCGGTCTTCCACCGCGGCATCGGGCAGCACCTCGCTGGCCAGGCCCCAGGTGAGGGCCTCGGCCGCGCTGAAGCGCGCCCCGGTCAGCAACAGGCGCATGGCCTGGAACTTGCCGATGGCGCGCGTCAGGCGCTGCGTGGCGCCACCGCCGGGCATCAGGCCCAGCAGCACTTCGGGCTGGCCGAAGCTGGCCTGCTCGCTGGCGACGATCAGGTCGGCGTGCATGGCCAGCTCGCAGCCCCCGCCCAGGGCATGGCCCCGGACGGCGGCGATCACCGGCTTGCGGCAGGCGCTGATGGCGCCCCACAGCCGGTCCATCTCGCGCCCGATGATCTCGGGCGGGGTGGCATCGACGTATTCGTTCAAATCGGCCCCGGCGCAGAAGGCCTTCGGCCCACCGGCCAGCACCACCACGCGCACGGCGGGGTCGGCATCGGCATCGGCAAAGGCCTCGGCCAGGCGGCGGCGCAGCTGCAGGTTCAGCGCGTTGAGCACGGCGGGGCGGCTCAGGCGCAGCAGGCGCACGCCGGGGGCGGGGTCTTGCACCTGCAGCACGTCGTCTTGGGGGGCATCGCTGATGTCATGGCTCATGGCTGGCCTTTCAACGACCGGTGAACACCGGCACGCGCTTGTCAAAGAAGCTGGCCACCGCCTCGGCGTGGTCGGCCGTCTGGTGGGCCAGGCCCTGGAAGCGCCCGGCGTGCTGCAAGGCCTCGGCCAGCGTGCCGCCACGCGCTTGCTGCAGCAGCTGCTTGGTCCAGCGCAGCACCTGCGGCGGGTTGGCCGCGATGCGCTGCGCCAGCGCCAGGGCCGCCGGCATCAGGGCGTCGGGCGCCACCACCTGCGACACCAGGCCCACGCGCAGCGCTTCTTGGGCATCGAGCGTGTCGCCGGTGAAGGCCATCTCGGCGGCGCGGCTGGCGCCCACCACGCGGGGCAGCAGCCAGGCGCCACCGTCACCCGGCACGATGCCGACCTTGACGAAGCTTTCGGCAAAGCGCGCTGTGGTGGAGGCGATGCGGATGTCGCACATGCAGGCCAGGTCGTTGCCCGCGCCCATGGCCGGGCCGTTGACGGCCGCGATGATGGGCACCTGCAGCGCGTCGAAGGCCAGCGGGATGCGCTGGATGCCGGCGCGGTACTGGGCCACGATCTGCTCGAGCGTGCCGCCGAACATGCCCTGGCGGTCGCGCATCTCGGCGACGTTGCCGCCCGAGCTGAAGGCGGTGCCCGCACCCGTGAGGATGGCGGCGCGCACGCTCAGGTCGTCGTTGAGGGCCGCGAAGATCTGCTCGAAGGCGCCGAACAGCGCGTCGCCGCTGAGGGCGTTGCGTGTGTCGGGGCTGTTGAGCGTGAGGATGGCGACGTGGCCTTCGCGGCGCACGAGGATGGGCGCTGCTGTGTCGGCTTCGAAGGCCGTGAGTGCGGTGTTCATGTGCAAGCTCCTCAGGCGCGTTCCAGCGCGATGGCGATGCCCTGCCCCACCCCGATGCACATGGTGCACAGGGCGCGGCGGCCGCCGGTGTGTTGCAGGTGGCGGGCCGCCGTGAGCGCCAGGCGGATGCCTGACATGCCCAGCGGGTGGCCCAGGGCGATGGCGCCGCCGTGCGGGTTCACGTGCGCCGCGTCATCGGGCAGGCCGAGGCTGCGCATCACGGCCAGGCCTTGCGCTGCGAAGGCCTCGTTGAGCTCGATGACATCGAAGTCGCCGATGCCCAGGCCGGTTTGGGTCAACAGGCGTTGCACCGCCGGCACCGGGCCGATGCCCATCACGCGGGGCTCGACGCCCGCCGTGGCCACGCCGATGACGCGGGCCAGGGGCGTGAGGTCATGCTTGACGAGCGCGCCCTCGCTGGCCAGCAGCATGGCCGCAGCCCCATCGTTGACGCCCGAGGCGTTGCCCGCGGTCACGCTGCCACCGGCGCGGAAGGCGGGCTTCAAGCGCGCCAGGTCGGCCAGGGTGGTCTCGGGGCGCAGGTGCTCGTCATCAGCCACCACGCGGGGCTCGCCACGGCCCTTGGTGGGCAACGTGACGGGCGTGATCTCGCCAGCAAACCAGCCCTCGCGCTGGGCCTGCGCCGCACGCTGCTGGCTGCGCAGCGCGAAGGCGTCTTGCGCCTCGCGCCCGATGCCGTGCTGCTCGGCCACGTTCTCGGCGGTGTCGCCCATGGCGTCCACGCCATGCAGCGCGGCCATGCGCGGGTTCACGAAGCGCCAGCCGATGGTGCTGTCGTGCACCTCGGGCTGGCGGTCGAAGGCGCTGCCCGGCTTGGCCATCACCCAGGGGGCGCGGCTCATGCTCTCGACGCCACCGGCCACGGCCAGCTGCAGCTGCCCCACGGCGATGCCGCGCGAGGCCGAGGCGATGGCCTCCAGGCCCGAACCACACAGGCGGTTCACCGTGGCCGCAGCCACCGTGACGGGCAGGCCGGCCAGCAGCGCGCTCATGCGCGCCACGTTGCGGTTGTCTTCACCGGCTTGGTTGACGCAGCCGTAGTAGACCTCTTCGAGCTGCGCCCAGTCCAGGCGCGGGTGCCGGGCCATCAGCGCCTGCAGCGGCACAGCGCCCAGGTCGTCGGTGCGCAGCCCCGACAAGGCGCCGCCGTAGCGGCCGATCGGCGTGCGCACGCCGTCAACAACGAACGCGGTGGTCATGGAAAGACGTCTCCAAAGTGAACAGGTGGTGGCGCCACGCCACCCCGATCAAGCGGCTGCCGAGGCTCCGGCTTTGCCGGGCCCAGGGCAGCGCCCCCTTGAGGGGGAGCGGCCGAAGGCCGCTCGGGGGTGGGCCATCACAGCCCCAGCACGCGCTCGGCGTTGCCGTGCATGACCTTCTCCATCACCGCGTCGCTGTAGCCCAGCTCGGCCCATTCGCGCAGGATGCGCTCGTAGGGCAGGCTGGGGTAGTCGCTGCCGAACATGATCTTGTCTTGCAGGCGGCCACGGATGTCGACCTTCAAGTTGCCCGGGAAGTGCTTGGGCGCCCAGCCCGACATCTCCCAGTACACATTGCCCTTGTGCAAGGCCACGGCCGTGGTCTCGTCCACCCAGGGCCAGCCGGGGTGGGCCATGATGATCTTCAGGTTGGGGAAGTCGGCGGCCAGGTCGTCAATGGCACCGGGGTGCGCATGGCGGATGCGCGCGCCGTTGCCACCAGGCATGCCGGCGCCCATGCCGGTGGTGCCCACGTCGATCATCACGGCCGCGCCCAATGCGTTGATCTCTTCAAAGAGGTCGTAGTGGCGCCGGTCGTTGACAGCGAAGTGCTGCATGATGGGGTGGAAGTGGAAGCCGATGAAGCCCAGTTCGGTCACGGCCTTCTTCACCTGGCGGATGGCGATCTCGCCCTTGGCGGGCTCCACCGCGCCCCAGCACTGGATGATGCGGTCGGGGTGGCGCTGCCACATGCCGTGCACGTACTCGTTGGTGCAGGGCGCAGCGGCCACGGTGGTCTCCAGGTCGAGCGCCACCAGGCAGGCCTGGACGCCGGCCTGGGTGAACTCGGCCACAACGTCCTCTTCCGACTTGCCCACCCATTCGCGCTTCCAGTAGCGGGCGAGCTCGGCCGGGTAAGGGCCTTGCGATTCGATCCAGGTGGGGGTGCCGGGGTAGCAGTGCAGGTCGATGATGCGCATGGTGCGGTGTCCTTGTGGTGTCGTGTGGTGTCGTGTGGGGGGTCAGGCAACCTTGGCCAGCGTGGTGGCGCAGGCTTCTTCTTCAAGGTGGTGGGCCACCATCTCGCCCAGGGCCTTCTTGCTGACCTTGCCGAAGGTCGACACGGGGAAGTCGGGCAACAGCTCCAGGCGCTCGGGCAGCTTGAAGCGCGCGATCTCGTGCGTCTGCAGGAAGGCCACCAGCTCGGGCAGCGTCAGGCTGTGGCCCGCGCGCAGCACCAGGCAGGCGCACATCTTTTCGCCCATGGTGGCGTCGGGCATGGGCACGCAGGCCACGTTCTGCACGGCCGGGTGCATGAGGATGAGGTTCTCCACCTCTTCGGCGCTGATCTTCTCGCCGCCTCGGTTGATCAGGTCCTTCTTGCGGCCTTCGACGATGTAGTTGCCCGAGGGGTGCTTGCGCATCAGGTCGCCCGAACGGTAGAAGCCATCGGGGGTGAACTGGCGGGCGTTGTACTCGGGCACACCAAAGTAGCCTTGCAGCGTGTAGGGGCCACGGCAGGCCAGCTCGCCCACCTCGCCATCGGGCACCTCGCGGCCTTCGTCGTCGATCAGGCGCACCTCGTCGTCCGGGCACACGGGGCGGCCGCAGGTCTCCAGCAGCACCTCTTCGGCGTCACCCTGGCGCACGAACATCAGCAGGCCTTCGCTCATGCCGAAGTTCTCCTGCACGAAGGCGTTCTTGAACAGCTGGCGGGTGCGGAGGCGCACCTCGGGCTGCATGCGCTGGCCACCGCTTTGGATCTGCTGCACCGAGTCGAGGTTGAAGCGGCCAATCTCGGGCTCGTTGATCAGGCGGATCAGCAAGGCCGGCACCACCTTGAGGTGGGTCACGCCATGGCGCTGCATCAGCTCGAACATCTCCACCGGCTTGGTGTTGGCGTGCAGCACCACCGTGGCCCCCCGGAACAGGAAGCCCTGGATGCCGGGGCAGGCCAGCGGCAGGTTGTGCGCAATGGGCAGCACCAGCAGCAGCACCGAGCCCGCATCGACACCGGCCACATCGGCCGCGACCTTGGAGTTGTAGGCGTAGTCGTTGTTGGTGCGCGGGATCAGCTTGGGGATGCCCGTGGTGCCGCCCGAGAGCTGGAAGATGCACGGGTCGGTGGGCTCGATGGCGATGGCCTTCAGGTCCGACGCTGGGCGCTTGGCCGGCTGGGCGATCAGCGCGGTCAGCGACACCTCACCGGCTTCGGGCTCGCCCAGCACCAGGCGGTGTTGCAGCACCGGCTGCTCTTGCTGCACGCGCTGCACAAAGGGCGCGAAGGCAAACTGCGCACCGGCTTCGCGCACGCTCTTGGGGTAGACCACACAGGTGGCTTGCGACAGGCGCACGAACTGGCTGAGCTCGGCATAGCGGTGCGTGACCAGCGCGGCAATGGGGATGCAGCCGATCTTCTGCAGCGCGAAGTACAGCACCACGAACTCGGCCACGTTGGGCAGCATGGGCACCACGCGGTCTTGCGGCTTGAGCCCCAAATCGAGCAGGTTGAGCGCGAGGTTGGTGCTTTGGCGATCGAGCTCAGCGTAGGTGTAGCGGCGTTCGCCATCGATCAGCGCGGTGCGCTCGGCAAAGCGCTGGAACACGGCATCGAACTCTTGCGCGAGCGAGCGGTCTTGCCAGTAGCCCTTGGCGCGGTAGCGGGCCGCGGCATCGGCGGGGAAGGGCACGAATCCTTCAAGCATGGGGTTCTCCGGTGGGGGATGTGGACGTGGGGATCGGGTCGATCGAGCCGATCAGGTCGACGCGGTGAAGCCACCGTCGATCACCACGATCTCGCCCGTGACGAAGCGGTTGGCGGTCAGCAGGTTGACCATCACCTCGGCCACGTCGTCCGACGTGACACAGCGTCGCAGCGGGGTCTGCTTGGCGCGCTTGCCCATCAGGTCGTCGTACTTCTCGCCGAGCATGCGTTCCATCCACTCGCCTTCCATCCAGCCCGGGGCCACGGCGTTGACGCGGATCTCGGGCCCGAGGTTCCAGGCCAGGGTCTTGGTGAGGTTGACCACGGCGGCCTTGCTGGCGGCATAGGCCGGCGGCTGCGGGCCCGGGCGCAGGCCCACGATGGAGGCGGTGTTGACGATGGCGGGGTGGCTGCCTTTGCGCAGCAGCGGTGCGGCCGCGCGGGTGACCTGGAAGGTGCCGCGCACGTTGACGGCGAAGGTGCGGTCCCACTCCTTCATGTCCAGGCTGTCGAGGTCGCGCATCTTCCAGCTGGCGGTGGTGCCGGCGTTGTTGACCAGCGCGTCGAGGTGGCCGAACTCCTGATCCAGCGTGCGCATCATGGCGCGCACCGCATCGTCGTTGCTCACGTCGCACTGCAGCAGCAGGGTGCGGGCACCCAAGGCTTCGGCCTCGCCGGCCACGGCGTTGGCCGCGGCCGCGCTGGAGCTGTAGTTGATGGCGATGTCGTAGCCGGCGCGGGCCAGGGCCAGCACGGCGCTGCGGCCGATGCCGGTGGCACCGCCGGTGACGAGGGCTTTCTTGCGGGGGGTGGTGGAAGCGGTCATGGTCGTCCTTGAAGGAGGTGGCCCAGGTGGTGCGCGCATGCAGCGGCGCAACCGGGCCCGTGGCCAGTCGTTGACAAAGCAATGAAGGAAGGTGGCGAGGCGACGCGCCCGTACAGCGCTGCTTGGATGCCTCAGCGGGCTATCGGGTGTTAACCCGTGCAAGCTGGCTGTTCATCGGGGTGTCTCCTCGTTGTCGGTGTCCGCAAGCAGCGGATGAGCCCACTGTAGGCAAGGGCCTGATGACGAGGAAGATGACAGAATTCAGATGCCGATACGGATTCCTCATCTCTGGCTAACCCTAGGACCTTGACGCCCCCATGAAGTTGTCGCAACTCAGAGACCTGGTGGCCATCGTGGAGCACGGCAGCCTGCGCGCTGCGGCCCGGCATCTCGATGTGGAGCAGCCCGTGCTCACGCGCAGCGTGCGGGCCCTGGAGCAAGAGCTGGGCACGCCCATGTTCGACCGCAACGCCACGGGCATGACGCTCACGCCGGCGGGCAAGCGCTTTCACCAGCGCGCCAGCCTCATCGTGCACGAGGCCGAGCGGGCCAAGGACGAGTTGGCCCAGATCCTCGATGCAGACGGGGGCAACCTGGTGGCCGCCTTGTCGATCATGCCGCATGCGGGTTTGCTGCCTGCGGCCCTGCCCCGCTTTCGCCAGCGCTACCCGCGCGTGCGCCTGCAGCTGATCGAAGGCCTGTTCCCCGACATCGAATCGCGCCTGCGCGATGGCACCATCGACTTCTACATGGGCGCGGCGCCCCGCATCACGCCCTCATCGGGCCTGCAGGTGGACGTGCTCTTCCACAACACGCGGGCCGTGGTGGGCCGCAAGGGGCACCCCTTGTCGAAGGCGCGCTCGCTGGCCGAGCTGGCCCATGTGGAATGGGCCTCGACGGCCATCGACCACAACGCCGACGAAGACCTGGCCCGGCTGTTTGAGCGCTACGGCCTGCCGCCGCCGCGCGTGATGCTGCAAGCCGGCAGCGCGCTGTCGCTGCTGGTGGCGCTGAGCCAGACCGACATGCTGGCCATGCTGCCGCGCCAGTGGTCGGACTTCCCCGTCACGGCCGACACGCTGCAGGTCATCCCCGTGCAAGAGACCATCCCCGCACCCGAGATCGTGCTGATCCGCCGCGCCGAGCTGCCGCTGACGCCCGCGGCCGAACACATGGTCGACCTGCTCATGCGCTTTGCGCCGCGCCCGGGCTCGGCGGATGCCCACGCCTGAGCTTGGAACGGTTCTTGCGGGCTGTGGGTGATCCCCCGCTCGCTTGCCCGCTCCATGCCCCTGGCCGCCTCGCATCCCCCTGCCGCACTGGCCCACGCTGGCACAGGTGCACCCATTTGGCGCAGTGCGGCGCACACCCCGCTGGCCCGCCGCACCACCCGCGCCCACGATGCCGACGAGCACGCGGCCTTGCTGACCGGCTGGGAGCAGCACTACGACCAGCTCAGTGGCGGGCGCTTCACGGGCGAGCTGGCCGAGCTGCACCTGCCGCAGATGCAGGTGTTTCGCGAGCGCATGAGCCGCGCGGTGCGCCAGTCGTGCACGGTGTGGTCAGACGCGCTGTGGCTGGGCCTGCCCGAGCGGGGCACGCCGGGCGCAGCGGCCAGTGCCCCCACCCGCATCGACGGCCGCGTGAACCTGGCGCAGCACATCATGGTGCGCCCCGGCGACGCCCCTTTCGAGCTGATGACCCCCGACGACCACAGCATCTACGGCATCGTGGTGCGGCAAGACGCCGTGCTGCAAGCCGCCTCGCGCGTGGGCGCCCACATCGACTGGGCCGCCCTGGCCGGCGCCCACCAGTTGCAGGTGCCCGATGCCACCCGCGCGCAAGGCGAGGCCCTGCTGCAGGCGGCGCTGTGCACCCAGCCTGCGGCCGACGGCGCCTCGATCGCCACCTCCATGGAAAGCCTGAGCGCCCCGGCCCAGGCCGCGCTGGCCCACACCCTGCAAGCCGAGCTGATCGACCTGGTGCTGCGCCTGCTCGACCAAGGCCAGGTGGACCACAGCGCCCGCCAGAGCCTGGCCAAGCGCCAGCAGGTGGTGGCGCGCGCCCGCGCCCATGTGCTCGATCACCCCGACCAGGCCGTGACCGTGCCCGAGCTGTGCGAGCAGCTGCACGTGAGCCGCCGCACCCTGCAGTACTGCTTCGAAGACGTGCTGGGCCTGAGCCCACTGCAGTACCTGCGCGCCATCCGCCTCAACGGCGTGCGCCGCCAGCTGCGCCAGGCCGCCGCCCAGGGCCAGTCGGTGCAAGACGTGGCCGTGCACTGGGGCTTTTGGCACTTCAGCCAGTTCGCCACCGACTACCGCAAGCTCTTTGGCGAAACGCCCTCGGCCACGCTCAAGGGTGGGTTGCACTGAGCCGGCTCAGGCCCGCATCAGCGTGCTCTTGCCAAACAGGCTCTCGATGAGGTCCACGGCCAGCTCGGCCGTCTGGTTGCGCACATCCAGTGCCGGGTTGAGCTCCACCACGTCCAGCGAGCCCAGGCAGCCCGTGTCCGCGATCATCTCCATGCACAGCTGCGCCTCGCGGTAGGTGGGGCCACCGCGCACCGTGGTGCCCACGCCCGGGGCGATGTCGGGGTCGAGGAAATCGACGTCCAGGCTGACGTGCACGTGGGTGTCGGCATCGATGCCCGTCAGCGCCTGCTGCATGGTCAGGCGCATGCCCACCTCGTCGATGTGGCGCATGTCGAAGACCTCGATGCCGGCCTCGTGCACGAAGCGCTTCTCGCCCTCGTCGACGCTGCGGATGCCGATCTGGCGGATGTCGGCGGGCGACAGCGCCGGCACGTGGCCGCCGATGTGGGTGAGCGCCTGCGGGCCATGGCCGCACAGGCAGGCCACCGGCATGCCGTGGATGTTGCCCGAGGGCGTGAGCGCCGCGGTGTTGAAGTCGGCATGGGCATCGAGCCACAGCACACGCAGGCGGCGGCCCTGGGCGCGGCAGTGGCGGGCCACCGCGCTGATCGAGCCGATGCCCAGGCAGTGGTCGCCCCCCATCACGATGGGCAGGTGGCCGCGCTGCAGCTCGGCCAGCGTGGCCTCGTGCAGCAGCGTGTTCCACCGCGCCACCTCATCGAGGTGCCGAAAGCCATCCACCGCCGGCCGCTGCGGGTTGTCGGGGCCGTGCAGGTCGCCCAGGTCGTGCACGGTCAGGCCAAAGCGCGCAATGGCCTCGGCGATGCCGGCCACGCGCAAGGCGCTGGGCCCCATGCGGGCCCCGATGCGGCCAGCGCCCACGTCGGTGGGGGCGCCAATCAGGCTCACGGCGGCGGCAGCGGTGGAGGGGGGCATGTGGGGCAAAGGCTGTGGGCGTGCAGGATGCGCTGGGCGCGAGGCCGGGGCTCAGGCCACAACAGGCTGCGGGCACTCGGCCAGCGGCCACCCGGGCTCGCCGACCGGCGCCGGCGCCCCCTGCAGCACCCCATAGAGGTTGCGCGGATCGGGCAGCTCGGGGATCAGCGAGAGCGTGCGGTGCAGGCCCAGCGCCTGGGCAGCGCGGCGCATGTAGCGTAGCGCAGAGAAGTCTTCGAGCGCAAAGCCCACCGAGTCGAACACGGTGACCTCATCGGCGTGCAGGCGCCCCGGCGCCTCGCCGCGCAGCACGCGCCACAGCTCGGTGACGGGGAAATCGGCCGGCATCTGCTGGATGTCGCCCTCCACCCGCGTTTGCGGCTCGAACTCGACGAACACACGCGCCGCGCGCAGCACCTCGGCGGCCAGCTCGGTCTTGCCCGGACAGTCGCCGCCCACGGCGTTGAAGTGCATGCCGGGGCGCACCATGCCAGCGTGCACCACGGTGGCACGGGCCTTGTCGGCCGTCAGCGTGGTGACGATGTCGGCGCCCTGCACGGCCTCTTCGGCGCTGGCGCAGCTCACCACGCGCAGCCCGATGGCGGCCAGTGGCGCGAGGTTGGCGCGCAGCTTGGCGGAGGCCAAGCGGTCGATGTCAAACAGGCGCAGCGTGTCGATGCCCATCAGGTGGTGGAAGGCGAGCGCCTGGAACTCGCTTTGCGCCCCGTTGCCGATCAGGGCCATCACGCGGCTCTCAGGCCGCGCCAGGCGCTTGGCGGCCATCACCGAGGTGGCGGCCGTGCGCAAGGCCGTGGTCAAGGTGAGCTCGCTGACCAGCTCGGGCACGCCGGTGGCCACGTCGGCCAGCACGCCAAACGCCATCACCGTGGGCAGGCCGTGGTGGTGGTTGTGGGGGTGGCCGTTGACGTACTTGAAGGTGTAGTGCTGGCCATCGGCCACGGGCATCAGCTCGATGACGCCCTCGGGGGAATGGCTGGCCACGCGGGCGCACTTGTCGAACGCCGGCCAGCGGCAGAAGTCGGCTTCGAGCTCGCGCACGATGCCGGCCAGCGTGGTGGGCAAGCCCTGTCGGCGCACGATCTCCACGGCATCGTCGACACTGAGGTACTGGGTGATGACGGGGCGGTTCATGGCAGCAACTCCTGGCGTGTGGCCAGTGTCGCGCGGGGCCATGGCAATGAAAATCGTCAACCTTGCGCTGCTTTGGTCAGAAAAATATCAAAATGTCAGCATCCACTGCCGAAATGACAAGCATGGACACGCTGGACCACGACATCCTCTCCCTGCTGCGCCAGGACGCCCGCCTGAGCGTGGCCACCATCGCCGCCAAGCTGGCGGTGTCGCGCGGCACGGTGACCAACCGCATCCGCAAGATGGAGGACACCGGCGTGATCGTCGGCTACGCCGTGCGCCTGCGGCCCGATTCGCGCCCCAGTGAGATCCACGCCTGGATGAGCATCGCGGTCGAGGGCAACGACGCGCGCACCGTGATCGCCAAGCTGCTGGGCGAGCCCGGCGTGGCCGCGCTGCACGACACCAACGGCCGCTGGGACCTGCTGGCCGAGCTGCGCGCGGAAAACCTCGCCGGCCTCTCCAAGGTGCTCGAGCGCGTGCGCCTCATCCGCGGCATCAGCAGCACCGAAACCAGCATCCACCTCGAAACCCATCGACTGGCCGGCTGAAGGCCGGTCATCACCCTCTGCCGACTGCTGTACCGTGCGCCTCGAACACCTCACCGCCGACTGGAGCCAACTCTGGCGACAAGCCCGCCAACACGAGGGCGTGATGCACGGCGTGCGCGCCCTGTTGGCCCTGGCCGCTGCCCTGGGCCTGGGCTGGCTGCAAGACTGGAGCTGGCAGCTCATGCCCGTGCTGCTGGGCGTGGTGGCCAGCGCCCTGACCGAAACCGATGACAACTGGCGCGGCCGCCTGCACACCCAGGTGCGCGCGCTGGTGATCTTCTTGGGCATCGCCGCGCTGGTGTGGTGGGCCCAGGCCAGCCCGTGGGTGCTGGCTGGCGCGCTGGCGCTGTGCGCCTTCGTGCTCACGATGGTGGGCGCCATGGGCGAGCGCTTCCGGGCGCTGGCCTTTGCCTCGCTGGTGTTCTTCATCTACGTGGCGCTGTCGCTGCAATCGAGCCGCAAGGCCGCGGGCCAGCTGGTGCCCTACCTGTGGGGCGGCGCGGCCTGGTATGGGCTGGTGTCGGTGGCCTGGGCCGCGGCTGTGGCCCGCCCCCCGGTGCGCCACCGCCTGGCCCAGGTCTACGCGCTGCTGGGCGAGTACCTGCAGCTCAAGTCGCGCCTGTTGGAGCCCATCCACGATGTCGACAGCGAGCAGCGCCGCATGGCCGTGGCGCTGTACAACGGCCTGGTGGTCGATGGCCTGGCCGCCGCCAAAGACGCGCTGGCCTGCCGCCTGGCGCTCTACCCCGGCACGCTGCCGGGCTGGCTGCAAGAGGCGCTGCACCAGTACCTGTGCGCGCAAGACATCCACGAGCGCAGCTCGTCATCGCACGAGCAGTACGACACCCTGGCCCACGCCTTCTTCCGCAGCGATGCGCTCTACCGCTGCCAGCGCGTGCTGGCCCTGCAAGGGCAGCAATGCCTCAAGCTCTCGGCGGCGATCGCGCGGCGCAAGCCGCCGCAGCACCAGGGCGCCACGGGCCGCGCCATCGCCGACATGCAAGGCGCCATTGCCGAGGCCGCCCGCACCCTGCCGCACGACCGCCCCCTGCGCGCCCTGCAGGCGCTGGGCGACAACCTCGCGGCACAGGCCGCCGTGCTGGCCCAGGTGCTGGCCCCCACCTCAGGCCCCACCGAGCGCACCCTGGTCAACGACACCCCCCGCACCTTGGGCGAGGCCTGGGCACGCGTGGGCAGCCAGCTGCGCCTGAGCTCACCGCTGTGCCGCCACGCCATCCGCCTGGCGCTGGCCTTGCTGGTCGGCTTTGCCGTGATGCACCTCACCCACGACCACCACGGCTACTGGATCGTGCTGACCATCACCTTCGTCAGCCAGCCGCACTACGCCGCCACGCTCAAGCGCCTGGGCCAGCGGGTGGGCGGCACCGCCCTGGGCCTGGCCACCGGCTGGGCGCTGATGCGCCTCTTTCCCGACGACGTGAGTGGCAGCGTGCTGATCGCCGCCAGCGGGGCGCTGTTCCTGGGCACGCGCCGCACCCACTACGCGGTGGCCACGGGCGCCATCACCACCATGCTGCTGATGGCCTTCCACCAGCTGGGCATGACCGACGGCGTGATCACTGGCCGCCTGCTCGACACCCTGCTGGGTGGCGCCATCGCGGGCCTGGCGGCGTGGCTCATCCTGCCCACCTGGCAAGCCCGCCGCTGGCCGGCCCTGGCTGCGGCCACCTTGCGCGCGCAGGCCCATTACCTCGACGAGGTGATGCGCCAGTACCAGTCGGGCAAGCACGATCACCTGGCCTACCGCGTGGCCCGCCGCCACGCCCACCAGGCCGATGCCAACCTCTCCAATGCGCTGGCCGCCATGCGCAAGGAGCCCCCGGGCGTGCGCCTGAACACCAATGACTGCGGCCGCTTCCTGCTGCGCTCGCACACCATGCTGGCCTACCTCTCGGGCCTGGGCGCCCACCGGGGCGAACCCGGCGCCACCGAGCTCGACCGCGCCACGCTCGACACCGCCGCTGCCTTGCGCTACGCCCTGCTGGCGCTGGCCCAGGCCATCGAGGGCCGTGGCCTGCGGCCCGCCCAAGGCGCCGCCTTCGACCTGGGCACCTTGCAGGCCCCGGGCTTCGACAGCCTGCCCACACAGCCCGTGCAGCAGCGCGTGCGCACCCAACTGGGCCTGGCCGTGGCGCTGATGCCTCAGCTGGCGGCGGGTGCCACGCCAGCGCGGGGTTGAACACCCACGCCCCCTAATTTGAAGTTGCACACCCGGTTGGGTTAGGCAGACACTGCGCCTCTTCATTTCACTTTGTGAAACGAAGCTCACCCGCTGTCACCGCCCATCCAACCAGGAGCTGCCATGTCCCTCTCTCGTCCCGCCCTCCCGTTCGCCCTGTCGCTGCTTGCCCTGTCGGCGGCGCTCGCCCCCAGCGCCCAGGCTGCATCGGTTTCGTTCACCCAGGTCGCCAATGGCAATGTGCTGGTTCAGCACGACAACAACGACTGGCAGAGCTTCAGCTTCTCGTCCACCGGCAACACGGCCGTGGCCGATGCCACGCTGTTCAAGTTCAGCAACCAAGGCAGCTTCGGCAACGGCACCGAGGTGGTGCTGCTCAAGAACGGCACCGGCGACGTGGACGCCTTGCTGACGGCCAACGTCACCGTGCTGAGCAGCAGCTCGTACAAGGTGCACTACGAGTTCATGACGGGCAGCGCGCTGCCTTCGGTGCTGCCGACCTCAACCGGCCAGTACAGCGACGTCATCGGCACCAGCCCCAGTGCCTACGTGGGCCTGCAGTCGTTCAGCCAGGGCATCGGCCTGACGGTGACGCCCTCAGTGCCCGAGCCCGCCACCTACGGCATGGCCCTGGCCGGCCTGCTGACGCTGGCCGTGGCCACCCGCCGCAAGCGCTGAGCGCAGCGCACGGCGCACCGGGCGCTTGCTGCTACGCTGGCGACAAACACCTCACCTCAGGAGCACCGGTTTGTCGCACGCACCGGCACGGCGCCAGGCGCTGCTGCGCATGGCCCAACTCGCCACCACCAGCACCCTCTTGGGCGGCTGCCAGAGCGCGCCGCCCACCTTCACGGCCGGCGACACCCAAGTCGCCCTGGCCTGGCTGCAGCAGTGGCTGCGCGAGCGCATGGCCGCGCACGGCGAGGCCCCGTTGAGCCTGGCCG
>Ga0228699_1000786_pt1 | contig 20262 bp, 27 predicted proteins | sample McNCre217_Aug_MG_FD_178016 | JGI IMG/M metagenome (GOLD analysis project Ga0228699, IMG submission 178016) | Freshwater microbial communities from McNutts Creek, Athens, Georgia, United States - 2-17_Aug_MG | ecosystem: Environmental > Aquatic > Freshwater > Creek | place: USA: Georgia... | reverse complement strand
TTGCTAATCGTTTGATTCCGCAGGTCGCTGTTTATCGTCCAGATGCGGTGGGCTGGAAGTGGGAAGTCAATGTCTTCCAAAGTGAGGAAGTCAATGCCTTTTGCATGGCTGGTGGCAAGATTGCCGTTTATACGGGTTTAATCCAGCAGCTCAAAATTGCCGATGATGAGCTAGCCGCTGTTATGGGGCATGAGATTGCGCATGCGCTACGTGAACACGTACGCGAGCAGCAATCTCGGCAACAAGTTTTGGGGGTTGTTGGAGTTGGTGCTGTCATAGGTGGCGCGCTCTTGGGTGTCAATATTGATCCAAATTTGGCCCAAAACGGCTTACAAGTCGCATTTGGATTGCCGCACAGCCGACAAGCCGAGGTTGAGGCTGACGATATTGGATTAGAGCTTGCAGCTAGAGCGGGCTATAACCCCAAAGCTGCTATTACGCTTTGGCAAAAAATGAGCGCCTTAGGTGGTGGTCGTCCACCCGCATTTTTAAGTACGCATCCATCACCAGAATCACGCGCCGCAGATTTAGCACGTGTTGGGCAAATCGTAGAGCCGCTTTATCAAGCGGCATTGAAAGCTCAGCCCAGACGCTGAACCCCGTAGCTGACTACTAGTGCAATCAGCACAAAGATAACCAACGCTGTGATTCGCTGGGTAGCAGCGTCCTTTGATGCGGGTAGCGCTCTTTCAGCTAACACATCTTTATCGCCGTGCAGCATCGGGCGAATCAAGTCCTCTTTCTTTTTGAATAGGTAGAACAAAATCGCTGCGATGTGCAAGGTAATGAGCAAAATGATGATGACTTTCCCCCAGTGCTTGTGATAGCTGGTTGCAAGACTTGCGGTCGCGCCACTCATAAATTGAACCAATGGTCCTTGGCTGGCGATTTCGTCATCGCTCATCAAGCCTGTTGCAACTTGTGCGCCCAATATAAAAAACAAGCCCCAGACGGACAGAGATCCAAGCGGGTTGTGTCCCACTTCATGCTCAGGTTTGCTTTGACCGCGTAGATAACGAAGGATTGTGAGGGGTGAATAAAAAAACTGTTTAAACCGTGACCAGTGCCCACCTACAAAGCCCCAAGCCACGCGAAAAATCAACAACACAATGACGCAGTAGCCAAGGCGGAAATGCCAAATGATGGCGTTTCCACCCACTTCGCCAGAAATGATGGATGAGATGACGCAAAAAGCTAGTAGCCAATGGAAGATTCGGGTGGGTAGATCCCAAATACGCAGTGGACGGGTAGAGGCAGGCATCGTTATTTAATCGTCAAGGTGATCGTTTCGTGCGACCTCAAGTTGCTGGTCTACAACGTCTTTGTAGCGAATGAGGTTGGAGCTATGCCAGCGCTGGATGAACCACATCACGCCAGCTACTAAAAGTCCAAAGCCTGTAATAGCCCCGAATGCCGATACGCCGTGGCTCGTTGAGTAGGTATAGCCAATGCCTAAAGAGAGAATGCATAGCTGCTCGTTAAAGTTTTGCACGGCAATTGAACGGCCAGCCCCCATTAAGTTATGGCCACGGTGTTGTAGCAGCGCATTCATAGGCACGACTAAAAATCCACCAAATGCACCTAGCAGTATTAAAAACGGTGCAGCTAGCCAGACGTTATTGATGAAGTTGAGTAGCAAAATTAAGAGCCCCATACCAATCCCAAGAGGCATCACTTTTGTTGCCTTATCTAGGCGGCAATAGAGCGATGCAATGATGGCGCCCGCTGCTGTGCCAATGGCGACAACGCCTACAAGATTAGAGGCTTGCGTGGTCGTGTAGCCGAGGGCTGCAGCACTCCAAGCTAAAACAATGTAACGCAGATTGCCACTGACACCCCAAAAAAGAGTAGTTGTGGACAGCGAAATTTGCCCAAGCTTATCCCGCCATAAGCGTTGATTACAGAGCCAAAAATCGGGGAGTAGTGTCAATAAGTTTTTGGGTAATGGACGTATTTCAACGCCCGTAAGAGGAATACGTGTGTTAAACCATGCGGCAATAGCATAGACAAAAACCAAAATACAAATGGCTGCCTCAGGGGGGGTATCTACAAAGGTGTCAAAAATTGGAATGTCAAACGACAGAAGCACAACAGAGACGTTGTGCCCCACCAATTGACCACCTAAGAGTACGCCCAAAATGATGGAGCCGATGGTCAGACCCTCAATCCACCCATTTGCCTTTACTAATTGTGATGCCGGAAGTAGCTCGGTCAAGATGCCGTATTTAGCTGGCGAGTAAATGGCTGCCCCCAATCCGACAAACGCATAGGCAAGAAGCGGATGCGAACCAAAGAGCATAAAGAGACAGCCTGCCACCTTGATCGCGTTGCTATAGAACATCACTGCGCCTTTGGGGCGCGCATCAGCAAACGCGCCTACAAAAGGTGCGAGAACCACGTAGAAGAAGGCAAACATAGGAACCAAAGCCGCTGCATGCCAGCTAGGTGCATTGACGCTACGCAGTAGTTCGATGGCGACGATGAAAATAGCATTGTCCGCCAGCGAGCTAAAAAACTGCGCCGCCATGATGGTGTAAAAGCCGCGTTTCATCTTGTACTAGCTACAGAAATCGAGCGGCCAGCCGCCTAGCAGCTGCAACACCTAAGCCAGCGCCAAGGCCGGCCAGCAAAATGGCAATCGTGCTACTAAAGCCATAGCCTGGCGCAAAGAGATCAAAGCCGAGTAGGCGGCCTAATCCAAATGCGATCAACGAGCCAATGACAAAGCCAGCGGCATCGGTCATCCCTTCTACTAATTTTGATTTAGCGTTCATATTGCGAGAGAGTGTACTGCCTCCTAGGTCAATTTGGGCTGTCTCGCCTACACTTGGGGTTATGGTTAACTCTCGCACCATTCAGGCCACTATTCATGTAGAAGCGCTCAGGCCACCTCTGACTTTGCTTAGCTTTGCGTGGGCTTGATCACCCCAAAAAAGTTTTACCTCGTCACGAATTTTGTCTATTGCCACATCGCTTGCTAGTGCATCGCTAATGGACAGCATGACATGGTCGTCCTTTCCTATCGCGGCTTGACCGTAGAAGAGTGAAGTGATCAAAAATAACGATGACAGTAATCGAGTCGAAATGGTTTTCATGAGGAGTCCTAGAGGTGAAGTTGACGAAAAATTAAACTGGCATTAGCGCCGCCAAAACCGAAGCTGTTGGAGAGTAATGCACCGATAGACTGCCACTGCACATCTCGCAGCAACGGCGCTTGGAGTGCGGCTGCATCCATCGTTTGAAGGTTGGTACAGCCTGCCATAAATCCGCCTTGCACCATGAGTAGTCCATAAATCGCTTCGTGCACAGCAGACGCGCCAATGGGGTGACCCGTGAGTCCTTTGGTTGATGAGACTTTCAAATTGGGTGCGGCTGCAAAGACAGATGTAATCGCCTCCAACTCGATCAGATCGCCAACAGGTGTACCTGTGGCGTGAGCATTGATGTAGTCGATTTCGGTGGGTTGCATTTGCGCATCCTGCAAAGCCAAGCGCATGGCGCGGGCTGCACCGTTTGCTGTGGGGATCACCATATCCGCGCCATCAGAGCTTGCGCCGTAGCCGACTAATTCTGCGTAAATTGGCGCACGGCGAGCTAGGGCGTGCTCCAGCTCTTCAAGCGCTAAGATGCCCGCACCGCCCGCCAGCACAAAACCGTCACGGTTTGCGTCGTAAGGGCGCGATGCGGTTGCATCGTTGTACTTTCTTGACAGCGCACCCATTGCATCAAAGGGCACGGCGGTTGTCCAGTGTATCTCTTCTGCACCGCCGGCAAAAACGATGTCTTGCTTGCCCCAAGCGATGTGCTCAAACGCATTGCCAATGGCGTGACCTGACGACGCACAGGCCGAGCTGATTGCATAGCTTGCGCCGCGTATGCCAAACGCGGCGGCCAAATTGGCCTGAGCCGTGCTGCCCATGATGCGCGGCACAAGGTAAGGGAGAACTTTTGACAAGCCGCGCTCAGTCAGTGTCTGCATGGCGGTGTGATGTTCAAAGGGAGATCCAACACCTTCACCCAAAATCAAACCCGTGCGTTCGGATTGAATTAAGGATGGAGGGAGTTTGGCATCCGCAATCGCCTTGTTCATTGCGTGATACGCATAGACAGCCGCATCCCCCATAAAACGTCGGAGGCGGCGCGGGATGGTCGCTTCAAGTGACAAATCAGGTAAGCCGACGACTTGACTACGTATGCCCACAGCGGCGAATTCGGGCGCGAATCGCAGGCCTGATCGTCCCTCTTGCAAGGCAACGCTAACGGCGGCTAAATCATTGCCTATGCACGAGGTGATCCCCATCCCAGTAACAACGACGCGACGGCGCATTAGTATTGTTTATTGTGGTTTTTGCAGTTCAAGCGAAATCTCTTTTTTGAGCGTATCAAGCCACTTGTTATAGCCAGGGTGAATCTCTGTCGCAGAACCTTCTTTTGCTTTGTAATTCAAATTGGTGCTGTCCTTGTAGGTCATGGAATACTGTGTCGTTGAATACGTGATCGCAATGACCACGCTGTGCTTGCCGCGCACGTCTAGTGTTGCAATCAGCTTGCCTTCGCCGTCTGATTTCGTGATCCATTCGCGCTTCGTAGCCACCGCTTGAATGGCCTTTTTGATCTGCTCCATCTGCAAAGCTTTACCGTCATTGCCCGAAATAGCGATGTCGTTGTAGGTTTGCATTGGTGCAGCACGTGCAAAGACTATAGAAGTGGTGAGCAACAACGCCAAGGTAAACAGTGCGATCAGTTTAGATGTCATGAGGAGAGTTTTTTAAAAATAAGTGAAGTATTAATTCCGCCAAAAGCGAAATTATTACTCATGATGGTGTTCGTTTGAATAGCACGTCCTGCGCCTTGGATGTAATCCAGTGCCGCACAGGCGGGATCGACATTCACCAAATTGATGGTGGGTGCGAACCAGCCCCGCCGCATCATCTCAATTGTCCACCACGCCTCTATCGCGCCGCAAGCTCCCAGTGTATGACCGAGGTAGCTCTTGATCGAGCTAATCGGCACGTTGCCACCTAGCACGTCATGTGTGGCATGGCTTTCGGCGACATCGCCTCTATCCGTTGCCGTGCCGTGGGCGCTAACGTAGCCGATGTCCGATGCGGTCAATCCTGCGTCGTCTAGTGCCGCCTGCATCACCACGGACATGGTGCCCGATTGCGGCTGGGTGATGTGGTTGCCATCGCTATTGCTGGCGAAACCGACGATTTCAGCGTAGATCGTTGCGTCGCGTGCCACGGCGTGCTCGTAGTCTTCTAACACCAAGCTGGCTGCGCCTTCGCCGACCACTAAGCCGTCGCGAGCCGCATCAAATGGACGCGGCGTGGTGCTGGGCGCATCGTTTTTACTACTGGTGGCAAACAGCGTATCAAACACCGCCGAGCCTGGCGCGGAGAGTTCATCTGCACCGCCCGCCAACATCAAAGCTTGGCGGCCAAAGCGAATCGCCTCGTAGGCATAGCCAATGCCCTGAGCGCCCGATGTACAAGCGCTAGACGTAGGGATCACGCGGCCTTGCAGGCCAAAGAACAGCGCCACGTTCACCGCCGTGGTGTGCGGCATCATTTGGATGTAGCTGGTGGAGGTTACCCCTTGCATCGAGCCCGTCTCCAGCATCCGACCAAATACTTTGACCGGATCGACACTGCCCGACGACGAACCATAAGCAATGCCCATCTTGCCACCCCGTGCGACTGAATCCACAACACCATCTTTAAGCAGCCCAGCATCTAGCAAAGCCAACTCACTAGCGCGCACCGCCAAGAGGGCGACGCGTCCCATCGAGCGGATCATCTTGCGCGGATAGTGCGCAGGTGTTTGGAAGTCGTCAATCGGCGCTGCCATGCGGGTGTTCAGCGATGTGATGTAGTCCCACTCTGGCATCCCACGCACAGCATTTTTGCCAGCCCGTAGCCACGATTCAATGGCTACCCAAGAATCCCCTAAAGCGGTCACGCCGCCCATACCCGTTACGACGACGCGCTTATCGACGCGTTTGTATATTTGTTGATTTGCCATTCGTTTCATCCTCGCTCAAACAATCCCGCCATTCACCCCCAGCACCTGCCGCGTGATGTAAGACGCACTATCTGACATTAAAAACGCCACGGCAGCGGCCACTTCTGCTGCTTGTCCTGTGCGGTTCATGGGAATCATCTTGAGGGCTTCTGCTTTGTCGGTCAAGTCCTCTAGCATTTCGGTGTCAATCAATCCTGGGGCGACACAGTTCACCGTGATGCGGCGACTGGCTAGTTCGACGGCCAAGGCCTTGGTCGCGCCAATGAGGCCTGCTTTGGCCGCGCTGTAATTGACTTGCCCCCGATTGCCCATCACGCCCGAGACTGAGGCCAAGGTCACGATGCGGCCGCCGCGTTTGGCGCGCACCATCGGCATAGTCAGCGGGTGTACGACGTTGTAAAAACCATCCAGACTGGTGGCGATCACGTCGTCCCAATCTTCTTCCGAGAGTGCAGGAAATGCGTTATCCCGTGCAATGCCAGCGTTGCAAATAATGCCGTAGTACGCGCCGTGCTCGGTCAAGACTGATTCAAGCGCATCGCGGGCTGCAGGACGATTAGCCACATCAAACTGGAGCACGTCGGCCACGCCGCCAGACGTTTGAATTTGTGCGACTATGCTGTCCGCCTCGGCGCGACCACTGCGGCAGTGCACGGTGACAGCGAAACCGTCTTTGGCCAATTGCAGGGCGATAGCCTTGCCAATGCCGCGGCTAGAGCCTGTCACTAAAACGCGGCGCGGTGCGGCGTTGGTGGGCGATGTGGTTGCCTGAGAAATCATAAAAAAGCTAACTCGCTTGAAGGAAAGATTGAAAGTCGTCAGGCTCGTACACCTTGAGTGTGGCCTCCACCAGCAGTGTGCCAGCGCAGGAGATGCTGCAATCGTAAGCGCCCAATCCTGTGTCGTCACGGTAGACCGGCGTCGCCGTGATTTGCAGTGCCACGCCTGCTTGAAATTTTGAAACGCTGCTTGGCATACGCCGCGCACCCAGTAACACGCCTTGTTTGTGCTGCTGCTGCGTCCATCGCAGCATCCCGTTGTGAGCAGCCACGGTTTGCGCCATCACCTCAATCCCCAGCCAAGCGGGCATTTGACCAGCTGCATTAGCGTACCATGCCCCAGCTTTTGGGGTGTATTCGGCCGTGATGCGCTCATCCTCAAACGCCGTCACGCTATCCACAAACAGCATCGTGCCGCGGTGAGGAATAAGGTCATGGATGGCTGGGAATGTGGTCATCCATGCTCCAATGGCAAGCCCACAATCACACTGGCGTTATTGCCGCCAAAGGCGAATGAGTTGCTCATGCAAATGCTGATCCACTTTTGTGCTGATGGCCGAGCTAGATTCAATTCAGGTAGCGCCGCGTCCCGGGTGCCATCCCACACATGCGGCGGCAGTTGTTGGGTCGCGAGGGCTATTTGGCAAAAAACGATTTCTGTTGCACCTGCTGTGCCTAGCAAATGACCCGTCAATGGTTTGGTGCCGCTGCACGGCACGCCGCGGGGGTGCTTTGCAGTTGGCGGAAACAAACGTGCCACAGCGAGGCTTTCCATCGCATCATTTAAAGGTGTTGCGGTGGCGTGCAGATTTAGATAGTCCACATCGCAAGACTGCAAGCCCGCATCTAGCAAGGCTTCGCGCATAGCTGCTTCTGCGCCCCGCCCTTCAGGTTGTGGCGCGGACATGTGGTGCGCATCACTGGTCTCGCCGATGCCGAGTAATTCGATGCTGGGCAGTGTGCCTGCACGGGTGTCTGCCAGTGGCCTATCTTTTGTCATTACAAACAGCACCGCCCCTTCGCCGATATTGATGCCTGATCGATGAGCACTCATAGGATTGCACAGTAGGGGACTTAGTGAATCGAGCGCAGCAAAACCTTGTACGGTCAGAGCGCTCAGGCTGTCCACACCGCCCACAATGACCGCATCGCATACACCGCATTTCAGCAAGTTACGCGCTGATGCCATCGCCTTGGCACTCGAAGTGCAGGCTGTGGAGATGACGTAGGCGGGGCCTCCCAGCCCCAAATACTGCGTTAAAAAAGTTGCCGATCCACCCAATTGCTGCTGAGAGTAACGATAAGACGCAGGCAGTGCACCCGTGCTGTGCCAAGTGGTGACCGCGGCCACACCTTCGGCAATGCCCGATGTACTACCGCCCAGCACCACACCGATGCGCTGCGAACCGTAGGTTTGAATAACCGATTGAACGGTCTCTTCGATTTGCGTCAGCACCGCCAGCAGCATTTGATTGCTGCGGCAGTCAAAGCTTGAAAACGCATCAGAGATGAGAGGTAGCGCCGCACTGACCCTGCCAAGCTTTGCTGGGAGCGGCTTGCCGCTGGAGTCATTGCCCAGCAATCCCGCTTCAATCACCATCCCGCTGGCATCACCGGCCATGAGGCGCTGGGACACTTCGCGCACGCCTGATCCCAGCGCATTCAAGATGCCAGGGCTAGATAAGTAGTAACGATGTTTCATGGCAGAACTTTCACATCCAGGGTCAGTCCGCCAGTTGGTAATCTCAATTGATAGTTATCAGAAGGGACGCGCCCGCTATCGTAGGTAATCGCTAGTACCGCTTGTGCGCCGCTCATGATGCGGCGACTGGCGGATGATTCTTCCAGCACAAGTCCTCCTTGCAAGCCCGTACTAACGCTAGTCGCTGGCCACAGTGCCATTTGCAGCAAGCCCACAATCTGCACGGCTTCCAAGCGATCTGACAAAGCACGCTCGACCTTGATTTCGCGGTTGTTATCCACCAATTGCAAGAGCACTTGCCCCAGCGGCGTGAGCGCCACTAAGCGCAGTCCGTCCTGATCGACTTCAATGGCGGTCAGGAGCTGATCGGTGCGCCCCACAAACGTCACCTGCACTTGCTGCTCGAAACTTCGTGCGGCTACGGCTTGAGAGCTTTGCAAGCAATAGCCACCAATTGGTAGTTGCGTGCAGCGGTTGTTGGCAAGTGGCGCGGCGCAGCCTGCGAGCCACAGTAAAACCATGATGGCGAGTGAGTGACGTATCGCTCTCATATTGTTTTTTCTTTTGAAAAACTCAGCACCAAGGGCGCAAACACGACGGCGAAGCTCACGCCCAGTAGCAAGGTCAAACCAAAGTTAGATAGCGCTGGCATAGACGAGAGTGCCAAGAGGCCAAACGACAGTAGCGTCGTGCCCGCAGACAGCAGCACGCCCGCTAACGTAGCGGCCAAATGCACGCCGCCCTCAACTAAAAAGATGGCGTAATTCACACCCACACCCAGCACCAAAAGCATCGCCATCCAGTTAAACAGTGTGAGCGGCGTGCCCAGCCAGCCCAAGCCCCCTAAGGTCAATGCCATTGCGAGCACAGTCGGTAGTAAAACGATGGCCGCTTGCCGCCAGCGATAACGCAAACAGAGCACACCATAGACCAAGACCAGCGCACACAGCAGCCACAGCATGGCTTGCACGCGGTAGTCTTGGAATAAGCGTCCCACGCTGCCTGCTTTATCCACAAAAGTCACACCTTGCAAACCCACAGTGGTCGCTTCTAGCTTTGCCGTATCTTTGGCACTGCTGGGCAGCACGATGGCGGCAAATTGCTTATTTTTTTCGCCTAGCCATAAATGCTGGTAAGGCGCAGACAGTGGACTTTGCAGCCAATCCACTAGGCGAAGCTGCTGTCCTTGCGAGGCTTTGAATGCTGCGATGCGTTGATCTGCAATATCCGTTTTTAATCCTGCATGTTCAAGCGATTGGCGTAGTTTTTTTTCATCGGCAAAAACACCCAGATCCCACGCCGCGCGGTTTTGAACTTGCACCGCAACTGAGGGTACAAAACGAGCCACGCTTTGAGAGTCAGTCAAGAACCTCAGGCGTTCGCCCAAAGCTTCCGAACGCACCAACACTTCTTCAATGGACGCGCCTTCAACCAAATAAAACTGACTGGTATTGCCAAAACCTGCCAGCGCCCGAATCTGCGCTTCTTGAGCAGCCAACTCAACTGGCTTGTTAATTAAAAGCCTTACATCATCATTGCTAGAGAGCCGCCACCAGCCTGGTGCTGCGAGTAGCAAGGTCGTCAAAGCCACGACCAGAGCGGGCTTCCAAGTCATTTGCCGTTGCCACCATGCCAGTATTCGCACGGGCATGGCCACCGTCACTTCGGGATTGCGCTGATTGGGTTTATGCAGCCAATACGGCAACCATAAAAAGACCAGTAGCCAAGCCACGCCTAAGCCCACCAAGGCAAACAAGGCTATTTGTTTGAGCGCAGGAAACGGTGCTAGCGACAAGGCTGCATAACCCAGTGCACTGGTGGCCAAAGCGATCGCAAGGCCTGGCGTGATCTTTCGAAGTCCTTTCAGCGAATCCCATGGCTGGGGGCGATGACCGTAGCCCAAATGCGCCGCAAAATATTGCACCGCGTAATCAATCGCCTCGCCAATCAAGCTAGCACCAAACACCAAGGTCATCACGTGGATGCTGCCCCATGCCCACACACTCACCGTGGCCGCAGCCGCCACACCCGCCGCCACGGTCACAAGTCCCAGCAACAGCGGTTTGATCGAGCGAAACACCCAGTACAGCAGCAGCAGTGCACCGATGGCAGAACCTGCGCCAATGATGTCAATTTCGCGCTCAGCGCTGGCTCTGGCGGCATAGGCATAAAACACGGCACCCATGCGTAGGACTTGCACATCTTTAGCCAGCGTGGCCTCGGCAGCAATCGCCTGATCGACGCTGGTCACCGCTTGCTGCTGCACGGCGTAATCAAAAGCCGAGCCTTTGAGCTGGGCACTGACCAGCACCCACGTTACGCCCTTGGCCTGGGTCGACAAAAAACCTTGGTCAGGTTCTAATTGCAAGGTCTTGAGTGGCAGCTGATCCAGCCAAGCATCGGTCAATCCCCATGGATCTTCCGCCACCGGCAGGGTGATACCGACCATGCTGGGGCGAAGCAATTTGGCTTCTATTCGTGCAGCGCCGCCAAACTTGCCGCTTGTCAAAGCGGCACGGTCAGCAGGCGTGAGTAAAAAATAGCGGTGCGTGCGGTAAAGCTGTGTGAGTTGCGCCAGATCGATGGGGGGCAATTCGGCCATTGCATTTTGAAAGACGGCACTGCCTTGCAAGCCAATCGCCATGCGGCTTGCAGCGGCGCGTGCAGTGTCGGCATTAGTGTGGCCGACTAAAAAGACAATACGATTTCCCGTGGTGGTGGCGAGATGATTGACGGCTTCTTCGGCGCGCACATTGCGCTCTGTAACAGGTAACAACGCCAGCAAATCGGTTTGCAGCGGCGACTTGCCCACGAAGGTCGCCACGGCGGCAACCGCAATCAAAAGCATCAGCACGCCGCCCGCAATGGCGCGTGCTTTGCGTGATTGCCAAAACACGGACAGCAGACGTGTCATTTCAGTCCAAACGCAGCCATTTCAGCTGTCGTCAAACTCGCTGCGCCCAGCACGGGCATCAGCACAATCTTGGTACTGTCGCCACCAGCCTCCTGAATCTGAATGCTGCCAATTGATTTGCCGCCAGCTAAAGTAATCCGCGAAATCGCTTGCGCCATTTGCGCCGACTTGGGCACAAGCACCATCTCCCACGACGCTTCTGTGCCCTTCGTCTCTAGCGTAAAGATCTCTTGCAACGCCGCTACATTACTGCCCAACAGCGCACGAAAGACACGGCTCATTTGCGCCAACCCAGCCACCTCTTTGGCACTTCGCACTTTGCGCGTACCATCCGCCGCAAGCTCAATCACCTGTGTTTCAGACAGTACATACCCCACGCGCAGCGGCTGCTCCAATTGCCACCACACGCCTGCGTCCTTGGCATAGATCATGCTGCCACTGCTTTGCAAGGGGCGCTTTAAAGCTGCCATGGTCTTAGTCTGCGTGAACGTCGCTCGCAGCAAGGGCTGCTGGCCGATCTGGCTGGCGAAGCGCTCTAGAAGCGGGTTGGTGGCTGGTTGCCCTACAGCAGCCATTCCTGAAAACCATGCGGGCACCAATAGGGCGATTGCAACCAAAAAACGGATAAAAGAACGCATCTAGTTTCCCTATTTACCTGGCCAAACCAACAGTTCGAGGGCTGTAGTTTTCTTTTTGATGCAAGATGGCAAGCACATCTACGGTGTCCACATCTTTGCGATAGCGATGGAAGATTAAATAGCCACTTGCACCAAAATCAACCACCAGTTTGCGCATACCTCGGCGCCCTTCTAGAGGGACACCGTTTGTTGGCTGCTTTGTGAGGATTTTCAGCGCTTCGTAAATCACTTCATTACCTCTTTGCGCGATCGCCTCGTCGTATTGGGCGAGAAAGTCAAAGAGCCGTTGCACATCTTGCCGCGCACGTGTGGAGAGCGTTAGACGTGACATGCTGGCAGTGCTGCGCGGGGGTTCATCTTCACGGCATCGACCCAGCCCTTGAACTCCTCAAGGCTAATGTGTAATCCTGTTGCGTCATAGTGCTGAGCGGCATCGTCCACTATCTTGAGTGCTGCTTGTTCAGACTCTTCAATTTGCAAATAGTGCTCAATCGCTTCGCGCATGATGAAATGCGCAGTACGGTTTTTGTAAGTGGCTACAGCGTGTATACGCCTTCGATCCAAGTCCGTCAATTTGACAGTAACGTTGCTGGCCGAACGGCGCTCAAGTGTGGTGGTTTCCATGTGTCATCCTAATCAATGATGGGTATCACCATTGTAGGTGGCATCGCCTTTTGCAAATTCGCCAACACAATCGGCGGCGAGACAAACTGCAGCTCGCGCGTTGCCATATCAATCGCGACTTGTACGGTCGAGCCCTTGGTGAGGCGCTCGCCTGTGTCAGTTGCCACGATTTGGTAGCCTATTTTGAGACGGTTCTCGTACTCTAAAAGCGTCGCCTCTGCGCGAATCCATTGCCCGTAAACCGCTGGTCGCACATACTTCAACTCACACGTCACCACAGGCCAAGCGTAGCTCGAGGCTTGCATTTGTGGGTAGTCGTAATCGAACTTGCGCAACAGCGCGGTGCGCGCCGCTTCAAAGTATTGGATGTAGTGACCATGCCACACTACTTGCATCACATCCACGTGGTGGAAGGGCACTTCGATGTCAACGGATGCGGATAACTTAAACATGAGGCGACGCTCCACGTGAATTCCAAAAATCAAAAAAATTAAACCATTGCAGCGGATCTCGCTGGCACTGCGCCTCTAGCACTTTGGCATAGCGTGCAATATAGCCTTGCAAAGCCACGTCCCGTGCGCCTCTGGGCAAGGTGATCCTATCGTCAAACTTGGTTAAAACCACCTCGTAGCCCTTGCCGCGCTTGACGCAAAAAAACGTATAGACAGGACAGCCCAGCAGCGCAGCCAAGATGAAAGGCCCTTGGGCAAAGGGCGCCGGCTCGCCCAAAAAGTGCGCGCTGCACACGCGCTGGGATTCTAAGTTGGCGGGCGTGCGGTCCCCCACGATCACCAGCACATCGCCTTGATCGATTTTCTCTTGCAGCGAAATGGCAGCGTCCGCGCCCAAGGATGAGACCTGAATCATGCGGGCCTTAAATTTGGGATTGTTGTTTGACAGCAGCTCGTTAAAGCGCACCGCGTGCTCGGAGTAGACGATGGCGTGCACATTGGTGTGGCGCGGATCAGCCACGGCGCGTGTCATATCCAAATTGCCCAAGTGCGAGCCGATCAAGAGTGCGCCTTTGCCTGACGCGCGAATGCGCTCAAACTGGGCCAAATCGGGGAAATGCACCTTCGAGGCTGGATACTGACCACGCCACGCTTGCAATCTGTCCACGCCCGATTGGGCAAACGCGAGCATGTGCAAAAAACTGTCCATCCGCGTGGGAGCGGATCGATTGAGCGCTGCGTACACCTTGGTCAGGTAAGCTTTGGATGCTTGCCGTGCCGTGCGGTTGGCGATGTAAAAATACGCCGTAATGGGATACAAAAACCAGCGTGTGAAACGAGGTCCTGCTAGGCGCAAGCTGAGTGCTACGAAGTCCAGTCCCCATTGGCTGCCGCGTTCGGCTAGGCGCGACCAGTGCGTGCTGGGTGATGACGGCGTGCTCATCGATTGAGCTTTCGCGCTAGCAAAATGGGCAGCCGCAGCAGCATCCCAATCACCAAAAGCGTGTGCATTTTGGTGATGCGCCAGTTATCCGCCCACATCTTGAAGTGTGACAAACCGCCCACTGGATAAGTGACGCGTGTTGGCACATTGACGAACGCCGCGCCGCGCCACGCCAAGCGCACAGCAATGGCGGTATCGAAATCCATACGCCTGGGGATGGAGACGCTTTGAATCAACTCGCAAGTGCTAGAGAGTGGATAGAGCCGATAGCCGCACATCGAGTCTCCAATCGCGAAAGAAAGCGTCTCAATCCACACCCAAAAGTGGGTGATGTAGCGACCATAGAGTCGTCCTTTGGGGACGCTGGCATCAAAAACGGGCTGGCCGCAAATCACCGCTTCTGGGTTTGCAGCGCCCAGCGTCAAGAATTGGGGCACGTCCGCGCAGTCGTGCTGGCCATCGGCATCGATTTGCAGCGCATGGCTACAACCCATACCCCATGCGGTCTGCAGGCCATGCATGACCGCTGCGCCCTTGCCACCGTTGGCACTCAGGCGCAGTGCGGTGATGGACTGGTTGTTGGCGACCACGGCTGCAATGTGCGCTTGCGTGGCGGCATCGCTGCCGTCGTCGACTAGCACAATCGGCAATTGATACACACTTAATTGAGCGATGAGCGTCGCCAGCGTTGAGCCATGGTTGTAGACGGGGATGAGGATGCAAGGACGAAACGTATTCATGACAAGCCATTCTGTGCCGCGCCAAACACCACTTTGCCAGATGCACTCGTTTTGCCCGCTTGGCTGTAGTCAAAACTCAATTTAGAGCTTGCCTTATCCCAGCGCAAAGTCAAGCGCAGAGAGGCCTCGGGGCGCACCACGGCTTGGAATTTGATGTTTTCCAAGGCGGTGAATTCGCCCTCCATGCCGCAGTGCTCGCGTGCCAGTGCAATCGCCCAATCAATTTGCACCACGCCTGGCAAGATGGGCAGGTCTGGGAAGTGACCCTCAAAGTGCATGAGCGCTTGGGGGACGAACAAATCGAGCACGACCTCGTGGGGGGCAAGGCGCTCTAGGGCGCGGCATTCAGCTTGCAGCATCAAACAGAGCCTTCAATGCGGCAGGGGTTAATTTGCTGCGTTCATTAAAAGGCAGCGCCACCACCACGCGCCAACGCCTTGGTAATAGCACGGCATCAAAATGCTCGGCCAAATAGCGGCGCAGGGCTTGGGTCGCTGCGTGTTTGCCAAGTCGTGTCCACTCTGCCGTGCCTGTTGCTGCCAAAACCAAAACAGCGCCTAGGGTCAAACGACTGGGTGCATCGGCGGGCTGGCTATCTAAAACCACCAAGGCCGCTGCCGTGATCCACTCGTGGCGTGCCAGCACAGCTTCCATTTCGGGCAAGGAGAGGCGTTTCTCCTCAATCTTCACCGTGCGATCTAGCCGGCCTTTGAGTTGGAAGCGCCCCTGTGGCAGTAGTGCCACCGCGTCGTCCATGCGCAGCAAGGCCTCGGTTTGCAAAAAAGGCGACTGGAGCAGCAGTGCGCCATCATCGGCATCACGCGTCACCGTGATCCCTGGCAGCGGTGTCCATGCATCGGACAGCATGGTTTGCTGTCGCCATGCAATGCCGCCCGTTTCGGTGCTGCCAAAAATCTCAATCGGTGCGCCGCCCAGTTGTTCAAAATAATGGACGGCGGTGGCAGCAGGCAGCGGCCCTCCCGAAGAGAAAATGAGGCGCGGTGCGGGCTGCAGCTCGATGAGCGGCAACCAATCAGGGAAACGGGTGAGCTGGGCGGGGCTGGAAATCAGGACGCTGACCGCCTTGTAGGCGCTCATGGCAACCAAGCGTTGCTGCAAAGTGCTGGGTTCTTGGCACGTGACAGTGTCTAGCAATCGCCCCGTGCTGAGTGGCCAAAAAATACGGAACAAGAGGCCATAGATATGGTGGTGCGGCGCGGTGGCGACGATGGCCGAATCACCCGCTCGCTCGCCCCACAGCGCTTCTTGCGCGGCGATTTCTAGCTCGAAATACGCGAGATTTTTGCGGATGCATTTGGGCTCGCCCGTGCTGCCCGAGGTGTAGAGATCGATGACGACGTGGTTGGGGTCGATGCTGGCCTTGAAATCAGTGGCCGCATCGCCAGGCAGTAGAGCCAACGCATCGGTTCTTGCATCAAAAGCATCTTGCTGCTGTAGTTGTCGCACCGTGCTGGCTAAATGGTTGGGCGGAATCACGATGTGTCTTCCAGCGCCAATCAAAGCCAACAGCTTGATGCAAAAGTCCATCACACCCTCGTCGGCCAAGAGCCAACGCGGCTCGGGGCGGGATTGCAAGCGCTGCGTCCAGTTTGCAACGCCTGTGCTGAATTCGCGCCAGGTCACAGCACCCCTATCCCCAAGCATCACCAAGTCGGTATCCGCACGGGAAGTCCGCTTCAATTGATGAAGAGGAATCAAAGCAGCGGTTGGCGCGGTCATGGTGATGGCCCTCGCACCCAGCGGCGCACCAACCACTCACCCGCAAACATCGCGCCCATCAGCCCATAAGCAATCAAACCGTTGTAGAGCGCCCAGACTTCGCGGCTTGAGAGCACGGCGGTGTAGAGCGCAATAGCGCCATTGACGAGTAAAAACACCACCCATGCCGCAGTGACTTGGCGGGTGTACCGAACACCCTGCTCGGGCAGATCGGGTTCTTGCAAACGGGCAAAGCGTTCAATCATGGAGGGCGGCCTTGCCAGCGTGAGTCCAAAGACCAAGGCCATGCCCAGATTGACGGCGACGGGATAGAGCCTGAGCAGGCGCTCGCTATCGGTGACGATGGTGCCCAGCATCAGTGTCAGTAAAGCGATCAGCACGCCGACCTCGAACCGCTGCACGCCAGCCAAAAAAGTGTGAGCCACCTTGCGATGCCGCAGTACCAAAAGCAGCGCCAGCATTGCTGCCACAGCGCTTGGCCGCAAGTATTGAAGTCCAAAATAAATAAGGGCAGGCGTTGCCATCCATATCAGGATGCGGGACAGTTGCCCCATGATCAGTTGTTAGCTAACAATTGCTGCACGGTCGCGACCACATCGCCCACGGTGCGCACACTTTTGAAGTCGTCGGGTTTGATGCGTTTGCCAGTCATTTCTTGCAATTGAATCGCTAAATCCACCGCGTCGATGCTGTCCAAATCCAACTCTTCAAACAGGTGGCTGGTCAGCTGCACGCTGCAGGGGTTGATCTCAAAGGTGGTGTGCAAGATGCCCTTGAGCTTTTCAAAAATGTGATCGTTTGTCATCATGGTTTGCATTGTTATTGAACCTTGCTTTGTACCCATTCCGCCAAGCTGCGTACCGAGCGGAAGTTCTCGCGTTGGCTGGCATCTTTGGCATCCAAGGTCAGCTGGTATTTTTTGCGCAGTGCCACGCCAAGTTCCAGCGCATCAATCGAATCAAAGCCCATACCGTTAGCGTCAAAAAGCAGTGCGTCGTCGTCAATGTCGGCGGGCGTGGTGTCCTCTAGCTGTAGCGAGTCAATCAAGAGTTGTTTGATCGCAGGACGGAGGTCGTTGGTTGGGGCGTTCATCGTGAATCAAAGCCGGTGAGTTGCTGAGTAAAAAAGTGTTCCAAGTCTCCCGTGAGTTGCCTAGCGGCTAACGCGGGACTGGCAAATTCGACGGGACTGGCGCGCATCAAAGATTGAACTGATGCGGCCTCTAACACCTTGATTCGTAGGCTAAAACGGCGATTAGGGATCTGATACCAAGGCAGCCCACACATCAAAGTAGGCGGCGTACATTGTATCACTATAGGTTGTATTAAGAGGCTTGGGAGTCCGCTCTGTAACGCAATGTAGGCAGCGCCGCGCAAAAAATGCAAGCCATTGACCTCGAGTGAGGATCTGGCGCTGTGTTGGGCACTGGCAGGCGTTCGCGTTCCTTCAGGGAAAATTACCAAAGGATAGCCCTGCGCCAAATCTGCGGCGCAGTCTTGCAGCAACTTGTCGGGTTCTGAGTTACTGATGTAGTTGGCAGCCCGCACCACGCCCTTCAAAAAGGGGTTGTCCCACAGCGCTTGCTTGACCACGCAGCTGGCCGTGGGCAAAAGGCTAATCAAGACCACCACATCAATAAGCGTAGGGTGGTTGGCTAGCACCAAGCACCATTGCAAATTGTTCAGCCTCTCTTCGCCCTCGATATCCAGATCCATGATGCGCACGAGCACCATCAGCCCCAAGAAAAATCGAAAACTGCGGCTGATCATTCGCCGCGCCAGCGGCGTGCGTTGGTGCTTGGGTAGCGTAAACAGCAGTGGAAATACGAAGAGGCTGAGTGCCAATCCGCCCATTCCAAAACTGGTAAAGCAAAAGCCTGTCGCCAGCACGCGCCAGCCGTAGTTCAAGCGCTGCATCAAACGGTGCATTGCCAGCTCCAAAGATGTGACACGCCCTGCCATTGCCCGCCAGTGCGTAGTTGCTGCGCTAGCACATGAGGAAACGAGGTAGCGTATTCGGCAAGCGGGTGACCACTGGGCGCTACCGTCATATCTAGCTTGACCTTTCCGCCACCGCCATCTTCTTCTCCTACTATGAGCAGTGCGAGCGCCATGGCGGGCTCGGCGGCGTGATTGCTGCTGTCAAACAGCGCGGGCACGGGCTCGTCGGCATAAACGAAGAGTACGGGGGTGCGTTTGTCCGTCTGCCACTGCATCGACGCCTCTAGCATGCCCCAGCCTAGCGTCGCCTCGTCGGCGCAAATGGCGGTGTTGGTTGATGTGTCTTGACGCAGGATAGACCAAATGCCAGGGTTGGCGTTATGCACCGCCATATTGAAGCTGGTGGGTGAGAGCGGTTCTTGCTTGGCAAGATCGAGCAGCATGCTGCTGGTATGTGCAAGGTCTCCGTGCTGGGAGGCGTAGACCACGCGGGTTGGCTGGTTAGTGTCGGCAGCACTTTTGGCTGCGGTATGGGCAGCATGCAGAAACATCTTGGCCAGCGGACTCAGGCGGCGGCGCAGACCCGCGTCCACAAAGGAAATGTCTAAAGGATCGCCCGCATGCCAAACACACCAAGATTGAATGGGTAGCTTAAATTGAATAGGCGATCTCATGCTCATGTGGCTGCGTCCTCTACCCTACGCCAAGCCACAGCCAGTGCGGCTTGGCGGCCATGTTCTTCGTCATCAATCCAGTCGGAATGTGTGTGCCAATCATTGGCTCGTCCAGCGTCACACATCCTCTCAAGGGATGCCGGGAGGATGTGCAAGCTGCCGTCAGGCGAGTGCCCAATACCTGCCAGCGGGAATCCGCTTGCGAGCCCCAACCCCATTGCTTTGAGTAGCGCTTCTTTGCGGCACCAACTCATGAGGCCGCGCTGGACTCGCTGCGCGGGCGTACCCGCATTCAGCCACTTGATCTCGTCAGGATGCAGTACCGCCGCCAGCACAGCATCATCGCCTAGCCACTGCATGGGGCGAATGGCTTCTATGTCCACGCCAATGGCTGCTTGGGGACTCCAAGCAGCAGCTAGCCAAGCGCCGCTGTGGGAGATGTTTAATTTGATATCGGCCATGCTGGATATGCCCTCACGAGGTAACAACGCGTGTGCTACTTGTGTTTGCTCATGTCGCTCCAGCGCTTGAGGCATCGTCTGCACAGCCGCATGAACCGCTGCGTCCAAATAGAGTCTCAAAACCACAGGCAGCCCTATTGCCTCAACATACGCCGAGCCACAGCCACGCCCAATCCCATGCCTAAGCCCGCCAGCAAGATGACGACGGTGCTACTAAAGCCATAGCCTGGTGCAAAGAGGTCAAAGCCTAATAGGCGACCAATGCCAAATGCGATAAGCGAGCCCACTACAAAGCCAATAGCATCGGTGAGTCTTTCGATCCAAGGTGATTCTGATTTCATAGTGGCGCAGTGTACAGCCTGACAGCCTATCAGCCACTCCACTTACACTTGAGAGATGGTCGACATCAATAATTCCCGTCCCATTTTGGCCACTATTCATGTAGAAGCGCTCAGGCATAACCTGATGCGTGTTCAACTTGCCAACGCCGCTAGTGGCAATGCTCGCATTTGGGCAGTGGTGAAAGCCAATGCCTATGGTCACCGCGTTGAGCACGCCTATGCAGGATTGCGTGGCGCCGATGGCTTTGCTTGTTTAGACTTATCTGAAGCTGCAAGTTTGCGCAGCTTGG
>Ga0228699_1000784_pt1 | contig 20305 bp, 18 predicted proteins | sample McNCre217_Aug_MG_FD_178016 | JGI IMG/M metagenome (GOLD analysis project Ga0228699, IMG submission 178016) | Freshwater microbial communities from McNutts Creek, Athens, Georgia, United States - 2-17_Aug_MG | ecosystem: Environmental > Aquatic > Freshwater > Creek | place: USA: Georgia... | reverse complement strand
CCCGCGTCGCAGGCACTGGCAGTGCACTGCCCAACCGTTGCGTGACCAACCAGGAGTTGGTGGCCCAGATGGCCCGCGACGGCATCGAGTCTTCCGACGACTGGATCGTGGAGCGCACCGGCATCCGGTCGCGCCACTTCGCTGGTCCCGGCGAGTCGACCACGTCGCTGGGTGTCCAGGCGGCGCGCCAGGCCATGGCCATGGCCGGCGTCGGCCCGCAAGACATCGACCTGATCATCTGCGCGACCACCACGCCAGACATGGTCTTCCCGGCCACCGCCTGCCTCATCCAGCACGAGCTGGGCATCGCCGGCTGTCCTGCCTTCGATGTGCAGGCCGTGTGCTCTGGTTTCGTCTACGCCATGGGCGTGGCCGACGCCATGATCCGCGCCGGCACCGCCCGCCGCGCGCTGGTCATTGGCGCCGAAGTCTTTTCCCGCCTGCTCGATTTCAAAGACCGCACCACCTGCGTGCTGTTCGGTGATGGCGCGGGCGCCGTCGTGCTGGAAGCTGCTGCAGAGCCTGGCATCCTGGCCACCGCGCTGCACGCCGATGGCCGCCATGTGGGCTTGCTGAATGTGCCGGCGCACGGCCCCGAAGGCGCCTGGTCGGTGCCGCACACCGTGCGCATGGACGGGCAGGGCGTGTTCAAGCTGGCCGTGGGCCTGCTGGACGCGGCCGCCCACGAGGTCCTCGACAAGGCGGGCGTCAGCCAAGACTCGATCGATTGGCTTGTGCCCCACCAGGCCAACCTTCGCATCATGCAGAGCATGGCCAAGAAGCTTAAGTTGAGCACCGACAAGGTGATCGTCACCGTGGCCCATCACGGCAACACCTCGGCGGCTTCGGTGCCGCTGGCCCTCGACCATGGTGTAAGGTCTGGGGCGATCCAGCGCGGCCAGCGCCTGCTGCTGGAAGGCGTGGGCGGCGGCTTCACCTGGGGCGCCGTCCTGCTGGACTTCTGACCCGCATCCTCTAGATATAGATCGAACGCGCCACGCGGCGCGCGCTGACCATGACCGCATTCGCTTTCGTGTTCCCGGGACAGGGCTCCCAATCAGTGGGCATGCTGCAGGCCTGGGGTGACCACCCCGCTGTGCGCGACACCCTGGCCGAAGCCTCGGCTGCCCTGGGTGAAGACCTTGCCAAGCTGGTGGCCGATGGCCCCAAAGAGGCGCTCGACCTGACCACCAACACCCAGCCCGTCATGCTGACGGCCGGTGTGGCCTGCTGGCGCGCCTGGCTGGCTGAAGGTGGTGCCACGCCGGCGGCCGTCGCTGGCCACTCGCTGGGCGAGTACACGGCCCTGGTGGCCGCTGGTGCGCTGACCCTGGCCGATGCGCTGCCCCTGGTGCGCTTCCGTGCCCAGGCCATGCAAGAAGCCGTGCCCGTGGGCGTGGGTGGCATGGCCGCCATCCTGGGCATGGACGCTGACGCCGTGCGCGCCGGTTGCGCCGAAGCCGCCATGCTGAGCGGCGAAGCCGTCGAGGCCGTCAACTTCAACGACCCGAAGCAGACCGTGATCGCCGGCACCAAGGGTGCGGTTGAGAAGGCCTGCGAGGTGCTCAAGGCCGCTGGCGCCAAGCGCGCGCTGCCGCTGCCGGTGTCGGCCCCGTTCCACTCCAGCCTGATGAAGCCGGCGGCCGACCGCCTGCGCGACAAGCTGGCCGCCACCGCGTTCGCCACGCCGGTCATCCCCGTGGTCAACAACATCGATGTGGCCGTGGTCGATGCGGCCGATGCCATCCGCGACGCCCTGTACCGCCAGGCCTTTGGCCCGGTGCGCTGGGTCGAAACCATCCAGGCGCTCAAGGCCCGTGGCCTGACCCACGTCATCGAGTGCGGCCCGGGCAAGGTGCTGGCCGGCATGGTCAAGCGCATCGACGGCGAGCTGATCTCCACCACCGTGTTTGACCCTGCCTCGCTGGCAGAAGCCAAGGGACTGCTGGCATGAGCATCGACCTGAACACCAACCTGCAAGGCCAAGTGGCCTTGGTCACCGGCGCCACCCGTGGCATCGGCCGCGCCATCGCGCTGCAACTCGCTCGCCAAGGCGCCAAGGTGATTGGCACCGCCACGTCCGAGTCGGGCGCCGCCGCCATCAGCGAAGCCCTGTCGGCTTTTGCGGGCAGCAAGGGTGTCGTGCTCAACGTCACCGACGCCGCCGCCTCGGATGCCCTGATCGACACCATCGTGAAAGAGCAGGGCGCCCTGCACATCCTGGTGAACAACGCCGGCATCACCCGCGACACCCTGGCCATGCGCATGAAGGACGAGGACTGGGACGCGGTGATCGACACCAACCTCAAGGCCGTCTTCCGCCTGTCGCGCGCCGTGATGCGCCCGATGATGAAGCAACGCCACGGCCGCATCGTCAACATCACCTCGGTGGTGGGCGCCAGCGGCAACCCGGGTCAAGCCAACTACGCTGCCGCCAAGGCCGGCCTGGCCGGCATGACCCGTGCGCTGGCCCGCGAGCTGGGCAGCCGCAACATCACCGTCAACTGCGTGGCCCCCGGTTTCATCGACACCGACATGACCAAGGCCCTGTCGGACGAGCAGCACACCGCCCTCAAGGCCCAGATCCCGTTGGGTCGCCTGGGTCAACCGGAAGACATCGCCAACGCGGTGGCTTTCTTGGCCTCGCCGCAGGCCGCCTACATCACGGGCAGCGAACTGCACGTGAACGGCGGCATGTTCATGGCCTAAATTAGACGCATGTCAAGCGGGTGACGGCGTTGCAGGGATGCCGTCCACCTGATTTTTCGTCGCTGGCAGCCGTTGTCACGGCTGACCAGTAAAATCCCTGGTTTGTTTGCACCACCCTCCTGGAGGAGTCATGAGCGATATCGAAGCACGCGTCAAGAAGATCATTGCAGAACAACTCGGCGTGGCCGAGTCCGAAGTCAGCGCAGAGAAGGCCTTCGTGGCTGACCTGGGCGCCGACTCGCTGGACACCGTCGAGCTGGTGATGGCCCTCGAAGACGAGTTCGGCATCGAGATTCCCGACGAAGAAGCCGAAAAGATCACCACCGTCCAGCTGGCGATCGATTACGCCAAGGCCCACGTCAAGGCCTGATCGATCTTCTGTCCTGACCAACCCCGCACACAAAGCATGAGCCGTCGTCGCGTCGTCGTCACTGGTCTGGGTCTCGTGACCCCGGTGGGCAACAACGTCCAGGATTCCTGGACCAACCTGCTGGCTGGCCAAAGTGGCATCCAGACCATCACCAAGTTCGACGCTTCGGCGTTGGCCTGTCAGTTTGCGGGCGAGGTCAAGGGCTTCAACATCGAGGATTACATCCCCGGTAAAGAAGCCCGCCACATGGACAACTTCATCCACTTTGGCCTGGCCGCCAGCATGCAAGCCGTGCGCGATGCCGGTCTGGCCACGGGTGAAGCCCTGACCCTCGAGCAAGCCGAGCGCATCGGCGTGCTGGTGGGGTCAGGGATCGGTGGCCTGCCCATGATCGAGGCCACCCACAACGATTACAAGGAACGCGGTCCGCGGCGCATCTCGCCGTTCTTCGTGCCCGCGTCCATCATCAACATGATCTCGGGCCACGTGTCCATCCAGTTTGGCTTCAAGGGGCCTAACCTGGGTGTGGTCACGGCCTGCACCACCGGTCTGCATGCCATCGGCATGGCCGCTCGCCTCATCCAGGCGGGCGATGCCGACATCATGGTGGCAGGCGGCGCCGAGTCGACCGTCAGCCCGCTGGGCGTGGGTGGCTTTGCCGCCGCCCGTGCGCTGTCGACCCGCAACGACGATCCGACCAAGGCCTCGCGCCCCTGGGACAAGGACCGTGACGGCTTCGTGCTGGGCGAAGGCGCCGGCGTGATGGTGCTGGAGACGCTGGAAAGCGCCCAGGCCCGTGGCGCCAAGATCTACGCCGAGCTCGCTGGCTTCGGCATGAGCGGCGACGCCTACCACATGACCGCTCCGGACGTGAATGGCCCGACCCGCTCGATGCGCAACGCGCTGCGCGATGCCGGCCTGAACCCGGAAGACGTGCAGTACGTCAATGCCCACGGCACCTCGACGCCGCTGGGTGACGTCAACGAAACCAACGCCATCAAGGCCTGCTTCGGTGACCACGCCAAGAAGCTGGTGGTGAACTCGACCAAGTCGATGACCGGTCACCTGCTGGGTGGCGCCGGTGGCATCGAATCGGTGTTCACCGTGCTGGCCGTGCACAACCAGGTCTCGCCGCCGACCATCAACATCTTCAACCAGGACCCCGAGTGTGACCTGGACTACTGCGCCAACACCAAGCGCGAGATGAAGATCGATGCCGCGCTGAAGAACAACTTCGGCTTCGGTGGCACCAACGGCACCTTGGTGTTCAAGCGCTTCTGATCCTGCACCAGGGGCACCCCTCACCATGAACCACGCGCCGACACGGCCCACCGCACAGTGGGTTGTTCGGCGCGGTTTCATTGGTGGGTCGCCCTGGCCGCGTGGCATGGCCCTGTTGTTGTGGGGAGCGCCGGTCGCGGTGTGGTGGGCATGGGCTTGTGGGTGGGCACTGTCCTTGAGGGGCGCTGTGCGACCCATGGTGCTTGCGTTGCTGGCGTTGGCCCTGCTGGGCGTTGGGCTGGTGGGGTTGACGTGGCGTCGGCCCACACGTCGGTCGACGTCCCAGTTGTGCTGGCATGGCCCCTGGCCTGGGGAGGTGGCCGACGAACTGGGCTCCGGGTTTACCGTAGACGGCTGCCCCGTGGTCTTGCATGGGCGCCTGCGTTGGGGGCAACACCTGTGCGTGAGTTGGGGGGCCGATGGTCGCAGCGAGTGGGGCTGGTTGAAGCTGTCTTCTGACCCTGCCGACCGCGCGCTCAAGGTGCTGATGTCGCTGCATCGACCGTCCGACCTCGCCGGCGGATCAAGCCCTGAAGAAAGTTCGGCGCCATCGCCCTCTGTCCGAAGTGCGCAGTCGGTGGCATCATGCGCATCAGACGCGCGCCGGCCAGCGCCGCGTTCGCAAACTGGGGGTTCGCGTCGGAAGGCGCCGTTTGCCTCCACTGAAATCATGCAAGAAAAACAAGGGATGGCACTTGAAGCAGGCAGACCGCATGGATCACCAGGACGTCGAACCTAGCGATGACGCGGCAGGTGGCGTCATGCCCGAGGGGCTGCGTACCGGCTTGGGTGCGCGAGCGTCGGTGTCCGACATCCAAGAGTCAGCAGCGCAGGTCGATGTGGATGCGGCGTTGGTCGAGCGGGTCCAGCGTGGCGACCAGCGGGCGTTTGAGTTGCTGGTGGTCAAGTACCAGCGGCGCATCGAGCGCCTGATTGCTCGCATGGTGCGTGATGTCGACTTGGTGGAAGACATTGCCCAAGAGACGTTCATCCGCGCGTACCGTGCATTGCCGAACTTCAGGGGTGAGAGTGCGTTCTACACCTGGCTCTACCGCATTGCCGTCAACACCGCGAAGAAGGCGATGGTGAGCCTCAAGCGTGACCCATTGCTGACCGAGGCGGCGATGGGCAGCAGCGACGATGATGGCGATGAAGGTTCGCGTTTGGACAACGACGCGTCGGATGGTGAAACGCCTGAGTCGTTGATGGCCAGCCGCCAGATCGCCGACACGGTGAATGCGGCCATTTCGGCGCTGTCTGAAGATTTGCGGCAAGCCATCACCTTGCGAGAAATTGAGGGCTTGAGCTACGAAGAGATCGCCGAAGTGATGGATTGTCCAATCGGCACGGTGCGGTCGCGGATTTTCCGCGCGCGAGAAGCCATCGCAACACGCTTGCGCCCATTGCTCGACACCCGGCAGGGGGAGCGTTGGTGATGTTTTTCACATCGGCAGAAGATCGGGTGAAACCCGAGTGAACTTTTTGCCGGGTGTGGTGTCTGATCTCCCGTGTGCATCGCGACGCGTACCCGTTGACCAGGTGCGCGACACCACAACCCGGAGCCGCTCATGAGTGATCGCAACGTGCCTTCGCACGAAGCCCTGTCTGCCCTGGCCGATGGAGAGGCCACCGCGTCGGAGGTGGCGCAGGCCTGCGCCGCATGGCGCCAGGACCCGACATCCCGTGACCGCTGGAACGAGTACCACCTCATCGGCGACGTGATGCGCTCCCAAGATGCTGCGGCCACGACCCCTGGGGCGGCCTTCCTCAACCGGTTCAAAGAACGTCTGGCGCAAGAGCCCGTGGTGCTGGCGCCTGCCGCATCGCGCCGCGTTGCCGAGGCGGCTCCTGCAGCCCCTCAGCGTGCATTGCGCCCCTTGCAACGCCGTGCCTGGACCGGGCCCTTTGCCGTGGCAGCGAGTTTCGTGGCGGTGGTGGCCGCATTGCTGGGCAATCAGGTGGGGCCGGCCTTGCAAGGCGGCACGCTCCTGGGTGTGATGAGCCCATCGGACGATGGCATGCGCAGCAGCCTGATCGCGCCGCATGCGATCAGCGTTGCCGAGTCCCCCAGCTTCGACAAGCCTGCAACTGCCGCTTCTGGCGTGCTCCATGATCCACGCGTCGACCAAGCCTTGACCTCGGTGGCCGGGGCGGCCGCGATGGCAGAGCCGAGCTTCACCAATGCCAGCGCCCTCTCGAAGCCAGCCGATGTCGAGGGCTTGGGCCGCTGATTTCCCGCTGCCCACGGCGTCAAACCCGCGTGGCCTGAGGGCCGACGCGGGTTTTTTCTTGTCGTGAATGCGGCCAGTTGTCTGTGATTGCGGCGGCATCTCCCTTGAAAAGTGAAATGAATGACCCAACATGGCACCCCGAAGCGTGCCGATTGGGTGCCTGCTGTGCGTGGGCTGCCTTTACCAGTCTTCACCCACTGTGGGTGAACTGTCAGCGCATGATGCCGGTCGTACGTTACATCTCCATCCTTCACTCCCGCTGAACCCTGAGGTTGAATCACATGGTGTCTCCCGTGTCGTCTGCCCGCTCCACCCAGTCTGTCGTGCGCCGCACCCTGGTCGTCGGGGGCGTGGTCACCGCCGTGGCGCTCGTCATGAGCTCCAGCTTGTTCCCGCACCCGTCGCAGGCCCAGCAAGCGCCCGTGGCCGCAGCCGCCGCCACCGCGGCCGCGCCGGCCGCGTCGCCCAACCCGGTCATCGTCAAAGGCCTGCCCGATTTCACCGAGCTGGTCGAAAAGGTCGGCCCCTCGGTGGTGAGCATCCGCACCACGCAGCGCGTGGCCGAATCCGATGAGGATGGCGATGACGCCGATGCGCAGATGCGCGAGTTCTTCAAGCGCTTCTTTGGCACGCCGCTGCCCCAGCAGACCCCGAAGAAGAGCACGCCCAAGAAGGGCGACAGCCAAGGCGAAGAGCGCCCGCGTGGCGTGGGCTCCGGCTTCGTGCTCAGCGCCGATGGCTACGTGATGACCAATGCCCACGTGGTCGATGGCGCCGACGAGGTCTACGTCAACCTCACCGACAAGCGTGAGTTCAAGGCCAAGGTGGTGGGCGTGGACAAGCGCACCGACGTGGCCGTGCTCAAGATCGAAGCCAAGGGCTTGCCCGCCGTGCAGATTGGCGATGTGAACCGCCTCAAGGTGGGCGAGTGGGTCATGGCCATCGGCACGCCCTTCGGCCTGGAGAACACCGTCACCGCAGGCATCGTGAGCGCCAAGGCGCGCGACACCGGCGAAGAGATCCGCTTCATCCAGACCGACGTGGCCGTCAACCCTGGCAACTCGGGTGGCCCGCTGATCAACATGCGTGGCGAGGTGGTGGGCATCAACTCGCAGATCCTCAGCCGCTCGGGTGGCTTCATGGGCATCTCGCTGTCCATCCCCATCGACGACGCGATGAAGATCGCCGACCAGCTGCGCAGCGGCGGCAAGGTGGTGCGCGGCCGCATCGGCGTGTCGATCGGCCCGGTCTCCAAGGACGTGGCCGATGCCATTGGCCTGGGCAAGGCGCAAGGCGCGATGGTGTCGGGCGTCGAGCCAGGCACACCGGCCGACAAGGCGGGCATCGAGGCGGGCGACATCATCACCAAGTTCAATGGCCAGGTCATCGAGAAGCCCTCAGACCTGCAGCGCTTCGTGGGCACCACCAAGCCGGGCACCAAGTCCACGATCGAGGTGTTCCGCCGGGGCGCGACCAAGCAGCTGTCGGTGACGGTGGCCGAGCTGGATGCGCCAGGCAAGGCCAGGGCCGACGAGCCCAAGAAAGAGAAGGCCAGCGCCGCCAACGTGCTGGGCCTGAAGATCACCGACCTCAGCGCCGAGCAAAAGCGCGAGCTGCGCCAAAGCGGTGGCGTGTTGGTGGAAGGTGTGGAAGGGCCGGCTGCGCGCGCAGGGCTGCAGGCGGGCGACGTGATCCTGGCGCTGGCCAATGTGCAGGTCGCCAGCGTGGCCGACTTCGAGCAGGTGCTGGCCAAGGTCGACAAGGCCAAGCCGCAAACGCTGCTGGTGCGCCGTGGCGAGTGGGCGCAGTACGTGATCGTGCGGCCGGCGGCCAAGTGATGCGCGGCTGAACAAGCTGCGCAAATTGGGCGGATGGCGCCAGCCCGCAGTGGTGGCGCCAGCCCTTCGGCAGGTGGCTCGGGGCCTGGCTCCGGGCCATTTTTTTGACTTCGGCCAGGAATGTCGGCCAACAATCCCGAGGTGTTCATGGGGTTGTTGGCTGGCTTCGACAGGGGGGGGCGCTGTTGATAAGTGAAAAGTCGGGGTCGCGAGACCCCTTACAATGCCCTACGGAGCCGATCAACCGCGTGAGGCTCAACGCAGCGCACGAATTGCCCACAGAGGTCTGTGGATAAGTTGTGAATAACGCTGAGCGCCGACACCCCCTGGCCACTGCCCCGACGCCTCAGAAGCCCCATTCCATCGGGGTCTTCGGTACAATGGAGGTCCAACAAGCAGTTGCCATACGTTTTTGTTGGAAGGCGCGTCTCTCTTTTGGACGTGCCTTTTTTTTATGAATCACATCCGCAATTTTTCGATCATCGCCCACATCGACCACGGCAAATCCACGCTGGCCGATCGCATCATCCAGCGCTGTGGGGGCTTGAGTGATCGTGAGATGGAAGCCCAGGTGCTCGACTCGATGGACATCGAGAAAGAGCGCGGCATCACCATCAAGGCCCAGACTGCTGCGCTCGAATACAAGGCGCGCGACGGCCAGGTCTACAACCTCAACCTGATCGACACCCCGGGCCACGTGGACTTCTCTTATGAAGTCTCGCGTTCGCTGTCGGCATGCGAGGGCGCGCTGCTGGTGGTCGATGCCTCGCAGGGCGTTGAGGCGCAAACGGTGGCCAACTGCTACACCGCGCTCGACCTGGGCGTGGAAGTGATCACCGTCCTCAACAAGATGGACTTGCCGCAGGCCGACCCCGACCGCGCCAAGGAAGAGATCGAAGACGTCATCGGCATCGACGCCAGCGACGGCATCCCGTGCTCGGCCAAGACGGGCATGGGCATCGACGACATCCTCGAAGCCGTGGTGGCCAAGATGCCGGCGCCCAAGGGCGACCCGGAAGGCCCGCCGCGCGCCATGATCATCGACGCGTGGTTCGACAACTACGTGGGCGTGGTGATGCTGGTGCGCATGGTCGATGGCGTGCTGCGCAAGGGCGAACGCATCCGCCTGATGGCCACCAACTCGGTGTACCCGGTGGACCACCTCGGTGTGTTCACCCCGAAGTCGGTCGACCGCCCGCAGCTCAATGCGGGCGAGGTGGGCTTCGTGATCTGCGGCATCAAGGAGCTCGCCGCCGCCAAGGTGGGCGACACCGTCACGCTGGAAAAGAAGCTGCCCAACAACGCCGGCCCGGCCACCGAGCCGCTGCCTGGCTTCAAAGAAATCCAGCCGCAGGTGTTCGCGGGCCTGTACCCCAGCGAATCGTCCGAATACGACTCGCTGCGCGATGCGCTGGAAAAGCTCAAGCTCAACGACAGCTCGCTGCGCTACGAGCCCGAGGTGTCGCAGGCGCTGGGCTTCGGCTTCCGCTGCGGCTTCCTGGGCCTGCTGCACATGGAGATCGTGCAGGAGCGCCTTGAGCGCGAGTTCGACCAGGACCTGGTGACCACCGCACCCAGCGTGGTCTACGAGGTGGTGATGAACGGCGGCGAGGTCATCGAGGTGGAGAACCCCTCGAAGATGCCCGAGGTGGCCAAGATCGCCGAGATCCGCGAGCCCATCGTCACCGTGCACCTGTACATGCCGCAAGACTACGTGGGCCCGGTGATGACGCTGGCCAACCAGAAGCGTGGCGTGCAGATGAACATGGCCTACCACGGTCGCCAGGTCATGCTGACCTACGAGATGCCGCTGGCCGAGATCGTGCTGGACTTCTTCGACAAGCTCAAGAGCGTGTCGCGCGGCTATGCCTCGATGGACTACGAGTTCAAGGAGTACCGTGCCTCTGACGTGGTGAAGGTTGACCTGCTGATCAACGGCGACCGCGTCGATGCCTTGTCCATCATCGTGCACCGCCAGCAGTCGCAGTACCGTGGCCGCGCCGTGGCCGCGAAGATGCGCGAGCAGATCCCGCGCCAGATGTACGACGTGGCCATCCAGGCGGCCATTGGCGGCAACATCATCGCCCGCGAAAACATCAAGGCGCTGCGCAAAAACGTGCTGGCAAAATGCTACGGCGGGGACATCACCCGCAAGCGCAAGCTGCTCGAAAAGCAGAAGGCCGGCAAGAAACGCATGAAACAAATCGGGACGGTGGAGGTGCCACAAGAAGCCTTCCTCGCCATCCTCCAAGTGGAAGACTGATGAACCTGATCACGAGTGTGTTGTACGCCGCTTTGGCGGTGTACCTGGGGGGCTGGTACATGGGGCGCTGGACGGGCAACTTCTCGTTGCTGCTGTTCGTGCTCACGGTGGTCACGCTGGTGTACTGGCTGGCCGAGCGCTACAAGTTCCTCCCGGAGCGTGAAGCCGCAGCCAACAAGCTGCAGGCCGAAGCCAACGAGCGCAAGGCCCGCTTGAGCGGGCAGGGCATCGCACAGGTGGACGTCGATGTCTCGGAGGCCAAGGACAAGCTGCTGATGCAGCCCTGGTGGCTGGACTGGACAGCTGGCCTGTTCCCGGTGATCTGCGCCGTGTTCTTCATGCGCTCGTTCTTGTTCGAGCCGTTCAAGATCCCGTCGGGCTCGATGATCCCCACCTTGCTCGTGGGCGACCTCATCTTGGTCAACAAGTTCCACTACGGCATCCGCTTGCCGGTGATCAACAAGAAGATCATCGCCAACAACGAGCCGAAGCGTGGCGACGTGATGGTGTTCCGCTACCCCGTCAACCCCAGCTTGGACTACATCAAGCGGGTGGTGGGTGTGCCGGGCGACAAGATCGCGTACCTCAACAAGCGGCTGACCGTGAACGGCCAGCCCGTCGACATGCAGACGCTGGCCGAGTTCTATGACGAAGACTCGATGCGCTATGCCTTGCAGTTCAACGAGAACCTGACGGGCCACAACCACCGCATCATCGTCGACAAGGACCGCCCGCCTTTCGTGCCGCCGCAAGCGATCGAAGACTTCAAGTTCAAAGAGAACTGCAGCTACAGCGGCGAAGGCGTGGTCTGCACGGTGCCGCCGGGGCACTACTTCATGATGGGCGACAACCGCGACAACTCGCTGGATTCGCGCTTCTGGGGCTTTGTGCCTGACGAGAACATCGTGGGCAAGGCCTTTGTGATCTGGATGAACTTCAGCGACCTCAAGCGCATCGGCAGCTTCAACTGATGCCCAATGGGGCGTCGGTGCATCAAGGAATGACGAGCATGGACAGCACATCACCTCGGGTGGCGCGGCGTCGCCAATCCGGCATCACCTTGATCGGCCTGTTGTTCTGGGCCGTCTTGCTGGGCAGCTCGGCGCTGGTGCTGATGAAGGTGTTCCCGGCGGTCACCGAGTACCGCACCATCCAGTCGATGGTGAAGAAGTGTGCCCACGAGGGGGGCGACACCGTGCCCGCCATCCGCGCTTGCTTTGACCGTGCCAAGTCGATCGAGTACGGGGTGGACCTGCGGGCCAGCGACCTCGACATCTCCAAGGAGAACGACGAGGTGGTGATCAAGTTCGCTTACGACAAAGAAATCGAGTTGGTGTCGCCTGTGTACCTGCTGATCAAGTTCGAGGGCCGTTCGCGCTGAGATGGTTCGTCACGCATCCCTGGAGGCGCTGCAGTCGCGCCTGGGCTACGCCTTCAAAGACCCGGCGCTGTTGCAACGCGCCCTGACGCACCGCAGCTTCGGTGCCGACCATTACGAGCGCCTCGAATTCTTGGGCGATGCCGTGCTGGGCTTGGGTGTGTCGTCGCTGCTGTACAGCCGATTTGCCCGCAGCAACGAGGGCGACCTGACCCGCGTGCGCGCCCACCTGGTGCGCCAAGACACCCTGCACAAGCTGGCTTTGCAGTTGGGCCTGCCCGAGGTGATGCGCCTGAGCGAAGGCGAGGCCAAAGGCGGCGGTGCGCAGCGGCCGTCCATCTTGGCCGATGCGCTCGAAGCCATCCTCGGGGCCATCTACCTGGAAGCGGGCTTCGACGTGGCCGCGCGCCTGGTGCACACGCTGTTCGAGCCTTTGCTGACCGAAACCCAGCAGGACAGCTGGGGCAAGGACAGCAAGACCGCCTTGCAGGAATGGCTGCAGGGGCGCAAGCTGTCGGTGCCGCTCTACAGTGTGGTGGCCACGCAAGGCAAATCGCACGAACAAACCTTCGAGGTGGCTTGCGCCATCGAGGTGCTCGGCATCCGCACCCTGGGTGTGGGCACCTCGCGCCGCGCGGCCGAGCAGGTCGCTGCCCAAGAAGCGCTGGCTGCGGTGCAGGCCCTCAAAGCTGCTGACCTGCCGGCAGGCGCCAAGCCGGTCAAACCCACGGTGACGGTGAAGAAATCCCGCACCGTTCCCCCATCCCAAGCCTGAGGCCTGATCTCCATGACCCCATCCAAGGCCCCGAAGGGCACTGCAAAGTCCGCCCCGAAGGCCAAGCCTCAGGCCCAGAAGCCTCAGGCCAAGTCCCAGCCCAAGCACCAGGCCAAACCTCACGCGAAAGCGCAAGCCAAGCCGGCGCCTGAGGCACAAGACGCGGTCAACCCCGGCCTCGACGCCATGCTGGCCAACCTCAAGATGGCCAAGGGCGCAACGGCCACACCTGCAGCGGTGCCCGAGTCCGAGCAGCGCTGCGGCCTGGTGGCCATCGTGGGCCGGCCCAATGTGGGCAAGTCCACGTTGATGAATGCGTTGGTGGGGCAGAAGGTGTCCATCACCTCGCGCAAGGCCCAGACCACGCGCCACCGCATCACCGGCATCTGCACCGACGGCGACACGCAGTTCGTCTTCGTCGACACGCCGGGCTTTCAGACACGCCACACCGTCAAGGGCACGGCCGCACTCAACCGCAACCTCAACAAGACGGTGCAAGCCACCTTGAGCGATGTGCAGGTGGTGCTGTTCCTGGTCGAAGCCGGCCGCTTCGGGCCGGACGATGCCAAGGTGCTGGCCCTGTTGCCGCCCGACAAGCCGGTGCTGCTGATCGCCAACAAGCTGGACCAGGTCAAGTTGCGTGAAACGCTGTTCCCGTGGCTGCAGCAGATGCAGACCGAGTTCCCGTTCAAGGAGATCGTGCCGATGTCGGCCGAGAAACCGGCCGATGTGAAGCGCCTGCTGGGCGTGGTGCGCCCCTACATGGAGCAGCAGGCCTGGTGGTACGACGCCGAGGCCCTGACCGACCGCACCGACCGCTTCATGGCCAGCGAGATCATCCGCGAGAAGCTCTTCCGCCTCACCGGCGATGAGCTGCCCTACACGTCGACGGTGGTGATCGACCAGTACACCGAAGAAGCCCCGCCGATCGGCAAGCCCAAGGCCACAGGCCTGGTGCGCATCGCCGCGACCATCATCGTCGAGCGCGATCAGCACAAGGGCATGGTGATCGGCGACAAGGGCGAGCGCCTCAAGCGCATCGGCACCGAGGCCCGCACCGAGATGGAACGCCTGGTGGGCTGCAAGGTCTTCATGGAGATCTGGGTGAAGGTGCGCTCGGGCTGGGCCGACGACGACGCCCGCCTGCGCACCTACGGCTACGAGTGAGGCTTTCGGGCCATGGTGGCTGAGGTCGAAGCGCCGTCGGGTGGCAACCGCGCGCAGTCGCGCAGCATGTTGCAGACCTTTGTGCTGCACAGCCACGACTGGAGCGAGACCAGCCTCATCCTCGATGTGTTCACCCGCGAGCGCGGGCGCATTGTGGCCGCCGCGAAGGGCGCCAAGCGCCCGCACTCGCAGCTGCGCTCGGTGCTGCTGCCGTTTCAGCGCCTGTTGACGAGCTACGGCACCCGCACCCCTGATGACGCCGAGGTGTGGCTGCTCAAGCACGCCGAGTGGGCGGGCGGCTCGGCCTGGCCGGGTGGTGCGGCCATGCTGCCGGCGTTTTACGTCAACGAGCTGTTGATGCGGTTTTTGGTGCGGCTGGAGCCTCAGCCCGTGCTGTTCGACGTCTACACCCACACCTTGCCGGTCTTGACCGAGCCGGCCGCCGTGCCCGCGGCCCTGCGCAGTTTCGAGCTGGTGCTGATGCGCATGCTGGGCCACCTGCCCAGCTTGGCGGCCGAATCAGCCTCGGGCGAGGTCGTCAGGGCAGGGCGGCATTACGCCTTGTGGCCGGATGTGGGCCTGCAGACCTGGCACGAGGGCGCTGACCCAGGCGCCACCCCGCAGTGTCTGCCGGGCGAAGCCTTGCTGGCGATCGAGCAGGCCCTGGGCAGGGTGAAGGGCGATGTCGCTCGCCTGCGTCACACGCAGGCCCTGCACGACCTGATGCACGCCTGTGTGCCCGTGCTCAATGAGCTCAAGATCGGCATGCGCGGCCTCATTCACTATCATCTGGGGGCGCACACCTTGCGCACCCGCCAATGGATGATCGAGCTGCAGCAGCTGACACGCGGCAACACGATCGACCTGCCTGTCCTCACGCCGGCCCCCGAGGCCGAAGAACCGCCCGCGCCATGAGCTTCCTGTCTGCGCAGATGACCTCCCACGCCGCGCCCTTGCTGGGCGTCAACATCGACCACGTGGCCACGGTGCGCAATGCGCGCGGTGGCTTGCACCCCGATCCGGTGGTGGGCGCGCGCCTGGCGGTCGAGGCCGGTGCCGACATCATCACCTTCCACCTGCGTGAAGACCGCCGCCACATCAAGGACGACGACGTGGCCCGCCTGCGCGAAGCCATCGCTGTGCCGCTGAACTTCGAGGCCGCGGTGACCGATGAGATGCTGGACATCATCACCCGCACACGCCCTGAGCACGTCTGCCTGGTGCCTGAGCGCCGCCAAGAGGTGACCACCGAAGGCGGGCTGGATGTGGCGGGGCAGGCCAGCCGCATGAAAGACGCTTGCCAGCGCTTGGCCGAAGCCGGCTGCCGTGTGTCGCTGTTCATCGATGCCGACCTGGCCCAGATCGATGCCGCTGCCCAGGCTGGCGCGCCGTGCATCGAGCTGCACACCGGGGCGCTGGCGCACGCCTGGTGGGCCGGCGACAAGCCCTGGCTCGACCGCGAGCTGCAGCGTCTGCAAGCCGGCCTGCGCCATGGCCGCAGCCTGGGCCTGCAGACCAACGCCGGCCACGGCCTGGCCCTGAAGGACCACCTGCCGGACAACGCGCCCGAGTGCCTGCGCACCGCGCCCAGCAGCACCGCCCTGGTGGCGGCCATGCCCGAGGTGAGCGAGCTGCACATTGGCCATGCCCTGATCGGCCATGCCCTGATGGTGGGCATGCGCCAGGCCGTGGCCGATTACAAGGCCGAGATCGCGCGGAGCATCACGCGATGATCGTGGGCATCGGCACCGACCTGTGCGACATCCGCCGCATCCAGGCCGTGCTCGATCGCAAGACGGGGCGCTTTGCCGAGAAGGTGCTGGGCCCGCGCGAGCTGGCCGTCTACCAAGCCCGCAGCGCCCGTTCAGCCAAGCGTGGCCTGGCGTACCTGGCCACCCGCTTTGCCGCCAAAGAGGCGTTTTCCAAAGCCATTGGCCTGGGCATGCACATGCCCATGACCTGGCGCGCCTGCGAGATCCTCAACGCCCCCAGCGGCAAGCCCGAGGTGCACCTCACGGGCGAGCTGGCCACCTGGTTTGCCGCCCGAAGCTGGGTGGCCCACGTCACCATGACCGACGAGGTCGATCACGCTGCCGCTTTCGTGGTGGTCGAGACCGGCCTTGACTCCCCTTTGCCTGATCCCACACCGATCCCACACCCATGAGCCGCAAGACCAAGCGGGCCGCCGTGGCCCAGTTCCTCGACACCGGCATCCAGCACGCCCCGGTGGTGCTCGACATCGCCGGCCTCAGCCTCAACGATGACGACCGCCGCCGCCTGGCCCACCCGCTCACCGGGGGGCTGATCCTGTTCGGTCGCAACTGGCAAGACCGTGCGCAGCTCACCGCGCTGTGCGCTGAGATCAAGGCCATCCGCCCCGATGTGCTGATCTGCGTCGATCACGAAGGTGGCCGGGTGCAGCGCTTCCGCACCGATGGCTTCACCCACCTGCCGCCCATGCGCAGCCTGGGTGAGATGTGGATGAACGACGGCAAGGGCGGCAAGGACGGTGAAGGGGCCGGCGCCATGGCGGCGATGGACGCGGCCAGCGCCTGCGGCTACGTGCTGGCCACCGAGCTGCGCGCCTGTGGCGTGGACCTGAGCTTCACCCCGGTGCTGGACCTCGACTGGGGCCCCAGCGGCGTGATCGGCGACCGCGCCTTCCATGGCGACGCCCGCGTGGCCACCATGCTGGCGCGTGGCGTGATGCAAGGCCTGCTGCACGGCGGCATGGCCAACTGCGGCAAGCACTTCCCTGGCCACGGCTTCGTGGCGGCCGATTCGCACGTGGACGTGCCGGTGGACAAGCGCAGCCTCAAGGCCATCCTGGCCGACGACGCCAAGCCCTACGAGTGGTTGAGCACCACTTTGACGAGCGTGATGCCGGCCCATGTGATCTACCCCAAGGTCGACGCTGCGCCGGCGGGCTTTTCCAAGCGTTGGCTGCAAGACATCCTGCGTGCCCAACTGGGCTTCACTGGCGCCATCTTCAGCGATGACCTGAGCATGGAAGGCGCCAAGGTGGCCGGCAGCGCGGTGCAAGGCGCGGTGGCCGCGCTGAACGCCGGCTGCGACATGGTGCTGCTGTGCAACCAGAGCCTGGGCGAAGGCAAGCCGGTGGACGAACTGCTCGACGGCCTGTCGGCCGCGCTGGGCCGAGGCGAGTGGCAGGCCAGTGCCGACAGCGAGTCGCGCCGGCTCGACCTGTTGCCGCAGTCGGCCCCACTGACCTGGGACGATCTGATGCGCCACGCCCCTTACCTGCAGGCCTTGAGCCGCCTGCCAGCCTGATCCCGCTTCCTTTTTCATCATCCCTTCAGGAGCCAACATGCAGATCCAACACATTGGCGTCATCGGCGCCGGCACCATGGGCAATGGCATCGCGCAGGTGTGCGCCGTCGCCGGCATCCAGGTGACGATGATCGACATCAACGATGCGGCCGTGCAGCGCGGCCTGAGCACCTTGGCGGGCAGCCTGGATCGCCTGGTCAAGAAGGACAAGCTCACCCAGGCCGACCGCGATGCGGCCGTCGCGCGCGTCAAGGGCTCGACCGATTACGCCGGCCTGGCCAGCGCCCAGCTGGTGGTCGAAGCTGCGACCGAGAACCTCGAACTCAAGCTGCGCATCCTCACGCAGATTGAGGCCATCGTGGGCGCGGAGGCCGTGATCGCCACCAACACCTCTTCGATCTCGATCACGCAGCTGGCGGCCGTGCTCAAGCAGCCCACCCGTTGCGTGGGCCTGCACTTCTTCAACCCGGTGCCGATGATGGCGCTGGTCGAGGTGATCCGTGGCATGCAGACCAACGATGCCACCTATGAGCTGGCCATGGCCTTCGCCCGCGCCGTGGGCAAGTCGCCCATCACGGTCAAGAACAACCCGGGCTTCGTGGTCAACCGCATCCTGATCCCGATGATCAACGAGGCGATCTTCGTGCTGCAAGAGGGCGTGGCTTCGGCCGCCGACATCGACGAGGGCATGAAGCTGGGCTGCAACCACCCCATCGGCCCTTTGGCCCTGGCCGACCTGATCGGCCTGGACACCGTGCTGGCGATCATGAACGTGCTGTCGGATGGCCTGGGGGACCCCAAGTACCGTGCCGCGCCCATGCTCAAGGAAATGGTGGCCGCCGGCCGCCTCGGCCGCAAGACGGGGCAGGGCTTCTTCGCCTACGGTTGACGCCACCCACCCCAGGCCCGCTGCGCCGATCACCGGCCAGTGGGCAAAGAAAAACCCGCCATCAGGCGGGTTTTTTCATGGGCGGCAGGCCGAAGCCTGCGTGCTCAAGTGGGCCGTCACGTCGGCCCTCAGGCCGCGGATTGGTCGAAGGGCAGGGTGATCTGGCTGAGGTCCTTGCGGGTCTCGACCAGGATCAGCGGGCCTTCGTCCAGCACCACAACGGGCGGGCGCTCGCGCGGCACGTGGATGGGCTTGGGCTCGGCGGCGATGGCGGCTTGCACGGCGCGGATCTTGTCCGCGTCCGAGTTCACCCACTCCAGGCCAGCGCCTTGGGCCAGCGCGGCCAGATCGGTCAGCGGCAGCACGAAGGGCTCGACCTTGGCAGGCGCTGCCGGGGCAGGCGCAGCGGCAGCCACCGGCGCTTGGGCCACGACGGGGGCGGCCACCGGTGCGGCAACAGGCTCGGCCACCGGGGCCGGTGCTGCGGCCTCAACCGCAGCCTCGGTTGGCGCAGGCGTTGCGGCCGGTGCCACGGCGGCTGCCGGGGCCTCGGCTTCGGCGGCGCCCATCATCGGCACGGTGTCGACGAAGTCTTCACGGCCGGTGCGGGTTTCGGCGGGGCTGCCGGTGCCTTCTGCGGTGCTGCCTTCGGCCTGATCGCGGGCCGGACGGTCGCCATCGCGGCGGCCACGGCGGCGACGGCGTCCACCGTCGTCGCCAGCGGCCTCAGCGCCACCTTCGGCGCCAGCCTCAGGGGCCACGCCATCGGTGTTCACGCTGCCGGCATCGGCGTCGCTCACTTGGCCTTCTTCGCGCTCACCACGGCCACGGCCACCACGGCGACGGCGGCGGTTGCCTTCGCGGGCTTCGCCATCGGCTGCAGCGGTGTCAGGGGCGGCGTTGGCGGCCGCGCCATCGGCCAGCTGGGCGGTGCCCAGTGCGGCGGCTTGTGCGGCGATCTCTTCGCGGTTGATCACCGGGCGTTCACCAGCGGCCACGCGGTCGCGGCCACGGCCACGGCGGTTGCCTTCGCGCTGGCCATTGCCGGCGGCATCGGCGCCCTCGGTGGCGGGGCGCTCTTCGCGCTCGCTGCGGTTGGCGCCACGGTCGTTGCGGCGGCCTTCGCTGCGCTCGCCGCGTTCACCACGCTCGCCACCGCGGCCTTCGCCTCGGCCTTCACCACGGCCACCGCGACCCTCGCCACGGCCACCGCGACCTTCGCCGCGCTCGCCACGGCCACCACGGCCTTCCTTCTTGCCCGTTGCGGGGGCAGCAGGCTCGGCCGGTGCGGCGACCGGTGCAGCCACGGGTGCCGGTGCGGCCACAGGCTCAGGGCTGCCTGCAAACAAGCGCTTGATCCAGCCAAAGAAGCCACCCGAAGCCGGGGCCACGGGCGCAGCCACCACCGGTGCCGGCAGCTCGGCCGCCACGGGTGCGGCCACCGGGGCAGGGGCGGGTTCGGGCTTGGGCGGGGCGATCGGCGCCGGCTGGTCGGGCAGCACGCCCTTGATCACCGGCTCTTGCTTGGCCTTGGCCTTTTCGCGGCGGGTGATGCCGGTGTCGTCCTCGTCCGGCTCCTCGATCATCGTGTAGCTGGCCTGGATGTTTTCCAAGCGCGGGTCGTCGTGACGCAGGCGCTCCAGCTTGTAGTTCGGGGTCTCGATGTGCTTGTTGGGCACCAGCAGCACGGTCACGCGCTGCTTGAGCTCGATCTTGGTGATCTCGGTGCGCTTCTCGTTGAGCAGGAAGGAGGTCACTTCCACCGGCACTTGCACGTGCACGGCAGCGGTGTTGTCCTTCATCGACTCTTCTTGGATGATGCGCAGGATCTGCAGCGCCGACGACTCGGTGTCACGGATGTGGCCGGTGCCGTTGCAGCGCGGGCAGGTGATGTGGCTGCCTTCGCTCAGGGCCGGACGAAGGCGCTGGCGCGACATTTCCAGCAGGCCGAACTTCGAGATGGTGCTGAACTGCACGCGGGCGCGGTCAGTGCGCAGGGCGTCACGCAGGCGCTGCTCGACCTCGCGGCGGTGCTTGCTGTCCTCCATGTCGATGAAGTCCATGACGATCAGGCCGCCCAGGTCGCGCAAGCGCATCTGGCGGGCGATTTCGT
>Ga0228699_1000783_pt1 | contig 20307 bp, 14 predicted proteins | sample McNCre217_Aug_MG_FD_178016 | JGI IMG/M metagenome (GOLD analysis project Ga0228699, IMG submission 178016) | Freshwater microbial communities from McNutts Creek, Athens, Georgia, United States - 2-17_Aug_MG | ecosystem: Environmental > Aquatic > Freshwater > Creek | place: USA: Georgia... | reverse complement strand
ACCGCCAACAGCAGCGACGATGAGGGCGCCGAAGACGACGAGGCCCTGGACAACGCCGGCCCGCTGACCCTGGCCATCGACGTCAACGACGCCGATGCCGCCGAAGCCCCAGCCACACCCTCGGCCCCTGCCGCCTGAGCCCACTGCCCGATCACCATGCCCGCGAAGCTCATCGCCTGGTTCAAGCAACGCACACTGCTGCAGTGGTGCCTGGGCATCTCCGTGCTGCTGCACGGCGGCCTGCTGAGCTTTCGCCTGGTCGATCCGGAGGGCTTTCAGCGCACCTTCCAAGACACGCCGCTGGACGTGATCTTGGTCAACGGTGGCAGCGAGCAGCGGCCCGACAAGGCCCAGGCGCTGGCCCAGCTCAACCTCAATGGTGGCGGTGAGAGCACGGGCCGCGCCACCTCGCCCTTGCCGCCCTCGCCCACCGAGCAGGCCGGCGATGCGCTGGAGCAATCGGCCCGCATGATCGAGCAGATGCAGCAAGAGCAGCAGCAGTTGCTCACCCAGCTGCGCGATGAGCTCGCCGCCCTGCCGCCGCCCCAGCCCCACGCCCGCGCCGACCTGGCCCAGCAGCGCGCCGACGAAGACCGCCGCCGCCAGCTCACCCGCCTGCTCGCCGAGATCGAAAAGCGCATCCGCGAAGAAAACCAGCGCCCCAAGAAGCGCTACATCAGCCCCGCCACCATGAAGGCGGCCGACGCGCTGTACTACAGCCAGTTCCGCAACCTCATCGAGCGCGCCGGCACCGAGCACTTCCCCGTCGACAGCCATGGCAACAAGCTCTATGGCGAGCTGGTGATGGAGGTGTGGCTGGACCGCCAGGGCCAGGTGGTCGACGCCATCGTGACCCGCCCCTCGCGCAACAAGGCACTCGACAAGCGCGCACGCGCCATCGTCAAGGGCGCCGGTCCCTTCGGCGCCGTGCCCACCGACGTGATCGCCGGCAAAGACCTGCTGCTGATCTCGTCGCGCTTCAAGTTCACCCGCGAGATGGGCCTGCAAGCCACCACCCAGGCCTCGGTCAACGACGCCCAGCCCGCGCCCACCGCGGCGGGCACCGCCCCCTGATGGGCCCCGCTCACCCGACACGCTGCCCCTGCCCGCCATGCGCACCGCCCCCGCCTTGCCCGCTGACCAGTACGCCGTTGCCGGCAACCCCGTGGCCCACAGCCGCTCGCCCGCCATCCATGCGGCTTTCGCGGCGCAAACCGGCCAGGCCGTGGCCTACGACCGCCTGCTGTGCCCGCTCGATGCTTTTGTCGACACGATCCGGGGCTTTGCCCAAGGAGGCGCCAAGGGCGCCAACGTGACAGTGCCCTTCAAGCTCGAAGCCTTCAACCTGGCCGGCCACCGCACGCCGCGCGCCGAGCTGGCCCAGGCGTCGAACACGCTGCGCTTTGACAGCGCCGACCCCGCCACCTGGCTGGCCGACAACACCGATGGCATCGGCCTGGTGCGCGACATCACGGTCAACGCCGGTGTGCCGCTGGCTGGCCAGCGTGTGCTGCTGCTGGGCGCCGGTGGCGCCAGCGCCGGCGTGCTGGGCCCGCTGATCGAGGCCGGCCCGGCCGAGATCGTGATGGCCAACCGCACCACGGGCAAGGCCGAGGCCATCGTGGCGCGGCACCAGGTCCTGGCGGCCCAACACGGCGTGCGCCTGCGGGCCAGCGGGCTCGAAGCGCCCGGCGAGGCTTTTGATGTGTTCATCAACGGCACGGCGGCCAGCCTGGGCGGCCAGGGCGTGCCCGTGGGCCCGCAGGTGCTGCGCCCGGGCACCCTGGCGGTGGACATGATGTACGGCGCTGCAGCCCGACCCTTCCTGGATTGGGCCGCCGCACACGGCGCCACCGGCCGCGATGGCCTGGGCATGCTGGTGGAGCAAGCCGCCGCCGCCTTCGCCCTGTGGCGCGGTGTGCAGCCCGACACCGCCCCCGTGCTGGCCGCGCTGCGCCGCGAGGTGGACGCGGCATGAGCCAGGGCGGCGTGATGAGGCAAGCCGGGCGCCTGCTGGTGCTGGTGCTGCTCTGCGGCCTGAGCCTGCAGCTGTACTTTGCCGCGCGCATCGCGCTGATGAACGTGGTCGACCCGCAATCCACCAGCTTCCAGCGCAGCGAGATGGTGCGCGTGCTGCGCGAACAAGGCCGCATCCTGTGGTCGCAAGAGTGGGTGCCGGGCAGCCGCATCAGCGACCAGCTGCGCCGCGCCGTCATCGCCTCGGAAGACGCGGGCTTCGTGGACCACAGCGGCGTCGAATGGGACGCGCTGCAATCGGCCTGGCGCAAGAACAGCGCCGCCAAAGCCCGCGCCGACAAAGCCGCCCAGGCCCAGCAAGCCCGCTACGAGCGCGCCGTGGCCCGCGCCCAGGCCCGGGGCCGCACGCCCCCGCCGCCGCCGGCCGCCAACCCGGTCACACCCAAGGTGATCGGTGGCTCGACCATCACGCAGCAGCTGGCCAAGAACCTGTTTTTGAGCAGCGAGCGCAACCTGCTGCGCAAGGGCCAAGAGTTCGCCATCACCTTCATGCTCGAAGGCTTGTTGAGCAAAGGCCGCATCCTCGACATCTACCTCAACAACGTCGAGTGGGGCGAAGGCGTGTTCGGTGCGCAAGCCGCAGCGCGGCACTACTTTGGCGTCGACGCGGCCCAACTCGCGCCGCGCCAGGCCGCGCGGCTGGCGGTGATGCTGCCCGCGCCCAAGCGCTTCGAGAAGTCGCCCTCGTCGGGCTACATCGTGAGCCGCTCCGGCACCATCGTGGCCCGCATGGGCGGCGCCGAGATCCCCTGAGCCATGGCCACCGACACGCTCAGCCTCATCCTCGACGACATGCACTTCGAAGGGGTGCGCTTCGTCTACACCATCAACCAGTCGCCCTGGGCCTGGCAGCTGGCCACCCCCGGCGTGGCCTGCGCCCACCAGCTGGTGCAAGGCGAGGCCTGGCTGGTGCGCGAGGGCGAAGAGCCCATGCACCTGCAGGCCGGCGACATGGTGGTGCTGCCCGCGGGCACGGCGCACCGCATCCAAGACCACCCGCAGTCGCTGGCCCAGCCGCAGAACATGCTGCCGCTGATGAGCGACGATGCGCAAACCGCCCACGGCCCCAGCGGCCACGTGCCGCACGCCTGCCAGATCATCAGCACCCATGCGCGCTTTGACGTGGCCATGGCCGCCCCCCTGATCCGCGCCCTGCCGCCGGTGCTGCATGCGCGCGGCCAGGGCGACTCGCCCCCGCCGTGGCTGGACGTCGGCACGCGCTTTCTGTGGCTGCAGGTGGCCATGCCCACACCGGGGCAGCAGGCCATCCTCAACCGCATCGGCGACATCCTGTTCATGCAGGTGATCCGCGACCACGTGGCCTCGGTGCCCGAAGGCTCGGGCAACTGGCTGGCGGCCTTGAAGGACAAGGCCCTGTCGGCGGCGCTCACCGCCATCCACCAAGACCCGCGCCGCAACTGGACGGTGCCCGAGCTGGCCCAGCAGGCGCACCTCTCGCGCTCGGCCTTTGCCGAACGCTTTGGCCAGGTGATGGGCGAGCCGCCGCTGACCTACCTCACCCGCCACCGCATGCGCCTGGCGGCCCGCCACCTCAGCCGCAGCGCGCTGCCGGTGAGCAAGGTGGCCGACCTGGTGGGCTATGCCTCAGAGGCCGCGTTCAGCCAGGCCTTCAAGCGCGAGCACGGCTTGTCGCCCTCGGCGTGGCGGCAGCAAAACGGCCGCTGAGGCGGCCGTTTGGATCGTCAGGGTGCGGCGCACTCAGCGCGCCGCCTAAGCTCAGCGGCGCGGCGTGGCCGTGCCCGTGCCGCCCAACAGGGCCGCCACCTTGCGCTTGGGCTTGATGAAGCGAGACAGGCCACTGCCACCGCCGGCGCCGGGGGCGGCGTCCTTGCTTTCCCAGGCGGCAGGCTCGTTGCTGGCTTGCGCCTCGTAGGGCTTGTCAAAGAAGGGATCGGACGGGGCGCGGCGCACCGGGGCGCGGGGGGCGCTGTCGCGACCCGAGTCACGGCCACCTTCGCGGCTGGACTCACGGCCCTCGCCCTCGCCACGGCTGTAGCGGCTGCCACGGCCCTCGTCGTCGCCATCGCGGCTGTAGCGGCGGCGCGGGCGGTCGTCCACCAGCTCGAAGGGCTCGACCTCGGGCTTCTTCTTGATCAGCTTTTCGATGTCGGCCATCAGGCGGGCATCGGCGCTGGTCACCAGCGACACGGCCAAACCGGAAGCACCAGCGCGGCCGGTGCGGCCAATGCGGTGCACGTAGTCTTCGGCGTTGAAGGGGATGTCGTAGTTGAACACCGCCGGCAGGGCCGCGATGTCGATGCCGCGCGCGGCCACATCGGTGGCCACCAGCAGGTCGACGTCGCCACGCTTGAAGGCGTCCAGCGACTTGATGCGCTCATCCTGGCTCTTGTCGCCGTGCAGGGCGGCCGTGCGCAGGCCATCGCGCTCGAAGGTGCGCGCCAGGCGGGCACAGCCCAGCTTGGAGTTCACGAACACGATGCTTTGCGTGATGCCACGGTCGCGCAGGATCTGGCGGATCACGTGGCGCTTGCTGTCGTCATCGACCTTGTAGAAGCGCTGCTCCACATTGGTGGCCGTCTGGTTGGGACGGGCCACTTCGACCAGCACCGGGTCTTGCAGGTAGCTTTGCGCCAGCTTCTTGATCTCGGGCGAGAACGTGGCCGAGAACAGCAGGGTCTGGCGCTGCTTGGGCAGGTAGCTCAGGATGCGCTGCAGGTCCGGCAGGAAGCCGATGTCGAGCATGCGGTCGGCTTCGTCGAGCACCACATATTCAACCTGCGAGAGGTTGCAGTTCTTGGCCTCGATGTGGTCGATCAGGCGGCCCGGGGTGGCGATCAGCACCTCGACGCCGGCCTTCAGCTCGACCGTCTGCTCCTTCATGTTCATGCCGCCAAACACCACGGCCGTGCGCAGGTTGCACTTGCTGGCGTAGGTCTTGACGTTGTCGGCCACCTGGATGGCCAGCTCGCGCGTGGGTGCCAGCACGATGGCGCGCACCGGGTGGCGGGCGGGCGACATGCTGGCGTTCTCGTGCTTCATCATCTTCTGAAGCAGCGGGATCGAGAACGCGGCGGTCTTGCCCGTGCCCGTTTGCGCAGCGCCCATGACGTCGCGGCCGGCCAGCACCAAGGGGATGGCCTTGGCCTGGATCGGCGTCATCGTGGGGTACTTGATGGCGCTGAGGATCTTGGGATCCAGCGGCATCGTGTCGAAGCGTGCGGGTGCAGCAGCCGGTTCAGCTTGCGGCGCGGCGGCGTCCACGGTGGATTCGCCAGGAGAGGTTTGGTCAGTCATCGGGGTCGCATTATCCGCCGATTGCCCGGTTTTGCTGCATTTTTGCGCAGGGAAATGGGGGCAAAACCGCCCCCGAACCCGCTTGGGGGCCGCAAAACCGGGCCCAGCCCCCTGAAACGGGCGCCTGGGTGGCCCGTCAGAAGGTGTAGCCCACCTGGGTTTGCGCCCCGCCGTGCGCGGCCTCGGCCTGCTCCAGCAAGCGCAGCAAAAAGCCCAGCCCCTGGTAGCGGGCGCACACGCGGTGGGCATAAGTCCACACGCGCGGGATGTCGCCCAGGTACTGCTGCTTGCCGTCGCGGATGGCCAGGCGGGCGAAGATGCCCAGCACCTTGAGGTGGCGCTGCAGGCCCATCCACTCGAAGTCGCGCCAGAAGGTGCCGAAGTCGTCGGGCACGGGCAACTGGGCCTTGCGGGCCTTTTCCCAAAAGCGCACGGCGTAGTCGATCTGCACGTCTTCGTCCCAGATCACGTAGGCGTCGCGCAGCAGGCTGACCAGGTCGTAGGTGACCGGGCCCCACACCGCGTCCTGGAAGTCGATCACGCCCAGGCGGGCCTGCGGATCGGCCGCATCGGCCATCAGGTTGCGCGAGTGGTAATCGCGGTGCACCAGCACGCTGGCCTGGCTCAGCACGTTTGACTGGATCAGGCCAAACGTGGCCTGCAGCTGGTTGCGCTGCGTGTCGTCCAGCGTCAAGCCACGCAGGCGGCCGATGTACCACTCGGGGAAGAGGTCCATCTCGCGCTGCAGCAAGGCGGCGTCGTAGGGGGGCAAGGCCGGGTCGGGCTGGGCCACGGCCTGGATGCGCACCAGTTCGTCGAGCGCCTGGCCGTAGCGGGCGCGGTTGCCGCATCGAAGTGGCGGCCCCCAGATCGGTCAGCAGCATGAAGCCCTGGGCCTCGTCCCAGGCCAGGATGTGGGGCACGCCCACGCCCGCAGCCGCCAGCAGGCGCGCCACGCGCACGAAGGGGCGGCAGTCTTCCTTCTCGGGCGGGGCGTCCATCACGATCAGGCTGGCGTGGGCGGCACCGGGCTGGGCGTCCACGCGGAAGTAGCGGCGGAAGCTCGCATCGGCGCTGGCCGAGCGCACCGAGGCGGGCAACAGCCCGTGGGCGGGCGCAACGGCGGACAGCCACTGTTGGAAGGCCTGCTCGCGGGCAGGATCGGCCCAGGTGATGGCTTGAACGGGGGCGCTGTGCGGCGTGGCTTGGCTCATGGAGATGGCGAGGTTGCGTGCAGATTGACAGGCGTGATTCTCGCGCGTCTCTTAACGTTGATGACAACCAAAGAAAAAGGCGCCGACGAATCGGCGCCTGAATTGGGATGTCGGCGGGTCAGCCCGACCTGCCGACACCAGGTGTCACTGGGGGTTATAGAAGGTGCTGCCCGTCCAGATCACGATGCGAGCGCGGTGAGCGGGCACCACATCAGCCCAATTGACTGGCTTGCGATCGAGGTCAACATACTGACCGCAGCGATTGGACGATGCTGTATCCGGGCAGGCGACAGGTCCGGGGGTGTCCGATGTATTGACCACAATGCGGTAGTCGTCCGCTGTGGTGCCGTATTGCACCACACCCTCGCGGATGATCAGGTCATCCCACTGCACCCCCGGCAGTCCCGTCGCCCCCCTGACCAGTGGCCAGGTGTCGATGATGAACGTGCCAGTCAGGCTTTGAGCGGCACAACGCCCCTTGGTCAAATCTTCCACAGAAGGGGTTCGGAAGGGCGTCTTGACCTGATGCCAACCTGTCGAGGGCAACTGCTGGTAAGACCAGAAACCACGCACGGCGTCATTGGCAATTCCGGCGCATTGCAGTTCCACGGCATCCACGATGCGGGCCTCTCGATTGGGCGTACGCATGCGGACCGATACCTCGTAATCGGCGCCCGGCTTCAGCCCAAAAGTCGCTGTCACGGACTTAGACCAAGACGGCACGTTCGGTTGCTCGCCACAGGCACCAGAACCCGAGTCGCCACAATTCATCGCATCTTGGATCGCGTTGCCACCCGACACCCAGCCCGCCAGCCAGTTGCCGCCCGGTTGCACCAGATCCATGGACGAATTACTCACCAAATTACCCCCCACCGGCGTGAACCGATAAGGCGCCAGGATCGGAGTGCCCTCGACCATGGCTGCCGCTGTAGGCTCCGCTTTGCTCGCCCAACCAGTCAGATTGACGCTGCGGGATTGACCTTGGAACCACTCCTCCAGATCGAACGTGGTTCGACCGTACAAGCTCTGGTAGCGATTGCCGCTGAAGTTGTACACAGAGCCAAGGCCCGTCAGGGGGGTGAACCCGTTCTGCAACACCACCACGGCATCTGCCAGGTGTTGCGTGAGGCCAGTTGGTTCTCCCACGGTGGGCGGCAAACCGTAGGCGCCACCTGCAACGCAAGTATTGTCCTTGACCGTGATAGGCGGGATATCGCGCAGCCCATCAAAGTTCATACTGGGCGCCCCCTTATCGTTCACGCCCAGGCCCGTGTTGTCCACGACCAAGCACGCCTTGCCCACGGCAAGAAACTGGTTATCCAGCACCTGCATGCGTGAGTTGTTGTGCAAGACCAAGCCATTGGGCGACGTGGTGATCACGTTTTTGGACACGGTGATGTTGGTGGTGTAGTCATCCAAATAGATGCCAGTCACACCAGTCGGCTGCGTGGAAGGCGTTCCCTCAATGGAGCCGACACCATTTTTCACCACGTTGCCCTCCAGCAGACTACCTCGGTCGAGCAGCTTGCCCGTCTCATCAGTCTGCTCATAGATGTGGTTGCCCGCGTAAGTGTAGATCCCCCCGCAATCATCGAGTCTCTCGCAGTAGGAGTCGACCGTGTTGCCCACTACCTGCGTCAACCGTTGGGTGCCGGTCAATTGAGAGGACTCCGGCAACGCCACGTTGGAAAACACGATCCCGTGGTGTGCCGAACGCAGCACGTTGTTATTGCGAATCACCGACCGCTCATAGCCATTCGCGGACACCGCGATGCCCGACCCCGCGCCGTGCGGCTCCAAGTAGTTGCCCGTGTCGGAAACGGTATTGCCATCGATCACAACACCGGAGCGGGCGGAGTTCGTGACCAAGCCGGCGGCGCGGCTGAACGCGATCTTGTTTGCGCGGAACGTCACGTCCGTCGAAGAGCCACCCAGCATATCGAGCGACATGCCGGCTTCACCCGAATAAGCGACGTCCAAGTTTTGTAGCAGCGATCCCGTTGCTGCGTTGATGGACACCCCATCCGTGCGAGCGAGGCGAACCGCCAACTTGGACAAGTTCACCTTGACGCCGCTCACCTTGATGCCATGGTCTCGGACCGCCCCCTCGATTACCAAGGTGTTGGGATCCACACCCGCCGGCGGGCTGAAACGCAAGGTTTGGGTGTCACGGTCATAGGCCCACTCAGACGGCTGATCGATCATCCAAGCCTTGCCCGTCAGCATGTAGCCAAAGCCGTACGTCGCACCATAGGCCGTGTTCAGAGCGACAGGCGCGTGATCAGGTTGGATGCTCCCGAACTGCAAAGTTCCACCGCCAGCGCCATCGGCCGCATAGGCCAACACGGCACGGTCTTCAAACTCAAACTGCGCCGAACGCAAATGCACATGCGCCCCCTTGAGCGCATCCACGCCATGAGTCAAGATGACAGCGTGGTCAGCCGCAGCGACCTTGAGCACATCTTGGTGACTTTCGGGAGCTCGCGGAGGTGTCGCATTCCAATCGCCGGGATCGCCCCCAATGGTCAGCAAGCCATTGTTGGGGTGACGAGCCTCTTGCATTTGCACGAAGTTCGCGCCGTTGCGGATGAACAGCTGCGTGACCTCGCCCGGCAGCTCGCCATCCTTGAATCGGTAGGCATAAACGTTGCCCGACTCGCGCTGCCAGCGGCCTGCTTCCAACCTCACCCCTGCATTGATGCGTGGCAGGTTGGACGAACACAAGCCCCATGTGCTGACTTCCACACGGTCAACTTTGGGGTCTGCGACCATGGCAGGGGTCAACGTAAGTTGCTCACGCCACTCACCACCACATTGCAGCCTCACGACATTCTTGGCCTTCACACCATCTCGGTTGACCAGCCCGTTCATTTTGCTGATCTTGTCGAGGGTTGCCCAGGGCGAGCCTTCCGACCCATCGTTCGCATCAGATGCCAAGGGACCGGATCCCACGAAATAGTCACGCCCCGCCAGGGTGACCGCCACATCATCGGAGCGGCTCGAAAGCGTAGCGGTATCACCCAAGTATTCAGCGGTGAAAACATGGGTGCCTTCAGCTGCCGGGCTCTTGAACAAGGTGGCCTGTCCATTGCTGACAGCCACGTTACCGAGCACGGTGGTCGTAGCCGTAGTGCCACCGACAGGGGTCACCTTGTCGAGGATGCGCACGGTACCCGCGGCCGCGCCACCGGCTTGCACGCCCACCTGAAAAGCGATCATCTGCCCCGCTCGAGTGCCGGGGAACACCGTCAAAGCTGTGCTCGTCGGGTACTTGGCGCTCACCGTCCAGCCCTGCGAAGTGCTGCCACTCACCGCTGTGCTGCTGCTCACGAAAGTAGCGGTATAGCTGTGCACTCCTGAAGCCCCATAAGCGGGCAGCACGAGGCTGGCACGGCCGCTAGACACAGTCACTCCCCGCAGTACCACCGAACCATCTTTGAACACCACCTTGCCCGTGGGAAAGCCGGCTGTGGCCTTGGTCACCGTGGCGGTCAAAGTCAAGCCGGACCCCACAGCCACCTCTGCGGGCAAACTACCCAACTTGGTCACTGATGTGGTAGCGGCCTGGGCCCCACTCACCACTGCTAGATGCACAGCTAACCAAGCGGCAAGCTGAACCGCGGAGGGTTTAGTTGACCGGGCAGCACCTGCCCCACCCGTCGCACTGGCGTTCTTCGTCATGAATGACGTCCTCTCTGAGTTTTGATTGATTCGCGTCCAGCTCATTGGCTAGCCTGAACGAGTATAGGAGCGGCCCCAAAGTAGGCTTGTGACGATCTGTGACCCACGGCGTGATTCCTTCCCCAGCAGCGCCAACAGTTCGACCAATCGGATACACGCATAATGTCAGTACCGGTGTCGCGCCGAAATTCAGACGCTGGCCCGCCCCTTGTCGGCCCCTCCCGCAGTGCTTGTGTTTTTTTTGAGCGCCTCCCGTCCCAAGCCCCGCCCTACCGCGCCTTCCCCCCGGCTGCAACCGAAGCCGCGTCAGGCTGGCCGATTGCGGCTGGTGCCGCTGGTGTTGTGCCTGATGGGCTGGCTTACTGTGTCTTACTCCACGGTGGCCACCGCGCAATCGACGCCGACCTCATCTTCAGAGCCAGGAGACAGCGAACGTCCGCCCACGACAGCAGGGTCTCGCCCCCGCGCCACCCAAGGCACCCTGCCCATGTTCTTCGAAGCCGACCAGCTCGGCGGCGAGTCGGGCGGCACCACGCGCGCCAGCGGCCGGGTCAGGTTCATCCAGGGGGACATGGCCGTGCGGGCCGACGAGGTCACCCACGATGCCGCCACCAACACGGCCGAGGCCAAAGGCCATGTGCGCATCCGCACGGGGGGCAACGTGTTCGTGGGCCCGGCCCTGCGCCTGCAGCTCGACACCGAGGTGGGCGAGTTCACCGAGCCGCGCTTCTGGCTGACGCGCATGAACGCTGGCGGCAGCGCCCAGCGCATCGAGTTCCTGGGCAACAACCGCCTGCAGGCGTACTGGACCAGCTACAGCAGCTGCACCCCAGCCAACACCGCCGACGGCCAGCCTGGTGAGCCCGACTGGGCCCTCAAGACCAGCAAGGTCTGGATGGACCTCAACACCAGCGAGGGGCGCGCAGAAGACGCGGTCGTGTGGTTCAAGGGCGTGCCCGTGCTGGCCGCGCCCAAGCTGAGCTTCCCGCTGGACGACAAGCGCAAGAGCGGCCTGCTGCCGCCCAGCATCGACTACGACAGCAACAGCGGCTTCGAGTTCTCGACGCCTTATTACTGGAACATCGCGCCCAACCAGGACATGACCCTGGCGCCGCGCTACGCCTCGCGCCGTGGTGTGGCGCTGGACACCGAGTACCGCTACCTGCTGCCGCGCGACCGGGGCGACTGGCGCGTGGTGGCCTTGCCCGATGACCGCGTGGCCTTGCGCAGCCGGGGCCTGGCCGACCTCAACCACCTGGGCTACCTCGAAGGCGCAGGCACGGCCGACAGCCGCACCGACTACGACCTGCGCTGGCAACGGGTGTCAGACGACAACTACTGGAAAGACTTCCCCCACAACCTGCCCGCGCAGACCCGGCGGCTCTACGACAGCCACGCCCGCGTGGAGCACACGCTCAACGCCCGCAACTGGGGGCTGGGTGACAGCCAGACGCTGGTCTATGGCAGCGTGCAGTCCTGGCAGACGCTCAAGGACCTCAGCACCACGACGCTCACCGAGGCGCAACTCAGCCAGATCACCAGCCCCTATCGGCGCGAGCCTCAGCTGGGGCTGATCAACCGCAACGGGCAGAACACGGGCCTGCAGTGGACGGCGCAGGCCGAGTTCAACCGCTTCACCAATGCCGACACCACGCTGATCAACGGCAACCGGATGCTGGTGCAAGGCCAGGTGTCGCAGCCCTTCTCGGCCGGTGGGATCACCTTCACGCCCAAGCTGTCGCTGCGCAGCAGCAGCTACGACCTGGATCGCCCGCTGGCCAACGGCAGCACACAGGCCACCCGCACGGTACCCAGCTTCAGCCTGGACAGCAGCACCTCGCTGGAGCGGCCGGTGCAATGGTTTGGCACCGAGCTCACCCAAACCCTGGAGCCGCGCGTGCAGTACCTGCGCACGGCCTACCGCAACCAAGACGGGCTGCCGCTGTTTGACACCGCCTCGCGCGATTTCAACGCCTACGCCATCTTCAGCGAGAACGCCTTCACCGGGGGCGACCGCATCAACGACGCCAACCAGGTGACCATGGGCCTCACGAGCCGGCTGCTGCGCCAGTCCAACGGCGCCGAGGCCATGCGCCTGGGCTTCGTCCAACGCCTGTTGCTGGCCGATCAGAAGATCAACCCAGAAGGCGACGAGCCCATCACGCAGCGCCTGTCGGATCAGCTGCTGCTGGCGTCGACATCGGCGCTGCCCAACTGGTGGCTCGATGGCACGGCCCAGCTCAATGCCCAGACCCACGCGGTGCAGCGCAGCCTGATGAGCGTGCGCTACAGCCCGGGGCCCTGGCGCACGGTGAACCTGAATTACCGCTACACGCGGGATGCGGCCGAGCAGTACGAAGTGGGCTGGCAGTGGCCGCTGTTCGGCGTTACCCCGCGATCGGGCGCCAGTTCCGCGCCCAGCTGGGCCAGCCAGACCGTGCGCGCGACCGAGCCGTCGGCCGCGCTGGACGTGCCTGGCCAAGCGGCCACCGCCGCCACCCGCCAGCAGGCCGTGGCCGAATCGTTCAACTTCGGGGCCGCACGCGGTGGCAGCGATTGCCAGGGCACCTGGTACAGCGTGGGCCGCCTGAGCTACAGCACCCGCGACCGCCGCATGACCGATGCCATCGTGGGCATGGAATACGATGCCGGCTGCTGGATCGGTCGGGTGGTCGCCCAGCGCATCTCGACGGGCGCCAACCAGGCCAGCACCCGGATCATGTTCCAGCTGGAGCTGATCGGCCTGTCCAAGCTCAGCCTGGGCAGCAACCCGCTCAAGCCCTTGAAAGACAATATCCCCGGCTACCGACTGCTGCGCGACGAGAAGCAGCCGGCCACCACTACGGGCGAATCGCCCCTGCTTGACGATGAATGACGCTTTCCGCCCTGCCCGCTGGCCTGCCGCACTTCACGTGCTGGCGGCCGCCGTGGCCCTGAGCCTGCCTGGCTCCTTTGGCCTGGCCCATGCCCAGAGCCCGACGGCGGCCATCGCGGCCGACTACATCGTGGCCGTGGTCAACCAAGAGCCGATCACCCACACCGACATCGACAAGCGGGTGGCCCGGCTGCGCGCCCAAGGCGCCGCCAACCTGCCTGCCGAAGACGAGCTGCGCCAGCAGGTGCTGGACTCGCTGATCGACGAGAAGGTGCAACTGCAGTTCGGCAAGGCCATGAACATCGATGTGAGCGACACCGAGCTCGACAGCACGATCGATGGCATCGCCGCCCAAAACCAGATGACCCCGGCTCAGCTGCGCGATCGCCTGAAAGACGAGGGCATGGACTACGCCCGCTACCGCGCCACGCTCAAGGAGCAGCTGCTGTTGCAGCGCATCCGCGACCGCGAGGTGAATGCGCGCATCCAGATCAGCGACAACGACATCGACGATTTCCTCAAGCTCGACCCCTCGGCAGGCGGTGAGACCAAGGTCAACCTCGCGCATGTGCTGATCGCCGTGCCCGAGAAGGCCAACGCGATGGAGATCCAGCTGCTGCGCAGCCGCGCACTGGATGTGCAACAGCGCGCGGCCAAGGGCGAAGATTTCGACAAGCTGGCAGCTGAGTTTTCTGACGACGCCCGCACCAAGGGGCAAGGCGGCAGCCTGGGCCTGCGCCCGGTCAACCGGCTGCCCGAGCTGTTCGTCAACGCGGCCAGCCGCCTCAAGGTGGGCCAGACGACGCAGGTGCTGCGCTCGAATGCAGGCTTCCATGTGATCAAGCTGCTGGCCCGCGAAGAGGGCAAGGAAGTCACCTACACCCAGCAGCATGGCGCCCACATCCTGCTGCGCAACACGCCCAGCGCCACGCAGGCTGAGCTGATCGCCAAGATCAAGAAGTACCGCGAGCAGATCGCGGCGGGCAAGGTGAGCTTCGAGCAGATGGCACGCCAGTACTCCGAGGACGGCAGTGCAGCGCGCGGCGGCGACCTCGGCTGGTCTGCACCGGGCCAGTTCGTCCCCGAGTTCGAGAAGGTGCTCAATGGCCTGCAGCCCGGCCAGGTGTCTGAGCCGCTGGTGTCGCGCTTTGGCGTGCACTTGATCAAGCTGCTGGAGCGCCGCGAGGTGCCGCTGAGCGAAGCGCAAAAGCGCGAGAGTGCCCGGGGCATGCTCAAGGAGCGCCGCTTCGAGAACACCTATGAAGAGTGGGCACGCGACCTGCGCGCCGCCGCTTGGATCGAGATCCGCGAGGCCCCATGAGCAAACCACCTTCGGGCGCTCGCCCGCATCGCCCCGGCGCCGTCAAGGGCGGTGGCGGCCACGTGGCGCGCAAGCGCTTTGGTCAGCACTTTTTGTCGGACACGGGCGTGATCGACGAGATCGTGCGGGCCATCGGCCCGGCCCCGGGCCAGCCCCTGGTGGAGATCGGCCCCGGCCTGGGCGCGATGACCAACCCGGTCGTCGAGCGCAGCAAGCAGCTCACCGTGATCGAGCTCGACCGCGACTTGGCCGCGCGCCTGCGCAAGCGCCCTGAGCTCACCGTCATCGAGAGCGACGTGCTGAAGGTCGACTTTGGCGCGGTGGCCGAGCAGTTGGGCACCACCCGGCTGCGCGTGATCGGCAACCTGCCGTACAACATCTCCAGTCCCATCTTGTTCCACCTGCTGCCTTGGGCTCACCTGGTGGAAGACCAGCACTTCATGCTGCAAAAGGAGGTGGTGGACCGCATGGTGGCCAGCCCCGGCAGCAAGGACTACAGCCGCCTGAGCGTGATGCTGCAATGGCGCTACGACATGGAAAACGTGGTCGACGTGCCGCCCGAGGCGTTCGACCCGCCCCCGAAGGTGGATTCGGCGGTGGTGCGCATGGTGCCCTGGGCCCAGCCGGCCGCCGTGGATCCGGCCGTGCTGGAGCAGATGGTGGCGGTGGCGTTCTCGCAGCGGCGCAAGATCTTGCGCCACACGCTGGGCGCCTGGATCACCGAGCGCGGCATCGACACCGACTTCGACCTGCAACGCCGCGCCGAAGAGGTGCCTGTGGCCGAGTACATCGCGCTGGCGGCCCTGGCCCGCGTCACCGCGTCGCCCCCGACCTGACGCCTGGGGGCGTGGCCTGCGGTCTGCCCTGATGGCGCCCGGCCCTGCGGCCAGTAGCATCGGCTGTCTTCGCACACCTGTTCGATCTGCCCATGACCGCGCGCCCCTTTGCCCCCCGCCTCTCGCTGCTCTGGCTGTGCGCCCTCGCGACCACGGCGTGGTCACAAGACCGCCTGAGCGCGCCCGAGGCCACGCAAGCCCGCGTGATCCTCGACAGCAACACGCCCGCCACCGTCTACTGGACGCCCAAGGAAGACTGCAGCGCCCAGGCCCACACGCTGGCGCGCCTGCACCCTGAACAGGGCGAGCGCCTGCGTGGCACGGCCAAGGCGGTGGAGCCAGGCGCATCGCGCTGGCTGCACTTCCGCACCCGCCAGCCCGATGGCCTGGCCACCTGCGACCTGGCCGGCAGCTTCACGCCGCAAGGCGGGCGCAACTACATCGCCATGTTCCGCGCCAATGGCGAAGCCAACGAGTGCATGTTCAACCTCATGCAGCAGATGGCCGATGGCAGCATCGAGCCGGTGCCGGGCTTCCAGGCCTACCAGGTGTGCGAAGCCGCCCCGAAAGACGGCCAGGCACCTCTCAAGTCGAAGCCACTGATGCGCTGACGGCGCCGCCTGCCACCGTTCGCGCGGCGATCCGGCGGCGCACCATCTCGATGTGCGCGCGCAGGTTGTAGAGGTGCTCTGAAAACGCCAGCGGCGTGCGCAACTGGCTCACCCCGGCATCGATGGCGTCCAGCCGCTCCAGCGCCACCTCGGGCGTGAGGCCCTTGCCGGCCAGGTCCAGGTCCATCTCCAGCGCCTTGAGCTTGCCGTACCAACGGTACAGGCGCGCCCGCATGCGCCAGCTGTACACCGCCGGAGCCAGCCGCACCACCGGGAACAGCACCGCCAGCAAAGGAATCAGCAGCACCACCAGGCGGTCGGCCCACACCGCGATCCAAAACGGCAAGTGCTTGTGCAAGAAGCCCGGGCCGTTCTGCATGTAGCGCTCAGCGTCCAGGCTCAGCGGGATGTCCACGCCCTTGGGCGAGGGGAACTCGCCTTCGTGGCGCAACAGACCCGCGTCGCCGGTGATGTCGGTGAGCGACGCCATCAACAGGTCGATCAGGGCCGGGTGGATGTCGTCGCGCACCACCAGGTTGGCCGTGGGGGCCACCAAGGGCACATCCCGATCGGGGATGTTGCGTGCAAGGTCGTAGCTGCCCTGCGGCAAGGTGATGGTGGTGAGGAAGGGCCAGCGGCGCGCATAGGCCTCGGCCTGCTCAAACGGCATCAGGGCGACGCTGGGCGCGTGCATCAGGCGGTTGATCATGGCCGTCTCGGCCGCGCTGATCACGATGATGGCATCGAGCTGCTTGAGCAGCAGCAGATCGGCCGCGCCTTCAGACGAGAAGTCGGCGAGCTGGGTGTTGCGGCCATCCAGCCCATTGGCCTGCAGCATGGCCCGCGCCAGCGTGTGCACCCCGCTGCCCTCGGGGCCGATGTTGACCCGCAAGCCCTTCAAGGCGCTCAGCCGCGACACCTTCAGGCCCTTGCGGTAGAACACCCACACGGGCTCGCGGTAAAGCGCCGCCAGCGTCATCAGCTGCTCACCATCGGCATCGCTGGCCGCACCGCCGGGCACCACGGCCGCCACCACGCCCGAGTTGGGGTCGTTGAGCAAAGCGAGGTCTTCGCGTGCGCCGTGGGTCTCGCGCAGGTTCAAGGTGATGCCGTCTTGCGCCAAGGCCAGTTTGAGCTCGTGCGTCAGCGCATCGTAGGCGCCACCTTCGGCACCGAAGGTCATGGTGATGCGCTTGGGCGGTGCGGGCGCGATGTAGCGGCTGGCCAGCCAGAAGGCGCCCCCCACCAGGCCCAAGGCCCCGATGAGGATCACCCAGAAATCCAGCGTGCCCCAGCGGGACATCATCCAACGCGCCATGTGTGTGCTTCCTGCCCTGCGGCCTCATTGCGGGGCACGGCGGCCCCAGCACCGCGCATCTTACGAGCGCCCGCACAGCGGCCATCACCACCGCCATCAGCCGCACCGCCAAGTCGGACATCGGTGCTGTGTCATGCTTGCCATCCTTTGTGCTCAGCCCGCATCCCCCCATGCTCTACCGCCCCCTTGGCCGCACCGGCCTGAACGTCAGCGTGATCTGCCTGGGCACCATGACCTGGGGCGAGCAAAACACCGAGGCCGAAGCCCACGCCCAGCTGGACCTGGCGCTGGCCTCGGGCATCAACTTCATCGACACCGCCGAGATGTACCCGGTGCCGCCCAAGCCCGACACGCAGGGCCGCACCGAGCAATACATCGGCACCTGGCTGAAGAAGACGGGCAAGCGCCAAGACGTCATCCTCGCCACCAAGGCCGCCGGCCCGGCACGGCAAGCGCTGCGGCCCAGCCACATCCGTGGCGGTCGCCTCACCTTCAACCGCACCAACCTGTTTGAAGCGGTGGACCAGAGCCTGCAGCGCCTGCAGACCGACCACATCGACCTCTACCAGTTGCACTGGCCCGACCGCAGCACCAACTACTTTGGCCAGCTGGGCTACACGCACGTGGCCGACGAGGACACCACGCCCATCGAAGAGACGCTGGACGCGCTGCAGGCCCTGGTGCAGAGCGGCCGCGTGCGCCACGTGGGCCTGTCCAACGAAACGCCCTGGGGCGTGAGCCGCTTCCTGGCCAACGCCGACACGCGCGACGTGCCCCGCGTGGCCAGCATCCAGAACCCGTACAGCTTGCTCAACCGCACGTTCGAGATCGGCCTGGCCGAGTTCGCCCTGCGCGAGCATGTGGGTCTGCTGGCCTATTCGCCGCTGGCCTTTGGCGTGCTGAGCGGCAAGTACCTGGGCGGGGCCAAGCCGGCCGGCGCGCGCCTGAGCCTGTTCGAGCGCTTCCAGCGCTACACCAACCCGCAGGCCGAAGCCGCCACGCAGGCCTACGTGGAGCTGTTCAACGCGCATGGCATCGACCCGGCCCAGGGTGCGCTGGCCTATGTGAACAGCCGGCCCTTCGTGACCGCCAACATCATTGGCGCCACCACGTTGGCGCAACTGCAAGCCAACATCGCCAGCATCGACCTCGGGCTGCCGCAGGCGGTGGTCGATGGCATCGAGGCCATCCACCGGCGCATGCCCAATCCGGCGCCCTGACCGTGACGGGGCGGCGGCCCGTGGCACGACCACCATAATGGCGGCTCCTCACCCAGGAGCCCCGCCATGACCAGCGCCACGCGTGCCTTCGCCAACCTGCCCAGCCCCAGCGGTGAATGGCCCGTTGTGGGCCACGCCTTGAAGGCCGGGCGCGACCAGATCCACCAGTACGTCGAGGCCCAGGTGCGCGAGCTCGGGCCCATCTTCCGCCTGCAACTGGGCAAGCGGCGCATCATGGTGGTGGCCGATCACGCGCTGACCCAGCAGGTGCTCAAAGCCCGGCCCGAGCACTTCCGCCGCTCGGTGCGCTTCGTGCGCACCGCCGCCGAGCTCGGGCTGGACATGGGCCTGTTCACGGCCGAGGGCGACGTGTGGCACCGCCAGCGCCGCATGGTGATGGCCAGCTTCGCGCCGCAGCGCATCCGCGCCTACTTCCCGTCGATGCTGAACGTGACGCGGCGGCTGGAGCAGCGCTGGCTCAAGGCCTGCGCCGCCGCCCCTGATGGCGTAGCCCACCTCGATGTGCAGCGCGAGCTGATGCGCTACACCGTGGACACTATCACCGGCCTGGCCTTTGGCCACGACGTGAACACCCTCGAGGCCGATGGCGACGTGATCCAGCAGCACCTCGACCGCATCTTCCCCGCGCTGTTCGACCGCTTGGTGGCCGTGCTGCCCATGTGGCGCTGGCTGCCGCGCGAGCAAGACCGCCAGCTCGACCGCAGCGTGGCCGAGGTGGGCCAGGCCATCGAAGGCTTCATCGCCCAGGCCCGTGCCCGCATGGCCGCCGAGCCCCAGCGCCGCGCCGAGCCCACCAACCTGCTCGAAGCCTTCATCGCTGCAGCCGAGAGTGAAGACCCCTCGGTGCGCGATGGCGACGTGGCCGGCAACGTGATGACCATGCTGCTGGCCGGCGAAGACACCACGGCCAACTCGCTGTGCTGGATGCTGGAGCTGATGGCCCGCACGCCCGAGACCCTGCGCCAGGCCCGCGACGAGGTGCTGGCCCACCTGGCCGGTGGCATCGACACCTTCAGCCTCGACGCGCTCGACCAACTGCCTTACCTGGATGCCTGCGTGAGCGAGGCCATGCGGCTCAAGCCCGTGGCGCCCTTCCTGCCGGTCGAGGCCGTGCACGACACGGTGGTGGGCGATGTGGCCATCCCTGCCGGCACCCTGGTGTGGAACGTGATGCGCGGCGACAGCCTCTCGGCCACGCACCTGCCCGAGCCCACGCGCTTCTGGCCCGAGCGCTGGCTGCAAACGGGCGCACAGGCCGTGCCCAAGCACCTGTCGATGCCGTTTGGCAGCGGCCCGCGCATCTGCCCTGGGCGCTACCTGGCGCTGCTGGAGATCAAGATGGCCGCCGCCATGATCCTGCAGCGCTTCGACATCCTGGGCGTCGACACCCCCGATGGCCAGCCGGCCGTCGAGCAGATGAACCTGACCATGACGCCCGTGGGCCTGACCCTGCGCGTGCGCCCCCGCGCCATGGGATGATGGCGGCATGAGCCGTACCCCATCCCCTTGCCCTGGTCAGACCTTCCTCGTGGGCGGCGCCGTGCGCGACCGCCTGCTGGGCCTGGCCGTGGGCGACCGCGACTGGGTGGTGGTGGGCGCCACGCCCGAGGCCATGACGGCTGCGGGCTACAACCCCGTGGGCAAAGACTTCCCCGTCTTCTTGCACCCGCAGACCCACGAGGAGTACGCCCTGGCCCGCACCGAGCGCAAGCAGGGCCACGGCTACAAAGGCTTTGTGGTGATGGCCTCGCCCGACGTCAGCCTTGAAGCCGACCTGCTGCGCCGCGACCTCACCATCAACGCCATGGCCGAAGACGCCGATGGCCAAGTGATCGACCCGCACGGCGGCCTGCGCGACCTGCAAGCCCGCGTGCTGCGCCACGTCTCGCCCGCCTTC
>Ga0228699_1000780_pt1 | contig 20346 bp, 12 predicted proteins | sample McNCre217_Aug_MG_FD_178016 | JGI IMG/M metagenome (GOLD analysis project Ga0228699, IMG submission 178016) | Freshwater microbial communities from McNutts Creek, Athens, Georgia, United States - 2-17_Aug_MG | ecosystem: Environmental > Aquatic > Freshwater > Creek | place: USA: Georgia... | reverse complement strand
ATTCTCGGAAGATCAAATTCAGAAATACCCTTTGATTGATGTCTCAAGAGCAAACCGTAAACGACACCTTAAGTTTAGAAGCGAAAGCTTTGATCGTCCTGTTATGCGCGGTCTTTTATGTGTACGCCTTCCAGTTAAATCAGTACTTATTTGAGCACTTGAGTTTTTCACAAGGCGTCAACTGGATCTTTATTCCCAGTGGCTTGCGGCTGTTGTTTGTGTTGGTCTTTTTAGAAGCCGGTGCGGTTGGCGTTGTCGCCGGGTCTATCTTTGTGAACTACACGCTCTCGCCCGGCACGAATGTGTCTAATTTGATCAGTGGTTTTATTTCGGGCGCATCCCCCTTGGTCGCGCACGCAATCGCGACACGGCTGTTGGGCCTGGACGTGTCTCTGTCTGGCTTTCACGCCCGACAGCTGTTCAAAGTCTCCATCCTCTTTGCAGTGATCAGCTCAGTTCTTCATCAATGTTGGTATTTTTTTGCCGGCCAAACAGACAACCTCATCGGTAGCGTAGCGGTCATGGGCTTGGGCGATTGGCTGGGCACGGTGTTGGTATTGGCTACGGTAACTTACGTTTTGAAAATCGTTAGAAATTTGTCCCGATAACCGAAGACACGGGCAAATTGACCCCTACGGTGGTGCTTTGGTGCGGAGTAGTGTTGACGGTGGGTCTAGGGAAATACGTTAGAAATTAGATTTTTTTCATGTTTATAGTTTAGGTATTGATGTATTTGTGAGAGATTGTGTGAAAAAAATCATTTGGGCGTTTTGCGTTTTTGCTGCGGCTTCGGTTCAGGCGCAGCAACTCAATGTCATTTGCTCTGTGCAGGCCGAATGGTGCAGCATGATCGCCACCGTGTATGCGCGCACCACGGGCGTCAAGATCAATATGTCGGTCAAAGGCTCGGGCGAAGCCCTGGCGCAGCTGATTGCTGAACGCGACAACCCCAAAACAGACATTTGGTTTGGCGGCACGGGCGACCCGCATTTGCAAGCTGCCGAGCAGGACTTGTCGTTGGCCTACGAGTCGCCCATGATGGGGCAGCTGCACCCTTGGGCGCAGCAACAAGCCAAACAGTCGGGCTACAAAACGGTGGGCATTTACTCGGGCCCTTTGGGTTTTGCGTACAACACCGAACTGCTGGCCAAGAAAAAACTGCCGGTTCCTAAAACTTGGGCGGATTTGCTCAAACCGGAATACAAAGGCGAAATTCAAATGGCCAATCCGGCGTCGAGTGGTACGGCCTACACCATGATTGCCACCTTGGTGCAGCTCATGGGCGAGGACAAAGCCTTTGACTACCTCAAAGCCCTGCACAAGAACATCAGCCAATACACCCGCAGTGGTGTGGCACCGCTTAAAGCCGTGGCGCGTGGTGAAGCAACAGTGTCGATCAGCTTTGTTCACGATGGGCCGCAAGAAAAAATGAATGGCTTTCCTGTGGCCACCATCACACCCGCCGATGGCACGGGGGCAGAAATTGGTTCCATGAGCCTTGTCAAGCGTGCGCGCAACTTGGAGTTGGCCAAGAAGTTTTACGAATGGGCGTTGACGCCTGCTGCCCAAGAAATGGCGGCGGCCACCAAGCAGTACCAGTTGCCGAGCAACAAGCATGCAAAGCTGGACCCCCATGTGCCTGACTTCAAATCGATCAAATTCATTGCCTATGACTATGCCAAATACGGTGCCAGCAACGAGCGCAAGCGTTTGATTGCGCGCTGGGAAAAAGAAGTCAACGCGTTGCCCCGATGAATCGCTTGAATAGGCCTGTCGTTTGGCTGTGGCTGGCCGCGTGTGTTGGTTTTTTTGCCATGCCTTGGAACGCATGGCCAGACTTGGGTTGGTTAGAGGTGGGCTTTGCGCTGGCAACGCAGACCCAAGCCATCAACGGCTGGCAGTACATGCAATTGCTAGGGCAGGGCTCGCAAACGCTGCCTGCGTGGGGCGCGGGCACCTGGGTGTGCATGACAGCACTGCTGATGTTGCTCGCCACGGCTTGGTCGAGAGCAGGTGCCTTCAAAGGCGATGCGTGGACAGCAGGGGCGGTGGTGCTGATTGGGGTGTTGCTGCTGGTGTTTGTGGCTTACCCCGTGGGCAATGCCTTGAGCGCGGCTTGGCGCGATGAACAAAATGCCTACGCTTGGCAAGCCGGCTGGGCGCGCCTGACAGACAGCCGTATCTGGAGTTTGTCGTGTGTGCACGCCAACCTGAATTGCGGTGTGGCGTGGAACACCTTGTGGTTGAGCACCTGGGTGGCCTTGGGCACCACCGTGCTGGGCACCTTGCTGGCTTTGCTGGCGGAGCGAACAGGCTTGAAGCCCAAGGGCCTGGCTCAGCAATTGCTCAAACTGCTGGCGCTGGCGCCCATCATCACGCCACCATTCGTGGTCGGCCTGGGACTGATTTTGTTGTTTGGCCGTGCAGGCATCGTGAACCAACTGTTGGAATGGGCGTGGGCCATTGAGCCGACGCGGTGGTTTTACGGCGCGCTGGGCATCGGCTTGGCACAGATGTTTGCATTCACCCCCATTGCGTACCTGATGATGCGCGGCGTGCTGCAAGGCATTTCACCCAGCTTGGAAGAGGCCTCGCAAACGCTGGGCGCCAGTCGCGCCCAGGTGTTTTGGAGCGTGACCTTGCCCTTGCTCAAACCGGGCTTGGTGAATGCCTTTTTGATTGGATTCATTGAAAGCATGGCCGACTTTGGCAATCCCATTGTGGTGGGTGGTTCCTATTCGGTTTTGTCGACCGAGATCTTCTTTGCCATCGTCGGGGCGCAGTTCGATCCTGGGCGTGCAGCCAGCTTGGCTTGGTTGCTGACCTTGTTTGCGTTTGCCGTGTTTGCCTTGCAGCATCTGGTGATGGGGCGACAAAGTTTCACCACCGTCAGTGGCAAGGGCGATGCAGGGCTTTCTGCGGTCTTGCCGAACGGTTTGACGCGCATCACGCAAGCCATTGCCATTCCTTGGTTGGCGTTGACCTTTGTGATTTATGTGTTTGCTTTCAGCGGTGGTTTTGTCAAAACCTGGGGCCGCGATTACACACTGACCCTGCAGCATTTTGAAATGGCGTTTGGCATTGCCAAAGGCGATTTCGGTTGGGTCTGGGTCGGTACGGCTTGGAACTCCTTGTGGACCACCTTGGAGCTCTCGGCTGTGTCAGCGCCGCTAACGGCGGTACTCGGCCTGTTGATTGCCTGGGTGTTGGCGCGGCAAAACTTCAGGGGCAAACGTTTCTTTGAGTTTTCCACCTTGCTCGCCTTTGCCATTCCGGGCACGGTGTTGGGTGTGAGCTATGTGGTGGCATTCAATGTGCCACCGATCGAGCTCACGGGCACGGGCACCTTGATCGTGCTGTGCTTCATGTTTCGCAACTTGCCGGTGGGCGTTCGCTCTGGCGTGGCCTCGTTCGAACAACTCGACAAATCGCTGGAAGAGGCTTCGTCCATGTTGCGCGCCACAACCTGGCAGACCTTGCGTCATGTGGTGCTGCCTCTGTTGCGACCCGCGATGTTGACGGCCTTGCTCTACAGCTTCATACGCTCGATGACCACGGTTTCGGCGGTGATTTTTTTGGTGACCGCCGAGAACGATCTGGCCACCACCTACATCATTGGTCGCGTGGGCAATGGCGACTATGGCATCGCCTTGGCCTATTGCACGGTGTTGATGGTGCTGATGTCGCTGGCCGTGTGGGGCATTCAAAAAATGGTGGGCGACCGTGAACTCGGTCGTCGCGTGGTGTGATCATGAACACTAGGAATTCATTGTGAGCAGTGTCAAATTTGTCAACGTCAAAAAGCGCTACGGTGCCAGCGACGCCTCACCGTGGGCGGTGAACGATGTGAGTTTTGAAATCCCTCAAGGCACATTGACCACCTTGTTGGGCCCCTCGGGCTGCGGCAAAACCACGACTTTGCGCATGATTGCCGGGCTCGAATTTGCCACCGAAGGGCAGATTTGGATGGGCGGTGACAACGTCACACACCTCGGCCCTGCACAGCGTGCGGTGAGCATGATGTTTCAAAGCTACGCCTTGTTTCCACACTTGCGTGTGCTCGATAACGTGATGTATGGCTTGCGCATGTCGGGTGTTCCCCATGCACAAGCTGCACAGCGCGCCATGCAAACGCTCACGAACGTGGGTTTGAAGTCCATGGAGCATCGATGGCCCAGTGAGCTCTCGGGTGGGCAACAGCAGCGCGTGGCTTTGGCCCGTGCACTGGTGTTGGAGCCCGCGGTGTTGCTGTTTGACGAACCGCTGTCCAATTTGGATGCACGTTTGCGGCGCGAGATGCGCGAAGAAATTCGCGAGATTCAGCAACGCCTGGGCTTGACCGTGGCCTATGTGACGCACGATCAATCAGAGGCCCTGGCTGTCAGTGACCATGTGTTGGTGATGAACGAGGGGCGCATTGCCCAGTACGGCACACCGCGTGCGTTGTATGACCATCCCAACAGCCATTTCGTGGCCAACTTCATGGGCGAAGCCGTCATGCTCAAAGCCCAAGTGCAAGCCGATGGACACGAACTCAAGCTGGGCCCCTTGACATGGCACAGCCCCCAGCCGCTCAAACCCGGGTCGGTGGAATTGGCGATTCGCCCGGAGGCTTGGCAAATCAACGACGCCTCCAAAGGGCTGCCTGCCAAAGTGTTGAAACATGCGTTTTTGGGGCCTTTCTATGAAGTGACCCTGGAATGTGAGGTGGGACGTTTGTGGCTGCAGATGTCCAATCGCGATCCCTTGCCGCAGGTCGGCGACGTGATCGGGCTGACCTTGGGACAGGTCGGTGTGATGGTGCTGCCAGCGCAGCCATGAACAGATTCAAAAGAGGTCTCACCATGCGTATGCCAACAATCTTCCGTCTTGTCGCAGGGGCGTTGTTCCTGTCTGCTGGCGCAGCACAAGCGCAATCTCAGGTGGTGCATGCCATGTGCAGCACAGACCAAAGCTGGTGCGAGATGGCAGCGTCTGAATTTCAAAAACAAACGGGCATCCGTGTCTTGCAAACCCGCAAGCCCACGGGCGAGGCGTTGGCGCAATTGCGTGCCGAAGCAGCCAACCCCAAAACCGATTTGTGGTGGGGCGGCACAGGCGATCCCTTTTTACAAGCGGCAGAAATAGGGCTCTTGGAGCCCTACCGTCCCGCTTACATGGATCAGCTCAGCGCTTGGAGCGTGCGGCAGTACGCCATGACCTCCAACATGGTGGGCGGTTTTTACACCAGCGCCATCGGTTTTGGCTGGAACACCGAACTGTTGAAAAAGAAACACTTGCCCGTGCCCACATGTTGGGCTGACTTGGTCAAGCCGATCTACAAAGGGGAGGTTGAAATTTCTCATCCAGCCTCCAGCGGAACGGCCTACACCATCTTGGCGGGCTTGGTGCAGTTGATGGGCGAAGACAAGGCCTTTGATTACATGAAGACCTTGCACAAAAACATCTCGCAATACACCCGCAGTGGCACCGCACAAGCCCCCAATGTGGCCAAAGGCGAGGTTGCAGTGGGCGTGAGTTTCATCTTCGGGTTTGAAGGATGGCGCTACAACCACTATCCGGTGGTGACCGGCGCCCCCTGTGAAGGGACGAGTTACGAAATTGGCGGCATCGCCTTGGTGCGAGGCAGTCGCAACACGGAAGCGGCCAAAAAATATTACGACTGGTTGATGAGCCCCGCAGGGCAATCGCTGGGTGCCAAAGCCGGTAGCTTTCAATCACCGGCCAACAAAACCTTCAAGCATGATCCGCGTATTCCAAGTCTGGACAGCGTGAAACTGATCAAATACGACTTTGAAAAATACGGCAAAGCGGCAGAAAGACAGCGCCTGCTCGATCGTTGGCGCCGCGAGGTCGAGTCTTTGCCGCGCTAGCCAAATTTTTTAACCCGGAGCCGTTGCGTTGGCGCGCGCTGTGTGCAGCTTTCTGTAGCTGTCGATCAGTCGGTGGTGTCTGTCCAGCCCTTCGAGTTGCATGCTCGTGGGGGTTAAACCAAAGAAGCGCACGCTGCCATCGACCGATCCGATCACCGCATCCATGCGCGCATCGCCAAACATGCGGCGGAAGTTGGTTTCGTAGTCTGCCAGTTCGAGTTCGGGGTCGAGTTGCACCTCCAGCACCACGTTCAAGGCTTGGTAGAACAATCGGCGATCCACCGTGTTGTCGTTGTATTGCAAGAAGGCACCCACCAGCTCTTGTGCTTCTTCGAATTGCTTCAAGGCCAGGTGAATCAACAACTTCAATTCCAGCACGGTCAGTTGGCCCCACACGGTGTTGTCGTCAAATTCAATGCCAATCAAAGTGGCAATGTCTAAGTATTCATCGAGCTCATTGTTTTCCAAGCGATCCAGCAGTGCTGCCAAGCGGGCATCGTCCAAGCGATGCAGGTTCAGCACATCGGCTCGGAACAGCAACGCTTTGTTGGTGTTGTCCCAAATCAAGTCTTCCACGGGGTAAATCTCGGAATAGCCGGGCACCAAAATTCGGCAGGCCACAGCACCCAGCTGGTCGTACACCGCGGTGTAAACCTCTTTGCCCATGTCTTTCAGAATGCCAAACAAGGTCGCGGCTTCCTCGGCGTTGGCGTTCTCGCCTTGGCTGGAAAAATCCCAAGCCACAAATTCGTAGTCTGCTTTGGCACTGAAAAAACGCCACGAAACAATGCCGCTGGAGTCGATGAAGTGCTCCACAAAGTTATTGGGTTCGGTGACTGCGTGGCTCTCAAAGGTGGGTGGAGGTAAGTCGTTCAGCCCTTCAAAACTGCGGCCTTGCAGCAGCTCGGTCAGGCTGCGCTCTAGCGCCACCTCTAAACTGGGGTGCGCACCGAATGAGGCAAACACACCACCGGTGCGAGGGTTCATCAAGGTCACACACATCACGGGGTAGGTGCCGCCCAGTGAGGCGTCTTTGACCAGCACAGGAAAGCCTTGTTCTTCCAAGCCTTGAATGCCGGCCAAGATGCTGGGGTATTGGGCCAACACCTCTTGCGGCACGTCTGGCAAGCAAATTTCGCCTTCCAAGATTTCGCGTTTGACCGCGCGTTCGAAAATCTCCGACAAGCATTGCACCTGTGCTTCGGCCAGCGTATTGCCCGCACTCATGCCGTTGCTCACGAACAGGTTTTCGACCAGGTTCGATGGGAAATACACCACCTCACCATCGGACTGACGCACATAGGGCAGGGCGCAAATGCCGCGCTGCGTGTTGCCTGAGTTGGTGTCGATCACATGCGAACCGCGCAACTCGCCATCGGGGTTGTAGATGGCCAGGCAATACGGATCCAAAATGTCTGTCGGCAACGCATCTTTTTTACCCGGTTTGAACCAGCGTTCATTTGGGTAGTGCACAAAGGCTGCGTTGGCGATGTCCTCACCCCAAAAAGCGCCGGCGTAGAAATGGTTGTTGCTCAGCCGTTCAATGTATTCACCCAGCGCCGAGGCCAAGGCGCTTTCTTTGGTGGCACCTTTGCCGTTGGTAAAACACATGGGCGAATGCGCATCACGGATGTGGAGTGACCACACATTGGGAATGATGTTGCGCCACGAGGCAATTTCAATCTTGATGCCCAAGCCCGCCAAGAGCTCCGACATGTTGGCGATGGTTTGCTCCAGCGGCAAGTCTTTGCCCAGGATGTAGGTGTGGGTGTCTGCGCTGGGCTTGGCTGTGAGCAAGGACTGGGCATCGGCATCTAAGTTCTCGACTTCTTCGATCACAAATTCAGGACCGGCTTGCACCACTTTTTTAACCGTGCAACGCTCGATCGAGTTCAAGATGCCGCGTCGATCCACTTCCTGAATGTCAGACGGCAACTCCACTTGGATTTTGAAAATCTGTTGGTAACGATTCTCTGGATCGACGATGTTGTTTTGCGACAGGCGGATGTTTTCGGTCGAGATGTTGCGCGTGTTGCAGTACAGCTTGACAAAGTAGGCCGCGCACAACGCCGATGAGGCCAAAAAGTAATCGAAGGGCCCGGGCGCGGAGCCATCGCCTTTGTAACGGATGGGCTGGTCGGCGATGACCGTGAAGTCGTCGAACTTGGCTTCGAGACGAAGCTTGTCGAGAAAGTTGACCTTGATTTCCATGGGCGCTTGTGATGAAGAGGTGTTGAGCCTGGATTTTCTCAGATCACCGTCAAGTGCGCCGCATGGGCTTTAACGTTTGGTCGGATTGGCTGCGCGTTTGAGTAAAGCAACCAAATCATCCAATTGCGTCACGCTCATCCCATTCATTTGTTTTTCTGTGATGGCCAAGAGTTGATTGCGATCCAATGACTTCAACAAGGGACCCAGTTGCGCAGGGGGAAGTTCAGCAATTTGTGTTGGCGAGAGATTTTTTGCCACCATGTTTGCTGAAGAAATAGGTTGCATCAAAAGTACCGATGCTGACGTGATGGGTGTGGCGGCGGGCGCGACAACGGGCGAAGGTACGGGTGTGGCGACCGCTTGTGGAACAACCATGCCGGTCTGGATGACCTGGGCAGCAGAGGCCCCCGTTGTGGATGCCAACAAAGACGTCGTCGGGGTATTGTTCAATGGGGTGGTCACGATCGGGTCGCTGGCGATGCAACCCTTTCCTGCAAAGCAATTGTTGATGGTGGGGAAGATGCTCGCTGTTGTTCTCACCCGGTCCGTGTTGATCAGGTAGTAGTTGCTCCAATTGCCCGTGCCATTGACTTTGGTGAGGTCGTTCACATTGGCGATCGTCACAACTTTGCCAACCCCTGGGTTGATGGAGTCAAATGCGCCGAACCCTGAGATGTGCAGGGTTTCATCCGCCACGGTGCCCCCAACGCTGGCAGAGGAAATGGTGGCTGCCGTCGATGCGTTGTACAGCTTGTCGCTGACGGTCAGACTCGTGATCGTCACATCTTTCTTGACGATGTCCGCGGTGGTGGTGATGGGGCCCGTGGTGGTGAGGTTGTAGTTGCTCCAGTTACCCGTGCTGTTGGCTTTGGTGAGTGCGGTGACATCGGCCACCGTGACTGTTTTGCCTATTCCTGCATTCGCATCGCTGAAGGTGCCAGAACCTGAAATCAGCAAAGCTTCAGAACCCACGGTGCCACTGAACGTGCCAGCAGAGATGTTGGCAGCGTTGGTGGCGTTGTAGGTTTTGTTGTCAGCGGTCACCGCCGTCAGCGCGACATCTTTTTTGGTGATGTCCGCGGTGGTCGTGATAGCACCTGTGGTGGTCAGGTTGTAGTTGCCCCAGTTGCCCGTGCTGTTGGTTTTGGTGAGTGCCGTGACGTCGGCCACCGTGACTGTTTTACCGGTCCCTGCATTGGCATCGCTGAAGGTGCCGGAACCTGAAATCAACAAAGCTTCAGAACCCACGGTGCCGGTGATCGTACCAGCAGAAATGTTGGCAGCGTTGGTGGCGTTGTAGGTTTTGTTGTCAGCGGTCACCGCCGTCAGCGCGACATTTTTTGGGGTGATGTTGGCGGTGGTATTCGCCTGGTTTGTGATGAGGTAGTTGTTTGCATCAGAGCCACCGTAGGTGGGTGATAACTGCACTGTTTTGGCGTTGCCAGCGTTTTTATCGATGAAGACACCCGTGGCAGTCACAGTCAGGTTGTCCGTGGCGATCATGCCGGCATTCACCAACACGGCGTTGCTCACCCCCGTTGTGCTGATCGTTGCATCCGTGGTGCCGTCGTATTCTTTGTTGGCGGCCGTGATGCCTGAAATGGTGAGCGCCTTGCGCGTGATGTTGGCACTGAGGGTCGGCGCCACTAAGTTGTAGTTCCCCGCATCTGTGTTGGTCAGGCTCAAACCGGTGGTGGTCACAGGCTTGGCAGAGCCGACATCTTTGGTCGCAAACGTGGCGCTTGGCGTGCCGCTGACTGAAACGGTATCGCCTTGCAGCGCCGTAACAGTGGCAGTACCCGCCAATGTCGCGGTGGTCGTGCCATCGTAGGTTTTGTTGTTGGCCGTGAGGCCTGTGATGGCTAAGTCGGCCTTGCGAATCTCGGCCGTCGTTGTCGTCGATGCGTTTTGCAGTGTGTAGTTGCCGGCATCTGTGCCCGTGACGGTGATGCCACCCACGGTGACGGTTTTTCCGGCTGCCGCATTTTTGGTGTCAAACAATCCACTGCTCGCGGACAGTATCAAGGTGTCGCCGGCTAATTTGTCGCTGTTGAGTGTGTACGTGGCAGTGCGGGTGGTGTCATAGGTTTTGTCATCAGCTGCTGCCGTCACTGCCAAGATGCGAGGGGTGATGCTGGCCGTGGTCTGTGCTTGTCTGGTGATGTTGTAGTTCGTGACATCGCTGCCGCTGAAGTTGCTGGTCAATGCCACAGTTTTGTTGGTGCCAACGTTTTTATTATTGAATAGACCTGTGGCTGTGACATTCACGGTGTCGCCTGTCACCAAACCTGTTTTCACCACGCCAGCAGTGCTCACGGTGGCCGTGCTCAAGCCGTCGTAGGTTTTGTCTGCGGCGGTGATGCCGGAGATGGTCAGTGCCTTGGCGCTGATATTGGCTGTGGTGCTGGCTGTGGCGTTGACTAAGTTGTAGTTGCCAGCGTCTGTTCCAGAGATGGCCACACCAACCACTGAAACAGTTTTGCCCGTGCCTACATTTTTGTCGCTGAAAGTGGCGCTGGTGTTGGTGATGGTCACCGCGTCTTGAGGCACGATTTGGGCTGAGCTTGCGCTCACTGTGGCCGTGGTGTTGCCGTCATATTCTTTGTTGCTGGCCGTGAACGAGGCGGTGAGTGACTTGGCTGTGATGTTGGCCGAGCTGCTGGCTGTTGTGCTGGTCAGTGCGTAATTGCCCGCGTCTGTGCCCGTTAGCTGCAAACCTGTGATGGAGATGCTTTTGCCATTGGCGACGTTTTTGTCCGAGAAGGTCGCAGCCGTCTGGGTAATCGCGACGGTGTCGCCTCCAATGATGTCGGACGTTGAACCCGTCACGGTGGCTGTCGTGGTGCCGTCGTACACCTTGTTCGTGGCGGTGAATGACGCGGTCAGCCCTTTGGGGGTCACGTTCGCTGTGGTGGTCGCGCTGGTGTTGGCAAGGCTGTAGTTGGCGGCATCGTTGCCAGAAAAAGACAAGCCCGAAACCGTGACAGTTTTGCCCGTACCCGCATCTCTGCTGTTAAAAGTGCTGGACATGCTGCTCAGCGTCAACACATCATTTTGTAATTGATTGCTGCTGAGTGAGGTTGTTGCGGCTGCGGTCGCGTCATAGACCTTGTTGCTGGCGGAGGCGCTGATCGTCAGGGCCTTAGGTGTCACGGTGAGGGCGCCATCGGTGTAAGAGAAACCATAACCCAATCCACCTACTGCACCACTGGGGGTGAGCGCATGACTGCCTGCAGTGAGGTAGCCGGCGGTAGAGCGCGTGCCAGCAATGGCAATGTTGGCACTGCTGGATACGGCTTGTGCCAAGGTGTCGCCGTTTAAATAGCCTGAGACTGTGCTGGACATGGTGGGGTTGATCGCGCCGCCATACACCACGGTCGCATCGTTGGCTGCCACACTCAGCGTCGGGTTCTGTCTGTAAATGGCGTACAAGCCCGACGATAACGGGGCGGTGTAGTTGGTATTCAACTCATCGCTGTTGTAGCGAGAGCTTGCGGATCCAGTCCCAATGTAGGCAGCCAAGCTGGCACCACTGCCGCTGCTAGCACCGGTATACAGCGTGGCCCTGCCGCCAGTTCCGGTGGTGATTGTTTTGCCAGTACCCAAGACCACGTTTGGACCGTAGGGGTTCACAGCACTGTCAGTCCCGTTGTATGCGCCGGGGCTGAGAGATTCACCCGCATTGAGTCGAATGGCTGTGTTGGTGGTGCTGGCCGTGCTGATGTTCTGGTCTACAAAAATATTGGTGTTTCGCGACACCAGGTTCACATCCCCGGTGGCGGTGATGCCGCTCATGCCTTCGACCGTACTGACGTACAAGCCCTTGCCGTAGGTGTTGCCAAGATCAATGCCATTTTCTGACTTCAAATTGATCGAAGCCACGTTGGCTGCCACCACGCCGATGCTGTTGCTGGCGTTGTCTAAAGTGACTTGTGTGTTGGCACCGGAAATGCGCAAGTTGTTCGCGTTGACGGCAGCGGTTTGCGAAACAGTTCCTGCGCCCGTGAGGTTCATGCTCAAGGTGTCTGCCGCCACGGCAGCGGTCAACGCAATATTGCCGCCACTGGAGACGTTGCCTGCATTGAGCTCTAACTTCGACCCACTCTGGGTCATGCTGATCGCGCTGTTGATGGCGATGTTTTGGTTGGCCGATAAGGTCAATCGTGTGGCGGCTGCCGTCGCACTTTGCGTGATCGGCGCATTCACCGTGATGTTGCCGGCCTCGCTGCCTGCCGTACCCGTGGTTACCGTGACGCTGGTACCTGCGTTCAGCAGCGCGGTGATGGCGGTGTTTTGAATTTCAGAGGTGCTGCCAGTGGGCGTCCATGTGTCGGCGCTGTTGGTGTTGTTTTGTGTGGGCGTTGCGGTGATGGTGACGTTGTAGGGGTCAAACAACCATTGACCCGCTTTGCCGTTAGGCGCGCTGGCATCGCCGGTGGCACCTTGGGTTGAGAGCCAATGGCCCGAAGTTTCAATCCGTCCACCATCGCCCTGTACCGCGCCACCTCGCGCTTTGAGCTCACCCGCTACTTGCGTGATGCCACCTGCTTTTTGGGTATCGGACCAAACCACAATCTCACCGCCGTTGCCACTTTGAATGGCGGATGCATCTAGGCGGGCCCCTGCCTCTACACGCGTGGCATTGGCTTGTCGGATGGCAGGATCTTGCCCCTGCCAGCCGCCGCCGATGTTGATTTGGCCGCCTCCAGTTTGCCCACTCGCGTTGAGCAGCGCGTTCTCGGTAATTGCAACTTTGTCACCTGTGACGACGATGCTGCCGCCTTTGGTTTCAGCTTGAACCCCGCTGACGTTGAGCACGCCGCCTGCACTGACGATGCCTTGTTCACCACCCTCAAGCAAGATGCGGCCTTCGCGCTGTACCAAGCTCGGGGCTTCAATCGTGCCGGTCTGCTTGATCACTGAATTCATCAAGCCGTTGGCGCTGCGTGCCGACATCACCACAAATCCACCCTCTGCACGGATCAGTTGTTTGTTTTCGACCAGGGCGTCAATGATTGGACGGTCGATGATCACGGAGACCAATTTGCTTCCGCTGAATTCCAAGGTGGTTTTGTCACCGGCGGCCAAAGCCACAGTGCCTTCGCGCGCCACGATGATGCCCTCGTTGCGCACCTGTGGCGCGAGCAGGGCGATGTAGCCGCCCAACGCGGCTTGCAAGGAACCTTGGTTGATCACACTGCCAGCTTGACCGTTGCCTTCAAAGGTGATTTTGCCGCTCATGAAGTCCGCGTTGCTGATGCCCTTGGTTGTCGCCACCAACCCACCTACATCCACCTGGGACGTTGTGCCAAAAATCACGCCATTGGGGTTGCTGATAAACACCTGTCCTGTGGCGCTGATGCGTCCCAGGATTTGGCTGGCGTTCATGTCCATCACGCGGTTGAGCGTGACCGCATTGGCAGAGGGTTGGTTGAAGTTGACGTTGGCTTGCGAGCCCACGTTGAAGGTGTTCCACTCAACCACGCCGCGTGCCGTCGTTTGATTCACATTCAGGGTGTTGCCAATGGATTGCAACGTGGCTTGCCCACCCACGACCTTGCCACCGCTGGGCAGCTGTGTGGCCGAGATGCTCGCGCCCGTTTGCGCCCATGCCCCAAACAAAAGGCTTGGCAGGAGGGCGCTAACAAGAATGAGTTTGAGAACCCGCTGCATGGTCAGAACGCGTGATTCAGGCTAAAGCGGTAGCGGGTTTGCACGTGTGAACCGTCTTGGTCATTGCCGTTCGCTGACGCGGCGGGGTTTTTGCCCAACCGTTGTGCTGCGATAAAGCGCAACGTAGAAAGGCCATAAGAATTTCGCATGGTTGTGCCCAGCCACACGCCAGCCCCGCTGAGGCTGTATTGGTTGGGGGAGGCAGCGCCCGTGAAATTGTTATTTTTGTTTACCGTGACATGACCCGTATCGTAGAAGCCAGCCGCCGTCCAACGGTTTTGATTTAAGTTGAAATGCCGTTGCCATTCAAATGAAAGCATCTGTCCCACACTACCGCCCGCTTCATTGGTGGGGTAAGCGCGCACGCCTTGCATGCCGCCCAAGTAGAAGCGCTCAGAACCATCTAAGTTTTTATTGGCCCATTGAGACTGCCCGCTGATAACCACGGTATTGCTTGTGTCCAGGTCTTCCTTGTGCGTCAGCGCAACACGGATCTTGCTGTAGGGCCCTTCGGTTTGTGTGGTGGTTGCATCGGTCAATTGATGCGCCGCAGTGGATTGAGACAGATCAATCGTGCCTTTCACGGCTTGCACCGAGGCTGATGTCTCACCACCGTTGCCGTTGTTATGGTTGGCCTCTAGATAGGCGGTAACGGCATTGCCGCTGTAATTCGATTGAACCGTGTTCAGCGCTTCGTTCTTGAACTTTTTCTGGTCATAGGCCAGTTGCAGTGACACGTTGTCTAAGTTTTCTCTGACCAGCGGAATGGTTAAGTCGACACCACGTGTGCTCGAAGGCCCTTTTGCATCGAGGTTTACAAAATCGGTGGTCACCACCTTGTATTGCATGGTTGATGCGTTCACGCCAGCACGCCAACCTGCATCACCCACGGGCACGTTGTAGCTGTATTTTTGATAATCGAGGCCTTTGCTGTGCAGCACTTGGGCGCTGACGGCATCGCCAACTTTCAAGGGGTTGTTCAGCGTGACTTTGGCGCTTTCTCGTACCTCACCCGTGGCACGGGCACCTGCGTTGTCCACAGCCATGCTGCCTTCGACGGCTTTGCCTGGAAGTACGGTGGCAACGGCTTGCGTTTCACCAGGTTTTTCGCCGGCGCGCAAGCTGATCTTGGCCTCAACACCCGGAATTTCGCTCAGTAAGGCGGCGGCTTGGTCGAGAGACTTCAATGAGACCACTTGGTCTTTGGGTTGAACGCGTTCCACCATCTTGGCGGGCAAGGTGGTGTTGGCCAATTGACCCTGTGGGTCTTCCACCACAACGCCAGCAAACTTCGCTTCGATGATTTTGATTTCGGCCCATCCCCCGGTGAGATCTTGCGGGGGCATTTCAGCAATCGCTAACCAACCATTTTTTTGATACAGCGCTGTGATTTTTTCAGTCGCTTTTTGCAAGTTTTCTTGTGTGAGCAAGGCGCCCACCAACGGTTTCAGCTCTGATTGCACCGTGGCATCGCTAATGCGCGTGTTGCCATGCACCTTGAAGCCGAACAGGCGGGGAGATGTAGCAGGGGCAGATTTGTTGTTGGCTGAAACGGGGGGCGCTGATCCCGGCGTTGTTGGGATTTCTGCCTTTTGGGTTACAGGAGGCTCCACCGCCACGGGGGCTGTGGGGCGAATGGGGAAGCGGATCCAGCTGTCGCGCTCGTTGCTGGTTGCCACCGTGGGCAATGGCGCACTGACGCTTGCAGATGGCTGCGCCTGAGTGAGCGGCTGGTTTGGCGTGGCGGCTGAAGATGTATTGGGTGCTGTTGCCGCCGCTTTAGGGGCAGGGGCTGGACGCGGACGTGGTGGGAACTGAACCCAGTTGTCCATATCGCTGGCTGGCGTTTGGGCCCACGCAGACGTGACCAAGCAGCCAAGCAATGCCAGCGCATGGGCCTTGAGCCGGTACAGTGTGTTGTTTTCCCCAAACATAGATGAACGATCATTTCTTTTTATGAAATACGGTTATCGGTTTGAAGGGGGGCAACTTGAGCGCTACCAGCTTAAAAGATGGGCATAGGCAGAACCAGCATCGTGTGGATTCAGAAAATCCACCATCACACCACTGAAGCCAAGATCGCAAGCAATTCGTATGCTGGCTGTGGCTTTACGGATGTTGTACTTGAGTCAAAAATAACAACGAATATAAAATTGATACCCGTCTAATCTTGCTCATCGATTAAATGAAAAAATTACTGGGACTCGCTTTTATTGCCTTGTCACTGTTTGCGAAAATAGCTTGTGCACAAGACATTGCAGAACGTGCAAATATTTTCTATCGATTTGTGTACAAACCGTATGAATTTAAATTTCAACTTGAAGATTCATTGGGTGTATTTACAAATGTCTCCAACAAAGTGTTCAAGCCTAAAGGTGAGGGGCCATTTCCTGCGGTTGTTCTGATACACACTTCAGGTGGATTAACAAATGGACATATAAAAAGAGACGCGGAAAAATTAGTTGAAAAGGGATACGTCGCACTAGTTTTAGATAGTATGGGTCCGCGAAGAATTAGCCTGATTACTGAGAGTACTAGAGCGCTTTATCCGCCAGCAGGAGTTAAAGACGCTTACATTGCCTTGGATTTTCTGAAAAACCAAAGTTATGTCGATAAGGATCGCATTTACGAGGCTGGATACAGTTGGGGCGGCTTCGTCTCAACACTTCTTGGAAGTCCTGCCTTGGCGAAAGCGGCTGGTGCGAATGATCGCTTCAAAGCAACGGTATCTTTTTATTCCACTTGCGTTATTAACAATTCAAATTTGATCCTTCCAGATACGGATAAGCCTGTTCTTATGCTGCTTGCAGGTGATGATCGAGAGAACCCTCACGGCACTTGTTTCCAGGATCTAGAGCAGTACAAAGCCAAGGGCATGCCTATTCACTCATTTATCTATGAAAAAGCATCTCATGCTTGGGATAAGTTAGGGGAATCACAGCTGGGACACTTTTATAACGAAGAGGTGACCAATGATGCTTTTGGGAAAATGATCGAATTTTTTGAAAAGAACAAGTAATAAGGTGCTTGTAAGTACCAAGGCTTGGCGTGAAGCCAACCTACTTGTCGATGCGTATTGTTTTGCCTAGCCGAGTGCAACGTGCGCCGCCAGGATCAATAAAATCCAAGCCGCCACCAAACAGGCCATAGTCTTAAAAATTGAATTGTCTTCCATCGTAGATAAATTATCTTTTTTGTAATTTACTTTGACCTGACGATTTAAATGCGCAATTCAGTATCGCTCACCGCTAAACAAATCACTTGAGTGGCGGCGCAAAGAAAAAGGGGCTACGTTTTCACGTAACCCCTTGATTTCATTGCTTTTTTTTGGCTCCTCGACCTGGGCTCGAACCAGGGACCTACGGATTAACAGAAAAGGTGGCTGCTCAAAAAACCTGCATTTATGCTTATCTTAGCACATTAATTTTTTATGTGTAAAAAACTGTGTAATATGTGTAATTCTAAAATACACAAAAATTACTTTTTACACGTCAAAAATTTTGACACCTGTTCTTGATGCCAAATCATACGGGGTGTGATCAAATCAAATTGAATTCTCTATTTGAGGAAAGATTGCATGGCAACAAATAAAGCCTATACGGTTAGATTTGCAAACAGTAATGTTGGCAAGAAGTTAGAGGATAACCGCCAACTCAGGGACGTTCTAGTTGATCTGATTAACGATCGCGGCGTTAAAGATGCCGTCGGGCATCACTTACCACCTGTTGAACTTGAAGGTGATCACTTTCAAGTTCGGAACCTACTCAAAGTGGGTCACTGTTGGCGTGGTTGCTTTGCAAGGTTAAGAGATGAGGCTCCACATGTAATTGATGCTCAGAATAAAGAGAAGCAATTGAATCTACAAGTGGGTGACAGAATTCTTGAAAAGACGTACTTTTTGTATTATGAGGACAGTGACATTTTGGTTTTTCAAATGTCTAGAAATGTCGGCTATTTGACGAAATTTGCACACTACTGGTCATCTTTATTCGCCCATGAGTATGTTGATTTCCCTCCAGCAGTTGATCGAAATCAACTACAACATGTCTTGAATTCAGAGATTCGATACGTTGAATTCACCTACGCATGCCCACCTGGGGGTGGTTCAGGAAGCGGGCCAAAGTGGACGCAAAGAGCTATGGATATGCTACGCCCAATCCATGGAGCAGTAGGAAAATTCACGATGAGAGCACCCAAGAATAGTGTCTTGGGCGGACACATCAAAGAGCTTATAAAGTGGATGGCAAATCGGGGTGAAGTGGAGCGGGCAAAAGTTTTGCTCCAAGATGAAAAAGATCCCATTGACTTGTTTATTGATCCAATCAAAGTCAAGATAACTGTCCCTCTTCATGCTAACTATCCAGATGAGAAGGCTGTAATAGAAGAGTTGGCAGAGGCGTACAGCGATCAACATAGCCGCTTACCAATCAGAACCAGAACCTAAAAATGGGAAACAATCGTTTATTTATAGGTCACATTTTGCTAGCTGCAACAGCGAGTTTTGTTGCTTGGCGCTATCAGCTTGCACCTGCGATGCCAGTCAACGATAAAGCAACAGTCTTTTCCACACTCGGGCAGATAGCTGGAACAATGCTCGGCTTTATGCTTGCAACGCTTGCGATATTGGCTAGCATCAACGATGCTGACCTTGTTAAGAAAATGCGTGATTCAGGTCATTACGACGAATTGAGTCAAACAATTTTTGCAGGTTGTTTCTTATTTTTGATAGCGACAGTTGTCAGTGTTTGGTTTTTGTTTGTTGATGGAACTCATGAAATCATGATGTCTGTTCTGGTTGGTTCGTACGTAGGGGCTATTCTGGTTTTGTTAGTAGTTGGATGGCAGTTTTGGTTAACGCTTAGAAACCTAACCCCAATTCAAGAAAATCCCTCTGAGATGCCATCACTCAAATGAATCAGAAGAATATGAAGAAACAAAAGACGATTGAAGAGTTGCATGAAATCATTGTTGGATTGGTTAGAGCCAACCCAGAGTTCAACAACGTTACGCCTCATAAACCCTATTGGCATGAACCTGATGAAGATGGATGCAACTGGGACTTGTCTTCATGGTCGGGCTCTGAAATTCTGGTTCTTGAAGCTGCGGACTTTATTCGCGCAGATTTGATTGAACTACGAACCAGATATGACTTGAAAACTACCACTTAGGTGTTGGATCAACAGGTTGTTCTAACTTTCTAAGCAATAGGCAAATCGCACCATTCCGTCGTGTAGTTAGGTGACTTTCGCTCTTGTCGCATCTGCCATGTCTTATGTGCCCCTTGCGTAGATATCTTCACTGCACCACGCCCAAAGCGGATGTTGAGTTGATCAATAGCCGTCATCAATTTCTTATTGCTGGTTACATTGGGCTCTAGCAAGTCGCCTTGGTAATGCGTTGTGGGCGAAATCTCACTCAGTACAACGCCAGCCTTTTTGTACAAGTACTCTGGCTTAAACATCAGCTCTACTAAATGACATGCCCATTTGTTCACAACCAAACTGTCATTCGTTGGCGTCGGAAGTGGGATTGCAAGACTGGGCGTGTACTGCGGCAAGTCTTTGCGAAACCGATTTGTCTGCAAGAACACTTGAATAACAGAGGCGTGAGATTCCTGAGCTCTGAGCTTTGCACATGCATTCGCTACAAAGGTGCTCATGGCGTCTTTGAGAACATCCAAGTCTTGTGTCATCTCCCCAAATGAGCGACTGCTGATGATTTGTTGTTTGTGTGGCTCCACCTCTTGCATATCTACACACGCCACACCCTGCAACTCTCGTTGGGTCTTTTCAATCACAACGCCAAACTCTGCACGTAGGGTTGGTGTGTGTGCATTGCGTAAATCTTCAGCTGTGTGAATGTCATGTGCTGCGAGACGTTTGGTTAGATTGCGCCCAATTCCCCAAACCTCGTCCACAGTAATTTGACTGAGCAGCTTTGATTTTTGTGCATCAGTCAGATCGTTGTAGTTGAAGACGCCTTTGCTGCGTGGGTGCTTCTTGGCAACGTGGTTGGCTAGCTTTGCCAATGTCTTGGTTGAGCCTACGCCAACACACACAGGAATGCCCGTCCACTTGATGACGTGTTCACGCATTTGGTAGCTCACGTCACGCAGCTTTGGTGTACCAGTCAAATCAACAAAACACTCGTCAATGCTGTAGACCTCTGTGCGGGGTGAGTACTTGGACAAGATGCTCATCACTCTATTGGACAAGTCAGCATACAAAGCGTAGTTGGAGCTCAAAGCAAAAAGGCCGTGATCTTCTACGAGTTGTTTGCACTCAAACCAAGGTTGCCCCATTCGTACACCAAGGTTCTTAGCTTCGTTAGAACGTGACACCACACAGCCATCATTGTTAGACAGGACTACAACGGGGCCAGTGAGTAAGTCTGGACGAAACAGCCTTTCACAACTCACATAGAAGTTGTTGCAATCCACCAGAGCAATTTGTTGCACCACGAACCCACCCGAATCAAAACTGTTACTAACGCAGAGGGTGAGCGTGTGCAAGTCAATCAACCCAAACGCATCAAGCCTTGGTGGTTTGCTGATGGCAATAAAGTTTTGCTGCAAGTGCGCTACGGTGCT
>Ga0228699_1000777_pt1 | contig 20401 bp, 18 predicted proteins | sample McNCre217_Aug_MG_FD_178016 | JGI IMG/M metagenome (GOLD analysis project Ga0228699, IMG submission 178016) | Freshwater microbial communities from McNutts Creek, Athens, Georgia, United States - 2-17_Aug_MG | ecosystem: Environmental > Aquatic > Freshwater > Creek | place: USA: Georgia... | reverse complement strand
TCCATAGTCAGATCATTTCCAGTTTCTTGAGAGCGGTTGTCAGGCCAATATCCTGGCTGAGCAAGGGCTCGATATTGATTTCGTATCGTGCACTGATAACTCCGGGCGTCACGTTGCCGTGCATCAGCCGGGGGAAATTCTCGCCAACTTCAAGCATTGCGAGCTCCCGGAGGGTAAACCTGCGGTGGTATTGAGACGAATGCGCTGTCATGTATCCAGCGGCAAGAACTCGATCATCAAACTCGGAAAGCGTGATTGGATCAGATTCCAGCCGTGTCCTGATTGCAGAAATCTTTTCGGGGAGTGTTTGGCCACTCTCGGTCAACGCATATTTGACTGCACCCAGAAAAATGGGCTTGCAGTTCGTGTCATCGAGTTGTTCCAGCGAACCAATTTTTGCGATCAGTCCTGCGGAGGCAATAGTGGTCTTGACCTCGATGGCGCCAAAGCCAAGCTCGAAATCCCTGAGTCCATCAAGTGGCCCACGCCAGGCTCCGATTGCTGCTTCAGGAGCCAGACCGACCTCCAGCATTTTCTCCAGAATGGTTAGTTCGCCTACGAGACCGACTTCGTTTTCTGTAGACAAAGGTACGGCGCCCTTGCGCATGAACTCCTGCCACGCTCGAATCCTGCCAAGGAACGCGCGCAATTCACGACTTTGGTCTCCGGTGCCAGTGGCTAGGATCGCCTGAAGAACATCCGAAACCATGGCGGAGAACAACTCAAGGTTTCCATTCGGACTCCTGGTCAATGCAAGCCAGACCAATCCATCCTGTTCAGAATTCACACGAGTGACGTGGAATCCCAATCCTTCAGGCAGTTTTTCGTTTCGCGAAATCTCACTCTTGCGAAATCCCGCGAGCAATGCTTCGCATTGATCTGGAAAATTACGCCCAGCTCTGAACCTGCCGGGATGGTTTGGCAAAACTGCCACAGTGTTCCATCCGGTGGTGCCTTGCGCGGTCTGGATTGAATTCCAGGCAAGCTGAATTTCGTCAATCAACCTGGCCATATTCCTGAGCCCATTGTGCTTGGGTTAAATGATCCACTGCATATTTGACTTTCACCCCGGCATCACTGACAGGGAAGCTGATGCCGAATGCAATGACAGGTTTTTTCCAGTCACCAAAGCCAGGACCAAATTCGGCCTGATCCGGGTCCAATGGGTACAGGATCAGCAAGCCCCTCTCAGGGGCTGCCTGGATTCCCTGTTCTGGAGCGCCCATTCCTCTGATGTGTCGGATGGCCAAACCATTTGGCACTGTGGGCGCATCTGGCTTTTTACCGTCTTTAACTCGAGCTGCGTCTGGATTCCAGTTTTTCAGAGTCAAAGCCATGGCTGCGTCCCAGGCAGGGCCATCAAGATCGATGGATTCATCTGGCGGTGAGACAGGGCGTCCAATAGCATAGCGGTCACTCCGTGAATCATCCGCTTTCCGCTTGATCATGCGATCAACCCTGGGGCCACCGGTGAACTGGTAAGAGGCTCCGGCACCACCGTCTGCCAGGTAGACTGTCCAAGAGGTCAATTGACCGATCTTGGCCATGGACCGGATGAAATCCCGGATCAGGGGGCTATTGACCTTGCGCGCAGCCGGATGGGTGGCGTAGGCATCAAAGAAGTCGGCGATAGCTTCGCTGGACACGTTGTTCCAGAGATGCCCGTTCCATTTTTTGGGCTTGCCTTCCCGCATTCTGATGATTTCAGGTGATTCTTGCGGAGAGCCACATGCTTGGAGGAGTCTTGTGGTCGCATCCAGATTCTTCGACAGGATTTCAGCAGTGCTGTGCAGCGCCACAGTCTCAAGGATTTCGCCGCTGAAAGACAGTTGCAAATCCTTTGCTGTTCGCATTTTCAGAGGGGATGTGACCAGCAGAACCGGATGTGACTGGACCCTGAGGCCATAGTCCTTGGGGGTTGCCCCACTGTCCTTCATGGCTTCAAATTCGTCGCGCAGTTCCTCGGATGCATCAGCAATGTGCTGAAACCACTCGATCAGATCATCAGTGGTGTACAAGCGGCAAAGATCCAGATAGCCAGGGCGGTACCCGAACCATCGCCCCATTTGCATGAGGGTGTCGTACATTTTTGATGTGCGGACAAAGTAACTGGTGCAAAGCCCTTCAAGCGTAAGGCCCCGAGCGAGCTTGTCGCCGCCGACAGCAATCACTTTCAATCCCTTGGTGCCTGGAGTGGCGTAATCAAGGACATCCTTTGCCTTGCCGTTGATCATCCGCACTTCAATATCGGACAGTACATCTCCCAGTTTTTGTCGGATTTCTTCCCAGGAATGGTCTGGTGGCTGGGTTTCAGATTCAACCAGTCTCTCGATTACTGCAGCGCGTGTTGGCGAGAAATCCTCCTCCCAGAGCTTGCGCATCTGTTCCAGAGACTCGGTGTCATCAACGCCACGCGTAATACGTTGGCGAAGCCCTGTGACGTATTCCTTTACCTGCCTATGAACATCCTTCTGAACCTGGATATAGCGGGTAACGTGAATCAGCATCGAGGAATGCTCGCTACCCTGGCCGCGTAACTCGCGGGAAGCACAGGCCAAAACAAATGACTGGATTGCATTCTTCAGCGAGGGGGGCAGGGCATCAACGCCGAGATAGAAAGGTTGATGATGCTTGTCATGTTTTTCTGGCATCCAGCCTGACTGACGGTCTTCGCTCATGTGGTCTTTGAAGACGCGCATGAGAGGAAGCCCCCCGGTTCTTCCATCGATATCTTTAAGGCCAAAGATGCGTGCAGGACCGACGTAATTGGAGGGAGCTGCGAGATTGATGATGAATGACTTGGGAAACAGGTCCGCTCCCTCATCAGTGGTCTTCCCTTGCCTGTGGATAAACACGTTGGCGAACGGGGTGGCCGTGTACCCGACATAAGCTGACTTTGCAAAGCTGTGCAGGATTTTCCGGATTCGGCTGTTGATTGCCTTGGGCTCGTGATCCGGATCCGGGTTGCCTTCGGAATCAAATGTCTGCTCCCCGGTATCAACTGACCCGTTATCTGCCTCGTCATCGATCAGTAGCAGAGGGAGATTGCTGACGTATTTGAGTCCGGTTTCGTTATCTCTGGCATCGGCGACATGGTTCTTGATCCATTTCAGCAGACGATCAAGGACGGTTTTGTTCTTCTTAACGACGAATAACCAGGGGCGTTCCTCTGGAGTGATGGCCAGGTGGTTCGCGACCTTTGTGCTGAAGTCACCGTTTTCAGTTCGGTTGGTGGCGCAATTGGGCTTGATCTCCAGGTCTCGTCCCAGTTCGCCTACCCCGATGTATTTGACGACATCGTTATTGGCAGATGTTTCGTAGCCCAGAAACCCTTCTTCGAGTCGAATCTGGGTCTGGGATCGAAGGTTGTTGTGAAGACCTGCCAGGATGATGATGATCTTGTAGCCAGCGTCAGCCGCTTTACAGATCAGTCCCGTGTAGTTTGCGGTTTTCCCCGATTGCACATGCCCGACTACCAGCCCACGCCTGTCCCAGGAGCCTGTCCGGTTGGGGTCCTCAAGTAGGCCAAGCACTTCGTCGGTAGAGATTTCAAGCGCGTCTATGGCGGCCGGAGGCATTTTCCGTTCCAGCATGTCCCTGTACCTTGGCCAGTATCGCCAGCCCTTTTTTCGGGATGAACCAAGCCAGGTTTCGTGATCACTGTCATCAGAGAGTGTGGAGTTCTTGCCGATCCAGATGCTGTAACGACGGATCAGTTCAGCGATGGCACCTTCGATATCAATTGGTTCATCTTCCCGTCGGGGCATGATGGAAGCGGCCAGTTCAACCATTTCCTTGATCAGCGAAGCGGTTGGGTTCTGGGTAGCTTGTTCCATCAGCAGGTTCTGTGCATTGCTGATGACGGTGCTTGTTGGCCTGTTGAATTCGCTCATGTGCTATTCCTGTCTGGTCTGATTCATCCCTGCATTCAGGATTCCGGTTCGGAAAGCTGTGCAATCAGATGAGGAAAATTCTGAAATGGATCTGTGCAGGCTAGTCTCGCCTTGGCATCCGGGATATCCATGCCCTTTCGGATAACCATATTCCTGAACAGGGTTTTCATTACCTTCAGAACCGCTTCGTCTGAGCTAGAAGCGAAGCTTGTGACTGGCGTTTCCTTTTGCTCTGCGGTGTCCAGCCAGATTTTCTGAACAGGAACAGTCTCTTCAATGACCCTGAGCATGCTGATGATCAGATCCTTCTGGGTGGAGGTGGCGTCTTCAAGAACCGCTGCAATGCTCGGATGCGCCTCGTCGATCCTGTAGCGGATTCCCTTGGACGTACGCTCCACCTTCCAGGCTTGCTCGATTGGTGTACCCGCATTGATATTGGTTGGGCTTCCTCGGTAGGCAAAGACCCGACGGGCACGTTCCCGCGTGTCAGAGGCCATACTGGTCAACCAGGGACGCAACGCTACAGGGGGGCGTGCAACTGACTTCTTGACGTCAATTTTCCAGTCTGCATCTGCCGTGTTGGGGATGTCCAGCCGAATGCGTGCAAGTCTGTGGGGCTCTTCGCGGTTCCAGGCTCTGGGCTGTCCCAGCCCCAGCCATCCACCAGCGACCAGAAGCCGCTGGTTTCGGTAAACGTAAAAACCCTGTTGAGCGTTCCACCCGGCAGGACCACCGTTGATCTCGTATTCCCTGTCTGTCAATTTGTCCCTGTGAGGGAGGACGTGGCATTGAACTTCAATGCTTCCGCATGAGGTCATGTGCCTCTGGACAGGAGATGTCCATGGTTTTGCGGGATGGCCACTCAGGAAAGGATCCCATGCCTCGATCTTTTTCCCATTCAGGTTGAGTCGCAGTTTGGGATGGTGTCCTTCGAGCAACCGGTGAAAAACCATGGCCAAGTGACGCTCGACCTGTTCTTCCATCAAGGCCAGGAAGTCATTGACCGTAAAGCTTTCAGTGACGATGCGGTCAAGAATCTCCCAAATCACGATTGTCCCGTGGTCGAGAGATTCCAGCTTCCCAGGCAGATCCTCGGAGCCGGGTGCCGGTCCTTCAATCAGGACCCATCCCATGTCCGGATTGGCTGTGAGCAAATCCAGATCCCATCGCAGACAGCTGCTGACCCCGTTCTTTCTGGATGCAACCGTGAGGCGTTTGCATTGCGAAAACGAGGCAGTCTTGAGCCCCATGCCGAATCGACCAAGATCGTTCGGCGATCGTGCGTCGAGAGGGTTTTTGTCGCCAAGTGTCATGGCGCTCTCAAGCTCTTGGTCACTCATTCCGGACCCGTTGTCCAGAATATAGATGTTGCTCGACTTCTCTTTCCAGTTGAACTGGATATCTACGGTTGTCGCACCAGCGGAAATGCTGTTATCGATGATGTCGGCCAGAGCAGCAGCGGTCGAGTAACCAAGACCACGCAGAGATTCCAGCATGGCGCTGGCCCTTGGTGGTGCGTTCCTTGTTGCCATCGGGTTATTCTGTTTGGATGGGCTCATGGGCGGTATCCAATAGGTCTTTGAGTTTGTCGCTTCGAGAAGGATGCTTCAACTTTCGCAGGGCTTTGGACTCAATCTGCCGGATGCGTTCTCGTGTCACCCCGAATACCTGTCCAATTTCCTCTAGCGTGTGATCTGTTGACAGGTCAATTCCAAACCGCATCCGCAGAATGCGGGCCTCGTTGGGTGTCAGACTGTCCAGAATATCCCTGACTGTTTCATGAATGTTGTGCTGCAATGCGGCATTCATGGGGGCTGATTGAGCATCATCTTCAATCAGTTCAGCCGGCAGATTTCCCTCTTTATCGAGTAGCGTATCCAGGGGTACGGGCTCCATATCGAATTTCATGATCCGTCGGATCCTGTCCTCGGGTATCTCCATCCGATCCGATAAGAGGGAAACGTCTGGCTTGGTCCCGTGCTCCTGGAAATATTGACGAGAGATCCGGTTGAGTTTGTTGATAACTTCGATCATGTGCACCGGAATACGAATGGTACGTGCCTGGTCGGCGACGGCACGGGTAACGGCTTGACGGATCCACCAGGTGGCATAAGTTGAGAACTTGTAGCCACGACGATATTGAAATTTGTCCACAGCCTTCATCAGGCCGATATTTCCTTCCTGAAGAAGATCCAGGAATTCCAGTCCGCGATTGGTGTACTTCTTTGCGATCGAAAGCACGAGCCGAAGGTTGGCTTCGATCATTTCTTTCTTGGCATCTCGGCAGGCGCTCTCGCCAGCGTTCATGCGCTTGTTGATGTCCTTGAGTTCATCCAGTGGAACCACAACGCGACATTGCAAATCGGTCAGATTTCGTTGAATATCCTGAATCTGTGAAATGTTCCGACCCATGTTGGCAGCCCAGGGCATGTTGGAAGCAGCCTGCTTCTCTATCCACTTGAGGTCGAGCAGATGTGAAGCTACACGGCTGCCCGTCTTGTCACGGCCACTGAATGCGGCCAGGAACTGGTCCTGCGGATAGCCGCACCTGTCTACGATGATGTGACGCAGTTCGCGCTCTTTCTTCCGCACATCGTTCACTTGGCCGCGCACCATCTCGCAAAGCTTTTCAATCACCTTGGCGGTGAAGCGGATGGTCATCAGATCGTGTGACAAGGCGGTCTGCGCCTCGACGTAAGCGGGTGTGCCCCAGCCATCCTTGTCGTAGACCTTGTGCATTTTCTCGAAGTGTTCAGTGATGCGATCAAAGCGCTCCAGAGCCTGGTTCTTCAACTCTTCGAGCTTCTTGGTCAAGGCCTTGGAGCCGTCTTTGCCTTCGTCGTCATCCGCTTCGTCGAACTCGTCGAAGTCTTCTTCTGCCACATAGTCATCGGCTTCGTTCAGATCGGCAAAGCCATCGACCACAGTGGAAATCACGACCTTGCCTTCGCGGATTTCTGCGGCCATGCGCAGAATTTCGGCGATGGTGGCGGGTGACGCGCTGATTGCGGCCATCATGTCCATCAGGCCGCCTTCGATGCGCTTGGCTACTTTGATTTCACCTTCACGTGACAACAGTTCAGCCTTGCCCATTTCGCGCATGTACAGGCGCCCTGGGTCGTTGGATGATCCCGAAAGGTCGTCCAGGTATTCGAGTGCGCTATCTAAGGTGCGCTCTTCCTCGGCCGTTTCTTCTTCACTCAGTTGAACAGTGAAATCATCAAATATGGACACATATTCGTGCCGTTCGTCCGTCTGGCCCCCCAGATCGTTGATGACCTGACGGATATTGTTGGAAAAATCCAGATCCTCAATTCCGAACTCCGACAACGCAATGTCCTGGATCTGGAAATCCGGAACACTGCCTTCCCGCAGGACTCTCAGCAGTGCACTTCTAACTGCAGCACGTGTTTCCGCGATGGCTGTTCTGACAATCGGTTCTGCGAACTCGGGAAGCGAGACATCAAAATCTTCCCAGTCGGCTGAAGTGTCAATCGCAACGTGCTCTGAAATCGCTTTCTGCTGAACTTTGACCTTGAGCGCAATTTCAGGATTTTCTTCAGGGGGCGGGGCTTCCTCTTCCGGTTCCCAATCCCCGATGTTCCATTCCGAATCCAATTCATCCTGAACAGGATCGACTGTGAAGTCGTTTGAAGCTGGACAGGGCTCCGTTGCCTGTTCGGTTGTGACGGGAGGCAGAAGGTCTGGTATCTGTTCCATCGGCTGAGCTGCAGCAGGAACTGGCATGAACGACTGTATGAGTGCAGCGGTCTCGCCACATCCTGCATCGGAGGCTATCGTGACTGCATCTTTCCCCTCCAAGTCCAATAGGAGAGGGTCGGCACCGTTCTCCAGCAGTAGCCTGCAAGCATTGGTCTGCTTTTTTCTGGCCGCAATCATGAGCGGCGTGTTGCCCGCGTCATCACGGGCATTCAGATCATCACCCTTCGCAATGTGTACCTTTATGGCGTTCTCGACGCCATTGGCCACTGCGATTTTGAGTAGCCGGTTCAGAACGGACTTGATGCCAATGCCGTTCATGAGTAATTGCTCATGGCAGCCGCCAGGGCGCTCTTCATTGATTTAACGAGTGATGCGGGCTTGAGCACCTTGACCGAGTTGCCGTAGCCAAGAAGATCGGCCACGAGTTCCCGTTCGTCCGTGTAGGGGACCTCTAGTTGGTAGTGGCCATCCGGAAGAAGTTTTCCTATCTGGTCTTTGTGCCATTGTTCCTGCTGCACCCAACGGGCCCGCTCGGGGGAGAAGACCAGCAGAGCCTGTTGCAGAGGCTGGCCTGTATAAATCCCGTAGCCAAGTCCGAAGGCTGAGAGCATGTCCTCATCCGACATTTCCAGGGCGTCGTCTTCCTGCTGTGTCGCAACCTCTATGGCATCAATGGAAAACCTGCGGGGCTCACCCCTCATATGGCACCAGGCATTCAGATACCAGTTTCCCCTGTAATACGACAAGTCCTGGGGTGAGACATCGCGGCTACTGTGCCCGCCAGTAGTTCGATTGAAGTGCTCCAGGCGCAGCCGCTTCCTGTTAAAGGTGGCTTGAGCCACGGCCTCAAAGATGCCACTACTGACGCTCCGTTTCCCCGCGTCCAGCAATTTCACCCGTCGGCTCAGTTCAGGGGTGTTCAATCCCTGCTTTTCGAGCAACTCGGACAGCTTTTCCTCAAGTGGCATGAGGTGTGGGCCCAGCAGGGTGGGGGCTAGCTGCTTGAGCATCTTCTGGATCGTGGCCAGAGCAAGCAGTTCACTTTTGTTGAGCCAGATTCCTGGAAGCTCATGAGCTTCGCTGGTCTTCTTCAGTACATATCCTCCGGCATCCCGGTCATATTCGATGGGGATACCAAGCTGGTCGCGCAATTTGGCCAGGTCCCTCTTGAAGGTGGCTGGCGACACTTCCAGCAAGGCCATGAACTCGGCGCGGCTCAGAGCCCGGCGACGGGACAGAAGCGCCTGGTATTTGTAGAGCCGGATGACTTCACTCATCTTGTGGAATGTCTTGGAATTCTTTTTTAGAGGCTCATGATTTGAGCCGCTGTCTATGACTATAAGCTTTATAACTGACTGCATTCATTGGCAATCGACGTCATCATCTTGAAGTGCGAAAATATTTATAAATCATGATCAATCACATGCCATGTCCGGAGTGACTACTATGAACCACCCAAGGCTGCGCAGATCGTTGAGCAGGCGGTTGTTTTGCTTAAAAAACGAGCAGTTTTAGTTGAAGTCATCCGTATCCATGTGACGGCGTCTGGAAAATCCATCGTCATCCTCATCCCGGTGTGACTTGATAAAGACTGCACCCAAGCCGGTCGCAATGCTTCCCATTCTGGTGCTGCCGTCTGAGCTGAAACTGCCCGTTTGGGTGTAATCAGACCCATCAGACCCGTGCGTGAACGGGCCCATGGTTGTGTAGACCGTACCATTCGATGACACGCTAGTGGTCTCCGAAACCTTGTGAATGGTTTCGCCTTTATCGGAGGTCGCGAACCAGCCGAATATGTTCCAGATGCCCATGATTGACTTTCAGATGATTTCTGCTGATCCTAGGTCGCCGCAGGCTCATCAGGTGAGCCTGCCAACTGTGGCGCATCTGCATTTCCTAAACTGACTAAAAGCTGTGTGTACAAATTTCACTCCAACCAAACGTGCCCAGTGGGTGAAAGATAGGCTCGGCGTGGAATTGCCAAATGAGTACCCGGAAGAGTCCTATCCTGGCTTCGCTGCCCCTGTTGTCGTCAAAAGCCACCAGACAGGCCGGGTGGCTTGTGGTTTGGCCAAATTCGGGCTGATCCCATCGTGGGCCAAGGACGACAAGATCAGTCGCCATACCTATAACGCCAGGAGCGAGACGGCGGCGGAAAAGCCCAGCTACCGTGCCTCATGGCGGCATCGCCAATATGGACTGGTGCTGGTCGACAATTTCTACGAACCCAGCTACGAGTCGGGCAGGGCGGTGCGCTGGAAGATTGAACTGGCTTCAGGCGATCCGTTCGGTATCGCTTGCCTGTGGGATCGTTGGACCGATCCCGTTTCAGGTGAGCTGGTGGTTAGCTTCTCCATGCTCACAGTCAATGCCGACGAGCATCCGGTGATGCGCCAGTTTCACAGGCCCGGAGACGAAAAGCGTACCCCGGTAATCATTGCGCCGGAGCTGTATGACACCTGGCTCAGTGCAGACCCAGCTAAGGCTTCTGAGTTGATGACCAGGTCGCACATGCCAGAGTTGAGGGCGATGGCTGCGCCGAGAGGCTAAGGGATTGTTAATCGACTTGAGTAGCTAATGATCTAGACATTCTTTGCATGCTGTTCGGCCTCAAGCTTGTCAATTAATTGGCTAATCAATGCCGATGTTTTTTTGAACTCGGCGTCGAGCCCCAGGATCTCAAGACGCTCCTTGATGACCATGTACAAAAGTTGACAAACATAGTGCATGCACCTGACAAGATCAAGTACGGCTAACAATACTGCATCTCGTCCGTGAGCAAACACCGTGACGATTTCGTACTTGTTATGACCGATTTCTTTGACATCTGCGCTCAATTCGAGTCCATTCACATTTGGATGGGCTCCGTGGTCAATAAGATGGTCATATTGGTCAGAGATCCGCGCTGATAGGTTCGCGTCAGTGCTTGCGAGAGTTTTTAGGAGATCTGACCATGAAAAAATCTGTCTTGACCGTTTTCGCTCTTCGGCACCATTGCCTCTATCTTCCCATGCCTTTCTATGCTGTTCTGATACGTAACAGATCCACGCATACGCTGCGCTTTCGAGCAAAGATCTCATGAGAACAGTAGCCTCGAATAACTGGCCGCTCACAGAAAGACGAACAGTTGCACGATACGTCGCGAAGCAGCGCATGAAGAGCTTTACTGAAGTCCGACGCGGTGGATCAATTTCGTGGAAGAAATTAGGTGCTTGCTCTGTAACTGATTGGTCTATTCGAACCAAGATTCCGAACCAGTCTGGGAGGCAAGCGAACGATGCGCGCGTTTGTTCCTCTAGAAGGGCCAAGAACTTTGTAAGCTCACTTTCCCCCCAGTGCTTTGGTACGGGTCGGTGCTCCATTCGGCTTTCGACTAATACGCTTGTAGATTCTTCTTTCAAGGGCGTACTCCTGATCGCAAGCCGTTAATTTGCCTCTTCTTTCCCGAATCCGGGTTTACCACCGTGAGCATCCAAAACCAAGAAGTATGTCGGTGACTCAAGGCGTTTTTCCCCATGGTAATACTCGATATAAAAGCGCGGAATCAATGCCATTTCGCCGTCCTTGAACTTTTTCAGTGTTGCTGACATTTGCGCTTTGAGTGCAAGGTCAGAATTCGGAACCCTAGAAAGCAGGTTGAAACCTGAAAACAGATTTAGAGGTAGCGTGTACTTTGTGCTCTGCGGGATTTCATTAGCGCCCGAAATCAAGTTTCCTGCAAAGATGTTCGGGGTGCTTTTCTCAGAAAAAATCAGCTTAACTTTGGTCGCTGACCTGCGCCCAATATTCTGTACTTCCAGAAGGTAGTCGTTTGCTTGCCCTTTAATCGACAAGGCCACAACCTCGGGAACTTCTTCCGCTTGTTGGTTCGCTACATAGTCACCAACCTTGGTCTGGAATACACCATCACTTTGAGACTGAACATGTGCACCGTAAGCCATCAAGATAGTTCCTATGACTGAAATGATGGTCCCTGCAATTTGCCATGCATTCACGAGGCATCTCCTTAAAAAATTCGTTCCGCGCATCGACAGAACGGAAGGGCCGCATTGTTTGCTGAGCATGTCCAAATTTTGGCCGGTGTAATTTTTCGAGTGTACTTGAAGTGCTGGATGAAACAACAGTATGTTCGGCTGCATGAAAGCCGTAGTACTTACTCACCCGCAACCCGTTCTCTTGACCAACAAGAAGGTCTGGCTGGAAGTGTGCGGCTAGAAAGTTCCTGCTGGGTTTGCGTCCCCTGCAGCAGATCACACACGCAAGCGAATTGATCTCAATGAGCACTTGATACGCAATGGAGCCGCGACCCACATCTTCAAGGTCAAAGGCGACTCCATGATCGACATTGGCATCTACGAGGGCGATGCCTTGCTGATTGATAGGTCTATCGAGCCTAGGCACGGCAACATCGTGCTGGCGGTATTGAACAACGATTTCACAGTCAAACGACTGCACCGACGTGGAGGCGTTATCAAGCTGGTGCCTGAAAACCCCCGCTATCAGACCATTGTGGTCAAGGAGGAAGAGGAGTTCTCCATTTTTTTTGGGGGGGGCTGGCTAATACGAGCAGAAATTGGTGCTGGGAATGGGCGGTGCTTACTGCAAGGGCTTCATTAGATTTGTCCAGAAGTGTTCGGCACCTGCCTCGGGAGTCATCCTGTTGTGTTGACGCTCAGATCCGAAGCTAAACATTGTGGGGCGAAAAAAAATTCCATGATCGTCTACTTCGACGGTGAGCCATTCATTCACGCTGTTGTTGTGGACGCTGCTGTCTGAAGAATATGTGATGCCCTTGCCGCCCATGCCACCAAGTCGAATGATGCATTCACTTTTCTTTTTGCCGTCAAGATAAATGACGGCAGTAAACGAATTCGCATCGACACGTCGGAAATTTGCCCGTGTGCCATGGTTGCGCTGGGCGAGTTCGTTCAATGAGTTTTCAAAGTATCCAGCGAAGAACTCGAAACTTGAGTGAAGAAAATCATCCCGATCGTGCTCGGAGAACTCTTTTTTGACTCGAAGATTGCTGGATCTTGGTGCAATGCCAATGCCAATGCCAATGCCAATGCTGTTGTTGGGTGGCACTGTGAATGGAGGAGTACTGGCTCCAGCCAAAGGTATGGCAGCCGCGCTTGACTTGTGTTTGCCATGCATGTCTTCAACACGACGTCGAATGTGCAAAGAAACATCGGCAAGCGCTTCTTCTACATTGGCCCAAGTCGTGACAGCTTTTCCATCTCTTGGCGTGGCCATGACTTTGCCGAACGGGGCGCTATGCCAATCACAAGGTTTCAAAATGACAGGGATTACTACGGCAGAGCCAGCCTGATGTCGCTCCATCGCCCGCTGCATTTCCTTTGAGTAGCAATACTCAGAGGCGAGGAAGTCTGCGCTTACCAGTAGCAAAATAATATCGGCGGCTTCAAGATTGGCAGCTATTGAATTGTCGAGTTCCGAACCCGCCAAGATCCGGCGATCATGCCAGGCCTCAATCAGATTTTGTCGTTTGAGGAGAGCAAGATGCTTCTCCAGACGATTTCGAAGCTCTTCATCTTCGTGGGAATAAGAAAAGAAAACAGTTGGCATGCTCTATTTTTCCTGACAGATTTTTTGGCGCCAATTTCAGTTTTCTGGAACGGGTCGGTATTGAGCCTGATCAAAAGCTCTGTGGAATTGATGAACCGTTGGAATGTCTTGTGGAAATCGATCCTTCCAGCCAGTCGCTCGTTCTTCGGGAGGTGCCATTGCCAACACCACATCGTTCATGCTGAGACTGAAAAAATCAGTGTAGATGGCACCAAGTGCGCTGCGCAGGTGTTGCGCTTCCCATGAGTCCAGCTCTCGCCCATTGGCTGCACACTCAGACAGTGCTGCCATGGCCAGATTTACTACGGTGGATTGTTTTTCTGATTTGGACATGGCGGCCCACTGAACATCATTTGGGGCATGGGCTAGTAGTGCTTGTCTGTTCATGTTCTTGGTGCCTCACATGGAATTCAGGTGCTCGCCAATTCTGCCAAGTAGCTGACCAAAATCAGGCTGTCCCTGGTAATAGAGAGCGGAAGACTTTTTGTATTCCCGAGCGAAAAGATCTCGTTGGTCAGGATCACTCAGGGTGAATGCAGCATTTTTGGCTATTTCCAACTCATCTCCAGATCGAAAGCGCTGCTGCTTCCGTTTTTGGTATGCGGGCGTTTTTATGAATTCCTGTACTTCCCGCAGATTAAGCAGGCAGTAGACATCGTAGTAGTGCCGTAGGAAGTTGGCAGGAAACTCTTTGGCCTCTGTCAGACGCCGGTACTTGGTCGAAATGGTTTGGAGCTTCTCGACGAAGGTGTGTGTCGGCGCGTAGCAGGGGACGTCGACTGCCCGGTTGTCGAACACCTGTACGCCTCTGTCCAGGGCGAAATCCAAGGCCCATGAGGAGATCGTGACCGCTCGATTGGGGGCCGTATCGTCAAACCCCAGCTCCAGCAGGATGCCGTCCTTCACCCCCGCCAGCGCAGCTGTTCGGGGTGAGTAGGAGAGGCGAATGCCTGCGCTACGCATTTTTCCGTCATCGAAAAAGGTGTCCCGCTCCACGCTGTCGATGCCAGGGATGCTGATGCGTTTGGCCAGCTCGTCGTAATACGCAAGCCTTGAGGCAATGTGAGCAGGCTTGTCCTGGTTGCGGCCGGTTTTCACATCCAGGTAGGCCGGTGGCTCAATGCGGATGTCGATGTCTTCGGAAAACCGATGAATCACCCCGAAGCCTTTGGACAGGGAGGTGCCACCCTTGAGCTCGAACACAAAGCCCTGGGCCTGCAGGCCCCATAGCCCGTGCATGATCCAGTAATCCTTCTCGACCAGCATGGGGTCAAGGCCTCGATCGTTGGCAACAACCGCGAGCAATTGGTCGAAGTCGCGTCGTTCGTGAAGAAACTCAGCCATCGATCCACTCCCGGAGTCGTTTGCGCGTGGCCATGTTGCCGTAGCTTTCTACGGCCTCTTGCAGTCGAGCCATATCGAAGGAGGCTAGCTTGCTGCGAGCCTGGCTGAGCACCACATCACGATCTTCGGCCAGTTCTTCCAAGTTGTTGAGCAGGTCTACGTAGAGGAACTCGCGCGACAGTTTCTTGGGAAAGCGGGGCTTCACCCGAAAATCGAACTGTCGATTTCCCAGGCGGAAGACGCCGTGGCGCTTGTGGTTGTAGACCAATGTCCGGTTGTAGAGCTGCGTGGTTCCTAGGCCCACAGCGTTGTAGGAAGAGGGCGAAAACACCAGGAATTCCTTGTCCCGCAGAAACCCCTTCACAAGCTGATCGTCGGCTGGGGGGAGGGGGCCAAAGTTGGACTGCTTGGGGGCGTGGTAAAGCCCCTGGGCCAGCTTTTGAAGTTTGCCCATGGAGACCAGTTCACGCAGATGCCTATCCACCGCATTGCTCAGGCGAGCAAGATCCTCCCGCCGGTAGACATGACCGGCTTTCAGCTCATCCGCAAGGTGCGCAGTGGCGCCCCGCAGGGATGAGGTGGGCAGTGAAGCGGTTGCAGGCATGAAAAATTCTCATTGAAGTTTCATGCATTTTATCCCGGTTGGCTCGACTTGTCACCTTTGACGTAGATCAGGAGCGGCTAAGCAGAAAGCATGAAGCCCCACAAATATGGGTGGCATCTTGGATTTCGGGTTGTTTAATCGAATTTATATAATTGGGGTGAGGCCAGCATCAGGAAAAGTTGAGCTAGTTGCTGTCCGCGACACATAAGTGCAGATCACCGCAAGGGAAGCAAGGGAAGATCATGGTCAAGCGGACATGGAGCGAAGATTCGGCGAAGGCGCGAATCGCAATACGCCTTAACGAAGTTAAGGTGGTCGAAATCAAGGAGTACGTTCGCGATACCGACCTTAGCGCGCTGGCAACCGGCGTGGCTTATCGAGTGGACGGTGTTCACGTATATATCGACATTCTCAACATTGACGAGATGTTGAACAACACTGACTTCGAAGGAGAGCGCTGCCATAAGCGCACCCTGCGGTTCTTGAATAACCACTTCCGGGCAGTACGGAATATTCTCTTGGACGTAGACGCCATCCAGGTTGACTTTCACAATCAACGGCTGCACATGGTCGTCGCCAAGCCATATAACGACGAGGCTGCACGTATCCATCGCGCAATCGCCACGGCCCAGCTGATCCGCGATGTCCTGGCTAAGACCAACGAAGATGGGGACGATCCCCTACCGGCTGCTGTCACCCGCGTCGGAATCGACTCCGGTAAGGCTTTGGCAGTAAATAATGGCCGCAAGGGGGCGCGTGAGCCCCTTTTCTTGGGCAACCCCGCGAACCAGGCAGCGAAGCGCGCTGGTGGCGGTACGGCATCGGGCATATTCCTAACTAACTCCGCGCGTAAGGCTGTCGGCTGGGACGATGTATTGGACCAAAACAAGACGGCCCTGACGTCCGACCAAATTTCTACCTCCCAGAAGAAGGCTGCGCTAGACATTACCGTCGACAAGGTGTTGAAGGATTGGAGGACGGACCTCGAAGCCAACCCGATTGGCAGTTTTCAGTTCTACCGTCACAGCCCGCCGTTCCAGTCCCTGGACTTCGAAGTGCTCACTCCTCAGAACTCTCGCCGACAGGAGTGCACGTCGGTCTATGCTGATATCGACAATTTCACTGCTTATGTAGCCGACCGGATCGACAGCGACTCCAAGGCCACGGACGTCGTTAAGACACTGCACATCCTGCGCAGCGAACTCGATGCTGTGTTGGATAGCGATTTCGCTGGTCAGAAGGTGCGGTTTATCGGCGACTGCCTGCACGGCATCTTGGTGGAAGGTACGTCCGCCAACACCGATGATCCTGAAACCGTCAAGAATGCGATGCTGTGTGCTGCGGCCATGCGGAGTAGCTTCAGGGTCGCTATCGATGCGTTGAAGGATGCAGGGGTGGATGCTGGGGATCTAGGCTTAGCCATTGGGCTCGAACATGGCATCACTTCGGTGACGCGTTTGGGAATCAAGGGACAGCGTATCCGGTGCTGTATCAGCAGGTCTGTTTTGGCCTCGGAAAATGAACAACTGCGCTGTAATGGTCAACAGACCGCCATCGGCCAGAACTTGAGCAAACACGCACCCACAGCGCTGAAGGCACTCTTCGGTGCTACGCGCAGGCGTGCTGACTTCGACTACGCCGCTGCCGAGGTAGCCCTGAAGCCGAAGGACGAAAAGGCTGGCGCTTCTTCGGGCGGTTTGCTCAAGGCTGCCACTGCAGCTTCTGCCGGTTTCTCCTTTGGACCTTCTGGTGCCCAGCCGTCGAAGACCCCAGCTGATTTTTCCTGATGTGGTTTATTCGCTCTCTTGACCGCCTCGATGACGAGATGCGGTCTATCGCCGCACTGGTAAAGGAGGGCTGGGTTAAGCGTGCGACTTGGCAGGTCACAACGGATTGCCTGCTCTGCGCCGAGGTCACATTCAGCGCAGGTGGAAAATTGCGCGACGCCCAATTGCTATACCCTCAGGTTTTTCCGTATGCCCCGCCACGTGTTATTCCAAAAGACGGTGAGCGCTGGTCCAGTCATCAGTGGCCCAGTGGCGAGCTGTGTTTGCAGTTCCGGGCGAAAACCTGGAGCCCTGAGTTAACGGGAGCTGACCTGTTATGTAGCGCCCGCCACCTCTTGGACACTGAAGCCACAACAGATGGGAAAGGTGTGCCTCAACGGGTTCCTTCAGCCCCCGTCTCCGATGGTCTCATGCTGCTAGGTGAGTTCTGGCGGTTCTTCATCCACGACGATGTCCTGGCTGAATTGAATCGACGGGGGGTAGGGACGTGGAAGCTCAAGCTGTACGACACAATGGTCTCAGAGTCCAACGTGGTAATTCCGAGCCAGATGATGGCGATGGACGGCAGCGACGCCTGGAAATCGCCGAGCGTCCCAGAGCCGTTCTTGGACTCTTACTCTACAAATGGGTTGATTGCTCTTGTGACACCTGGTGACAAGGTGCATAAAGCGCTAACGACCGACGGACTGTCGGCAGAGCAAGTCTGGTCTGCGTTCACTGAAGAGCCGTTCAAGGGGCATCAAACAGTTATCGGCGTCCTCTCTGACCAAGTGATCGCTAAGTATCTTTCGGGCGAGAGCGTTCGGACGATCACTCAAGTTCCTCCGGATAGGCAGAACCGGAATCCGGCGAGAAACGATTCATTGACGACCAAGAAAGTTGGGATCATCGGCTGTGGATCGATGGGCAGTAAAGTCGCCGCATCGCTTGCTCGATCTGGCGTTGGGAAGTTCGTCCTCATTGATGGCGACATTTTGAAGGATGGAAATCTTGTGCGCCATGAGCTCGACTGGTCGGAAGTTGGCGCACACAAGACTGTCGCCCTGAAGCATCGTCTGCAGCGGATTCGTCCTGGAGTTGAGGTCACCCTGTGGCGCATTAACCTGGGGCATTCATCGACCGAACAGTTGCTTCGGTGCATGAAGCAGCTTTCGGAGTGCGACCTTTTGGTAGAAGTTACAGGTGACGCTCAGGGCTTCAACTATGCCGGAGCTTTGGCCGCTGAGCACAACGTGCCGATGGTGTGGGGGCGTGTCTTCGCCGGTGGGTACGGGGGACTCTTGGCGCGTAGTCGGCCGGGGCTAGACCCTAGCCCACATGAAGTACGAAATCTGATCCACAGCTGGTGTAACAACCCTGAGTTTCCTGATCCCCCCCGTGCCGGTGAAATTGACTACAGCGCCGAGGCGGATGACCAACCTGCCATGATTGCGGACGACGGCGACGTCATGACCATTTCTGGGATGCTTGCTAGGTTTGCTGCCGATACCTTGCGCTCGGCAGAGCAGTCCGACTACCCGTACTCGGCCTACATGGTCGGACTACGCAAGGAGTGGATATTCACAGAGCCGTATCAGACGTTCCCGATTGATCTTGGCGGGCCCCGTCAATTCACCATCGAGTTGACGGATTCTTACTTGAGCGCAGCCAAAGCACAGATTGCTCCAGCCCCATTCCCGAGGAAGGCATCGTGATTGACGTTGTACTCACAACTGCCTGTGTAATGAAGCTTCGCCGGGAGCTCCGAGCTGCTGGCTCGAACGAGATTGGTGGTGTGTTGGCCGCTGAGCAGGTTGGCGATGGGCGTTTCGTCGTTAGATCGCTTTCTGTTCAACGTAACGGTAAGTTTTCGTCCTTCAAGCGCGATCCAATCCAGCACCGCGCCTTTATCAAACGGTTCCATGCAAGGACCGGGAACAACCACACTCGCTTCAACTACCTTGGTGAGTGGCACTCCCATCCGAGCTTTATCGCGCTACCAAGCAGTCCGGACTTGAGACAAATGCAGACCTTGATTGAGGACGAAGAGCAGACTGCCTCGTTCTTGGTTTTAGTGGTTGTAAAACTCGCCAAGGACGGTGAACTCTGCGGGTCGGTACACGCGTTCCGTCGTCGCCATGAACCTATCCGCGTGCACCTAAAGACGCAAGGTGCCTCGGTGAGGGAAGAGGTGTCACGAATTTTTCTTAAGAGACATCGGCTAACTCGCAACTAACGAATTTGAGGAAAGGAACTAGCACTATGAACTTTATTGAGCGTTTCAAGGACCGTGCCTCCCTGGTGCAGGCCCTGATGGCCCAGGCCATCGTGCAAGGCGACATTGATGTAGCGACCGCACTTGCTGCTGCAGGGCAACTCGTTGAGCATGGTTCTGGCGAGGTGCTCATCCATGAGGGGGCTGCTGACCGAGACATGTACTTCTTGTTGATGGGCAAGGTCATTCTCTCCGTCAAGGGGAGTGTCTTGTATCCTCGTGATCGCAACCTTACTGTCGGTGAGATGTCCACGGTGAATCCATCTATTCCCAGGAGCGCCACGGTTACTGCTCTAGAACCCACCGTCTCTTTAAAGGTATCGCCCGAGGTGCTGGATCAGATTGCGGTTGGTCAGCCTCGGATCTACAAGCTCCTTGCTGCAGATCTGGCCAATCGCCTGCAACAAAGGAACTCACTCATCCGACCTTCGAACGATAGGCCTCGGGTCTTCTTCATCAGTTCTAAGGAGAGCCTCCCTGTAGCCAAAGCCATCCGGCACGGGCTGAGGTACACAGAAGCTGACTCGATCCTCTGGTCGGACGATGACATTTTCCCCCCGGGTTCATATCCTCTTGACGTGCTGACAACCGAAGTTGACCGAGCAGATTTCGGCGTCGCCATTGCCAATCCGGATGATATCGTCCATTCCCGAAATCACCAGACGGCCGCACCCCGCGACAACGTCCTCTTCGAGCTTGGCTTCTTCATGTCTCGTCTAGGGCGCGAACGCATATTTCTGTTGGTGCCGAAGTTACAGGAGGAACTTAAGCTGCCCTCAGACTTCAAGGGCATGACCCCCATTCTTTACAAACCGCTCACAAGCAAGGCAGGGGAAGTGCCTGGCCAAGTGCTGGCCGACACCATCTACCAGCTGGAGCTAAAAATTGGCGAACTTGGCAGCAGGACCAATTGAGGTGCACCAAAGCTTGGTCGATCGCCTTCGAGCGATGAGTGCGTGGGTTTGGCTTACGGCAACCACTGCGAAACGGACTATCAAGGGAGGGGGCTGGTGTTCGATCTGAGGCCGCCCTTGTGTGGATGGGGGTTCAATTTCCCAGACCGGATTTGAAGTTGATTCGGTGCAGTGCGGCGATGTAAGATTTGCCCATCGGTTGGGTCTAAGTCTCTACCTCGCATTCACGCCCTAGTACTCTCTAGCACGCTTGAATGCGAATAGAAAGTTCCTGAGTGGTGAACCATCCACCACCA